>Ga0265314_10000339_pt1 | contig 65572 bp, 101 predicted proteins | sample 4126metaG_FD_203106 | JGI IMG/M metagenome (GOLD analysis project Ga0265314, IMG submission 203106) | Rhizosphere microbial communities from Carex aquatilis grown in University of Washington, Seatle, WA, United States - 4-1-26 metaG | ecosystem: Host-associated > Plants > Roots > Rhizosphere >...
GTCTCGGAGCAGCTCCAAGTCATCTTGCGTCTCAGCCATGACTAGTCCTGGACGCGCCGCCAACCCTCAGGCGTCCACTCGCGCTGCCTGCGCACTTCCCACACGTCGCCGGCACCGCCGAGCAGGCGCAGCGTCTCGTGCGTGTCCCATGCGCGCTGATGGACAACGTCAGCGCCGCCGATGCCCGAGTCTCCCAGCTGCAGATAGCAGACGAGCGGGTCGCCCGGGACGTCGAACTGCGTGACCTTCGCATCGTCGACCGTATGGTGATGGTGTGTTTCGCTGAACGCGATGACCAACGGGCCTTTGCGTTTCACGCGCACCGCGCCCTTTGGCACCGATGCCACCCTGCGGAACAACACATCCCCTTGGGCGCCCATCTTCTCAATTGCCTTCATGCTCGTCTCCTTCTCGCTGATTCGGTCTTGCACGGGCGGCACCATCGCCGCTTCTCGTTACGTCCTACGTTCTCGCCGGCCATTGAGTGCCCGTTTTTGCAAACCGCTATCGGTTCGCGATGTGGCCTAAATGAGGGGTCAGCCATCAGCCGCGGCAGGTCGCCCCGCCTAACGTTCTCTCTCCGCGTCACTGGCTCAAGATGAAGCGGATTGATGCAGCGGCGATTCCTGCAAAGATGATCCAGGTCCAGGCCGCTCGGCACCTTGCCGATCCACCATTCATAGACGACAACGTGTGCAGGGCGCCTGACGGGGCGGCCGTGCGCCTTATATCCGATTACAGCCATGCCATAACCATCCTTGAGCGTGCTGGTCCACTCGGCGCATCCTGATTCAACCAAGCGCACGCGTTCCTGAACGTATTGCGGCGTGCCAGCAATTGATGTCCCGGCGGCGGCCATTACGTCCTTACCTCCAAGTGCAACTCATCCGGAGCGAGGGCAAATGTCCACGCGTTGGCCTCCAGCGCTGTCTTCATCTCGCGAGGGCAAGGCAACACGAACGTTCGCCCCGTCCCGCAACGCACCTTCAGGAATTTCGATCCAGCCGCGTCGGGCAAGTCGACCTCGAGTAACGTGCCGATCTGCGGATCAGCATCCTCGTCGATCACGCGGCTAGAAATGCTCCCAAGAACCTTGTCCCAGCCGATGATCGACGCTGCGGCTCGACGGCGTTCGACCGATGGATCGGTCAGCGCAATGGACGGGTCAAGCGTCGCCTTGCTCTCAATCCATTCACCAGGAACGACGGTCCCGCGCCACGCGTAAACCTTCCAACCATCAGCAAACGCCAGAGCCGGCCCCGTCTCGGAATGGAGAACGTTGCGCTCGTCCATTGAGACAACCGTTGGCCGCTCCGAGCAAATCACATAGTTCTCGAAGCACCACAACCAGCAGCAGGACTGAGCGACGTCGCGCCAGAGGTCCAAGTGCCGAGACTTCTGCGGGTCATAGCTGACGCCGACCACGTCGCGGCAGAAGAGGTAGAACGCGATCCAGTAGGATTCGTGCTGACCCCACCAGTGGTATCCGATCTCGTTCAGGATCGACCTGAGCGACGACCCGAGCGACGACTCGAGCGACGACCAGAGCGACGGCCCGAGCGACGACCAGAGCGACGACCTGAGCGACGACCCGAGCGACGACCAGAGCGACGACCTGAGCGACGACTCGAGCGACGACCAGAGCGACGACCCGAGCGACGACCAGAGCGACGACCCGAGCGACGACCTGAGCGACGACCCGAGCGACGACCTGAGCGACGACCCGAGCGACGACTCGAGCGACGACCAGAGCGACGACCAGAGCGACGACCTGAGCGACGACTCGAGCGACGACCCGAGCGACGACCAGAGCGACGACCTGAGCGACGACCAGAGCGACGACCTGAGCGACGACCTGAGCGACGACTCGAGCCCGCCGATCGCCTTCGCCCACTGCGGCGACTTGATCACATGCATCGCCAGCAGTGACGTCGCTGGCGAGTCGCACCAAATGAAGATCGGCTTGGTCTTGCTCCCGATTTCAGCGCGCATCGCCAGAATCGCCGCCTCGGCCTTCGCCCGGTCCGCCCTGGCGGTTGATGTGCCCCACGCGAGCCATTCGGCGTGAAACGGCGCGAGCTGCGCCTGCTGCTTCTTCGTCAGCTTTTCGATCTTCTTCTTGGTCTCAGGCGCCATGGTTCACCGTCCTTTCCTCCGCAGTCCGCTCCGCGCGCACCCGCTCCTCGCGCTGGGCAATCCCCCGTCCGACCTGCGACTTGGCGCGCCCGAAGAGCAGCCCGATCTCCTCGTGCGTGAGCTCCGCCCGCGCGAGCCGTGTCCACGCTTCCTGGCGCCACTGCGTGAGCCACCCGCGGCCCGTGCGCGCCAGCAGCAGCCCCGGCGTGACGTCACCGCCGGTCGCGACGCTCGCCTCGCGGGCGACGGCCTCGACGATGGGGCGGGCGCGTTCGGCGAGCGCGGCCCGCTCGCGCTTGGCTCGCTGGGCGCGGAGCTCGTCGGCGACTGCAACGCCCTTGGCTTCTTCGATCAGCGACATGATCGACGGGTTGTGGGCGGCGGCGACGGCGAGCACGGACTCCATCGCCTCGCGGTCTTCGGGGCGCACGGGCGCGTCAGCGGCGAGGCCGAGGCGCCGGCGCTGCGTGCGGATGCAGATGGAGACGACGTCGGCGAGCTTCACCGACGCACCTCATTGGCAGCGCGCTCAGTCAGCGTCCGCCAGGCGAGCGCGGCTTGCTGGGGGATGACCGAATTGCCGAGAAGTCGCAGGCGGTGTGACAGGGAGCCAATCACGACGCCCTCCCCGCGCCGCACCGGCACTCGTCGAACGAGTTGACGCAGCCGCAGACCGGCGCCGCGCGGAAGGGCCGCGTGAGCCGCACAATCGCCGCAACCGGCAGCGCAACTACGAGCCCGGCAAGCACGCCGCCCGCCAGCGCGAGCTCGTAGACGCCAATGACGGTGCAGGCGAACGCCAGCTCGGCGGCGTCACGGGCGATTCCGAGCGGGCCGCGGGTCGCAAGCTTGTCGCGGAGCGACTGCCAAATCATGGCTTCGTCTCCGGCCGACGCACCTTCCCGCGCAGCGGCATGACGGCGGCGACAAGCTCCCCGTGCTCGTCGAGCCCGAGTAACATCGCGCAGGCCGCGTCATCGTTCGTCGTCCGAACGACGGTCAGACCTTCTAGCAACGCGCCGAGCAGCGGATTGACGACCGTCTCGACGCCCTCGCCGACGAACACCATCTGACCGATGTCCTCGGTGACATCGACCGTACCGTCACCGTCGCAGGACTGGCACACGTGCTTGTGGCCGCAGTGGCACTCGCACGCTCCGTCACCGCAGCTGTCACAGTTCTCTTTCCCCCGCACTCCCGGGATTCGCAGCGACAAATCCTCTGCGACGGGAACGCGATCGGCGAGAGCGGCCCACTTCGCGGGCGAGTCATTGTGCTTCTTCTCCTTACCGAGTTTCGCCCACTCCTCGCCGCGGACGGCGAAGTAGCCGTTCGAGAACCAGCCGTCGCCGAGGTCTAGCCGTCGCTCGCCGGTCAGCAACGCGTCGGCCATTGTCTCGGCGGTAATCACGGCGCCCCCCCAATCACCAGCGCGGCCCACGCGATCGCGTACCCGCCGATCAGGCTGCAGACGATCGCGGCGAAGGCGCCGAGAAGGAGGTCGCGGAGGGAGAGGCGGGTCACGGCGCCCTCCGCAGTTCATCAAGCGCGGCGCGGGCGATCGCGGTCAGGCAATCGCGGTTCGCGCAGACACCAAGGGCCATTTGGAGGTGGCCGCACTCGGGACACTTCTGGTCCCCGCAGTCGCAGTCGGCCCGATCGATGTGGTCAGGGCATTCGACGTCGTCTTCGCGGTGGGTCAGCGCCGCGTCGGCGTCGAAGGTCACCCCTCGCGCCGCGATTCGCTCCAGCGCCACGACGGCCACCCGCTCGCGATCGGTGATGACGATGCGGCTCATTGGCCACCGTCCGAAGAGGTACACGTCGAGGAGCAGACGCATGTCCCAGTCGACGCGCTCGCCATCGGACGAGGCCGGCAACTATCTCGGCACGCCCTGAAGATGTCGTCGCACCCGGCCGCCGCGACCAGGAAGACCAGGAGGGCGAGGAGGCGGCGGGTCATGGGCGTGACTCCGCGGCGTCGAGGATGGCGTTCGCGAGGGCGGTGGGGTCGATGGGGCGTGGGGCGTGCGCCCACGCCGCACGCCGGGCGATTCGGTGAACGTAGTTGGGCGTGATCGCGTATTCGGCGGCCAGGGTGCGATAGTGCTCGCCGTTGGCCATCCGGGCCCGAATGGACGCCACCTGCTCGGCGTTGAGTTTGGCGCGTGGATTCCGCTCGCCCGTAAGCGAGCGGCCCATCCTGATCATGTCCGCCGAATTCTGCAGCTCAGTGCCGAGTGACAAATGCAAGGGGTTGCAGCATCTCGGGCGGCCGCACTTCTCGTGTCTGACCAGTTGGCCGCCTGGTATCGGCCCGAACGTCAGTTCATAGGCAACCCGATGTGCCCCGAGGCGTCGCCGGCTCCCCGGGATCAGACGGCTTCCCACCGCGAAAATCCCATAGCCGAACTCGTGCGAGGCCTTCGCCATCCACGGCCAGCACGCGTCAGGGCCGCCGGATCGGTCAACCTTCGACCAGAAGCGATCGACAAGCGTCACAGCGCGACCCCCGCCGCCTTGGCAATCGCCACTGCGATGGCGAGCCGCTCAGCCCGGCGCATCCCGCCCGCTGGGGTAATACGCCTGGCGCGCACGTCGGCGCCGGTCGCGATCAGCCGGCGGTAGAGGGCCCACGTCTCGGCCGGGTCGTAACCCAGCGCAATCGCGCGGCTGACGAAAACCGGAACCTCATCCGTGTTGGCCGATTCGGCCTTTCCGGAAGGTGCACGTTCCCCGCACCCTTCCGTACCTCGTGCACAGATGGGGCTCATCTGCGTAACCCTGCTGCGTGACATGGAGCTACTCCATTCCGCGAACCACCAAGGCGACGTCCCGCTGCGACTCACGTGTGGTGCTGGCCATGCGTGCGAGGAGCGAGACGGCGTCTTCGTGGTTCGTGGATGGCATGGCCAGCAAGAACAGCTTATCCGCAGTCATTTTTCTGTCAACGGGTGGATCGCTGCTTACTTTATACGACACTGTTTACAGTTGACGTAAGGTGTTGTATCGACGCGTGAATTGACGAAGTCGTAACACCCAAAGATTTTTCACTCGCCCTTGCCTTTTGCCTTCTCGTTGCTAGCCGGCTCTGCATTTTCGATCCGTTTCGGACCCCGGCGCGCCTGATCTTTCACGATCCCGGCCTCGAAGATCGCGCGGCCTTCAGCGACGTCGACGTCGACGACCTCGATGTAATCTCGCGTCTGATCGAGGCTGGCGTGTCCGAGCATTTCTGAGACGACCTCGAGTCTCACGCCCCGGCGGACGGCATTGGTCGCGAAACCGTGCCTCAGCGAATGCATGACGACCCGCTCGCCCGGCGCCGCCTGGACGCCGCTCCGCGCGGCCATGGCGCGAAACCAGCTGTTGATGGTGACGTCGGAGTACTGGTCGCCGGTGCGCGGGTTGGTGAGCACGTAGGAGCTGCGGAGGTGGCGCGGGACGATGTCCATCGCGTCGAGCGTCCGCTGCGTGAGGGGCACCGTCCGCGCGCGGCCGCTCTTGCAGATCCAGGCCGGGAGCCGAATCACCATCTCGTCGCGATCGACCCACTCCCAGCGCAAGCCGAGGATCTCACCGCGGCGCAAGCCGGAGTCCGCGGCGCAGAGAATCACTACCTTGAGAATGTCGTCTGCATGCATGAGTAGCCTCCCTACTTCATCTTCGTTTGGAGCAGTTGAACGCTTCGATTTGGTGCGGACACTCTTGGCTGCCGAGAGAGGGTTGAACGGGATCCGTCCCTGGAGGACAGCCCACGAACACATCGCTTTGACCCACTGGAGCTCGAGGTTGATCGTGTGCGCCGTGCGAAAGCGCCCTGGCGCTCCCACCGGGATCTCCTGCTTCTCACGTTCAGCGCGATAGTCGCTCCAGTCGAGCACCCGCAGGCCCATCACGTCGCGATCGCCCAAGGCCTCGACGAACGGCAAGAGTTTGCCGCGGATCGTCTCCCAGCTCTTCCGCGATTGGTTCGCCGCCTTATATTTGTCGAAGAGCTGCCTCACCGTGATCGACGGCGCGGCTGTGCCGGACGCGCGGCGCTGCAAAATTTGCAACGCCTTCGCGATGAGTTCTTCCTCGTCCATTCGTAGAGGCGCACCCCCTGCGCGCGCTTCTGGGATCCCCGCACTCATCCGCGCGGGCATCGTCGCGCCATGTTTCTGGCGCAACAACGGTGTGAATCAGGTGCTGTCTGGAGCCACTTTCCTACCGGGTTCGTAACCGATCACCCGGTTCTCGACGGAACTGAAACCTGTTTCGAAACCGACCAGCACCGCGCGGCGACGCAAAAATCGACACACGGGAAGATCCGCCCCACTCCGCGTTCACCCCTTCGGCGTGCCCAGCATCACGGGCGCGTCACGTCCAGTTCGCTCCCACAGCCGCCCGAGCTCGTCGATCAGGACCGTGACGAGGACGAAGCGCTTGCCGTACTCGGCGCTGTCCTCGGAGATCTTCGGGTCCGGCGCGAGGGACGTCGAGAGCGCCTTCCAGCGCAGTTGTTTGGTCTTCGGTCGTTTCGTGCTCACGTTCCTGCCCTCCTCGCGCGCATCGCGCGCATGAATCTCAGCTCCTCGTCGAAGTCGATCTCGAGCCGAAACGCGAGCTCAAGCGCGTAGCGCATGGTCGCGCGCAGCACGAGCAGCGGCATCTGTCGCCGGCCACCCTCGGGCAGGCCTCGCAGCGCATGGTTGAGTGCGTTCTCGGCAGCCTCGCGAGATGCGTAGCCGTTGACCTCCACGCCGGCGCGGCCAGGCGTGCGGTAGCGCCAGGACTTGGACGCGCGGTGAAAGCCGACGGTGCCGGTCCCGGGCAGGCGCTTGGGAGGCGGGGCGATGGCGTTCACTCGCCGCCCCTCCTCGCGCTCAGCAGCTCGGCGCGCACGTCACCGGTGCAGGGATAGCAGGGCTTGAGCATCGTGCAGACCTCGCAGCGCTCGGGGTTGTCGAAGATCTTCCTCATCGCCAGCCGCCGTTGCGCAATCTCATCGTTCGATCTGACCGACGTCTGCGCGCCTTCCGGCTTCGCGCGGCCCCTCGGCAGCGACGGCGGCGTGATGCCCGCCCGCAGCGCCGCGCTCACGACCGCGATGATCGCATCCGCCTCTTCGCGCGTATCGACCGAGCCCTGGTGATATTTTCCCCCGCGGCGCCGCCAGCGGACGATCCATCGGGTGCTTTTGACCGCGGGGAGCACGTAGGCGGACCACGGTTGTTGCGTGCCCCAGCGTTTGTGTGCGCCGCGGGCGCCGCGCTCGGCGCGAGCGCGACGAGTGGCATCGAAGTGGCCAGTGAGCGGGACGCTGATGTGAGCGGGGACGGTCATTGGATTTGCTCCAGCAGTCGATAGCGAGCGGCGTCGAACAAGTCGCCGGCCCACATGAAATCGGCGTTCCCTTCCCAGGCGTCGCGCTTCGACGAGAGCACCCCGAGCTCGTCGAGTTCTTCGCGAAGGAAGCCACCGCCCCACGGAATGGCCCCGTGGTCATGGCAGATCAGCGTCTCGATCGCGAGACACAGGAAGTAGCACTGAGCGCAGCGAACGCTGGAATCAAATCCGCTGTCACGCCCGAGCCACGAGGCTCTTGCATAGTCTTCGCCGGGAAGGACGAACGCTCGGCATTCATCGCACCGATGGCGCTTGCGGGCGCGCCGCACGTTCACGCTGAAGAGGGAGCAATCGTCGAAGTCGCCGTCGTAGCACATCAGTCTTTCCTGCCTTCCTCGACGATCGCCGCACCCGCGCCGGCGGGGATTGGGGTGGGAGCGGGAACTGGCGCGGGTGCGGGCTGGGGGGAATCTTCGTCGGACAGCGCGGCGCGGGCTTGGCAATGCCAGCAACCTTCGAGGTCGCCGGGGCCGTCTCCGCCGCACGGACACTCGCCATCCTCGGTGTCAGCGCAACCGCAGCTGAAAGACTCGACGATATCGCGGGCGAGTTGGCGGAGAAGCGAGTCTTTCAGCGGGGCGAACGCTTCGCGCCTAGCGGTGTGAAAACCGCCAAATGACGTGCGGCCCGCGCGCGTTCGACATGCTTTCCCAGGCTCAGCTCCGCATTTCTTGCAAGCGACCGATCGTGCCGACGGCTTCCTCACATTGCACCTCCAAAGGCTCGCGGTCGCCGCTTCCAGCACGCCCGCCAAATCGCCGCGATGGCTGCGGATCGGTGCTCACGAAGGCAACTGTGAAGAAGATTGCAGATGTCGCAGAAGCCACTGGCCTTGGCCGGCCAGCCGCACCTCTTCGGCGCGGTTGCGAGGCAGCGGCAGCGTTTCACCGCGCGTGCTCCGGGATGCGGGCCAGCACATCGGGAGGCACCGTCCAGAGCCCCTGGGCCCCGCGGCACGGCACGGGATCGAACTTCTGCACGTCGCGCAGCACCCAGCCGACGGGGCCGGAGAACCACGTGAAGTATGACGTGAGAGCAAACTCCTCATGAAGATTCGTTTCGACGTCGGCGCGATTAACAAACCTGTCAACTACCGCCGTGCATACGATGGCGCCCTTGGTCTTGCGGGATAGTTGGACGATTTCAGGTACCGGGCATGGCATGACCGATAGGTGGAGCGCGGCGTCCTCGTCGAACTTGTTGCCGGCATGGATTGCGATGCGCTTGCCGAGCACCCACGGCGCGCGCCAGGTGCGGTTCTCGACCGGCTTGAGCGGCCAGGCAATAAGGGAAGCCCAGGGTTGCCAAACTGTGAGAGCGAGAAGGCTAGCCACGGGACCGGCCCTCCGCCGCGGCAGCTTCGTGCGACCGCAGGCCGTCACGGATGATGCGGGCGGCGCACTGCCTGATCTCGACGATCTCCGTGGTCATCGACCCGTAGTCCCTGAGCGCTTCGATTGCCCGGCACGCCGCCTCAATGAGTCCCAGCGGGTAAATAGCCGGCAACGGATCGCGCGTCGGCGGTTGAATCTTCGTTGGTGTCTCAGCCATGATCGATCTCCTTGTCCGCCTGTCGCCGCGACCACTCATCTTCGGCGAACGCTGCCAGTACCGGGCACCGCTCCGCGTGCTCGCCCTTCGCCCCGCCACAGGGACACGGAGCGCCCGACGCGACCCGGCGGATCGTGAATTGACCGACGAGGATCGCGTGCGTCATCGGCGAGTGCTGGGCGGCGGGGCGGGTGGTCACGCGCCAGCCTTTCGATGCGCGCGACCCTTCCAGTAGATCGCGGTCCTGTACCACCGGTTCGAACTTGCGCGGGCATCGTCCCGCTCGCGGGTCACGCTCTCGAGCTGCCGTTTAAGCCGGTCTTCGTTGGTCTCCGACCAAACAACCTCGTGACCATTCGGGCAGAACACGACGCGCTCTTTGCCACGCGAGCGGATCTGCGACCAAATGTGGCCAGGTATCCAGAACGGAACGCCGCAAGTCAGCGTCGGGCAGCTCGTTCGGACGGGGTCTTCGTCAGCCGCCATTCGCATCCTCGGCCTGCTGCGCCGCGTGAATCTCGTCGATGCGGTCTTCGCGCATGTAGAACGGAGCGGGCGCCTTGAACCCGCACCACTCGGCCGCTGCGACAATCTGCGGGTCCGTGAACGCCTTCCGAAGGAAGCGGAACGCCACCTCCCGATCCCCGCCCGCCGTCGCGACATAGGCGTCGAGCGTGGTCGACACCCGTCGGTGGGCTGCGTCGAGGCCGCGGCACCGCTGCCAGTCGGCCCACATGCCCTTGAGGGCGTCGTCCTCCTTGGACTTCTCTTTGACCCACTCCTCCTCGCGCTCGTCGTTGGCTGCGCGGATGGCTGAGCGCTTTTCGAGTGCGGTCCGCGCCTCTCGGAAGTCGTCAGCCGAAATCGCCTCGGTCGTGGTCAGCCGCGGCAACATGAGCGTCTCGGTAACCTCGATCCTCTGCGACCAGTCATCGTTGAGACGTTCGGTCTTGACGATGCGGAAGTTGCCGTTCTCGATGAACTCGCGCGCATCGATCTCGTCGTCGAAAAGAAGATCGAGCGTGGTGCGCGGATATTCGGGACCGTGTTGGACCTGAAAGTAGAGCCTCTTGGCCGGCTCGACGACGTTCGGTTCGGGGTCGAGCACAAGCGGCGCGACCTGCAATACGCCGAGTCGCATCAGTTCGGCGGCGACAAATCGATCGACGTCCTCGCCTGACAGCGCGGCGCGCTCCTTCTCGCTTAAATCCCAATACGTCTTGAAAGCCATGGTAGGTACCTCCTCGAGTCCTCGTCGCCCCCCGGCCGGCGCCGAGAGACCATTCTCTCGACGGCGACCGAGGGCGGTCTCATCACCTGTCGAAGCTCGCTCGCGCCGTGCGCGGCTGCTCCCGAATCGGATTGCGCAGCCGAGCACCACGCTGGTGGGCCATCCAGATGTGATAAGCGACCGTGCTCGAGGCCAACCCGGTGACGGCCGCAATCACTGGCCGCGACATGCCCGACCGCTCGTAGTCGACGACCTTGCGCTCCATCGGAGTAAGGCCCTCGTGATCGCGCTGGCGGACGCGGGACCAGCTGGCGTGACGGGAAAGCGCCATTAGTTCGACCTCCGCGACTTTCCGCGCCCGTCGTAATCGAAGCATGCGAGCATTCGAAGTTGCACGTGGAAGTGCTCGGCTAACATCGTGAGCTGGTGAACGTAAATGCGTTGGCGCCCCTTCTCGATGTTCGAGACACACGCCCTCGTGACGTCGAGGAGTGCTCCGAGTTGTTCCTGTGTCTCGCCGCGCATCTCCCGGAGAACACGGATTCGCTCACCGATGCGGGCGTAAACTGGCTCGACGGTGGTCACGCGCCCATCTCCTCCGCGCTCGGCTCATCACCGCGATCTTGTCCGTTAGGTTGCGGTGTTTCGTCGTCATCGTCGTCGGGCGGCGCCGTCGACACCTCTGGGAACAGGGATTCCACGGCGGCGGTCTTCGCCTTCAGGGCTGCGATGTGCTCGTGCAGCGTCTTCAGGTCGCGCGCGTCGATGTCGTCGACGGTGGCGCGGCCGAGCGCCGCTAGCACACGGTCCTCGCTGATCCCCTTCTTGAGCAAGGCGGTCAACCAAGCCCCACGGTCCTTCGCGAGCCGCGGATCGACCGCCGCTTTCGGCGCCGCCCCGCCGGCGGCCCATTGCGCGAGCTTCTCGCCGGTCTCCTCGTCTAGAGGAGACTCGGCGCTGAAGATCTTGCGGAACTGTTCGGGCAGCTTGATGACCGCTCGTTCGCCCAGTTCGCCAGACTTCCAGGTCGGTACCCCGCCCGACGACGGGTAGAGCAGGACGTTGAGCGTCATCTCATACATGAACTCTTCCGACGCGATCGGCATGAAGCCCATCGCCTTCGGGTCCTTGCCCTTCTCGATCTTGATCTTCTCCTTGGCTCGGAAGCAGAAGATCAGGTTGACGTGCATCTGCAACACCGAGTTGATGAATCGGCGCAACTCGGCTTTCGGCTTCGCCCACGCCAGGAAGTTCACGGCTTGCCCGCCGCCGAGCCGTTGCAACTCGGCTTCGTGCATCTCGAGCACGCCGCCGGGTCCCTCGTGCAGATGGCTCGCGCTGTCGATGACGATCGTCTTCGCGCCCTTCGTCACGCAGTGTTCGATCGCCGCGAGGTAGTCGCTCGGTCCGAACGGGGCGCCGAACGGCACATGACGGAACTTGAACTTGTCCGCGTAGTGCAGCGATCTGGACGCCTCGGTGTCGATGAACCAGATCTCGCCGCCGGCAGCGCGTTGAATTCCGGTCGCCAGCCGCAGCGCCGAATAGGTCTTGCCGCTGCTCGACGGGCCGTTCAAGCCGATCAGGAGCGGTACGCTCTTGCGGACTGCCGGCGCGTCCTCGAAGGTTCGTTTCTCAGAACGGGGCTGTGGCATTGCTGTTCTCCATGGCTGCGAGTTGCTGATTCATGTCGGCGGTCAATGCCCACTCGGGCGCCTCGATCTGTCCGTTGTCGCCGTAGTCGGGCCAATCATTAGTGGCGAGGCAGCGCGCCCACTTCTCACAGGCTCGGTGCCACTTGCGTTGACCGAGTTCGCGCATCGTCCCGGCGATCGGGCGGATGCACATCGCGAGCACCGGTCCGTTCTCGATGAAGAGCGGCTGAAACTTCACGCGGCCGGCCAGCTCGGGGCGAAGCGTCTCGACGGCCTCGACGTAGGCGGCCGACTGGATGTCGACGCCGTAGGTGACCATGTGCTTCGCGATGTCGTCGGGGTGCGCCGACTTGACCCACTTCAAGTCATAGATCGTCGCCGTCTTCTCGACCCAGTGGTCGAAGCGCCCGCGGCACCAGATGTCGTTCTTCTGCCAGATCGCCGTGACCTGGCTTTGGCCGCTGAGCTTGATCCCGCGCTCGCCGAGTCGGTTGACGACCTTGGTTGCGGTGATCAGCGCCTCGGCAAGGACGCGCGTCAGGACTGGGATGTGACCGGCCTCCAGCGCGGCGTCACGCTGTTCTTGCGCCGCCTTCGTGCGCCAGTTGTCGGCGTTGACCTCGACGATCGCGGGGCCCGAATCGAAGATCAGGCGGTCAATCAGCGTTCCGTTGTCCTGCGCGGTGGTCGACTCCTCGCGCTCGCCGTTGCCGAGTCGAGGGTGAGCGTTCCAGGCATGGAGAGGAGAATCGGCGATCAAGCGCTTGGCGATCGACGCCGAGAGCGACGGCATCGGACACGGGTCGGCGTGATAGATCTCGTGCGGGATGTTCGGATGGAGACCTGGCGTTGGGGCGGTATGAATCAGACCGCTCACGACGCCGCTCCTTTCGAGAACAGCCCCGGTATCTCCAGCGCCGCCAGCTCGGCGCGCGCCTGTGCGTCTTCCGTCGCGGTCGGCCGAGGCAAAAACATGAAGCGGCCATACAAAGCGCCGAGCACGCGGTCAGCGACCGCCTCGCGCCCGGCCTCGGGGATATCGCCGAGCTCGCCCTCGATGAGGCGGAGGGCTAGGGCCGTGTCTTTGGTGGTCATGTGCGCGCTCCCTTCTTCGCGCGGGGACGCGGCGCGTATCCTTCGAGCACCTGCTCGAGGTCGTTCGCGGCAAGCTCGATCGTCATTCCGTAGACGCCGCTCAGCAGCGGGTAGTGATCCCGCTTGTCCTTCTCCTGGGCCGTCAGCCCTTCGGCCATTCCCTTTGCGCCGCGGAGCTGCTTCAGGACGCGCTCCAGGCGCTCGCGGGCCTCGGGCGGAATCGTTTGGCGGCTCATGACGGCCCCGATATTCCGTCGGCGCCGCCGAGGCTCATTTTCTCCCCAACAATCGCGGGCACTTGCGAAGGGTTGCGTTCGACCTCTTTCGTTTCGCGCACCGCGGCCAACCGCTCGCGCGCGACCTCGCCGATCGAAACTCGGCGCGCGAATGCCTCCCTGGCTACGTCGTCACGGACCTCCCTCAAGCGCGCGTAGATGCAGGCCAACAACGTCCGGTCGAGAGCCTTCGAGAGCTCCAATCCCACGTACCAGAGCTGCGGGTCGCGCTCGTGCCATGCGTTCGAAAGCGCGACGACCACCGCGTGCTCGTGGTGAAGCGGAGTCACTTCGCTAGCCTCGCCATCTGGCAGCACGACGGGTTGGCGCTTGAGACGCGAACGTCTCGACAATGGACGCAAGATACTCACCTGCGCACCCGCGGCATCAACCCGTGCGCGCGCTTGAGAACGTCGTCGGCTGCGTCCTGCGACATCCCCGAGTGCCAGAGCAGGACGAACCTCACCCGGTCCGCGTGGTCGCGTGCCTCCGCCCCCAGCGGAAGCGGGGCCGGCGGCGGCGTGACGCCTGTGCGCGTGACGGCCGCCAGCTCGAGGAGCTGCGCGGGCGGCGTGAGGGCGGTCGTCTCCTCGACGTCCTCGGTGATGAGGATGTCCGGCTCGTCGAGCGCCGCCGCAAACGCCCCCATCCGCTCCTCTGGCGACCGCGCGGCCATCACCGGCATACCCCCGACGCCGTGACCAGCTGCGCCAGCGTGTCCGAGGTGAGCGCCAGGACCACCAGGGCGGTCGCGCATGCCCACCAGAAGACCACCTCGGCCACCCGCCCAGCGCGCGTCACCTCAGCCCTCCTCGCCGTCGGGCAGCTCGAAGTCGACCGCCAGCTCGCGCAGCAGCGCCTCGGCCTGGTCGAGGTCGATGGCCTCCCGTGACGTCACCGGGCCGGCGCGGCGCACGCGGAAGTCGTCGGCCACTGCCTCGAGCACCTGCGCCGGGGTCAGGCTGGCCAGCAGTCCCGCGATGAGAGACCGTGGCGTCTCGAGGTCCAGGGGGCGCGTCGTCTCGGTGGGCGAGCTCTCGACCGGGGCGCCGACGCACCGCGGGCACCGCTCGCCGCGGAGATAGCGCGTGAGGTGGACGCCGCAGGGGACCGTCGCGACCAGCGTCCGCATCTGGACGCCGAGAAAATACCCGTCGGCAAAAAGCCGGTCCGCTGTCTCGGGCGCCGGCTTGCCCGCCGCGCCCCACTCGATGCCCTCGTGGAACTCGGGGCGGGTGCCGAACACGTAGGCCAGGGCGTGGTCGATGTCGACGATCGGCGGTTGTCGGTCGAGTAGGACCGCGCCGAGCACAGACACCGCGGATGCGCGCGGGTCTATCTCCCAAGACGGGTCCACGATGGACGGGCAGACGACGCCCAGGTCGCGGGCGGTCGTGACGGTCAGGCCGCGGGCGTGGGCGGCGTTGACCGCGTCGGTGAGGATGCGGGCGGCCCCGGTGGGCGGAATGACAGGCGGACGGGCAGCGTGCTCAATGTCGGGCATGGCGGATCTCCTCTTGTTTTCGAGGAGCAGCTGCGCCAACGTCCGACGTGTTGGGGGTCGGGGCGGCGCGAGCTGCTCGCGGTTCCTGGCTCCCGTCGACGCTCCAACGTCGGCGGGGGCCGCTATCTACTCGTTCTCCGGCGTCGCTCCTTCGGGCATCGGACCGATCGGGCAGTGAGGGCATTCCCACTGCGCGAATCGAAGGCCGCGAAGCCGGTACGAAACGACCCGACCGCCGATCTTTCCGCAGCGCTGGCAAGTGGTCGGCACGAAGTCAGCCGGTGACCGGCGCTCTTCTTCCAAGATCGCGGCCAAGATGACCGCCTCGCGCAGTTCCGAGGGCGTGTACATGGCCCGGGCGATGTACGTGCGCAGCTGGTCAACGAGCGCATGAAACATCGAGTCGCGTCGGTACCGCGCGCGGGGTGAATCGCCGGGGATGCGGTCTTCGTCGTCAGTCGCCATCGCGTCTCCTCTCGTGTCGTTTCGGTTGCCGCACGCCGAGCACTGAGGGTGTCGCCACGGCTCGCCGAACCTGTGGGCGAGCGGATTGGTGTGTTGCGACTCAAGCCGGTCGCACGTCGGGCAGAGCGGAAGGCCCGTCTTGGATGTCGCCATGGGCGCCATGTTACGCCGACGCCGCCTTACGCTCAGCCCGCACGTCGCCGAGCCCCGCCGCCCCAATGGGCTCGTAGGCAGCGCGCACCGTCTTCTCGGTGACCTCCTCGTCCACCGCCTCCACCACACCCCGGCACCCCGCGCACGCCTGCACGATCTTGCCCGAGGGGAGCGTCAGGGGGCCGAGGGTGCCGGTATTCAGCGCGCCGCACTCGGAGCAGCCGCACGAGGTGCAGCCGGTGTAGCCAGCGTGGTCGCAGTCGGGAGAGGCGATGTCGTTGGGCATGAAAATTAGACTACGCTCCCGGCTCTGCACTTTCAAGAACTATTTTTCACTTTCACGAACTTTCTTGCGATGGCCCGATTCGTCACCTTGACGAACCTGCAGGAACCCTGTAACCCTTAATGTTATGTCCAAGGCGACCGAAACCGAACTTGCTACCGTTCACGTTAAGATCAGCTTCACACCGTCGGAATTCGCTGTTGTCGAGGCGGCTCGCGATGCCGACGACGAGAGGAAGACCAGCACGTGGATTCGTAAGATCGCGCTCAGGGCCGCCAGAGGAGCGCCGTCGCGCCCCGTGCCCGCCTTTCACATGGGCCGCCCGGTCGACGCGGCCGAGAATCGGCGGGTCGAGAAGAAGGGCGGTCGGCGGTGATCGTCATCCTGGATAACGGCCAGGAGTACTCGTCTCACTGCATCGCCTTCGTCCGTCTGCCGTCCGAGCGTCTTGATGAGCTACGATCCTTGCTTCCCAGATACGCCGATATCCAGTACGCAAAGCGGGGATGGTACGTGATGGCCGAGACCGAATCGCTAACGTGGCGAAGCGACGACGAGACGGCGGACGGCGACGCGTTCATCGCGGACTTGCGGCATGCGATCGAAGACCATGAATGGAGAATCGCGACGCTTGCTGCTAGCAAGCACGAGATCGATCAGGCGGTAGCCGCGGGCGTGCCTCGCTGGAGAGCGGAGCACGATGTTATCTTTCCTACATGGCACCGTCGCTGCGAAGAACGCGCTCGTTCGGCGGCCGGCTCATCGGCGGGAAGTGCGAGTTCTGCGACGTGACGACGATTGAGGAGGCACGATGAGCCTACTTGATGAATTCGGTCGCTCGCTCGCGTCCGATGACCCGTGGAGTGCGCTGGAGCGCGAGATCAACGATGCGATGGGCGTGGTCATGAATCGCATGTGGCAATGGCCACCGCCCGGCGGTGTGCTGGACAAGGATGGCAACCTGCTGCCCGAGTCGGAACCGCGGAACGACATCGAGCGGGCTCAGCGGAAACGAGGCCAGCGATGAGCAAGCACGCGCGGCGACGCCGATACCGGGCGCGACGTCGCATGGATCGCCAGTACGCGATGTGGAACGCGCGTCTCCGTGCTGCCGGTGGTAGCATCGAACTCGGCATGTATGACGCCCCGAACCTGAGCGCACTTATACGGAGGGCCGTGGATGCCGAGGTGGCGCGGATCGAAGAGAACGCGGGGAAACGATGAGCGCTCTCCCCATCCGCATCGTCGCATCTGAGGCGTGCCCGCCGGGGCGCGCCATGCTCATCAGCGGTCAACCCTCGAACGAAGGATGGGAAGAGATCAAGCGGCGGATCGCGGCAGGCGAAGAACCGGCGGTCGTTTGGTCCGATGTGATGGCACGCGAGAAGCGGATCATGGTCATGGAGTTCGGCGGAGGAGCGCCATGAGCAAGCACGCGCGGCGACGCCGATACCGGGCGCGACGTCGCATGGATCGCCAGTACGCGATGTGGAACGCGCGTCTCCGTGCTGCCGGTGGTAGCATCGAACTCGGCATGTATGACGCGAAGACGCCGCTGTTTATGGTGGGCTGGCTATGATTGGTCATGTTGTCGCCGCCGCGAGTTCTCATGCGGCGATCCGTTTGAGGGAAACTTTCTTCCCCGCGAGCTTCGCCAGCGCTCTGCTCACGATCTGAGACACGCGCGATTCCGTGAGTCCGTAGGCGCGGGCTATCTCCTTTAGTTGCAGCTCGTCGAAGACGTGCATTCTCACCATCGCGGCGTCGCGCTCGCGCAGGCCTCCGATCATCCTGACGAGTTGCTCACGGCTCCGACGAGCGTCTAGAAGATCATCGAGGGGCTCGTCTATCGCCGGCACGCGCTCCCATCGGACCTCATCGAGCACAACGATTCGCGCGGCGGTCTGCTGCTCTGGGTGCTTGCGCTTCACGGCGTTGCGGACGCTTCGGTTTTGCGTGCGTAGGAAGTCGATCGCGCTGCCCCACACGCGCGCCTTCGCGAAGCTGCGCAGGCTCGACACTCCGCCGTCGGCTCGATAGTCGAGCGCCGCCAGCCACAGGGCGAAGACGGCCTCGGCGCGGATGTCGTCTGCGAGGTGCGGGTGCTTCCGGGCAGCCGATGAGACGTGACGCTGTGCCCACTTGATGTCGGCCGGCGTGATCGCGATGCCCGGGCGGAGGGGACGCCCATATCTGAACCTGGCGTCAGGGGGCGCGCCGACGACCCGCGCTTGCTCGAGGGCGGCCTCCGCTTCCTCGCGCGTGGCAAACCCGGTGCGGGTGACGCCGGATGGCGTCGTATAGATCCAGCGATGACGGCCGGAGAAGACAACGGACCCGGTGCGGTTCGCGCGGCGGATGCGCTTCACGGCGGCGGCGCGGCAGCCTGACCGGGCGGAACGGCTGCCGCGATCGCCTGCGACGGCGTCTTCGAGTACTTCGCGGCGATCACTCCGAGCGCCGCGAGGGCCGACGCGATCCCGAGGTACTTGTTGGGCACCAAGCCGGCGCCTTCGAGCGACTTCACGACATCGCCCAGGCCGGCGAACACCGCGAGAACCGCGCTCGCGATGCCGGACATAGCCGCAAAGGCGGTCAGCGCTCGACTGGTCCAGATTGCCTTCATGTTCGCGTTCATCACTCAGCCCTCACGCCCGATATGACGGAAAGCATTCGCGAGGTCGTCGAGCGCGTCTCTGAGTTCGTCGCACTCATCTGCGAGTGCGAAAGCAAGATGCTCTCGGTCAGCTGCTCGAAGCTGGATGAGACGAGGTGTAGCTTTTTTGATGCTCTCTGCAACCCCGACCATGTGCCCAACGACTCGTTGGAGGATTGCATGCGGGGTTTCAACTGCAGTGATGTCGGCATCGTGTTCTCCGTTGTTGAAATGGGGCATCGGTCCTTCACCTTCGATGGGCCGTAATGGATCAGCGTTTCCCTCTTCGTGCTTCGGCGGCGCGCTGTTCTGATTCCGCCTTCTGCGCTTCTATGAGCTTGTCGACCTTCCCGTTGATCAGATCGAAGTTGTGCTGGTTCTCAAGACGCTGCTGCCACTGCGTCACAACGAGCTGATCGACCGCAGTTTTCTCTGCGAACTTCGACATCTGCGTGTAGGCGCCGTAAGCGAGTCCGAAGAAGATGAGGATCCCGGTCAGCTCCTTGATCGACACGGGCGACCTTGGCGTGAGGCGCGGGACAGGGGGCGAACCACCCGGAGGCGTGTCGCCGAACAGGTGGTCGATCCCCATCGCGCGTCAGCCCCGCAGCCTCCGCAAGAGCCGCGAGCCGCGCTTCCCGAGCTTCTCGGCGATCACGCGACCGGCAGCCGGGCCGGCGAGGAGGCGCGGGGCCGCGCGGCGCGCGAACGTATCGCTCACCTTGCCCGTGGTGATGTCGCGGACGATCACGTACCCGCCCGCGGTCATGTCGTTCCACGTGAAGAGCTTCCCCATGCGGTCGAACGGCGCCACGCTGCCCGGCTTGAACGCCGACGGCAGGAGGTAGTTGCTCAGTTTCACGGGGCGCGTCTCGCCCGCGACCGTCGCGTCCTGCGAATAGCTGTCGCCTTCGACGCGGTCACAGGCCTCAAGCGCCTGTTCGTGGTCATCGTCGAACGGCGCCCACAGGTCGCACGTGGCGTCGAGCAGCTCTTCGCAGATCTCGTGCGAGACGGTCGTCGATGTGTCGGGCCCGGTGTACTTGACCTCGGCGAAGATCGCGCCGCCTTGGTCGTCGTGATAGCCAAGCGCGCCCGGTGCGTCGATCTCGGGGCGGATCGTCAGAATGCGCGCATCGGCCGGGAGGTTGTCGGACGATGACAGGAACACGACGGGCGTGTAGAGCGCGCCGTGTGCGGCCGCGATCTCGCGCGCCTGCTGGTTGCAAGCCTCAGCCCAGAACGCGACATCGGTGTCGTCAGCCGGCGAGCGATTGACGATCGCTACGACGGTCATTGGTTCGTCGCCATGCCGGCAGTCGTAATCGTGAAGCTCGGCCGGATCGCACCGCATTTCCTGCAGGACGGCAGTGAACTGACCGTGTCGAAGTCGTGTGCGCACGCGCTCGTCGGAACAATGAAGCCGGAGACGAATGGCGTGCTCAGCTGATTCTGCGCCGCCGCAAACCGGGCCAATTCTTCAGGCGTGCCTTCTGCCTCTATCGCACCGTAGACCCCGGTAAATTTCGCCTTCACAGCGCGCCGCCGTCCGCCGTGTCGCGCCAAGCCATCGCCGCGGCTGCGCGGTGCATGCGGAGCGCCTCTGTGCTGTCCGAGCTCGCCGCGAAGTTCGACGACGCCTTCGCTTGGATCTCGAGCAGCGCACAGTCCACCGCCGCCCAGCCAGCCTTCGCGGCGATCGTCGCCAGCTGAGCGATCACGCACGCCGGGAGGTTGACCGCGCTGCCTGCGTCGCAGATCAGCACCGCCGACACGTCGTCGAGGATGCCCGTGGTCACCGCGTGCGTGACCTTGTCGGCGCAGTCCTTGACCGTGGCGATGACCGGCGCGGTGACTTTCGAGGTGGTCGCGCAGCTCGCGAGCGTGGCGAGGAGGTAGCCGCCGCCGAGAAGCGCGCCGATGACGAGAAGACGGACGGAGGCTTTCACGCGACCCTCGGGGGCGCGAACCAGTGGCCTTGCTTGTCGACTGAATCCTCGACGACCTGCGTGCGGCTGGTCGCCCAGAACGTGTCATTGCCGTCGAGGAAGACCTGGCCCTGGACGGCCGAGACGTCGTCATTGCCCCAGACGCGGACGATCAGCATCGGGCATACATCGCCAGCGCGCGCTGCATTGCCGATGTGCGCCTGCGCTCCTAGCGGCCACTTTTCGGCTTCAATGCGCGTCGAGATTTCCTGACTCGACGTGCGGCGCCGGTTGATCTGCTCGGCATCGGTCTCGTTGAGCATGTAGTGAACGATTCGGCCAACTGATGGTTTCATGTGGAACCTTTCATCAAGGGGTCAGCGCTTGAAGCTCGGCGAAGCTGCCGCGGAAGCGATCGCAATCGCACGGGCCTTTCACGCCCGGGATCGCCTGCACCTCGCCGTGGACTCCGTCGGTGAACTGCCAGAAGTCCCAGCGCGACCAGGTGCGCGGAACAACCGGCTCCTGGTCGCCGTAGCGTGCGGTCCAGAGCATCCGCGTCCCGAGCTCGGGCACGACGGGGTTGCCCAGCGTCTCGCGCCAGAGGCGGCCGGTGTAGATGACGAGCTCGCGCTTGAGCAGCGCCTCGGCACGTGAGACGAACTCGCGCACCCACTCGACCACCGCGCCCGGGGTCTGGCCGCCATCGACCTCGATGTCGAGCGCCGGCGGGAGAACGCGCGGGCCCGTCAGATCGCCAACGATCGACGCGAAGTGCTCGGCCTGCATCTGCGCGCCGAGCGCCCGCCCGCCTGGACGGGCAAAGTGATATGCCCCCCGGAGCAGCGGCGTGGCCTCGAGCGCGGCCCAATGTCCCTCGAAGGATGGATCGACGGCGGTCACGGCCTCGGTTGCCTTGCAGTAGGCGAACCGCACGTTCGAGCGAGCGACCGCGTCCCAATCGACGTCGCCGTTGTAATGGTTCACGTCGATGCCGAGCGTGCGTTCCTGGGTGGCCTGGTCGGTCACCTGTCCACGCCCTGCCCAAGTCCGCGCGAAACGTCAAGCAAAACGCCCATGTCCCTTGACCGCCTGTCCTTGTCGGCCGCGGATGTCAACGGGCTCCGCAAAGCCGGGACGCGTTAGAAAACCACTGAACGGGCGCGCATCACGTCGCTTTCCCCGAGACAGCTTCGCCGGTTGGTGTTTACACTATCTCTCATGGGCACAACGAAGACGAACCGCGGCGGCCGGCCGGTGACGACCCGCTCCAAGACCACCCAGCAGGTTGCGTACCGGGTGAGCGCTGAGCAGCGCGCCGAGCTCGAGGCGGAGGGCAAGCGCCTGGGCATGGGGGCGAACGCCGTGGCGAAGCTGCGGGCGTTCCCGCGCAAGCTGGCAGCGGTTGTGGTGCTGGCCGCTGCGCTTGTGTCTGGCTGCGTTGCGGACACCGGCGGGTTCGCGAGACTACCGGAGGCCGACCAGAACACGTTCAAGCGCTGCACCCGCCCGATAGAGCCGGCGATCGGATGCCTCGGAATGACCGACATCGCGGAGTTCATGTGCGTCGCTGGAGGCGAGAAGACCTATTCCGCCCAGCCGACGGCCCGCGCGCGCAAAGAATGGCTGGTCGCCAACGGATGCCCCCCGGCCATGGTGCAGCCGGCCAAGTTCATCGCCGACGAGTCCACGGAGACCGAGGAGGTGCCGCCGAGGCCGTCTGGAGCGGAAGCAGCGGCAGCCGCGGGCGCGGCGGCCGGCGCCGCCGCCAAGACGTCCGGCAGCGCCACTGGAGCCGCGAAGTGAAGCCCCTGGCGGCGCTGGCGCTCATGGCGTGCCTCGCGGTCTCGGCCTGCGACGCGGGCGAGATGCCGAACAGCCCCGACGTGCGCGGCGCGGCAGGGGCGACCGGAGCGGCGGGGATGGACGGCACAGCCGGCGCGGCGGGTGCGGGCGGCGGCGTCGGCGGGGCCGACTATGTGCCGGACCCGGCACCGACGTGTGACCAGCCGCCAACGACAGATAACGGTTTATACGCCTGCGACCTCGGCGGCGGAAACCGCCCGACATTCAACACCAACGGGACCCAGTGCTACTCGTGTCCAGGCTGGCCGGTCCCGGAAACCGGGTGCGCCATCCGTCTTCCTTGGTCGATCATCAATGGCGCGCCCGTCGACGGACTTCCTCATGATATTTTCTGCCCATTAAATCCCTGCGATTCGACGCTCTGTCACGAGAAGTGATCGCACGGATCGTCACCTGCCCCGCGCGTGCCGCCAGCTGCGCCGCGACCATTGAGCAGCTCGCCAGCTCGGACTGGGAGGGCGAGCCGATCATTCACCTCGACGACGGCCGCGCCGGCCTGCGGGTCGATCGAATAGACGCCACGTGGCGCGCCGCGCTGGCGGCGGCGGCGCTCGACCGCACCGTCTCGCTGATCCTCGAGGACGACGTGATGGTCAGCGTGCACCTCCGCCACAACCTCGAGCGCTGGGAGCCGATCGGCGCGCCCGCGCTCCTGGGCTACCTCTACGGCGCGTCGTCTCCGACCCGTCTCGCCGCAGGGCCGGCGTGGGTCGCGGTCGACCCATTCGGCCTCTGGGGCGCGCAGGGGATCGTCATATCGCCGCCGATGGCAGCGCACGTCCTGACCCACTGGAACGATGAGGACGGCGCGATCGACACCCGCATGCCGCGGCTAGCGGCGCGCCTCGGCCCCGTCTACCTGCACACGCCATCGCTCGTGCAGCACGTTGGGACCATCAGCACATGGGGCGGCCCGTTTCACCAGGCGGCCGATTTCGACCCGGCTTGGCGCGCGCCCTAGCTCGTGGCAGGCATAACGATTAGGGCGAAGGCTCCGATCACAACGGTATCGGTCGCCCCCGAGCTCTTCGCGCAGAGAGCAATTCGATCGTAGGCATCACCCGTGAAGCCGTTGAAGTACATCCCTGTCGCTGGCGTCCAGGTCGCGAGAGTCGGGTACCATTGGAACGCGCCGGTGGTGATCGTCACGGGATTCGTCAATGCGACCGGCGTACCAGCGACGGTGTTGTGCGCCGTCTTGTTCGAGACGCCGAGACTGCCCGTGTCCGTTCCTCCCGACATCGCGGCCCACACGAACACGTAGACGCGGATGGCGGTCCGAAGACCAGCAGCGGCGTTCGCGAGCGGAAGCGTAATCCCCGGGCCGCCGTTGACGAACGTGTTTCCGCCAACGCCGTAGCTCTGATCGAAGATGAACCTGAGCTGCTGCGGTGAGGTCGAGAAATTCGCCGCGCGTTTGAGCGACGAAAACTGTCCAGGACACTCAAGCGACCAGCCGATTTGCGTGCGCTGGTGAAACCAGGTATCGCGAAACACGCTGACGAGCGTCGAGAGGCTCTGCTGTGCGCTGCCAGTATTCACGCCGACGATATCTCCTGCCGCGTGCACATCCTGCAATCCGACGTAGCCCTGCGATGCCGGGTCGATCAGATTCTCGGGGTTTTGCCAGTACGTTCCCGCTTTCGGCTGAGGGAAGTCGCTGGTCACGCTGCCAATCGTGAGCTCCGTCGGGATCGTGCTCGTGCCGAAATTGGAGGAGAGTCGAAACGTCCGCATGTCGCCGGGCCACGTCGTCGCTGGCGATGTCGAGTAGCTCCAAAACGTGTTGTAGTCGGTGCCGCCGACGCGCACGCGGAAGCCTTGGCCGGTCTGGAACCCCGGCGGACTGGCCTCGTCGTGCTGCATCCCCATCATCAGGCCGCCCTCTGCCGCGGCGCCGAGATTGGCGGCGAGGTAGACCGTGCGATATGTGCTCGTGTGATCGACGAGCGGGGGCTGCACCTGCGCGTTGGCGCCATACCAACTGAAGATCGGGCGTCCTGAGTGCGCGATCTGATTGAGGAGCGCGATCTCTTTCGTGATAAGGGCGGCCGTCGCTGGCTGCCCATTCACAGCCGCCGCCCTCTCGTTGTCGTCGAGGAAGATCGGCGGATGGCCTCCATTGACAACAGTCTTGGTGCTCATGATGGCAGAAACCAGAACACGCAGTCATCGACCTCGACCGATGCGTTCACGCCGCCGGTGGCAAGCACGATCGCGTAGGCGAGACCCTTGGTTTTTGAGTCGCCGTTCGTGTCGATCAGCTGGTACGCGGTGGAGTCGATCGCGAATCCCGTCGTACTGTCATCGGCAAGTTCGTAAGCGCCTCCCGTGAGCGAACTCATGGATACGGAGCGAGGAGAATTCGTCGAGGCCGTGACCCCGGCAGCGTTGAACGCGGAGGCGTTTCCGTCGGGCCCAGTGTAAGGCGTCTTCGACAGGTGAACCGTGATCGAATTGAGTGTCGTCGCGCCCATGCCGCGTGCACCCACCACCCAGACCATGCGCGCGGCCCACAGCGGGACGAGCAGCGGAATCTGCAGCATGAACCTCGCGCTTGACGCGCCCGTGTAAGATACGCTGACCTTGCCCGTGGCGTTGGACACCGGATCGAAGCTGCCGCTCTGCGCGTAATGCACGTGCGGGTTGACATAGCTGCCGAGATTGTTCAGTGAGCGCACGAGGTCGTACGGAAGTAGGGTGTGCATCCCATCGCCGTCGGCATCGACGTTCGCCGAGATGACGCTCGTCTGCTCTGTGAACGTCTTAGACATCAGGCGTACCTATTCAAACGCACGGTCGCGTTGCCCTGAATCGTACGCGTGCTGCCGTCTCCCTGCCAGGATACGCGCGTTGCGCCGTTCTGCCTGGTTGCCGTCGCACTGTTGTACTTCTGCAAGATCACCACGCTCTCGCTGTCAGTCGCGAGCGCGGATACACCGGTAGTCAGCGTGAGGACGCCGCCGCTGACGCCGGCGACGGTGTCAGTCTTCTCGGTGATCGGCGCCTGGCTATTGTCGCGTTGGATGATGCGGATCGTATCGCCGATGGCGAAGTCTGCACCGTCTCCGCTCGCGCTGGCGCCGTAGTGCTGCACCGTCGAGAGCTGCTTCGTGCCCGAGTTGTAGCCGTGCGTGTAGCCGCCGGTGTTGAGATTGAAGTCGACCAACGCCGACGGAGACCACTGCCGATAAAGGCTTTGGTCGCTGCTGCTGTTGATCATGAACTCGATCGTCACATCGCCGGTCGACGGGTTCATCGCGACGCGGCTCAGGAAGCAATAGACCGCGGCGTTGCTCGTGATGCCGGTGGCGCCGGTGAATGGGTTGACCATCGTGTTGTCGACGATCTGGTGGATCGTGCCGGGGGCGAGCAGCATTCCGCGCTTGTTCATCGAGCGCTGACATAGCGTCCACGGTGAGCCGTAGAGGCGGATCAGCTGGCTGATCGTGTCGCCGAGAGTCGCTGACGCCATCAGCGTGGGGTCATCGATCTCTTCCTGGCGCGCATCATTCGGATACATCGAACGCGCACGGACGTCGACGATGACGACGGGCTGAGGCTTATTCACGCCGACGCCGCCGATGTTTGCCGATGTGCCGCGCCAACCGCCAAGAATCGCGCCCGGCGAGAACGCTGGCTGAATCTTCCAGCTCGTTCGTAGGCTCGAGCGATCGCTTCGCTGCGAGGTGCGGTCGCTTTCCTTCGCGCGGTTGCTCTCGGTGAACACGACATTCGTCGTCCCGCTCGCCGACGCACCAGCTTGCGTTGGGATCTGGAAGCGTCGAAGGCGGATCCTTCCGCCCGATGGGTCCCACATGATGAACAGACCGTGCTCTCGTGCGTAAGGCGTGAAGATCGACGCGAACGTGGTGCTCGCGTCGATGTACGCGACGCGCGGCACGCCGGACTCATCGGCGATTGCCCAATCCGATGCCGTCATCAGATCGACCCAGCCGAGCCCGACGCCCTCGGGGTAGAGGTTGAGATCGTTGTCAGTGGCGAGCCCCGTCGTCGACGCCAGTAAGCCACCCAAGAAGTGCGTGAACGACGGCGCGAGCGGGAACGTCTGGCTGTTGAACATCACGATCTGATCGATGGTCGCGATCTGACCGGGATCGACATAATAGAACTTTCCGAAGTTCGGGCTGGTGGCGTCTGCGCCGGTGAGAGCCGATGTCCCCGCTGCGATCTTGCCGGTGAAGACGGTGTTTCCAGCGCCTCCACCGGCTACCTGGACGATCTGCCCATCGCCGAGCTTGCCCCACGCGCTTCCGCTCCCATCCTGCTGGTTGGAGAAGAAGTAGGCAGCGATATCGGGCTCGAGGAGCGTTATTTGCGCCCCGGTACCCTGGTTGCCCGTAGGGATAAACACGGTCGCGGCGCCGCGTGGAGCGGTGATGCTGATGAGGGATGTCCCGCTAGTTGGAGCCGAGATGGCCACAGTCGTTGGGTCGAATCCCAGCGCGTACAGGAGCGACGTCATGGCTGGGGCCGCGTTGGCTCCGCTGCTAACCGACGTGGGCACACTGGAGATCGAGAATCCACTGCCGTTCTGCGATGACACGAACTGAAACGCTGTCCCGTTTTCAGTCGACACCAATTGCAAGGTGACGTAGTACCGCGTAAAGAGCGCGGCGATCGCGGCCGTCACCGCGTTCGCGAGATCTTGGAGCTGGTAGTTGCCGGGGGTGATCGATACCAGCTTCGTGCCCTCGATGTCGATCCCGAGATAGAACGAGCACCACGGCACGTCGCTGACGTATATCCCTGGCTCAATAGTCGCGTGCGGCAGATCGGGCGCGATGATCGCCTTCGTGAGGTCGGCCGTGATCGAATCGATCGTGATATCGAACATCCCGCCGACCTTGCCGATCTCGATACCGCTCACGCGCCCGAGAAGCAGACACGCCGACGAGCTCTCCGGCTCGGGGTTGCCGTCGGGCCGCATGTGGCCCATCCAAAGCGCGGCCGTGCGCCCGAGAACATCCATCACGTCGCCGGCGACGATCGGAGCCGCGCCGAGGACTGCCGTTCCATCGTTGTTGACGCCCGTGCGGTGGTAGGGAGTTGGCGGCCAGTACGTGCCGCCGTCTGCGGAGTTGCCGAAGCACACGTATTTGTTGCGGTCTGCGATCGTGAGGGCCCATGATCCGCCGCTGATGTTGTTGGCGGTGCTGATACCGATCGTTTCGGCGCCAATGTAGATGTCAGAGGTGCTTGGAAAGCTCGCGTTCGCGCCATCTACGAATACCGTGGATGCACCGGCTGGCACAGCTACCACTCTCTCGGACAGATACCCGTTCGGGATGCTCGAATCAGACAGCGTCCGCCCCGCCGCGAACAGCCGCGAGAAGTACCCGAATCCGGGATGAGTCGGATCGGCGAAGTCCGTCACCGAGAGCCGGCATCGCCCGGGCGACGCCACGCCGCCGATGATGTCGGGCAACTTCTGCTCGATCGTGTCGTCCGGCAGATCGAGCCCGCGCTGCGCCCACGTCGACGGGTAGCCGGTGGGCGCGCTCCATGCGAACGAGCCGTAGCGCGAGTCGCTCGGGTTGACCGTCGCGAACACATAGAACGGCAGCCCCGTGATCCGCAGGTAGAAGAACGGGACCAGGTCCTGGTAGTCGGTGACTTTTGTTTGGACGGTGGGCATGGGTCAGTCCGTCAGCGGCGTGTCGATGTTTTCGGTCACCCAGAACTTCAGCGTCACGTCCCAGAACGTCAGCTTCGGGGGCGCGGTCGGTGTCGCTGGGAAGTTCGCGCGGAGGTCGGCCTGCGGGTTGTACTCGACATAGTTCCATGGGCTCGCGCTGCCCTCGCTGGGCGCGTTCGAGCCGATGGCGTTGCCGCGGTCGCGCCACATGAGCAGACGGCGTCCGAGCTGCGGGCCGTGGTTCCACCAGGTCTCAAGGTCTTCGTTCGTGTGGCCGGTCTGCGGGCGGATCTTGTAGTAGTACTGCACCCCGTTGAACGTGTACTCGGCGTCGTACTGGACGCCGTTCGACACATAGGCCGCGGTCATGTCGCTCGAGCGCTGCGCGGCGCCGGCGCTGGATGGCACGCCGAAGTTGATCGACGGATCGAACAGCACCGGGCCCGTGAGGCTGACGACCTGGTCGGGCGTCCACCAGAGCGGCGATGGGAAGTCGGCGGTGACCGTCGTGGCGGTGGCGACCACCTTGGAGCTCGCCGAGAAGCCCAGCGTCGCCTGCAACGCCGCGCCCCACGTGATGGTTCGGCTCGAGCCATTGTTGTGGCTGATCTGGACCTTGTAGAGTCCGCCAGACAGGCCGAGCGTGACCGTCCATGCGGTGCCCGCGAGACTGGCGTCGAGCAGATCCTTCACGGCCTTGAGCAGGCTCTGTCCGTTCGACGTCGCGGCTCGATTGCTGACGAAGTAGTACCAGCGCGTGCTGGCGAGCGTCTGCAGCGTGCCCGTGGTGACCTGCAGCGTGTCGGTCGAGCCGGCGTAGTACTGGGAGGCGAAGCCTGGGATCGGAGTGGCCATTACGCCGCCACCTGCGCGGCCGGCACGCCCTGTCCGGTTTGCGCGTAATAGGCGGCGAGCACCTTGTTGACGTTGCGGCCCGTCTCGGCCTCGCTGCCGAACATCGTACTCACGTACAGATTGATGGGCTGGTTGTTGTCGACTGGTGTCGAGCGGACGCCGTTGGAGCCGAAGCCGCCCGATCCGCTGGTCGTCGTGGCGATGCCGCTCGACGTTCCGGTCGACGCGGTTCCCGTGCTCGCACCCGTTGCAGCTGCTCCAGTGCCCGATGTGCCGATCGCGCGGGCCGTGAGAGCTGCGCCGGTGCCGACCGCCGTGAACATGCCGGCGGCAGCGAAGTGCAGGCCGGCCGACGCGCCCCCGATAGGCCCGAGCGCCAGCGACGCAAGCCCCTCGGCGGTCTCGAAGATGGCTCGAGAATAGGCTTGCGTTGCGAGCGCTTCGAGGATGTCGTGGGTCGTCTGGCGCAAGCTCGCGCGCTTTGACTTGTCGCCCGACACGAACGCTGCCAGCGCGCTGCCGAGCGCCTCGCCCATCTTGGTCCCGGCGGCCGAGACCATGCCGAGCGCATCGGCGGCGTCCTGGGCGAACGTATGCAGTTGCTCCTTGATCCCGCCGGGGCCGCCCGAGCCAAACAGCGCCGTCGACAGGATGCCGTCACCGGCGCGCTTGCGGAGGTCGTCGACACGCTCCTGCGCCGCCTTGAGCGTTTTCTCCATGCGGTCCATGGCGCCCTTGGAGTCGGTGCCGCGGGAGAGATCGTTGGTCTCATTGGGCGCTTCCATGGAGCGCGCGATGCGCTCCTGCATCGCGTTCTGGGCCTGCTGCAGAGCCTTCGTGCGTGCCGTCGAGTTGTTCAGGCCCGACTGAGCGAACTGCGATGCCGTGGCGTCGTACCCGAAGCCGAGCGCCTTCTCATCTGGCGTCTGCTGGCGTCTCTGGAGAATGTCGGCAGCGTCGGCACCGGCTTTCTCGAGCCCAGAGCCCTTGAGGAGCATCTTGTCGAACGAGTCGATCACCTTCTGGATCTTGTCGAGTTCTTCTTGCGCTTTCTTGGCGTCCTCCTCGACCTTTTTCTGATTGATGGAGTCGGCTCGGCTGCCCTTCGTATAGTCGCCTGAGGTGCCATCAGCCAGGCGCGTGCGGGCCTCTTCTCCTTCTTTCTCGCCGGCATTGTCCTTGTAGAAGGCTGCAAGATTCTTATCGTGCTGGGCGACAACGGCCGCGACTGCCTCGCCGTGGCTTCCAGGCATCAGATCTTTGATCTTTGCGATGGCTAGGCGGATGGCATCTGGAAGATCGATGGTGAAACCCTCGATCGCCATCATTATCATCTTGCCCAGCGACTCCAGGATTTCGGTCCAAAGATTCGTGAGCATTGCGGCCGTTTGCTTCCAGGTATGGCCGAAGTTGATTACTGCGTCGCTGCTCTCGGCAAGCTTCTTGTCGTTCAGTCTGAGCGCCTCTTGAACGATCGCTATTTTCTTGCCGTGATCGCTGAGTTGGTCAGCCGCGACACCGATGCTCTTTGCATATTCCTTGTATGCGGTATCGGCGTCGACCATTATGCCCACGTGCTTCAGCGCCTTAAGGTTCCCCTGCGCAAGGCCGTCAATGAATTTGTCGAGCGCCTCTTTCGTGTCAACGCCGAGAGCCTTGGCGTAGTTGTGAGCACCGGCGGTCACGGCGGCGAATTGCGCATCCGATAGCTCTAGATCCTTCTCCATCGCGCGGTTCTTGGTCAGGATGAGATCCATATCGCTGATCTCGCCGGCCGACGCTTCCCGCATGCTGTCGATAGAGCCCTTGAGGGATTCGTGCACCTCCGTCACTCTGGCGATCGACTCTCCCAATTCACCAAACTTAGCAATCCCACCCTCGATCAGTGATTGCGTGAACTCCCAGGTGACCGCAATGCTTTCCATTACTCTGAGCGTGCTCTTCCACGCATTCTCTGAGCGGTTCGCGGCAATCTCATTCGCGCGCTGGACTTTGCTGACCGTGTCGATCTGCTTTTCTACCGCGTCGATCTGCTGCTGAGCGGCTACTACTGCATCCGCCGTCTGAGCGGCGTTCGCCTGCTGATGGAACTGCGTAAGCTGATCGAGGTAGGCTTTGATCTTCGCGTTAAGTTCCCCTTGCGTAGATCGAGCCAGCTGTTCTATCTCAGACGGATCGCTTCCCTTTATGACGAGCTTGAGGAGAATCTGATCTTCGGTTGCCATCAGCGCCTCTTCTTCTTCCGCAGTTCGTCTTCGAGAATCTCGCGGGACCGCTTCTCACGGAACCAGAGGTGCACGGCATCGAGCGCCTTCGATGATAGGCTTTCGATCTGGCGCGCGCCCGACTCGATCTCGAACGCCCACTGGCCGACCAGTTCGGCCGGGTGCGTGACCCCGTCGATCAAGTGCTCGGCCGGCATCTCCAGCGCGGCCTGGCGCAGGTAATAGGCCGGGCAGTCGTCGAAGTCTGTCGGACTGCCCGGGATCGGGTTGAAGAGTCCCTCAGGCTTCTTCTTGCCGAGGTCTGGACATGCCCACTGCTCGCGCATCATCACGGGGCACCCGACGCAGCCCCCGGATCGGCTGACGGAGCCGTAGTGTCCGCCGTGGAGTCCGCCCCCGACGATGGCGTCGGCATGGACGGCGGCGACGATGCTTTTTTTTCGATCTCCGCGAGGAATGACGACTGAAAGACGAGGGCGCCATAGAACTCGATCATGCCGGGATAGCTGTCCTGCATGTGCCCCACGAAGCCGAGCGGGAGCATCCTGATCCCGCGTTCTTTGCCAGACAGTGCGTGCTCGACACCGTCTGTGTCTGGGACCGCCGCCGGAGCGCCCTTGAAGTCGACGCCGATCCGAAAGCAGGCGAGCAACGCCCGCATGACGCCCTCATCCTTGTTCACGGCGCCCTGCATGAGCGCGAGGATGACCGGCTTCTCGTCGGGCGTGAGAGAGCGGAACGTGATGATCGTCGGCGCCCCGAGTGTGGCGAACGGCATCAGATGCGAGGCGTCGCCGTCCTCATGCCAGGAGGCGAGCACGCCGGCCGGGACGTCGGGCGCGCTGCCGCCAGCCAATCGCGGGATCGCCTGGTCGTCCTTCCAGATCGATTCCCGGATGTCGTTGGCGCGCCATCCGAATGAGAGAGCCATTACGCCGCCTCCTTCGGGTCGTCGTCGTGCGTCGGAGCCGCTACCGGTGCAGCCGATGTGAACGCGATCGCCGCCTTCTCGGCCGGCTCAAGCTTCGCGATCTCAGTCGCCAGGAACGTGAATCGCACACTGCACGCGCACTGGACCTGAATGTCGGTGCCGGGCGCGTCGAGTTGCGTGTGTGGGACGTGCGCGATGTGGTCGGGCGCGAGCGCCGCGATGATGCCAAGGATGTCCATGGCTCAGAGCCACCCCAAGGCAAAGCTGGGCACCGTGTCGCCGAGCCCCGAGATCGCCGGCAGCTGACACACGCCCTCGATCTGGTACTCGCCCTGCCCATTGGTGTAGACGAACTGTGCCTTCGTGAGCTGCGCGGCCGGCATTCCGACCACGAACGTCTGGCCCCCCGAACTGCCCTTCTGGTAGAGCATCTGGATCACGTCTCCGCCGCGCAGGCGGTCGGTCAGCGCCTCGAACCCACTGACGTCGTCCTGGTCGGCCAAGATCGTGGTCGTGAAGGTGACCGGAGTCAGGTCCACCGCCATGCCGTCCATCTGGTTGACGCCCTGAAGGCACGGGCGCGGCGTTGGGGCGATCCCCAAGTTGATCTTCATGTCGCCGCAGAGCACGCGCACACCGTTGAGCAGGAAGCGCGCGGCCTTGCCGTCGAACGGCACCGTCTGGTCGACGAACGGGATCTTCTTCGTGCTGATCGTGTTCGGGTCGGCCGCCGGGTACTCGAACGCCGAGTCGCCGGTGTACTTGAAGTTGAACTTCACGACCTGGTCGCGGGTGATTTCGATCTCCAGCGTTGGGAAGCATCCGCAGATCAGGTGGCGGTGGATTCGCCCGCGGTAGATGTCGAAGAGTCGGTTCCGAAAGTCCGACGTCTTCATGACATAGTGGGCGGACCCCTGCATCGCCGTGGTGATCAGGTTGAACGGAACGGAGCTGATCTGGCCCGTGCCGATCGTGTAGGTGCTTCCCGAGACCGCGAGGAGCTGAGCAGCTTCGCCGGTGTGAGCCAGAACGAACGATCCCACGGGCGCGGTCGCGCCGCCTACGCTCAGCGTCGTTCCGCTCAGGCTCGACCCCGTCATGCCGGCCGAAAGCGTCTCGGTCATGAAGTCCTGCAGGAGGTCGCCGATTTCGAGCGGTGCCGTCGGAAACACCGTCGCGCCTGTCCCTGGCGTGGAGATCGGGCGCTGCGGCAGCGAGAATGCCACCGACGCCTCGATCGTCACCGGCACCGCGGCGTCGGCGTCCTTTTGCCCGACGATTCGCCGCGTGACGGTCTTCGGGTTGACGACGATCTCCGGGGGCGCCTCGGGGCGCAAGCTCTTGCGCAGCAGGAACAGATCGCCGTCAGCCGGGGCACCGGTGAACGGAAATCCGGTCGTATCGAATACGCTGGTCCCGCTGGTGAACGTGTTGATTCGATAGGCCCCGCCAGCGTTCGTGCCGGTGTAGCCGAGCAGGAAGTAGCCCTTCGTGGTGCTATTCCAGTAGTTGTTTGGCTCGTTCGTGATCGACGCGTGCGGCGTACTGGTGAGCGCCGTCGTTGTCCCCGTGCCGGTCGAGCGCGCGGGCACGTCGGGCGGCAGCCAGATCCGGATGTTGGTGACGCCCGTGGTGTTGTTCCATGCCTTATCGACGGTCGCGGTCGTGCCGCTGACCGACTTCACCATGCGCGGGTAGTCGCGCAGGCCGTCGGCGGGCATCGCGATGCATCCCACCAATGCCGACGTCACGGTCGCGGAGGTGAACGTCGTCGTGGTCATCCCCGAGATCGGGATCCCGCGCGGCACCAACTCCTGGGGGCTGTTGTACTGCGGCTGAGCGCAGGTCATGAAGATGTCTTGTACTTGTCGTCTTGGTTCGTTCGGCATCGTGTCTTTCTCCTCGTCAATTGACGGTCACCACACCCACCCACGCCCGGAGATTTACTGCTTCGTGGCAACCGCTTTCAGGCCATCCATGAGATCTCCCGTCATCCGGAGGATCGGGTGGATGAAACCGTATTTGCGGCGTTTGAAATTCGCGTAGCGCGCGCTCAGCTCGGCGAACGTCGAACCGTTCGCGTTCCGCATGGCGCCGATGTTCCGGCGAACGCTGTCGACCATGAGCGATCCGATCTGGCGAAAGATGGCGCCGAGGTCGGCGTTCTCTCCGCCCGCGCCACGGAGCACGAACCGGATCGCGGTCATCGTGTCCTTGTCGAGGTACCAGGGATTGCGCTGGCGCGCGGCCTGGACCTGGGCGATCAGCGCGTTCTTCGCCGATCCGCGACGACCGCCGGCCACCACGCCGATCGTGACCGTGCCGATGGCCGCGTTCGTCTTGAGCAGCTTCGAGCGGATCGCGGCTGCGATCTGGTCGGTGCCTTCCATGGTGGCGCCGGCGCTCATACCGACAACACCGCCCGCATGCTATTGCCGTTGCCGGCCGAGCCGGTCCCGTCGAAGATCGCCTGATGACCGGTGTTCGTGGGGTGCAGGTGGAAGGAGTCGATTCCGGACGCCTTGCAAAGCGTCGTACCGTCCACGCCCGTAACGAACGACGCTCGAGTAGCGGCCTGCGCGAGCACCTGCGCGCGGTAGGCTGGCGGCAACTCACCAAACCGGTTCGCCGTCGCTTCCTGCGTCGTGATGATCGGGCTGATGGCATAGATGCGCACGCCGGCATCCGCAGCATGGATTGCATCGAGGAACTGCCCATAAGCGGTCCCGAATGCGGTGGACGTCCAATATCCCAAGAGGCTATCGGTCAACTGCAGGGTGCAGTCGTTGATGCCGATGAGCAACATCACCTCGCGCGTTGCAGGGCTGTCCCGCTGCAGATAGGCCACGATCGCCGCCGCGCATGCCGTCAACGACGGAAACCCGCCGCACCCGTACAGGCCGCCGGCGGTCACCGACCCCGTGTCATCGAAGAGCGAGTGCCAGCCCCAGCCGAAGATGGCGATCCGTCCCGGATAGACGCCGCGGAGCTGCGCGATGAATGACTTCTGCGTCGCGGGTACGGATACCTCGCCGACGCCGATTGAGTCCGTGTAGAACACCATGCGACGCGTTGGCGGCGTGACCGTCCTGATCGTGGCAGTCCCTGCATCGACGCTATACGAGTAGACGCATGCACCGCGGTGCCGCACGGTCAGCGAGTTCCACAGATCGACCGAGTGGGTCCCGCCGCCGAGCGATACCGTGAACACGTTCAAGCCCGCCACAGTCGGCACCAACGACGTCGAGAAAACGCCGTCAACGTAGACGCCAACGCCCCAGTCGATCACGCCTGGCTCGTCGGCCGCACCGTGAATGACGTTCACGATGAGCGTGCTCACTCCGACCGTCGTCAACGGCAGGATGGCCATGGTGGAAGTGGCGATGTGTTCAGACATTAGGACACGATGCTGTCGAGCCAGTTCGCGTAAACCACCTGGGATGTCCCAGGCGTCAGGCTAAAGGGTTGGATGTCGGGGACCTCACAAAGCGGATATAGGTTCCGGACGCGAGTCCGTTGGTTTGGTTGGCGCTGATTCCGAAGGATGTGATGTTCGTCGTGCTGTCGTTGTAACGACCCGAGGAAATGAATGCGGTCTTGGATCCCAACTTCATCGCGTAAAACGTCTCTGTCGACAGAGAGCGGACACGCCCAGATCGTGCGTTGATGTGGCCGCGGAACTGAATGAAGTCACCCGCCGACCACGTGGTCGGAGAGGATCCGTTCTGGCAGAACTTCCAATCGGTGCGCGTCGTGCCGCCAACGGATCCGTTCGAGCAGAACCAGTCGAGATTCGTTTCTGACCCGTTCACCAGGAGAGCGATGACGGTGGAGCTGACGGCGATATTGATGTCCATGATGATGCGATAGTCGCCATCCAAATCGCCGTTGAGCCCGGTCAGCGTGAGCGTTGTCGCCGCGGCTTGCAGGCTCGTCGACACCTCGCTGGGCATTCCGCTGAGCGTAGAGCTGCTCATCCGATGCTCGTCGTGGTCACGCCAGTGACCGGGTTGGTGTAGAGCGCTGCCAGCCAGTTGCCGCCGCCCAGCGCCGCCACGATGCTCGCGTTGTCTGGAACCTGCACGTCGGTTTTGCTCAGGTAGAACACGCGGAACTCGGCAACGCAGAACGCCTCCGATCCCGTCGATAGGCTGTTCGTGTTGAACGCGATCAGCTGGTTGGTGCCAGAGCTGATCCCATCGAGGATGAAGCGCGATTGCGTCAAGTCGGCCACCGTCGTTGTGTCCATGTCGGACTGCCACTGGCAGGAGAACCGCGCCTCCCAGATTTCGCCCAGCTTTTGGTCGGTGACGCGCGACGCGCCCTGGAATACGACCACGCGAATCCCGCTTGTGCTCGCGCCGTAGTTGCTCGGGTTCTCACAGACGTCACCGAGCTTGATGCAGTCGGAGGCCGCATTGCGGAGAACACCCTGACGGTCGCCGTCGCCCAGTGCGCCGCCCGGTCGGCTGTACAGCAGACGAACCGTGACGGTGGCGTTGGTGATGTTCGATCCATCGCCCCAACGCGTCTCGCGGGGACCGATGCTCGGCATGTCGAGGAAGTACATGCCGTCAGGCGCACTCGCTGGCTGCTCGTCGAGCGTGAATCGGTAGTTCGCGCGCGTGAACTTGCCGCTCGACGGCGACGCGTTGACCACGAGCTCGACGTTCGCGGCAAACTGGGCGAGCACGTTTGATGGAAGGACAACACTCACGCCATCCTCACGAAGGAGTGATCCCGTAATAGGCGTTGATGCTCGCGTCCCATTGCGGCTGCGTGGGTGCGGCGCCGGCGTAGCACCAGAGCTCGCAGAGGTCTCCCTTGAGCCAGTTCGCTGGCGTCGAGTCCGCCATGAGCGTCAGTTGCGATATGCCCTGCGCGCCGGTGCTGATCGCGCCGGTGCCTGTGCCATCCAGCGATCCACTCGAGGACGCGCCGTTTTCCGCGAACATGATCGAGTGGTACTTGTTCGCTTGCATCGTCAGCGTCGATGTCACCGTGGAGCCGGCGTAGAACTGCACGTTGCCCGGGCTGCCGACCGCGATGAAGACTTCCTGGCTGGTGAGTGAGCCGAAGAAGACCTGGGCCGAGCCGGTCAGGTCCGACTTCACCAACGCGAACCAGGTGAGCGGCTGCACCTGAGCGGTGAACGATGCAGTCGCAACCGACTGGCCACCGGCGCCTCGCACTGCCGAGCGTCCGTTGATCTGCGTGCCCACGTTTCGAATGAACGTCGGGCGCGATCCTCCGGTCGCCTGCGTGGCATCGCCAGCGGTGCCGAGCGATCCAAGGTTCGTCCACGTGCTGAACTGCAAGCCATCGGCAAAGCCAACGTTTGACTGACCGTTGATGTTCGACGCCGAGTACCCGAGGATCGCGGTGAAGCCGAGAGGCGGCACGAAGATCCCTGAGCTACTGCTGACAGCCGGGTACGCGCCGATGCGGTAGCCGCCACCCGGGCGATAGCCGCCGGCATATGGATCGCGGTAGTTGCTCACGCGCGCTCCACGGTCGCGACCACGAACCCGCCGTCATCGATGCCAGACGTCCGGCCGTCCTGGTCGTTGTCGGCTGGCAGTTGCTGCTGGAGGTCCATAATCAGGGCCTCGTATTCCTTCTGGAGCTCGTCCATCTGCGGCTTCCAGTCCTCGCCGAACGAGAACCGACGCATCAGCCAGAACTTACGCGCGACCGCGCGGCGAAACATGTCGGTTCCGATGAACACGTGCGCGCGGTTCTTGCCCCCGAGGTCGAGCAGGAACATGTCCCTCGCCTCTTTCAGCGCGGCGGGGATGTCGAGCTCGGCGTCGAGCGCCTTCCCCGCCTGTGGAAACACAATACGGAGGTCTGTCTCATCGCACCCCTGCTCGGGGATCTTGCGCAGGTAGCACTCGACGTGTTCGGTCTGGATATCAGAGCCGTCCTGCGGGTCGAAGTCGGCAAATCCCTGCACCCACGTCTGATCGCACGCGGCGCTCGAGACCGAGTAGGACGCGCGCAGCCCCTTGACCGTCGTTCCCATCGCGTGCGCGGCGAGCAGGGGTCCGATCAACGTTGCGGTCGATGCGCTCAGGCTCTGAACGGTCACTGTCTCGGCGATGCTGGTGGTTCCCGCGCCTGAACCAACGCGGTAGCGGCGCCCGACAACGCAGCTGGTGGCGTTGGCGAGCGCGATATCGGTGTCGCCGATGGCCGCCGGCGCCGCGAGCGTGGTGTTGAACGCATCGATCGTGCACGCCGCTGCGCTGACCTTAGCGACGCCCTGGCTCGTGTAGACCGTGACGACGCAGCTCGCGACCTGGCGGTCGAGAAACTCCGTCTCGATTGAGCCACCACGATTCTTCGTGACCACCTGAATGGCCATCGTGGTTACTCCAGCGGAAAGCCGATGTACGTCGAGACGACCGGGCTCGTGCCGCCGGGCGGCCCGATGCGAGTCGCGAGGCGGGTGTAGTTCTCGCCGGAGACGCCGAAGACCTCGGCGAGGGTGATACGAGTCGCCGACGACGACCATTTTGAGGTGTCGGACGCGATTGAGCCACCGGCGTTGAGGCTCGCCAGGTAGACCCATGTCGACGTCGCCCACGTGGTGGACGGGTTGGTGTAGCCGTAAAGGCCCACCGTGAGGCTCAGCGTGCCGCTGGCGGCCGTGTAGTCGACGCCCACGTGCACGCGGCTGCCGTTGCGGCCGGTGTACGCCGGGATCGGCACGCCGTCGGTGGCGAGCGATGGGAAGACCGTAACGGCCGTCGAGCCGTTGAGGTCGCGGGTCCACTGGATCGGGGCCTCGTGAATCTGCACGCGAGACATCAGGCGGCCTCCTTGGCGGCGCCGGCGCGCTTGGCGCGCACCCGGGCGGTCTCCTCGGCCTCGAACGCGAGCTGCGGAGTGTGGTCGATGCAGAGCGTGCCGTTGATCGCCTTGAGCGCCATCTTCGGTTGGCACTGGGCCCGCAATGCCTGCACGCGCTCGCGGATGCCCGGCGCGTTGTCGTCCCAGGAGCGCTCCCACTCCGCCTGGTTGTAGGCCAGGCGGCCAGACTCCTTGATGTGGCAGGTGTCGAAGCGCGCGTCGGCCAGCACCTTGTAGCCGTTGGCCCGCATACGGGCGCAGAAGTCGTAGTCCTCGCCGGTGTTGTTGACGATGCCCCAGCGGGTCATGTTGAAGGTGAACCGGAACAGCGTGTGAGCGCCGTCTTCCTTGTCGCGCAACTCGCGAAGCGCCGACACGCGGATCATCATGAAGCCGGTCGCGATCCCGCTGACCGCCATCGGCGCCGGCGGAAGCCCGCTCACGACGTGGCAGTTCTCCTCGGGATAGTCCGGATGGCTCATCACTACCGCGGGAATCATCGGGCTCTCGCGCAGGTAGACCGCGCCGATCACGCCAACGTCCTTCTCGCGATAGAAGACGTCATGCCAGACGTCAAGCGGGTTGCCGACCTTGGATGAAGGGTTCACGACGAGGTCGTCGTCGTGCATCAGCAGGTAGTCGTAGCCGTCATTGATGGCGTGTTCGGCGATCGTCGAACGCGCCATCTGGACGGGGCCGGCGGCAAACAGGAAGTCGTGCACGTTGCGCTCGAACGAGCGGCACGTGAGCTCGATCGTGCGAGCCGACGCGACGAACGCGGGATGCGGATGCTTCCCGGTCGGCGTGGCATAGAGCAGGCGGTCGGCCATCAGATCTCCAGCGGCAGAATGGTTCCGTCGACGAGGCGGTATTTCTGGTGCGTGCTGAGCGTCTTCTGATCCCAGCCGCCAGGCACCGCGACCGGCATGCGCGAGACAACGGGGGCGCCCACCGCGACAACGCCCTTGACGATCTCACCGGCGCGCGCCGGGTAGGACGCGATCAGGCGAGCGATGACGCCGGCCATCGGATCGGGAGCGGCGGCGGACGGAGGCGCAGGAACGATCGGGGCTTCCGGCTCGGCCGGCTCAGCCTCGATCACGACGGTCACGTCCGCCGGCGGCGCCGATTCCTCGACGTCAGACGGGGCGGTTTCCTGCGACTCCTCGCCGTCCATCCTAGTAGCCGACCAGCTCGATGTTGCAGGTGATGTTCGAGATGTTCGCGACCGTGTTGTCGACGAGCAGGCCGGCCTTAGTGGTCGCGGACAGCCCGATGTTGAACAGCTGGATGACGGCGTTCGTCGACGTCGCGTCGCCGCGGAACTTGCCGGTCGACACGATCCCGGAGTTGTCGGTCGACACCGACTGCTGAACGCTGGTGATGACGCCGCCCAGGAACTTGTTCGGGAAGTAGGTCGCGACCGAGAACGTCTCGCCGCCGGTGCTGTACGGGTTGGTGAAGCTCAGGGTTCCGTAAATGCGCTTCTTGCCGTCGGCGTTGTTGCAGGTGTCGCTGGTGTCAATGATGGTGAAGGTGACGCTCATGGGAGTCTCCTACGGATGAGCCGGCGCGGGGCCGGTCGATTTGGACTTGTTGGTCGGCGCCGGCTGCGACGCCGTCATGCGCTCGAGGAGGTCGTTGTAGATGTCGAGCACCTCTGACGGTGCATCGGGCTGCCTCGCCCGCTTCTCGATCCACTTCCACTCCACGATCGATCCCTGGTTGGTGCCGCGAGACGACAGGTTCCGGGACGGCCACCCTTCGCGCCGAAGCACGTTGCGGGCGAGCCGTTCCGGGTACGCATCGGTCACGACGGCATCGTTGCCGAAGCTCTCGCTGAACTTCTGCGGCGCGGCCTCGACGGTCGTTCCGTAGATGTTGCGATTTCCCCAGCGCGAGATCTTGATGACCCCGTTTTTGTCGATGGCTATGAGACGCACAGGTCCGACGTCGAGCGCGTTGCCCACCGATTGTGGGATCCCGTTCTGGCTGGAAATGCCGTCGAGGATCTCGAGCGCCATGGTCCGGATCGGCTCTGGAGCCATGAGCACCTCGGTGTACGTGAACGAGAGGTCTTTGAGAGCTCGCAACACGGTCTGCCTGACGGCTTCCCGCTGCTTGCTCGCGACCGGCTCGTGAATCACGCTGAAATCGAACATGTGCGTCTCTCCTTGGGGCGGCGGGTTACGCCGTCAGGGTGGTGACCTTCCAGTTTTTCTTCGGGTTCCGGCAGCCGAGGCCCCACGCCCCGGTCAGCAGGAACTTGCTGGAGTCGTCGGTCTTCGCGATCGGGTCGACGCGCCACTCGCGCATGCGGCCCAGGAAGAACGTCGGCATGGTCAGGCCGAGGAAGATCGAGTTGGTCAAGTCGCGGATCGGCTTGATGTCGATGTTCCCGTACTTGATCCCGTTCACGATCGAGCCGGTGTTGAGCGACATGTTCGGCTGGCTCGGATCCATGCGGATCGAGTTGTTCGCCGTGCCCGGGTTTCCGATGATCCCCTTCAGCTTGTTGACCTGCTTCCACGACGTCCAGATCTCGGTGATCTGCGCGGCGTAGTCGGAGTCGCTCGAGTTCTGCATGGCGCCGTCGAGATCGGAGATCGCAACGGTGGTTGTCCCGCCAACGACCTCGTACGCCTGGAACCAGGAGTAGGTCGAGCGGTTCAGGCCCGCGATGGTGCCCGAGCTGTCGACGATGCCCTGGATGCCGACGGGCGCGGTCAAACCGGTGCCAAGGCAGTCGGTCGAAACGCGGTCGACGAGGTCCTCGGCCGCCATCGTGAACTCGAGGCCGAGCTGATCGAAGAACGCAGTCTCCAGGCTGCCGTTGAGCAGCTGATCCTGGGCGTGGCCCGTGAACTGGATCTGCGCGCGGTAATAGGCCGCGCCCCACTGGGCGGTGAGGTAGCTCTGCGAGCCGGCGGCCCCGAGCGCGTCACCTTCCGAGTAGGTGCCCACCGACGCGTTGCCCGCGTAGTGGTGCTTGACGTTCAACGTCGATCCGCCGGTGAACGGCGTCGGCGGCCCGAAGTTTCCGAGCACCTCGTTGTTCTTGAAGAGCGACTCGACAACGCCCGACATCGCCTGTTGGCGAAGGGCATCCTGAATGGAGCCTACGGCCCCTGAAGCGGCAGCTGCGGTTACGCCAGCCATGGGATTCTCCTCTTACGGTCCGACCCTCGGCAGCTGACCCTTGGCCTTCAGATCGGCCATGATCGCTTCGCCGAAGCTCTTGTATTTCGGCGCTTCCGTTCCGTTGGTCTTCGCCTTGTCGTCGGTCTGGGCATCGCTGCCCTTCCCGCCGGCGGCGGCCCGCGGCTCGGTTGCGGTCGTCCCTGCGCCGTCTTTGTGCGCCGGGTTTTTGAGGTAGTCCTTGGCCTTCAGAATATCGCCGACCAGATCCTCGACAGATCGACCGTTCTTCACGGTGACCACGCCCTCATCGTCGACCTCGAGATGCGGCTCGGCGAACATCGCGAGCGCCTCGGAGTCTCGGACCTGGGTCATGAAAGGCATCAGCGCGTCCCGCTTGGCGATCTTCTGCAATCGCCCCGTGAGCTCGCCGCCGCGGCGCTTCTCCTTGTCGAGTTCCTTGACCGCCTTGTCGTGCGCGGCCTTGAGCTTCTCGGCCTCGCTGACGGTCTTCTCCGTCGAGGCCAGGCGTTCCTTGACGCTGCCGAGATCATCGAGAGTCTCAACCCCGAGCGAACCCAGGATTTCGGCCTTCGCTGCCTCGACTGCCTTCGAGATCGCGCCCTTCGAACGCTTTTCGACCGCGGCGAGAAACTCGCCCTCGGTCTTGAACGTCACCGCCGGCTTCGGATCGGCCGCTGCCGCCCCGCCACCTTCGGCTCCGCCCGCTGCGCCCGCGCTCTTGTCGTCTGCGTCTGCCATTGACTAACCTCGCCCCGGATCGGCGGCCCCGGTTGCCGTACCAGCCTTGGCTTTCGCAGGCGGCTGTTGCCTTGACCCGGCATTGGGCGGCCGGTTCGCGGTGGTATTACCCATTGGATTGACCGCCTGTCCTTGTGCGCCCGTCCCGTCAAGAGGTTTCGATCCGGGCACCGTTGCGCCAACCGCGGCGGCGCTTGCGCCCTCGGTTCCGACGGTTGGCGTCACGCGCTCTCCGGCTCCGGCCATCGCCGCGTCCGCCAGCTGCGGATCGGGCTTCGGCTTCATGGTCGCGACCAACTCGTCGAGCTCGTCAGGCGGCAGCTCGGCGTATTTCTTCTTCACCAGGTCTTGACGCGCCTTCAGATCGACTTCTGGCGACAGTCCAATCTTGTCGAACTGCAAGAACTCCTGGATCTCGTCGGTGAAGCTGCGCAAATCGAAGTCGTCGGCGTACTTGATTTGCGTCTTGTCGTTCGCCTTCAACGATCCGCCTGAGTCATAGGCTTCGAACATCGCCGCAAGGCGCGTCTCAAACGATTGCGCCTCGGTCGCGATGTCACCGAGGATCGAGCGCTTGTCTTCGTCCTCGAGCTCGAGCGCATCGACGCTCGACTTCTGCATCGAGCCTTCCTGGCGACCGCGCCCGACGCCGAGCATCTGGCGAAGCTGATCGATGCCGGCCGCGATGAAGTTCATCAGCGTCTCGGCGCACTTCGCGTCGGGGCTGACGTACGTCGGGACGGCGTTGGTCTGTTGCGGGTCGTACCCAAAGACCGTGTTGAGCCCGATCTGCAGCACGTCGATGCGCTTGTCGGGCACCGCCAACCACGAGAACGTTTGCTTGTATCCGATCTCGTCCTTCAGCGACGAGTAGTTGTAAATCGCATTGGCCAGCTTGCAGGCGTCGGCCATGAGCGGCGTTCCGTCGGGAAAGACCGCCTCCTTGTCGCGCTGGCAGTAGAGCGGAACGAACGGCACCTTGCCTGCGCTGTGCGTTTTGCGACCGACGACGTTCTCGGCGCCCGTGGGCCCGACCTCATACGTCGTGACCATCTCCGCGTCCCAGACACGAAAGCGGTAGACCGGCGTGATCTTGTCCTTCCAGGTTCGCTTCGCCTCGGTGTAGACGAACTGCTTGAGCCACTCGACATCGCCGCGGTCGTCGACGCCCCAATCGAAGATGTCGAGCGGGCTCACCCAGTACGCGTATGGATCCTTGTCGACGCCCTCGGGGTTCTGGTCGACGCACGCCCAGACGATGCCGAGCACCTGAGCCCAACGCAGGCCCTCGCGCATGAACTCGTCAATCTTCTCTTCGCGATCGCAATCGACGCCGTCCCAGAACTTCTTGATCGCGTCCGATCCTTCACGCGTCGCCACCTTTTTGGTTGCGTGCGCGACGAGCGATTTCGTGATCGGCCCGATGAAATTGAGGTAGTGGGCGCGCTTGCGACGGTTCTCGAACTCCCAGCTCTTCTCGCGGTTGTGGCGGAAGAGCACGGACTGGATCGGCAGCGACTTGATGCTGAGATCGTTGATGCCGGCGGCCGACGCGACGGGCAGTTGACCGTCGCTCGCGAGCGTGAGGATCGATGGCTCCTGGAAGTCGACGCTGAGCCGTGCGGGCCGGTAATATTCGCGGCCGCCGAGGTAGCTAATCCGGTAGAACTCGCGCCACCACCAGCGGACCTCGTACTCGGGATGGCGAAACGAGATCGAGCCCGGGACGTTCGGGCGGTCGAGCACTGCGGGCACAAGATTTAAAATCAACGCGGTGCTCCAGTGCGCCCAACGCCACACACGAACGCGCCGTATTGCTTGGCTGCCGCCTCTTCGTAGACGAACGCCGCCAGTTCCAAGTCATCGTAGCGGCCCAGGTGCGTGTTCTTGCCATTTGCCCGCATCTGGACGAGCCACTTTCCGCGGGCGGCGTCCCGCCCCACGCCTTTGTGGCCTGACTTGTTGTCACTGCGAAGCCCGCTGTTGTGGATGTTCTGCCCGCGGGTCGCGCGACGAAGATTGTCGCGACGATTGTTCAGACCGTTTCCATCGATGTGGTCGATATCATCGCCGTCAATGGCCAGGCCCATTCGCGACGCGATCTCCTGGTGAAGCGTGATTTTCCTGTATTGATAGAACCCGAGCTTGACGTGCCGCTTGGCATACCAACTCTTGCTCTTCGGGCTTTGGTTGGCGTTCCAGTTGAACTGCCCAAGATCGGCGTCCGCGACGTCAACGATCGCGGTCAATCCCTTCGTGAGCGGAATGAGACAGGCGTCGCCTTCGATTCGGGGCGGTCGTAGGATCATCGGCCCTTGACCGCCTGTCCTTGTTGTGGGCTGGCGTCAAGACACTTCGGTTGCGCATCCAGAGGGAATCGAACCCCCGACCTCTCAGGTCATTACGCTGAGCGCTCTGCCTCTGAGCTATGGGTGCAAATGGAGGGGCCGGGTGGATTCAAACCACCGACCTCCCGGGTCATTACTCCGGGTGCTCTATCAGCTGAGCTACGGCCCCACAAGCGCCGGAGGATGGAGATGAACCACCGTTTCCGCTTTCGCGGCGACTTACGGTTAGTCGACTCCGGCAAAGACGAACCTCGAAACAGCGGCAACTCCGAGAGATGCCGACGAAGCTGTGACTTCAGCGCAGGGCGCACGCCGATCGCCATGAGCGCACCGCGATAGGGCGCGTCCGGCTCGTGCACGGCCACATGATCCACGCCCGCGAGACTCAATCGTGCGCGCACACGGATCAGTGCGTCCTCGTTGGACACGCCAAGCACGATCGCGAACGTGCCTTCTTTGAGCGTGCCGTCACTCGACTCGCCGGCAGCGTGAACAAGCTGCGCAGCAAGAACGCCTGGCGGGAGATTCGTTCTGACCACCACGTAGTGCGTGATCGGGTCCGAGGTCTCAACCGGCCGGGCGCTAATGAGTGCTGGACATGATCCATACCTAAACGCGGCCCCGGACATCGTCAAGAACTTTCGATCAAGCCGCCACCCCGATCGCTTCGAAGTTCGCCCCGCGCAAGAGCGATGTGGTCGCGTATCTGAGCCCGTCCATCCCGTGATCAGGCTGCCCGTCGGCCGGCTCTTCGACCACCGCATCGCTCGCGCCTGATGCGCCCTTGGCCTGCTTCCACCGATACGACTTCATCTCAGCGATCAGGTTCTTGCAGTTCGGCGTAATGAAGAACCGCCCCTGGTGCTGGAGCGCGGCGAGTAACCGAATACCGGCCTTCACCGACCGCTGGTGCTCGTCGTACTTCGACGCAGTGAAGTTCTTGTGCCCGAACGCGTTGATGCCCGCGTCTTTGTAGCGAGCGATGTCGTCGGGCGCTTCGGGGTCGCAAGACCAGTCGTTGAACTTCCAAGCCTTGTTGAGCCCGAGGATCTCCGGGATCCACCAGTCCTCGACGAGCCGGTTGGTCTGATAGCGTTCGTCGACCACCCAGACGTCAGCGCGGCGAAGGTCCGTCGACGACGCGCCCACCACCACGGCCGCGCCTGGGTGCGAGAACCCCCAGTCCTGCCCGCCGGCGCGCGAGTAGAGCACGACGTTCTTGGGCAGCGGCTTGACCATCGTGTGCTCACTGAACTCGGAGTAGATCTGGCCGATGAACGCCTCACGGCTCGCCTCGAACTCACGGGCGTAATACTGCAGCGGGAGACGCGCTTTTGCGTCCGCGGCCTCAGCGACGAGACTCGGTAGTCGCGTGTTGTCGACCGTGCGCCAGCTATGGAAGCCGTAGCCTGGCACGCCGTCGCGCGCTGGCTTCTCGAACGCGCCCACCGTCCACGTCTGACCGAGCGGTGTCGTCGTGGCCTGCACCCAGCCGTTTTTATCCGCCACGCGGGCGCGCAGGTTGCCGTGCCACGCGTCGGACTTCATGCGGTCGGCTTCGTCGAGCCACAGGCCATCGAGACCGACGCTGACCAGCATGTTCGGATCGTGGGCGCTCTTGAATTCGATCAGGATGTCGCCCTTGAGCCACCAGCGGCCGGCGCCGTTGTCGGCGTGGTCGAGCAGATCGGGCGGCAGGAACTGCAGGAGGTAGCGCTTGGGCTCAGCGAGCAGCTGGTGCTCGGGAGCGACGACCCAGTAGTGCCCGCGCGGCCGCCGGTCCCACCACAGCGCGGTCCCACGGCGGGCGGCGCCGGGGTCGTAAGACAGCGCAGAGAGGCGCGGCCAGTCCTGGATCAAGACGTTCTTCCAGAACCGGCGCGCGCCTGTGTACGTCTTCGCACCGCGTGTGCCTGCGAGCGCCATGCAGAAGCGCGACGAGTCCATGAAGAATCGGTACGCGTGCGGGTGCAGCTGCACGCCGGCGAAAAGATCGACGTCGATTCGCTGAACGGAAATACTCACGGACACACGTCGGGTTGTGATCCGTTTCCGGATGCCCACTGCACTGATAGCTTTTCGTCGAGAGGGTCAGAGTGCCGACACGCAGAGAGCCGCCATCCCACAACCCGGCGGCGCCAACGATGGACGGCGCCAAAGAGATCGCTCGCCCTGCGTGGTGACCAAACCATGTTCAGTCCCGGTCGTTCGCCCCCGGCGAGTATGTCGTTGAGGTCGCTTGCCCGTCGTTACCGCCATCGTCCGGCTCGACGCGCGTGGAACCTAAAACGGATCTGCCCCCCGATGTTTCATGGCCCCCTTCATCAAAGGACATCGCAGGATTTCCCTGCGCATCATGTCGGGGTGGCTGATCCGAAAGCTTGTTGAACGCCAGCCGCCTGATCGCAGCGTGAAGTCGGTTCTCGCGGACTGACGTCGCAAGGGCAGGCTGATATGCCGACCACCGCCTGCGCGCATTGTCGAGCCACCTCGACTCAGAAATGGACGCCATGCCGCCGTTCTGGATGGCCAATCGTTTTCGCTTCCTCGGCGAGTTAGACGCCACTGGCGCTCCTTGCCGCAAGCGATCCCTCGGTCATCCGGATCTCGACGTCGAGTTCGCGGAGATCGTTCGCCGCGTCCGAGAGGCCGTGCCAGTCGCCAGCCTCGAGCTCGTCGCGCGCGTAGTCGACGAGGGTTTCTCGGCGGCGGCGCAACTCTGCGAGTCGCAGCACGCGGGGCTCGTCGTCGCGCTTGCTTGCCGCTTCCTTGGATCGCTCGTATTCCTCGCGGAGCAGACGCGATGCTTCGGCGGCTACTTTCTTCGCCACTTCCTCGCGACTCACGCCGACCGTACCGAGCGGGAATGGGGCCTCCCGTAGCTCGCCCATCGGAGACGCCGGCTCAACCTTAAGGCACTCGCGCCACGGCTCGCCCATTCCGTTCGGGCTCACGTCAACCATTCGGCTTGTCTCCCGTCGTCGTCGTCTCGGGCCCCACCGCCGGCGGCACGTCGCCCGCGAGCTCGGGCGGAACCGGCATGACGCCGTTGATGTGGATGTGCGTCTCGCGCGGCTCGTCGTCGGTCTTCTTCTCTTCGAACAAGCCCGCATGCCGACCGGCGAGCTTGACCATGCCGGGCTTGTCCCAGAGCTTGATCTCGAGCTCGCGAGTCACGTCGCCCGTCTTCGCGCTCACTGTGACCTTGCGCTTGATCGACTGGATGGCGCGGCGTCGCGACTTCGGCACGCCCTCTGACACCGACACCTTGCCCTCGTCGGTCATCTCGTAGTCGCCGATGTCGCTGAACGCCAGTAACGAGAGCTCCTCGAGTACCCGAGCCGCGGTGATGCCGGTGCGCCCTGAGCGCTTGGCCATCTCCTCGTCAACCCGTTCCCGAACCTTCGGAAGTGACAATAGCGCAGACCCTTGTTGTTCCGCGCCCTTAGGCGAGTACCCGGCGCGAATCGCGGCGTGAGTTCCGTTGAGATCGATGACGTATTCCTCAACGAATCTCGCCTGCTTGGGCGTGAGTACCTCGTCATCTGCTTCTGCATCGGCCACGGTTCCTTGACCGCCTGTCACTTCACCGCGCCGGCGTCAACGCCCCGGCACGCGACGCACCTCGCCGCGATATGCACTGACGCGGTGCCCGTCCTCGAACTCCACGGTCACGACCCCCGACATCGCCCCGAACGCGCTCGGGTCCGCCGCGACGTAAACGATGCGGCACAGGGAGCCGAAGCGGGCCGCCTCGAGTCGGCGCGTCCGCCAGCGGTGGCGGAATTGACTCGGCGGCGGGAACTTCGAGACCGTCGACTTCGCCATGATCACATTTCCGGCTTCCACTCGACCGAACCTCCATGCCGCCGACGTGTTCCCAGCGCTCTTTCAACGGTTGCCGCGATCGCCTCTTCGACTGTTGCCGCTTGGCAAGACAGGCCCCACGTCGCATCCTCGCCGCAGTCCCATGAGTTCTCTCCCTTGCCGGGGACTGGGATCGGGTTGGCCTTCAGGTCAACGTTCGCGCGCAACAGTCGCTGCGGGAACCAAAGCGGGCGCTTCCACGTGTCTTCGCGCAACGTGATCGTGCAGGGATATGACCGCTCGGGCATTGGAATCAGAGCGGTCGTCACCGATAGTTCGCGCTGGACGTACTTCTGCTTGCCGAGCAGCGTATCGAGCACATGCCAACATCCGTTGCGCCACTTCGGAGTCCGGCTCGACCATTCCATGGGATTCGTCCACACCTCCCACCAGATTGCCCAGTCGAAGATTCTGATGCTCGTCTGACGACCTTCGTACCCGTCCGCCGGCAGAAGCTTCTGCGCCAACCACGAGAACGCGCCACCGTCGAGCGTCAAGTAAAGCGAGAGGAGCAACGGAATTGCGAAGCTCAGCTGCACGCCGACGCCATCACTCCGATGAGCATTGAACTCGGCCGCGCAACGCCGGCCTCCAACGACCCACTCCCAGCCAACGACGGTCGACTCGCGATCGCGTGGTCCGAGATGAAGCCAAGCACGTCCGTGGCGGAGCGGAGAGCCCTGCCGATTGCCGGGCTTGTCGTTGAGATTCTGCCAATGAAAGTACATCTAACGCTCCTTCTCCCACGGCGGCCACTTCTGTTCCCTGATCTCCGCTACCGTTTCGCCCTTGGCGCGGAGGTAGATTTTCTCCCAACCGTTCTTGAGCCGGTACACGCGGCCGACCACGCGCTGACGCTGGCCCGCGATGCAGAACGGGCTCAGATGATGGTGCGCGCGGTCCACCATCTCTTTGATGTCGTCGTTGGAGCTCGGCGCTCGGCCATCCATTCCAACGCGCCCGTCGGGGCGCGGTAGCACGACCTCGACCCGTCCGTAACGATGGCACGACCGACACGCCCAGGGCAAGAGCCAGTGCCAGGCAACGTTGCCGCTTTCTAGAACGCGCGGGCCTTCGGCGTCGATGGGCGTGAATTTATTGCCCATCGTTAGTTCATTCTCGCAAACTCGCCGTGCAGTTCATCGGCGGCTTGCTCCCACGCGCAAATAGCTTCCTCGCGGGTTTGATAGCGACCGACAAGTCGGAAGACGCCTGCGCTGACTATGACCGCCTGCCATTTATTTCGATATCGCCAATTCCACCGCACGCCCTTATGGCCACTTGTGTTGTCTCGTCTCCTGGGCTTGTTGCGCGAGTTCTCCGCATGGGTCGCGGCGCGTAAATTGCTCCGCCTGTTGTTCATCGGATCTAGGTCTTTATGGTCCACTTCCTTTCCGTCGATATCGAGCCCAATTCGCTTGGCTATTTCGCGATGAAGACTGATTGAGTTCGCGCGATAGACGTGCCCGTCTTTCTTCGCCTGCCAATTGAACTCGCCCAAGTCCGCGTCCTCCAGATCGACGGCAGCCTCCTTGCCGCCTGTCAATCGAATGAACATGGTAGCGCCTTCGATCCTCGGTTCTCTTCTTCTCTTTGAGCTACCCATGCGTCACCACGGAATCACCGCCCCATTCGTCTCCCACATCCTCCGATGCTCCTCGAACGACTCGGCATTCGCGATCGGGTCGGTCGCGATCCGCGCCATGCCCCCGCCGGGGTTGACCGTGCGCGTGACCAGCGGCTCGAGTAGATCGTCGGTCATCGCGAGCTTCGAGAACTTGCCGACCTGCGCGAGCCAGGAACGCGCCTTCGACAGTTCTGACACGATCAGCTGCTCTCCCGTGCCCATGTTGAGCTCGTGATGCTGTGGCACTGCCGCGTGCTCAGCTAAATGCAGCCGCTTCTTGCCAGCAGCGTTCAGCCGGCCGAGCCACTCATTGTCGATGTGCCACTTGAACGACTCGTCCATCGGGCCCACGTCGCGCCAGGTCTGCGCGGGCATGATCCAACCCGACATCGTCGGGAAGTCGTTCACCCGCACGTAGCTGCCGTCGGGCGTGACCTCGCGCTGGGAGCACGACACAAAGCCGTATCCTTGGGCGAGCGCGGCGAGTTGATACTCGAGTTTCTGGGGGTGCCAGATGTCGTCGTCTTCGAGGAAGGCGAGGAAGTCGGGCTTCGCGCCCATAGCCATTTGCGCGGCAGCGTTGACCGCGGTGGCCTGTGAGTGGCCACCGATCGCAATGTGAGCATCGAACGGGCTGACGAGCTTCAGATCCTTGTCGTCGTCGTCGAGACCGGCGAACACGAAGATCGCGTGTTCCTGCGCGACGGTCTGACTCCGCACGCTCGCGATCGCCCGCTCGATGTAGAGAGCGCCGCGCTGGGATTCGGGGTTGACGGCGAGGCGGCTGGGGCAGACCACTGAGAGTTTCATCGTTTCTCCTTTCTCAGTCTGGACGGTCTATAGATCGCATCCTCGACGCTCCATCCTGACTTGAGACGTTTCGATATCGTTGTGCTCGGCGTACCGGTCCTGCGTTGCCACTCTGACAGCGACAATGTCTGCCCATCGCACGACAGAAGAGCCGTCGCTCTTGTATTTTGGGCCTGCTCCAATTGCGTGGCCCATCGACAATACCAAGGGCTATGAGCCTGGGAATTGCCGATGCGCTCAATCGAATGCTTCGGCGATGGCTTCGGCCCCATGTCGGACAGAAACGCCTCGAAGCTTTCGCGCCATTGCTGACAGACGACGATTCCACGTGCGCCATAGAATCGGTACCGATCGTTCGTCGGCACGTGGCATCGATATCGCATCGCCTGCCATGATCGATATTCCTTCGTTGGCTTGTACCCAACAGAATGGCCGTGCGTCTGATTAAAATGGGCCATCGATCTCCCTCACATAACCAGAATATAAGATGCTGACCACGCGCTCCGAGATTCGGTATTCTGGTCTGGTCGGTGACCATTGTCCGTGCTGGCCCATTTGCAGGGCGCTAAAATGGTAGAACCCAATCGGCCGGTTTCCGAAATATGGGACGCCGTCTCTCAGATCCAGGCTTCTGGCGTTCACGTTCCATGGGCCAACCATCGCGGCCTCGTTTTTGATGACAACGCAGGCCGGGAACTCGTCGCAGAGCTGCTCAAGAAACTTTTGGTCTGCATATTGCCAGCGATCGCCGACTAGTTCGCAGCGGGAGAAACACCACCCGCGTACCAAGTCAGACCAGCGTTCGGCTACGCGCTGATCGTTGAACACCATGAGTCCGACATTCAGCGCTCCGAACGGTCCGGCGTGCGACTCGACAGTCGGTCCCGGCGTGCCGCGCGATGCAGGAGCGAAGTTGTGGCCGACGAATGCTGCTGGCGCGCCGCCGGCCTCGGCAAAGAACGGCTCCGGGCTGCTGAATGCGTACAAATCAGCGTCCGCATAGGCGCACGGCTCCCCCGTCCGATCCATCACGTCCGCAACGAAACGCGGGCCACACGTGTACATGTGCTCGACGTAGCTGCGCCGTGGACCGGGAAGCTTATCGAGTTCCAATTCGGGATGCGCGTCCAAAAAGTCTCGGCCCGTGACGCAGTCGATTCCGTTCTCGTCGCACCAAGTCGCCACTGCCGTTGATTCATCGTCGCTCTTCCACGCCAGCACATGCAGCTCGAACGGCCCGCAGTGTCGCACCATCGAGGCGTGGAGCGCCTTGAGGCGGCCCAGGTACGCGCCGTCTGCGTAGCTGCAAAAGTGCCTGGACTTGGCGAAGGTCAGCGTCCGGGATTCGCCATCCGCCGCGATCGACGACACCAGTTGGAACCCGCTGGCCTGCATGGTTGCGGCGATGTCTTCGCGATCAAAGAACCAGGCGGGGAACGTCTGGCCGTAGCCCTGCGTATGGATCCGTTGTGTCTCGTCGTCGCCGCAGGGAACTCTATGAAGCACAACCCACCGTCGCGACGCCTTGCAGAGCGCCGTGATGTGCGCGCGCCAATCGTCGACGTGCATGAGCGCGCAGCCGTCGACGACCACATCAGCGACCGGCTTCTCCATGACGGTCGCCGCGCCGAACTCGCCCGCGATCCACTGCGACTCGGGATAGCGTTCGTTCGCGATTCGGATCGCCTCCGGACTGATGTCAATGCCGTCGAATCGCCGGTACTCGATGCCGGCCCGATCCAGGATCTCGCGCCCGTATCCGCTCGCGCAGCCGACCTCCAGGATTTCACCGGGGCACTGCGTGGCGCGCACCGCTTCGGCCAGCGCGGTGAAGTGCGGCGGCCACGGCTTCTCGGCGAGTTGGTGGTCGACGAGGGCGCGTTGCTGCTGGGCGACGGATGGATCTTTCCAGGGGTTGCTCATTGCGCCACTCCGTACAGCGCCCGCAATTCAGATCGCGTTCGCTCATGCGTGAACGCCGCGAACTTCTGGGTCACGTGAATGTCGAGCCAGTGCGCAATGAAGCAGAGCATCCCGACCTGACGCCCCATCATCCACCACGTGCCGTCAGGGCGCGCTTCGAGGGACAGGAACTTTTCGTCGCTCGTCGTTGGGTGACCGCCCCAGGCGAAATTCAGAATCATATCCGGATTGGACTTGTCCAGTCGGTGCGCGCCGTGCTCGACGACAAGCCGATTCACGAACTCTTGCTCTCGCAGCTTGGGGTGCTCGCCGCCCATTACTGCATTCTGAGCACGCCCTCGGTAGAGACCAGCGACGTAGGGAGGCATCGAGAAGAAGCCACTCAAGATGTAATCCTCTTGCGCCACACTGATGCCGTCGCCGCAGTTGCGGCGCTCGCCGGGTGCACCGTAGCCAATCACGTTGAACTGACCCGGGATGAGAATCGTCGACAGATCGGCCAAAACTAACTGGTCACAATCAATCCAGCATATGTCATCGCCGTATTCCTTGGCCATCGCCGCGACCGCCGATACCTTTAGGCACATCTCAAAGCTTCCATCGTTCTGCACTGTGCCCTTCAGATCGATCGCATTCACGCGGACATCGATCGCGCCTTCCACTGGCCCGTCGGCGAAGACACTTAGCGATGCAGACGGATTGTAGCGATAGAACGTGCTGACCATCGCGCGCGCCCAGCCGCGATACTTCGCGCCATAGGCTGCCGTCACGAATATCACGTTGCATCCTTATTCGCGCGATGCCCACGCAGCTTGTCGGCCAGTTTTCTCCCGTACATCTCGATCTCGCCCTTTCGGCACTTACAGGACTCCGGACCATCGTCGACCGCATGGCACTCGCGGTGTATGCCAACCATTTCGCGCCACACTGGACTTAGATGGCACCACGCCAGATCCCGCATTAGCTTCGTCAGTACGTACCGGGCAACGCGCGGAGATGCCTGGTAAATGGCGTAGGCGATCTCGTCTGCGGTCGTCGTGATGGTCGTGTCGTTGATTCCGATCCTGTCGCCAATGACGACGCGAGCATCGCCCAGCTTCTTCACGTCGCCTCCTTGACCGCCGCGATGACGGCGTCCACTTCGTCGTCTCGAAGAAACGGATACAGCGGCAACGACAGGCACTCCGCCGCCAGCCGCTCAGCGTTCGGGAACTGCCCCGGCTCGCCGAGATGCGCCCAGCGCGTGTACTGGTGGATCGCGCGGCCATAGTGGACCATTGTCGAGATACCGCGCTCGCGGAGGTGCGCGGCAATGCGATCGCGCTCGGGGGACTCGATAACGTAAACGTGGTAGACGTGCTCGACGTCGTGCGCGTAATCTTCGCGCCCCTCGCTCGCGAGCGTGGCCGGAATGGTGACGTGCCCGAACAGTTCCTCGTCATACTGTCTCGCGATCGCCTGCCGCCGCTCGATCCACTCATTCACGTGCGGCAGCTTCACCCGCAAGATCGCCGCCTGCATCTCAGACAGCCGGCTGTTCTGACCACGACGTTGGATATCGCGTGTTTCTGTCAGGCCATAATGCCGAATCAACCGGCACGCCTCGGCGATCTCGGCATCGTTCGTGATAATCACGCCGCCGTCGCCGGCCGCGCCCAATATTTTGGAAGGGTATGCCGACAAGGCCCCGCACCGGCCCATCGTCCCCGCGAGCTGCCCGTTCCACGTCGCGCCCATCGCGTGCGCCACGTCCTCGACATCGGCGCGCGTGGCGTCCTCGGCGAGCCCATAGAGGTGGACCTGCAGATCGCAGTTGCGCGCGTTGCGCGTGACTGGGTCGATGTCCTTCAGGATCGGGATCGTGCCGGACGCCTCCATCGCATTGATCGTGGCCGGCGCGGTCATTGCGGTAACGTCGGCACTGTCGACAACGCCCGTCGACGGATCGCTCGCCGACGTCGCGCGGAGAGCTATCTCGACCGCGTCTGTGCCCGATGCGACCCCGACGGCGTACTTGACACCGTGCCAGTCGGCGATCTCCCGCTCGAACGCTTCGAGCTCGGGGCCGTAGAGCGAGCGACCCGAGTCGAGCACGCGCGCGGCGGCGGCGTGGAGTTCGTCGCGAAGGGCGGCATGCTCGCGGCTCAGATCCGCGAACGGAATGATCACAGGTGAGCCCATCGTCTCCCCTTCTTGATGTTGCACACGGCAGACGGAACTATGTCGAATTCACGGCCGAGGGCCGTGGGCGATTCGCCCGCGAGAGCGCGCCGCTTGATCTCGTAAGCCTTCGCCTCGGTCAGGCTGGCCATCCCATTTGATTCGCCCTTCAGCCTGGCTAAGCGCCCCTTGGACTTGGCGTCGAGCGCGTTCTCTTGCGTTGTCCCAAGGAACAGATGCTCCAGCCGCACGCACTTCCGGTTGTCGCACTTGTGCAGGACGAATAGTCCATCGGGCACCGCGCCGTTGGCCAAGACCCAGGAGATCTTGTGCGCGCCTCGATTGCAATGGCCACCAGGTGCGCCAGGGACCGGGATCTTTATTACGCCATAGCCGCCGGGGCCGAGCTTGGCCGTCCATTCCCAACACCGGCCATGAACGGGATGTATGTAGCCGTTCTCTTTGTCGACCTTCGGCCAAAAGCGCTGCGCGATCGAAGTCGGTGGTCTACCGATGACGTGATTTAGAGGGTTCCTCGGCACGCTAGACGGCCCTCGCGCAAATGAACGCGCTCTGTACGATCTGAGCGCGCCCATCGCCGTCAAGAATCCCCGCCTCAGCCGGAATGTTCAGCCGAGGGCCGCTCTCCAGGATCTGCCAACGCGCTGGCTCACCCGTTCCCGCCGGCGGACTGAAGATGTGTCGCAGCCCCGACTCGGAGATGCGCCAGTTGTCCTCGGGGCCGTAGTGCGTGGGAAACGCCCAAGGAGTCGACACGATCGCCAGCCCACCGACCTGCATCGCATCCCGCAGCCGATCGATCGCCTCGAATGGGTCGGCCACATGCTCAAGCACCGACAGTAGGATCGCGGTGCCGATTCCTGTCCCGTCATCGGGGTCGTACTTGGCGGCGAGCTGTTCGATCGGTAAGCCTCCCGTAGCCGGGTCTTCGCACACGTAGTTCTCGTCGAGAAACGACAGCGGCCGATGGATGTGGATGTAACGGCACATCTGGGCGTCACGGATTGCTTCGGGTCGAATGGACTCTGGCGGAACATCTCCCCATGAATCGGTCTTGAGCTTCGCCATCGCCTCGATCGTGCGCGAGTAGTCCGCGATCGTCGGGTCCGGGATGCCACCGCACTCAACGAAGGGCCCGCGCGCCTCGTACTTGTGCGCGAGCGTCTTCACGAGGATCAGATCGTCGAAGAACATAGCTACCGGGCTCCCTTCGCAGGACAGTCGGCCGCGTGCCCCCAATTGCAGATCCACGGGGTGAGGCACCTCGGTGGCTGCTTCTCGTCGCAGCCGTTCTCGCAGACCCACACGATCGGATTCATCTGTTGGATGCGCCGCACGCCTCCGCAAGTGCAGCGCTCTCGGTGCGCGCTGCACTTCTGGCCGAACCAGGTCAGCGAATGGAGGCAGTTCTCGCAGGCGGGCGCGCTCACAGCGATCGACTCCACTCGATCAGCCGCGGCACGCGGTCCGCGCACTCGTACGTGTGATGCGCGAGCACAATCCTCTCGTCGCACTCGCGGGCATCGTCTGCACGCAGAGCGCTCGCGACATTGTCGCGCATCGTTCGCGGGGTGCGCGCTTCGTCTCCCCACCCAAAGCGCGGCTCGTTGACCATCTTGCCGTCGTAGATGACTGCGGTCCCGAGGCCGACAGACTCGTAAAGCTTCATCGAATTCGCGCACCCACGCGCCCATTCTAGGTGTGGCTGCACGAGCACGGTCGCGCTGGCGAGCGTTCTAAAAAACTCACGGCCGTAGACGGGCGGCACGATCTCGATGATGTCTGCGAGCTCGGTCAACGCGCGCTCGCGACCAGGATGCGCCGGCGAACGCGTGCCTACGAAGATCGCCTTCTTCTCTCGCTTGACGCCCATGACAGCAGCGCGACATCGCAGATCAAACGCGAGTGCCTGGTACTCAGCGCGGCACCCCGCGGCGCGCGCCGCCTCAACCATCCAGGGAATCGACGAGATCACAAGGTCGAACGCCGGCGCCCCGTCCGGCTTGCGCACCTCCCATGGCATCGGCGAGCAGACGGCGGCGACCTGAGCGATCCGCTTCTCGGCTTGAATCGCCATTGCGCTCGCATATCGATCGAGCATGAAGAGACGATCCCAGGATGAATACGCGACCTCGCCCCGGTTCGAACCGAGAGGAAGGTTCAAGCACGTGTAGCGAACGAACTCGCCGGCCTCGTGCAAATAGTACGAGTACGAATCGAGGTGGCTGAACGGGAACTGCTCCGCGCAGTAGAGCGAGTCCGCGACCAGCCACCTCATCGCCGCGCAGCCTGTCTCGCTGCCTTGCGCTTGTTCCGCGCCTTGCGCCGCTCGTCGGGCGTCATCTTCTTGAACGCGCGCGGGTCGCGCATCTGGACGTACTGGAGCGCCCAGAAGAACCCGTTCTTACTCGGCCGTCCCGGCTTTCGGCCACTGTGTCCGCGAGTGCTGGGCTTACCCGTCACCACCGGATAGCCGCTCACTGCAGCCCCTCCCTCATCCCGCACAGCCGCAGATCGATCACGCCGAAGAACTTCTCGTGCCCGCACTTGCCGCACGCGAACACCTGCCGACCGCCGCCGTTGCCGACCGGCTGCGTCCGCACGAACGTGTGCGGCTGCCAGTGACACCGCTCCGCACCATCGCAGACCAGGACCGGCGTCATGTTCGCGGGCAGCACGTCGCGGCTCACAGTCGCACCCGAAGCAACGCAAGCCGCTCGACGCGCTCGACCTCGTACATCATCTCGAGGATCGGCGCCAAGCCGGGGCGGTCGATGTCGTGCACGAACACCCGCACGGCCGGGTCGGGCCCGAACGGCGCGCGCTCAAGCAGATAGCGCACGCACTCGATTCGAGCCCTCCCGTCGACGAGCACGACATCGACGCCCTTGCCGACGAAGCTCTCGACATAGCTCCGAAACGTCGGCAGGTCCCCGTCGTCGTCGCCTCCCTCGACATACGGCAGGTCCGGCGGCGCCGAGATGACCTGGACATTCCGCTGCCCCGTGTTGTGCGCCCACAGAATCGCCTGCGCCGCGAACGACGGGATGTGCTCGACCGTCGTCACGCGCCGGCACCGCTGCGCCAGGAACGCGGTCGTTATGCCGCTGCCCCATTCCCATGCCGTGTCGCTCGACTTGACGTGCGCGCCGAGGAACTCAAGTTCTTTCTCGCTCAACCCGAAGTAGCTCACGACCCAGAAATACCCGCGTCGATTCCCGAGAGCCAGAGAGATCGGGTGTCCACATTTGCTCGGCGGCGACAAAGGCGGCAAACCCGCTTCGGATATGAGACGCGCCGTTGCAGCCGCTTGTTCCACTTCGTCCGCATCCCGACCCACACGTTGCGGCCGGCGAGCGAATGGCCGTTCTTGCAGATGCCGGTGCAGCGGCTCACAACGGCCCCATCGGTTCAATCGTCAACTCGACGCGGGGATTCTCCCTGTCGATCAATTTTCGAGAGCCGTCCCAACTGATGATCTGCGAATCGTCGTCGAGCACGCACGGCACGCGCTTGCTTCGCTTCCGACTTCCACCGCCCTGAAGCGCGTCGCCGATCGCCTGGATGAATCCGGTCAGGTCGCCAGCGTTTCGATCGCGGTAGATCAGAGCACGCACGCTTACGGGCTCGACCATCGGCAAGCCGCGCCACTGTCGGCACAGCTGATCGACGGCGTCCGTCTCCCAGCTTCGCGACTTCGACGACCCGATCACCATCATCTTGCCGGTCTTCTTGTTGAAGATGATTCGTTGCGACGTTTTCTTCGTCGATGGCGGTCCCACAATGATCAACCGCACGCGCCCCTCCATTCCCGCCGGCAAGCCCCCGAGCAGAACCGCGCACGGGCGCGAAGGACCATGCGGCGGCAGTTGAGGCAGGCGCGCGTCACGTGGCCGCCCTCTCGGCTTCGCGGGCGAGCTCCTTGGCCCTCGCCTCGTCGGCCATCGCCTGGCCGAGCAAGCGGCGAAGGTCGCGCACGTGCTCGGCGGCCTTGGTTGCGCGCTCGCGAGCGGTAAGTGGAGTCATCGGCACGAACTGGCGCGCGTCGCAGGCCGCATCAACGTGATCGGCATCGGCCTTTCGGCATGCGCCGCACACGCCGCCGCTCACCGCCCCGTACCTCGCGCGCGGCTCCACGCTTCGATCCTGCCCGTCCATTCGTAATCGTGCGCAGTGCGCGCCACTTCCTTCATGGCCTCGATCAGGTCGACAAGCGCCCGCTCCCCGCCCCGCCGCTCGGCGGCTGCAACCATTTGAGCCTCCGTTGCGGCGGCCTCGCCCGTCAGCGTTCGAGTTCTTTCCGTGCACTGAGGAAGCATCGCGCACTCATATAGCCCTTTGCCGATGAACCGGGTTGGCCCGCTGCAATGAGCGCACAGGACGACCGGCGAAGATGCGATGGCGCCCAGCACCGCCTCCGTTGTCGGGCTTGAGGACGGGGCGAGGCCGAGGAAGCGAAACACCTGTGGTTCGTGCGCTGCGTATTGACGCAATAGCCGCTTCGCCTCTTCCAGCTGTTTCGTCATGGCGGCGTTTGCAATGCGCAAGGCATCGTTCATTTGTGCGATGGCCGCGTGCTGTCTCCGCGATTCGTCCGCTTCGGCGCGGAGCTGGTCGCACTTGGCGCTGAAGTCTTGGCGGTCTCGATCGTACGCCGCTGACCTTGCCTGAGCGTCGTCGACTTGCGCGCGGAGTTGGTCGAGTTCGGCGGTATGCTTGGCGTCGAGCTTCCAGAGCGCGCAATAGATCGCCGTCCCGGTCGACATCTGATCATCGGCCACGGCGGTGGCAAAGTGTGCGGTCAATTTGTCGATGCTCTCGTTGCTAGCCACGGTCATCCTCCTTTGCGATGGCGTCGGCGATTTTCTTGGCCCAGTCTGCCGCTGTGTCTTCAATGTCATCTTTATCGGCCACCCTGCGCGCAATCCTCTCATCCCGCCACCGCTGCTCTCGGATACCCTTCTCGACACCAGCGGAGAACCCCGTTCTGAACATATCGGCGGCAATCTTCAGCATGCCTTCCCCTATGAACGAACGTGCACCCGGCGACAGACCATCGATTAGCCGAGAAAATGCCGTATCTATCAACGGCCGTTGCTCATCGCCCTCCCATTGGGGCGCGGCTCCTGTCCCCGGTTCAACGAATACGTGCCCACCTCGCTCGGGGTCATGGATGTTGTAGTGCCGCGGCGACAGGCACTTCGGCCGCGCGCAAATGTCAGCCTCCGATTGGGGCGCGGCTTGCGGGGCTGGTAGGCCGCAGTGAGGGCACCCGATACCTTGCTCTCGACCATGGACGCAGTTCATGCCGCGTCTCACTTCGCACCCCCATTCCACGACCGCCATCCAGCGGCGAAACAACGGCGATAGTGCTCGGGGTCGTTGGACGCTCTCGGCTGGCACCAACGGCCACCACCGGGGAGAATTGCGACCCAGGACGACGCGATGCCGCCAGCGAGAGCACCGTCGAACATCCAGATCGGAATGTCCGAGCCGCGGTAGTCGAAGCATCCCAATTTCAGACTCACCACGTCACCAAGTCGTCGTCGTGGGCGTTTGCAACATGCGCCATCGTCGGCCGATCCAAGCGCTCGGGACCGGCGTAGGGCTCGCCGGACGATGACGTTGCGCGCGTGACGGTGGATTCCAGGCGAAACATCCACGCCTCGCACATCGACCCTCGGATGGCCCCAACCACACGGGCCAGCGTCGGTCCGCGGCATTCGTGAGCGCTGCTGGCGCCATAGCCTACACACACCGGCCCGCTGGCCTTCGGCGCTTCGGGGACGGTCGGGGCTTTGCTGAAACTGATGTGCAGGTTCCCCGGATGCCCTGCCTCTAGCGAACAGGGACGGCTTCCGTTGACGACGCGACAACATTTCCCCGTCTCGGCCGGCTTCGATTCGAGGGGAGGGACGCGATCTCTGCATTCCAGCGAGCACCACGTTTGCTCGTCGTCTTTCACGGCTACATTGAAATCGTTGCCGTGGGCGAAGTACATCGGGAACCCGCACGAACGGCGATACGGGACACCGGCCGCGCCATATTTCTTCCCGCACCACTCAGGCGCCTTGCATTCGACCTTGGGTGCGGTAGGGACGTCGGCCAGGAGGGTCATGGTGCCGCGCGCGTCGGTCCAGTTGCCCCCATAGAACACGTACTCGCCGTCGGGTTTGGGAACGCCGTTCAGCGTCGCGTTGACGATATGCCAACAGATTCCAAGGGTGCCACCGAAGTCGTGGCGAATGGCCAGCGTTCCCTCGATGACGTAAGGCTTTCCGTTCAGCGGCCTACTTGAGCGCCACCGTTGGCCCGGACGTCGTTCCACGTGCGCGTTCGTTTCGGGATTCATGAGTGGTCCTTTCGTGCGGTCATTGCGTCACAGCCCCGCTCCGCGCGCCACGAGGTGCGGTGCAACTGACGATCCTTTGTCGGCTCTGAGGTGATGCTGAACGGTCGAGTGGTCGCGTCCGATGCGCCGACCGATCTCGTGAAGGCTCAATCCCTGCCAACGGAGCTCGCGGATCTGCCAGCGCCACCACCGGAGATCGCGCTTGAGGATCGGGCTTCTCATCGACCAGCCTCGCAGTCATCGCACTCGTGCTCGACATTGCCGGTGCGCTTACATGACCAGCCTACAGCTTCGCGCGCGGCGACATGCTTTGCGCAAAGCCACTTCCATGTCGAGATTCCGGCCGTGATGTAGTAAATCCCGACCGGGGTCTGCGCCCCCGCCGCGCTCGTGACCTCAGCGGATCGCGGCGCGGCGGGGGGTTCGACGATGGGGTTGGGCGGGAACAACGAATCTAACGTTTCGCGGTCGAACTCGGCGCGTTCACGATCTCTGAGCTGCTGCTTTTCTTCCTGGTGGTGTCCGCGGTGACATGCGGGACAAAGTGTCTCGAGGAACGCGTTGGGAACCTGCCACGGCTTCGCGTCGGGCACGTATTGCTTGTGGTGCACGTTCATTCCGGCGCGCGCCTTGCCACACTTCGCGCAACGGTTGTTGTCTCGCGCTAGGATCTCGAGCCGCTTCTTCCGCCAGCGCTGATCGCGCAGGAGGGCGCCGTATTGCTCGCTCGGCGTCACGCGCGGCGCCGCATGCTCGGGTTGTCGAGGGAGACGAATCGGCCGGCCTCGCGAACACGGTCGGTGATGCGCTCTCCGCAGCGCTCCTTGAACAGATCGGCTGCGAGATTCGTGGTGATCAGCGTCGGGAGCCGGTTCCCATAACGCTCATTGATCACCTCGTCGAGCAATGAACGAAAGAAGCCCTTCTCGTCGGAGTATTCGACGGCCAAATCGTCAATCACGAGACGGACCGAGCGCAATATTCTACCCATCACCTCATCGTCGAACTTCGAGATCCGCGAAAGCCGAGCCGCGGTAAGAAACATAGGCGCGCCGGCGCCGCGCGCGCCTTGCTCCGAGTTCATGAGCCACCAGCACGCGGCGGCCGTCTTCCCGCAGCCCGCGGCGCCCGACAGGACCGTGAGCTCCGCGGGCTGCTTGACGGCGGTGATCGCCTGCGTATCGATCGGCTCGGTTGTCGGCTCACCGAGGAACCGGTAGCGCTCCGGAATCCCGATCCGGTCTGCCCACGCAACCCGGCGCGCGGTTTCCTCCGCTGTCTTCTGGTGCTGCTTCCGCTCCCGGTCGGCGGCTTCCTCGGCTTGACCTTCAGGGGTCGCCCACCATGCGGCCTGGCGCGCGGCGTATGCTTCCCATGACTCGCCTGGATTACGTCCCGTGGGCTTCAGTGGCGGCGGGTTAGGAACTGACACAAGAGTCATAGTTGCTGGTCTCCTTTCGGGTAGCGGAACTCAGGGCCGGGGGCGGCGATCGAGCCGACACGCGGATCGCGGGGCCGGGGAGAGCCGCGGGCATCCTGGGGCACGCGCAGTTCGTTGAACCGCTGAACGAACCATTTCCACGGGTGCCCTGCAGGACGGCAAGCGCCGATCGAGAAGTAGTCGACGATCAGCTTGTCAGCGCTATTTTGGGCATCTAAGCGAGCCTCGCCGGGAAGACTGTTGAGCTTGTCCTCGAGTTCGCCGGTTGCCTTAGCGTCATCATCCCCGCAGCCGTAGGCAACCTTCCGGTGCGCCTCAGGCCAGAGCACCTTGAACCGTTCTAACCACGCCCACGCTGGCCACAGATCGCGTGCGGGCCCGCGGGGGGCGCTCTTTCCAGAACCCAGCAATCCATTCTCCAGAGATCCAGAACCCAGAGATCCAGAGCGGCTTGGCGCTTTCGAAACCCGTTCTGCCTCGTATTGTTCCGGCTCAGCAGCTTCAAGACGCGGCAAAACATGGCTTTGTCCTACAGTGTGAGCATTTCCGTCCGATGGCGGCGAAGGCAGGCCGGAAAGTGGCTCCTTCGGGTGAGTCTTTTGGTGCTTCGTGAAGTTGACGATCTGGATGCACGGCTTCCCGTCCGCCACGTAACGCACGATGAGCTCGCGCGCGGCGAGCATCCCGAGCAGCATATCGATCTGGTCGTCCATGCGGTCGTAAGGGAAGAGTTCAGCGGCGATCCGGCGGGGCCGGTCGTGGAGGCGCCCATCGGCGGCGGCGATCGTCCAGAGTCCGATGAAGAGCATGCGCGCCTGCCAATCCAGGCCGGCGACGTCCTCGCTTTTGAAGAACTCGGGCTTGATCTGACGGATCCGCGCCACCTAGCCCGCCCTCCGCGCGCCCGAGGCGCCGCTGGTGGTCGTGGTCATGTGATCACGTACTCCGCGACCGGACCGCGGGCCGTCCCCTTCGAGTTGATGGCCCGCCGAGCCGCGACCGTCCGCACATCGAAGTCGCGCGCGTAAAGCTCGGCGACTGCCGGCGTGCCCGAGTTGGACAGGAGCACATGAACGCCGCGCATCTTCAGTGTGAGCGCGAGATTTCGAAGTCTCTCCTGGTCCTTTGGACCGAAGCCGTCCTTCGTGTACGCCGTGAACGATGCCGTCGCAGACGCCGGCACGTACGGTGGGTCGAAGTAGACGAGATCGCCGCACACGGCGCGCATTGCGACGGTCTCGAACGGCTCGCAATTGATGTGGATGCCAGCGAGCGCAGATGAGCATGCGCGTAGGTTCTCCGCGTCGCATATCGTCGGGTTGTCGTAGCGCCCGAACGGAGCATTGAACCGGTTCGACTTGTTCACGCGCCAGAGACCGTTGAAGCAGGTTTTGTTGAGGTAGATCATCCATGCGGCGAGATCGAGCGTCCCATCTGGTTCGGCCGCCCGGCGCGCGTAGAACTTTGCCTCGTCGTGGTCGAGCGCGAGTTCTTGGAGTCTCCCGATCAATGGTTCGACGCTCAACTTCACCGAGGAGTAGGTTTTGACGAGCCGCGGGTTCATGTCGCCGAGATGGGCCACGGGTGGCGCGAGCGCGAAGAACATCGCCCCGCCGCCAACGAACGGCTCGTGGTAGGCGCCAAACTTCGCCGGGACGCGCTTGAGTAGCTCGGATAGGAGTTGCCGCTTACCGCCCGGCCACTTCAGGAACGGATGAGCGGACTTCATCGCCGCGCCCCTTCCACTTCCGCCGACTTAAGCCACGCCTCCAGGTCGCCGCCGACGGCGAACACCGGAATGCCACGCGCCCTTGCTCTCTCGATCTCGGCGAGCGTTCCTTTCGACTCCGGCCAGCCCTGCACCAATTGTACGGCGTCGCACCGATCGAGCATCTCGAGCGTCGCTGCCAACCAGAACTCGTCGGTCAACGTGCCGTGGAAGAACCGCGTATTCGCGTGCGGGATTAGTGGGGCGGCGCCAAGGCGCGCAACCTCCATCCCAACCCACTCGGCGCGGCGGATGTTCTGCTCAATATCCCAGGCGGTCGGACCTCTGAACTTCCCAGCGATGTATACGAGTTTCATCGCCGCGACCTCTCTTCCTTGGCCCGCGCCCTGCGCCTCTCCTTCGCCCAGTCAAGCAGCTTCTCGGTCTCGGGCCCGCGAGGCGCTGGCGCCGGCTTGTTGCTCACGAACCGGTCGTCGTGCAGTCCGCTCGGCTTCGCGCCAAACCGCACCTTCGACCGCGGCGTCTCTCGCTCGCTGACCTCGCGCGCGGCGTCGCGGAGCAGCTCCAAGTCATCTTGCGTCTCAGCCATGACTAGTCCTGGACGCGCCGCCAACCCTCAGGCGTCCACTCGCGCTGCCTGCGCACTTCCCACACGTCGCCGGCACCGCCGAGCAGGCGCA
>Ga0265314_10000340_pt1 | contig 65215 bp, 53 predicted proteins | sample 4126metaG_FD_203106 | JGI IMG/M metagenome (GOLD analysis project Ga0265314, IMG submission 203106) | Rhizosphere microbial communities from Carex aquatilis grown in University of Washington, Seatle, WA, United States - 4-1-26 metaG | ecosystem: Host-associated > Plants > Roots > Rhizosphere >...
TGGGGCGTCTGGCGTCGTTGCTCCTCAGTTACAGATTTCTAACGAATATGCGCCTTCGTCGCGTCTAGCCATACGCCCCGCCGCGCTCGCAATCCCTTGCCGACCTATTTTTAAAACACGCTCTTAGGCACGTCGCTTTCTCCGTAGGTGTTGTCGCCCCAGGCGACGACTGTTCCATCTGATTTTAGCGCCAAGGCGTGTAGGGCGCTTCCGGCGACCGACACAACACTGGCGAGAGGCGGGGGAACGGTGGATCCGGCTGGCTCCCAAATAGCCACCACCGTACCATCGGACTTCAGGGCCAAGCCGCCGGGTGACACTTGAATAATGTCACTCAAATCCGACGCTACGCTACGCTGCCCGAACATATTGTTCCCCCAGCCCACAAGTGTTCCGTGGGAGGTTATCGCAAGACCATGGTATCCGCCGGCTGAGACAGCAATGGCGTTTGTCAGATTCACGGGAACAGCGCTCTGCCCGAAGCTTCGTCCACCTGGTATCTGGCCCGGCTGGCCCGCGCCCCACGCAACGATCGTGTGATCTGCTCTCAAGGCGAGGGTGTTGTAGAATCCTGCAGAAATCGCGACGACATCCACCAGATTAGTTGGCACGGCGCTTTGGCCCAACGAGTTATCACCCCACGCGACCACTGTGCCATCTGCTTTGAGCGCCACGCTGTGCTCTTCTCCCGCGGTTATAGCAACGACTTGGCCCAGATTTGGTGGCACGGTCGTTTGACCGACGGAATTATCGCCCCAAGCGACTACTGTGCCGTCGGCCTTGAGCGCCATGCTGTGGAAACCGCCTGCAGCAACCGCGGTGACGCTCGTCAGATTGGTCGTGACAGCGGTTTGGCCGAAGTTAGGAAATTTAGATAGAGGATTCGTCCCACCCCAGGCGGTCACCGTACCGTCCGATTTGAGCACAAGGTTGTGGAATTCTCCGGCCGCAATCTTGATAACTCCATGCAGGTTCGTTGGGACAGCACCCTGCCCGTAGCGATTATCACCCCAAAACACGACGGTGCCATCGGATCTCAGCACTAAATTGTGAACGGCACCGGCCGCGACGGCGACCACATTGGTTAGATCCTCGGGCACGTTGCACTGGGAGGATCCGTTCATTCCCCAGGCAACTACGGTTCGGTCCGCCGTGAGCGCTAAACTGTGATAGAAACCCGCAGAGACGCTACGATACACGGTCGAAGGATCGGTATACGGCAGCACTTGCTCCCCCCAGGTGACGGCGGTTCCAGAGGTGGGGCCAGCGCTCAAGCAGCGAAGCGAAGCCCATATCGCAAAGACAATACCTAACGGAAAATGTAGGTTGCTTTTGGGTCCCCAACTGGTCCGCCAAACAGTCACGTTTCTCATTGCCATTCCTTTCCTGTCGAAGGTTCATTTTGGCTAGTTAGATCGTCCCCAAAGGAACCTTCGTCTATTCTCTTCTCTACTAAACAGAAGACATTGTCAATCCGTGAATGCATGCTGGCGATGGGGCTATGCGAGGAGAGCCGCTATTCCCGGGTATTCCGGATGCCCCACGTGCCCGGCCTCTGCCCAACACCTGGGGTAGCGTAAATGGCACCCGACCGAATGGAGCGGGTAGCATGCTATGATCCCGTCCAATCAATCCGGAAAGGCGGGGTTGCAGAAGGAACTGGACACGATGCTTGGCCGAAAACTGAAGTCCATCGGGGATGAGTTTCTCACGGGAGATGCTTACATTCGCAAATGGGGCTTCGCTGTCGACGCGGAGGGAACGGTGCCGTACGACCCTTAAAGGGAACCATCATTGACTACAGGTCTGAGGTTGCCAGGAGGCTGGGCTCACCTTTAGCTTATCAAAGCATGTTGCACGGCCTTCAAGTCCACTGGTTGCGAGGAAACCTTCCCGTCCCTCGAGCGTCCGCCACACCTTTCGCAGTTTTCTCCATTGGTGGACGGTCCCGCTCTTGGATCGTTCGGCAGGCGAGCCTTGCGACGATCGTTTGGTGCGGCGGGCTCATGGCGAGCGTCTTGGCCGCTCCAAATTGGCCTGCCTTCCACGGTCCGAATAGCTCCGGCGTGGGCTTGGACGACAAGCCCCCGGTCACAGTCGGTCCCACTAACTCGGTGCTGTGGAAGACGAAAGTCCCTTGGGCGCCCTCGTCTCCATGCGTTTGGGACGATCAGATCTACGTAACGACCTTCGACGCAGGCGAGCTCGATACCCAGGCATACCGTCGGGCCGACGGCACGTTGGCGTGGTCTCACGGAGTGCGGGCGGACAAACTCCAATTGTATCACGGCACCGAAAGCAGTCCGGCTGCTTCGTCACCAGTCGTGGACGGCTCACGCGTGGTGAGCTATTTCGGCTCGTTCGGACTGGTTTGTTATGACCACGCCGGGCGCGAACTCTGGCGCCACCCGATGCCCGTGGCCACCAGCCTCGGCGGCTATGGGACCGCAACCTCCCCCGTGATCGCCAGCGGGCTCGTGGTCGTCATGCACGATCGTGACGAGCACTCGACCCTTTTGGCTGCGGACCTCGCTACTGGAAAGACCGTCTGGGAGACAGCGCGGCCCAACGCTTTCGGGAGTTTCGGAACGCCGGTGGTGTGGCAGAACGCCGGCTCTCTGGAAATCGTGGTGCCTGGTTCCATTCGCCTCAAAGGCTATGACTTAAAAACCGGCAAGGAAGACTGGGTGGTCGACGGCCTGTGCCCGTTCCCCTACGCCACGCCGATCGTTACCGATGACTTCCTTCTCTACGGGGCATGGACCGACGGCAAGGCCGACTCGCCGTGGCCGAGCTGGGAACAGTTCCTTGAGAAGTATGACAAGAATAAGAACGGCACGGTGGAGCTCACCGAGTTCGACGACGCGAGCCGGGATTACTTCCGAGGCTTCGATACCGACCAGAACGGTCGCATCGACCAAAGTGATCTCGAACGCATGCGCGCTGCCCTGGTGAAAGGAGAGAATCTCATGGTCGCCGTCAAGCCCGGTGGGCATGGTGACATCACGCGAAGTCACGTTGCCTGGCAAACTGGCCGCGGGGTTCCCTACATCGCATCGCCGGTCGTGTGGGAAGGGCGGATTTACACCGTTCGCAGCGGCGGAATGATGTCCTGCTTCGACGCCAAGACCGGAAAGACGGTCTATCTCCAAGAACGGTTGGGTGTCGAAGGTAATTACTACGCATCGCTCATCGCGGCCGACGGACGCGTCTATGCCGCCTCACAGTCGGGCAAACTCCTCGTCGTGAAGGCGGGCGGAGATCATCCGGAGATTCTGCACCAGGCGGATTTCGGCGAACCGATCTACGCCACGCCCGCACTGGCTGGCGGCCAACTGTATCTTCGGACGCACGACCATCTCTACGCGTTTGGCAATCGTTGAGCGCGGTCCGGAGAGCCGGATCCGGTGGAGAGGCGAAGCCGCGACGGGCGGACTGGAGATATTGAAAATTGGGAATTGGAGATTTTAAATTGGTCATTGAAGGCCAACGGGGCAGGAAACTACCTGATTGTGAACCGCTGATTGGCGCTAATCTCCACTAATCAAATATCAACACGAACAAAAATGGGGGGTTGTTTCGCTTTGTGCGGTGGCCCTCCTCGGGAGAAGCCACAGGAGGGTTAGGGGAATAAAAATGAACTGATTTGCTATGGTCTGACTCCTTTGACATCGAAGAGCGCGAACGCAAACCTGCATCGGTGGATGCGGCCGCAAGCCGCCGGAGCCCCGGCTGCCGTCCTAACGCGAGGAGGAAGACTACCGGAAGAGCAGTGAAGACCGAACAATACTATGGTTTGACTCCTTTACCTTTTCCTCTGCAACAAATCTGTTCTGCGGGCTGCACTCGGACGCAAGTTGAACCAAGGAAACACGGTCCAGCGCGCGCCTACCCGCAACACTGCTGATCCCCAATGCTGCAAATATCTCGCGAAGCTCTGCTTTGCGGAGACCTACGAAGGCATTGCCGGCTCCAGCCAGCACGTGTTTTCCTATAATGTTCAGGGGCATGATGCGCTCCGCCGCACTTCGGTTTATTTGCTTGTTGCGCGCCAGCGTAAGGGCATAAGCTCGCGCGCGGAATGGGGCCGGATTCCACACAAACCGCAGGCGTGGTGCAGCAGCCCGTGTTTGCCACCACGCATTGGAGCGTCGTGCTGGCTGCGGCGAACCAGGAATCGCCACGCGCCAGGGCCGCGCTTGAACGACTCTGCCGCACTTACTGGTACCCGCTTTACGCTTATCTCCGTCGGCGCGGCAACGGTCACGAGGACGCGCAGGATCTCACTCAAGGCTTCCTGCTTCAATTGCTGGAGCATGACGCATTTAAACGGGTGCAACCAAGCCGCGGTCGCTTTCGCTCGTTTTTGCTGGCCAGCCTGAGTTATTACCTGGCTGATCAACGCGATCACGCCGGCGCGATCAAGCGAGGCGCGGGCCAGCTTCAGTTTTCACTTGATGGGCTAGCCGCGGAGGAACGGTACCAGTTGGAACCGCCAGTCAATGACAGCCCGGACCGGCTTTTCGAGCGGCGTTGGGCTCTGGCTCTGCTCGACCAAGTCCTCCAACGACTCGGCCAGGAATTCCAGGAAGCCGGCAAAGGCGCCTTGTTCCACCGCCTCCAGGAGTTTCTCGTGACGGGCCAGGCGGAAGCGAAATACCCCAACGCGGCCGCGGACCTCGGCATGAGTGTGGATGCGGTCAAGAAAGCAGCGCAGCGGATGCGGCAGCGCTATAATGAGCTTTTCCGGGAAGAGATCGCGCACACGGTGGGTCACCCGGGCGAAGTCGAAGACGAGTTACGATATCTCTGCGAGGTTTTCGCAGGCTGAGGCTCGGCGTATGATTTCTCCTGTCCAACAATCCCGGCCAGCGGAGACGCGCCGAAGACCTGAGTTCGAATGGACTGATTGGGCCTCTAACCTCGGCAATCGTGTCGCGTTTGGAGCCGCCGCCGGCGCTTTGGATTAATTCCGCGCTCACCTCCAGTTCTCCGGCGCAGAATTCTTGTCCCGCTCCGACAGTTTCTCCTGTGTACAGGTTGACGAATGCATTTTGCCAGTCTCACAGTGGGTTTTTCGTGCCGGGTCCACGAGTTGGCCGCCACCGAATCCCACGGGCCGGTGGGCCTCTGGCGAGACGGGCAAGCCATTCAAATGAAACCGTTTAATTCAGTTCAACAAACGGAAGGGAACTATTCTATGAACCGCACGCAAAACCTATTACTCATCACCGCCGCCTTGGCAGCGGGCGTATCAGCCGCCTCCGCACAAACCCTATTGTGGAGCGATACCAAGTTTCCCATTGGTCCGACAGAGTGGAACACGGGACCCGTCCTCCAGGGAATCCTGGCCAACACCGGCGAGCAGTTAACCGTCACCGAGAACTTCTTCGGCCCGATGCAGAGCAACAATCCAACCGCCACCGATGTGCCCGCTATTCACACCGCACCCGGCTCGGGTCCGCTGCCGGACGGGCAGACGCTCGAACTGCGGGCCGACCTGATCAGCGCCAGCCAGGCCGACGCGTACGCCAGTTTGGTTTTCAATTATCTCATCAACGGCCTGGGTAATGGCTACATGTTCAACAAAAACGAGAACGGGCTTTCGTTGATGAAATTCTACGCCGGGGCGACGAAGTTTGCCTGGTTCTTTTCTACGAACCAGCCACTCAAGAATGAGAATGTCACTTTGGTGCTCGCCCTCACGCGGGCCGGCACGAACCTGAACATCACTACGCGCGTCCTGGACAAGGACAACGGCAATGCAGTGCTGTTCGACCGCACGGTCCTCGACACGCCTAAGGCAGATCCGGTTCTGCCCAGCTACACGGCCGGAGGGATGATTGGCATGGCTGACTCGGCCGGAACTCCCTGGCCGCTTCTGATGGGTCCGACTTGGATTCAATTGAATTTGACCTGGGGCAACCCCCTGCTGGCGCCCGACCCTCGAGCCCAGGTTATCTTCGATAATGTCGAGGTGTGGCAATACGAATCGCCGCAATTGACGATTCAAAACGCCGTCCTCGTCTCCTGGCCCGTGCTGGAGGGACAGTTCCTCCTGTACAGCGCCCCAAGCCTGGATGGCCCCTGGACGCCCGTGGCCGACCCCTGGATGCACACCAATAATGGGCGCTTCGAGGTGAGTGTCCTTGCCTCCGCCAGCGCGCAATTCTTCCGCCTCCTCCTGCCGCCCTGAGTGAACGGACACTGATGGAGAATCGCGGTCGATCCTGAGTCGAGGCGACCTCGCTGACGGAGGCTTGTGCCACTCGTTGCCGAGAGAGGATTTTGGGCTTGTCGCCCTCCGAGGTAGGGATAGTCTTGGGAATACCCGCACCCTTGGGTGTCCTCGTGGGCTGAGTTCTCCGGCGCTCATCGTGGCGACAGTGCGACTGGCGGATATGGCATCCCCAAGCACATGTGCAAATTGCGGCGCTCCCCTGGCGGGCGAGGCGCGCAAGGGGTTTTGCCCGAAATGCCTCTTCGCCCAGGCGCAATCGGGGCTGTTCGACTTCAATCTGGAGGGGGATTTTGGCGATTACGAACTGCTGGAGGAAATTGGCCGGGGTGGAATGGGCGTAGTCTATCGGGCCCGGCAGCGCAGTCTGGACCGCGAGGTGGCGATCAAGCGAATGGTGTTTGGGCCGGGCTCCGATCCGGACCTGGTGAAACGGTTCCGCGCCGAGGCGGTTTCCGCCGCCGCTCTGCGGCACCCGAACATCGTGGCCATCCATGAAGTGGGCGTCAACGAAGGGCAGCACTTCTTCGTCATGGACTACGTCCAGGGCCAGAGCCTGGCACACCTCGTAACCGCGGGGCCGCTGCCGGCTAGGCGCGCCGCAGGCTATCTCAAAACCTTGGCGGAAGCGGTCCACTATGCGCACGAGTGCGGCATCCTGCATCGCGACCTGAAACCCACGAATGTGCTCATCGACGAACAGGACCAGCCCCGGATAGTGGATTTCGGCCTGGCCCGGCGGTTGGAGGGCGCCTCCGAGTTGACGGTGACGGGACAGGTCCTCGGCTCCCCGCACTACCTGCCGCCCGAACAAGCCACCGCCCAGCGCGGGCGAGTTACTCGGCGCACGGATGTGTATGGCCTGGGAGCAACCCTGTATCACCTGCTGACGGGCCGCCCGCCTTTCCAGGCCGAGTCCCTGGCCCAAACGCTGGATTCGGTTTTGCACACCGAGCCAGTCGCGCCGCACCTGCTCAATCCGACTGTGCCGCGCGACCTCGAGACGATTTGCCTCAAGTGCCTCGAAAAAGAGTCTGGCAAACGTTACCCGACGGCGCAGCACGTGGCGGAGGAGTTGGGCCGCTTTCTGGAGGGCAAACCGATTCTCGCCCGCCCGGTCGGCCCTGTGAGCAAAGTCTGGCGCTGGTGCCGGCGCAATCCGGTGACGGCCGCAGCCCTGGGTGCCACGCTCTTGAGTTTGGTGATTGGTTTGGCCGGCGTATCCTGGGCGTGGCGGCAGGCCGAAGCGCAACGTCAACGCGCCGAAGTTGGAGAAGCAACCGCTCGCCGCCAGGCTTACATCTCGGACATAAACGCCGCCCAGGCGGCCTTGAAAGACAATAATCCAGCCCGCGCGCTCGAGCTGTTGAACCGCCAGCGGCCTCCGGCCAAATCCGCAATTCGAAATCCGAAATCCGAAATGGATTTGCGCGGCTTCGAATGGCCTTATCTGTGGCAACAATGCCAAACCGATGCCGAGGCGTTCATCGGCCAGCTTTCCAGTCGGATTATCAGCCTCGACGTATCACGCAACGGCCGGTGGCTGCTGGCGGGTTGCGAGGGCGGCGCGGTGAAGTTGTGGAACCTCGCGACTCGCGAGGAGATTGAGTTGACGCCCGACCGCGGCTGGCCGAACTACGGAACATTCTCGCCCGATAGCCGGCTGGTAGTTTTCTCCGAGGAAGCGCCAACGGCACATGGCACGCTGGCGATCTGGGACCTCGAAGCCCGGAAACGTTTAGCACCCATCCTTGGTGATGGACGCCCCGTGGGTTGCCCCGCGTTCTCCACTGACGGCCACTGGCTGGGCCTCGGAGTGGTCATCCCGCACGCCGCAGTCGGGGGCGACTCCGCCCGAGGACTTCGGGTCATCGAATTCGCGACTTGCATGCAGGTCACCGAATTATTCAGCCGGACGCCGATGGTGGACCTTCGAAAAGGACTGGTATGGGTTTTCGTTCCTGGCACGCAAAGCGTCATCGGCGAGGAAATCGAACCCGACTGCCAGTTCATCCTCACGGATTTTGCCGCCGGGATGCCAAGCCAGTACTTCCCCGCGCACCGCGAGGGTATCACGGCCCTGGCCATCAGCCCGGATGGGCGATTGCTGGCCTCGGGCGCCGGTTACACTGACAATGTGGTCCGTCTGTGGGATGTCCCGTCCTTTCGTCCGGCGGGCGAACTGGCGACGCACGGGGCCTGGATCACATCCTTGAAATTCTCCCCCGACGGCCAGACGCTAGCGTCGGCAAGCGCTGATCAGACCATCCGCCTTTGGCATGTATCCCAGCGGACGCCGGGCCGGGTTTACCTCAGGCTGGGCGGAGAACCTACCTGTCTCTGCTTTTCCCCGGGCGGACGAACGCTCTTCAGCGGCATGGGTGATGGCGGCATCTTCCGCTGCTCCGCCGGGAATGAGCCGCTCACGCGGGACCGGCACCTGGAACACGTGCAAACGGGATTGGCGGCAGTGGCGCTCACGGGAGATGGCGCCCAATTCGCCGGTCTTCAGCAAGGGACGGTGCTCCTTGGACGGCTACCTGACGGGCTCGGCACGCCACTCCCGGAGCTGGGCACGAACAATAACGTCCTGCGCTTTTCGGCGGAACGACGGTTCCTCTTTTCCGGGACCAAGCCGGGTGAAGTGCTGGTGTGGTCGCTGGCCCATCACCGAGTTCAGGCTCGCCTGAAGGGTCCGCCCGAAGCGCATTGGTTTGGCCAGGACGCACCGGGTCGCCTGCTCGTGGCGGTGGCGTGGTCACTGGGACACGTCTTTCAAACGTTCCCCCCGGGCCCCCACACGGTCTCGGTCTGGAGCACGGGCGACTGGCGGCGAGAAAGGCTCTTCAGCATTCCCGGCCTGGGCGCTCACTACGCCGTCTCGCCGGACGGCGATCGTCTCGCTGCGGCCTTCATGCTGGGAAACCTCCAGGTCTGGAGTCTCAGTGATCCGTCGGTCACCAACACACTCGATTTTCCTGGAAACCTCTCCGCGGTGGCTTTCTCACCGGACAGCAAGCTGCTGGCGGCGGCGACCGTTGAAGGTGCCGTCCGGGTCTGGGCGCTGCCCGCCTTCCGCGAAGCGGGGCGCTTCCGGGCACGATCGGGGCAGTTGTTTGGGCTCGCCTTTGCGCCGGATGGTCGTCGTCTTGCCTCCGTCGGCATGAGAGGCGCGGCGCTGGACCTTTGGGATGTGGGGACGTGGCAGAAGTTGATCACCCTCGAGAGCCCGCAGGAGATTTCCCAAGCGGCGTTCAGTCCCGAAGGCAACCAGCTCACGGGTGTCAGCGGCGAAGGCGATGTGCTCCTCTGGCGCGTGCCCTCATTTGCGGAAATCGAGATGAAGGAGAGAACCCAAAAGCACCGATGAATGCCGCACCGCAAGGCGAGGACTTCGGCGCCCCGCCACGAGTTCAAAGTCGGCAGTAAGATTTCTTGTCCCGCTCGGGCGGTTTCTCCTGTGTACAGGGTGATGTCGGCAATGGCGTCAGTCTCATGGCGAGGTTCTTGCCATGGCGCAACCCAATTGGGCGCCCGGCCAGGATTCGGGAACTCACGCCCGAGCGGGTGTGGTCTGCCTCCCGCCCCAAAGCGCGATGCGAACAACCGGCCCACAACGAAAGGTTCAACTGGAATGAAAACAAGGTTAAAAGAGAAAGGCAACAACATGCTACGTACCTCCCCGACCAAATCCTACTACTTGCTGCCTGGGATTCCATTCGTGTGGCTGGTCCTTAGCCTTGGTCACCTGGAGCTGGCCGCGCAACCGCACAGTTGCCGCAGCGTGGCGGTGCAGCCAGGTGGTTCCGCCACCGTGACTTTGGAGGGCAAGGCGCCGAGTGCGTTTAGGGCCTACTCGGAGCTCTATCCCCTGGAGGCTTCGACCAACCTCACCGATTGGTCGTTGGTGTCGTGCGTGCAGCAGACGAGCAGCCCGTCTCTGACGTTTGTGGATACAAATGCTTCCGAGTTCAACCGGCGGTTCTATCGCACACCCAGCAATGTCCTGGTCACGCCGTTCCCCAAGCCGAGCGGTCCTTTTGCCGTCGGCTCATTCTCGCGCGTCGTCAGCGACCCCGCGCGCACTAATCGTTACCGTTACTCGAACCAGACCAATGCCTTCATGTTAACCTGCTGGTATCCAGCACAACCGCAAGCCGGCCGGCTGCCCGCGGCCGCCTGGGACAAGCGGGTGGCCGCGGATTCGGCCCGCTACGTCGAGTTCGCCGAGGACAGCAGTTGGGCCAATATCGTCCCCCAGTTCAGCAGCCATGCCTGGCCTGGGTGGCCCCTGGCGCCGGGCACCAATCGTTTCCCGATCATCCTCTATTCCCATGGCTATCTGTGCCACCGGAAGAGCAATGGCCGTGACTGTGAGGAGCTGGCCAGCCACGGCTATGTCGTCGTCGGAGTGGATCACGAGGATTGCTGGGGCACCGAGTTCCCGGACGCAAGGTATCTGAAGAGTCCTTACCACGAGGTGTCGTCATCTACACCTTTTGCTTACTTGATAGGCAGCCGGATCAAGGACTTGCTTTGCGTCGTGGACGAACTGCGGCGATGGGACGCCAGTGATCCCGGGTTGGCTGGTCGGCTGGATCTCGATCGCCTGGGCACGCTGGCAATGTCGTTCGGAGGAAGTACGACCGCTGTCCTCTCCCAGACCAATGACGCCGTAAAATGCGCCGCATTTCTGGATTGCACCTTCCACCTGGAAATCAATACACAGCTCGATCAAATCGGGTTCCAGAAGCCCTTCCTAGCCATCAACAACGACTACGCGGCCTATGCCCCTTTTTACTTCTGGCCCGAGAGCACCCACCTTTTTGATCGGGCAACGACCAACGCCGTCATCTTCCAGATACACCAGTCATTTCATTATTCGTTCTTCGACTTCGGCTGGTTCTTCCCCGTGACGGAGCCGTGGAATCCCCTGATGCCAGGGACGACCGCGGCGATTGATGCCGCGTTGGTTTCGTTCTTCAATAAATTCCTCAAAGCTGCTGACGACCATTTTCTGGACCAACCGCCTTCACAATATGCCGAGGTCGTCAACTTCATGAAGAAATGAGCCCTTCGCTTGGCGACCTTTATCGGTTTATTGCTGCACGACGCCGATGTTCACCAACGGCGTGTGTAACATCTCCAAGGCGCCGTTGTCCGTGGATTACGCCGGCGGCATCCTGCGCCTGCAAACTACCCCCCCGTGCATCAACGCCGGCCTCAACGCCTGCGCCCACGGCGCCACGGACCGCGACGGCAACCCGCGCATCGTCGCTGGCACGGTGGACATCGGCGCTTACGAGTTCCAAGGCCCCGGCTCGGTAATCTTTTACGCTTGGCTCCGACAATACGGCCTGCCCCCGACCCCTCGGCGGATGCCACGGACGCGGACTGCGACGGCATGAGCAACTGGCAGGAGTGGCGCTGCCAGACCGACCCCACCAACGCGCTCTCGGTGTTGCGCCTGCTCTCCGCGTCGTCTGATGGCACAAACGTGACCGTTAGTTGGTAGAGCATCGCCGGCGTTCCCTATGCGCTGGAGCGGAGTAGGGACTTGTCGGCCTCGCCGCCATTCCTGCAGGTGGCCTGCGACCTGGAGGGCTGGCCAGGCATGACGAGTTTCACCGACACGAACGCGACCGGTGCGGGGCCGTGCTTCTACCGAGTTGGCGTCACAGGCCCGTGAGCCGATGATGCACCGCATTGTTACCCTCGAACACAACAAGCTGCGCGGCAATGGCTTGCAGCCGTAACCTCTGGTTGCATTGTCATGAGGGCTCGATTCCGATCACGCACTCCATGGCTTATCAAGCACTTACAAAACCGTGCAAGCGACAATCCGTCGCTTGTCGCTTGTTGGAAAATCCTCAAATACCTGGAGGCGAGGCGGTTCCGAAAAATCATCGCTTCCGCACCGCACCCCATCCCCCCCTCGGTGGCCATTCGCGTTTTCTCCACCGAACTCAGGTTGCCTTCCAAACCGCTCTTTCCAGAAAAGGAAAATGGGGCCAAGGCTCGATCTTGCATGGCCGGGTTCAGGGTTCGATGCGACCTGCGGAAAGGCTTTCGGGTCGTGGCCGAAGCATCGCAGCGAGCAGCACGACGCGGGCGCTGGCGGGTCGCGTCTTTGACTTTTGCGGGTTGACTCGTGCGCAACTGGTGTCATAAGTTGATCAAAATCAAAAAGGTGTGTAAAGAGATCAAGCTTTTGGAGACCCGAACCCATCGTTAGGCAATCCAATCGCTAGCCGCACGCCGCACTTTGGAATATGAAGAATACGGTCGGTCAGACGCTGATTTACTCGGCCGTTCCGTTGATCGTTGTCATCGAGGGTTGTGGTCGTCCGACGAAGTTTTCGAGAGTAATGGATGGAGGCTTTGACCTGGTTGGCGAGTTTCGCAGGCACGGCTACGCGGTTCAGACCGAGACTCACGGAGAGGGAATTCGCAATGCATACTGACCGGGCGCGTTGGGCCAAGTTCCTATGACGAAGAACCTGTCAGCGGCTCTCTCGATAGCCCTAGCGGCAGGATCTTGCAGCCGTGGAGTGTCGCCTATCCAGACGCGTTTGCTCCCTGCTTCAAATCCGACCACATACTCCTTCGCGTTGCCGCTGGAGGAGGTTCGCGCGCGGGCCTTGCAGGCCTTCTCGATCGAGCACCAAGTTGAGCAACCCGTCTTTAGTCGCTCAGCACCTGGGTCTCACTTGGAAAGCGTCTTCTCCGCTGAGTGCGCCACAAACGTGGTTTTCGGAGTGGCGGTGTTTCATGACCCGGCGAATACGAACGACATTTACCTGCACACGTTTCATACGCCATTCGTCATTTCTTCGGTCTATCGCGGGAGGAATGGGGGCCTGCCGTTTATCGCCACTTTCCAGCTACACCTGACCAAGACCGGCTCGAATACCAGTGTCCGGGTCACCGCCTCCAACACTGAGGTTGTTAACGGGACGAAGTTCGGTTTTGGTCCCTGTGGGCCGGGTCAGGGGTGGAATTGCGAGAGCGTGCCGCCCACGACCGTTGAGGAGTATTCGATTCTCCGGTATCTCGGCCGTTATCTAGGCATCACGAACATGCCGGCGGTTGTTTTGCCAACGCAATGATCAGATCAAGCCAAACACAGCTTGAACCCTGGCCCAACAGACGTCGTACGGAGAACGGCGGGATTCCGTTTCAGTCGCATGGCGGACGCGTTTGGCTCCCCGGGCCTGACCGGGAGCGTTAAGCTGCTATGCGCGTCTCACATGAGCGTCACCTACAAAATCGAACCGGATGACCTTCGCGGTGTCCATCATTACCGACAGGAGTAAATGCCGGGTGCGCGGCGAGCACGCCAGGTCGTGGTTGCCGCGATGGTGACATCTATGAATCTGATCTTTAGTCAGCGGCTCGCGATAGCCATCGGGGTCGCCCTCCCTTTGGCCGAAACTCTGCGGGAGGGGACGGGATTCACGGCGGGAGAGCTTTTGTAACGCAAAGGCGCCAGGTTGCAGAGCCGCAAGCGAAACCCTGGGCTGGAGGACGCAATCCTTTTTGGATTGAAAAGACGGAACGCCTCATTGGCAGGATATAATTCTCCACGATCACGGGCGAATCATAGAATTCGATGGTGGGATCGACGTGAAACTTCTGGCGAATCTGATCGGCGGTAACGCCAGCAGGCAGTTGGAAGCGGGTCACGACAGTAATCAAGTTGTCCATGGGACAAGTGATAGGGTACGAATGGCTTTGGGTGAATGGGACTAAAGGTCAGGTGATTTCGGCCATCCCTTCGGGACGCACGTCGTCGATTACCCCATCTCCCAACGTTGAAGCGATTGGGCTATTGATCCCCATCCTATTGCCGGGTTCATTTTTTGTCCGGCACCTCAATCACGTCGCCGTCTTGCAGCCAAAACGTGGGCGAAGGATTGGTGGTGAGGTCGAATACGAGATCGGCACTTTGCGCGGTCTGGGAACCTCGACGTTTGACGTGGACCAGGCTGGTGTCGGAGGACGTCCGAAGCAAGCCGCAGCCCTGCACGACGGAGGAAAGCCAGAAACTTGGAAAGGCCCGTTCCTCTTGCTGGGAGAACTTCGTTTGGTCGAAGGGCACTAGCGAAATCAGGGTGGATTGATCCTTGATGTGGATCTGGACCTTGCGCTTGAGACACTTTTCGAGGGTCGAGTAAAACTCCGGTGAATTGTCGATCCAGGACTCGCCGACGCGGTGGTCGAGCTCTGGGATTTCGACCACGTCGCCCCACGCCAGCGGCAAGTCTTTGGAACAATCGCCCGATTCCAGGATTTCTTGGACGTTCACTTTGAGTATTTCGTCCTTGGACGGGTCCGCGGGTGACAATCGCCTAATGCTTACCGCCTTCAAGTCTGGGAATTGCGAAGGAAACGGCGTGTTTAGGGCAGGCCCTCGTTTACCGAAGCCAAGAGCCAACAATTCAAGCAAAGTGAAGCGGTTGTCGACCTTCGGATCGCATTTGAACCAAGCACGTTGGCAGTTGAAGGAAGGGCGGCTGATCGTGATGAACGATTGACGCTCCAAGTTCGGGTTAGCGCCGGCTTTGAGCAGGAGAGATCGAATCTCCTGGGCGATAGAGTCATCTCCACGGTTTTGGGGAAAGGATTGAATCGGCGCTCCTTGAGGCAGAAAGCCTGGCAGGGCGGTTCCTTGGAATCTGGCGGGGGGCATGCCCGGCAGGGGGATTGCTGATGGGGCTGGCGTTGCGCCGTTTTGGTTTAAATAGGAGAGGGGACTCTTTCCTTCGCTATCGAGCAGGTTGACCTCGGCATGATGTTCCAGCAGCAGTTTGACCATCTCTTTGTCGCGCGATCCGACCGACCAGAAAATCGGCGTTTGCTGGGTGGCCTCCTGGAGCACATTGACATTCGCGCCAGCCTCGGCAAACAGCTTGGCCATCGAGACGTTCCGCTCTAGAACGGCTCGCTGGAGCGGAGTTTTGGCTCCAGGATCGGGTCGGAATTCGAGATCCGGTTTACGTTGGAGAATGGACTGGAGGATTCTCAGGTCCGTACTGCTGCCGCAATACTGCAGCGGGGATGTGCGTGAAGGGCCCCGGGAGTCCACGTTGGCCCCCTTCTCAACCAGCAGTTCGACCATTGCAGGGCTATTGAGGATGATGGCCAGTTCAAGAGCGGTGGTGTCGCCAGGAGAGGAACGAGCGCTCGGCAGGGCGCGGGCACGGGTCTCGATCTGAGCTCCATGCTCGAGCAGGTCCCGGGCTATCGCCGTTCGGCCAAAGGCAACCGCATAGTGAAGCGGCGGTGCGCCATCCTTATCCGTGGCGTTAACATTTGCTTTGGCTCCCAAGAGCAAATCGAGGATTTCCTGGTTGTTTTTTGCCACGGCTACGTGGGTGGGCGTCATTTCCATGACCCCCGCGGGCCCCAGTTCAAATGAAGCTGAAACGGCCGTGCTGGCGGCGTTGGCTAACAGCAGCTTGACCATCTCAGGGAGCTCAAGGGCCACGGCCAGGAATAGGCAAGTTCGGCCACGGAGGTCCGTCTGGTCCACTTTGGGGTGATGCTGGAGAATCACACGGACAACATCCGTTCGTTTGGCAACCAGGGCAGCCAGCAGAGGAGTGATTCCAGATTTGTCCATGCGATTGATGTCGGCACCCTTGGCCAGGAGCAGTTCGACCACGGGCCTGTTCCCTGTTTGGGCGGCAGCGGCCAATGGAGTCTGTTGGTCAGCATCTGCTGCGTTCACGTCCGCTCCGGCGTTGAGAAGCAACTCGGTAACCTCGGCATGACCGGCGAAAGCGGCCAATTCCAGCGCGCCTACCCCGTGCGTATCTACGAGATTGGGGTTCGCCTTGTTGGTGAGTAAGAGGTCAACGACGCCTTTGTAGCCTTGTTCGGCGCTGTCCATGAGGGCCGTGCGGCCGTCATCGTCGGCTGCGTTCGCATCGGCCCCTTGGGCGAGGAGCAGTTCCACCATCGCCTTATGCCCGCCCCTTGCAGCGGCCATGAGCGGGGTTTTGCCCTTGAACTGTTTGCTGTGCGAGTTAACTGCTGCGCCGTTTGCCAGCAAGAAGCGTGCGACTACTAACTGTCCCGCCGCCGCCGCGTTGTGCAAGGGTTTGCCCCCCTTGTCCACGAAATCGGCATTAATCAGGTCAGGGCTGCTTTGGATGAGAGCGCGGATGCGTTGAACCTCTTTCGTTTCCTCCTCCGTGGGGGCCTGCATGGGGGTCTGGGCGGTCTGAGTCGGACCAGGACTCAGCCCATTCCATCCCAGACTCATCGCACTTTTGCGACTGAGCTCGAGGAGAGTGGCCTGGTCCGAGAAGTCGGTGATCACTCGCTGGTATTGGGCCAACGCTTCGTTGGTGTTGCCCAGTTTGCGATAACATTCGGCCAGCCTGAACACGGCGGTGGCGGCCATCTTTCTCTGGGCGTCCAAGTCCAGAATTACCTGTCGGTAGCCTTGGATGGCTGCGTCTAGATTCTGGTTCGCTTCCTCCTCAATCAGGGCCTGCCGGAACGTACTCTCGATCGGCGTCCCGGCCGCCGTTCCCGGGGCTGGGGTGGAAGGATTCACGGTCTTCTCCTCGGCCGGCTCGGCGCTGGCTGGTTGAGGTAGCTGGGCGAGGTAAACAGCCAACGCAACGGCAATCCACAAGACGCATGGAACGTGGGTGAAGCGCAGCAGGACGGGCTTGGGGAGGCCGCGGGGAATTCGGGCGGCAGCTCGACGATCGGGCACGCGCAATCTCTGACAGAACAAGATGTCTTTCATGGATCCGTTTTAACCTGACTCGGCTCGACGGTTGTTATGGTTCTGTAAAAGGTGAAACTCATTTTGTGCGGTTCCTGGTTCTTTATCCCGCTGGCGGTTGCTTCGGTGGATCCTGTGGCCGAAGGCGGTAACCTACCCCATGGACCGTTTCGAGGAAGCGTGGCTCTTCGGGATTCGCTTCTACTTTGGCACGCAACATCGCCATGTGGCTGTCGACGGTGCGAGTCGTGGGAAATGCTCCATAACCCCAAACCACGTCGAGGAAGCGATCCCGCGATACCGGTTCACCCGGGGTTTCAGCCAACAGCCGAAGCATAGCGAATTCCTTGTTGGTAAGGGGGAGTTTATTCTTCTTTAGCCATGCTTGCTGCCGGACGAAGTCGACGCGTACCTCCCCCAAGACCAGCTCCCTGACGGCTTGGGATTGGCGCTTGGATCTTCGGAGCAAAGCGCGTACTCGGGCGAGCAGTTCTTCGGTGCTAAAGGGCTTGAGCAGATAATCGTCGGCTCCCGAATCGAGCCCACGGACCCGGTCCTCGAGCCGTCCTTTCGCGGTGAGCATGAGGACCGGCGCTGGGCTGGAGAGCCGGCGCAGTTCCCCGCACAGGGCGAAACCATCGAGACGGGGCATCATGATGTCCAACAGGATCAAATCGGGTTTCTGTTCCAGGGCGACGCGGAGTCCTGACTCACCTTCGGCAGCGGTCAGGACACGATAACCCTCGGCGGCGAGGCATCGTTCAAGGGCCAAACGCATGTGCAGCTCATCCTCGACGATTAGAATGCGGCTTTTCCCGGGAGGTGTGCTCTTTGAAGTGTGTGTGGGGATATTCATCCTGTTCGCTCGATGGATTGCGGCAAGGGCAATTCGCAGACAAATCGGCTTCCGCGGCCCAACTCGCTCTCGACTCGGATCTGCCCGTGATGCGCCTCAACGATATGCTTGACGATGCTCAGACCTATCCCGACGCCTGGCGTCTCCCGCCGTAGCTCGGTCCCTCGCCGGTAGAAACGTTGGAAGATCTTCTCGTGCTCTTCGACTGGGATGCCCGGTCCCCGGTCGACGACCGACAGGCGGAGGTAAATCGAACTCTTGCCTTCCGAGTCGGTCGCCCCGGCGTTTGCCGGGCCGGGGATCTTGTTTGACCCTAACGAGCATCCGACCGTAACCGTGGAGTTGGGGGGAGAATGCTTAAGGGCATTATCAATCAAGTTTACCAACACCTGCTGGATGGCCCGCCCATCCAGGACCGGCTCGTTCGCCAACCCGGCGAAGGACCGACGGTCTATCTCCAGCTCGATTGCCACCTGGCCGTCCGCGGCAGCGGGCTCCATCAGCTTGAGGGTGTCCTCGGCCAGTCGGACGACATCGGTGGGTTCGAAATCATATTCGTTCCGGCCTTGTTCAATTCGGGCGAGCTTCAGCACGTTCTCAATCATGGAGGAGAGCCGGCAGCATTCCTGAACGATGAAATTGAGAAAGCGCCTTTGTTCCGAAGGCTCTGGGACCTTGCCGTGCTTCAGGTTTTCGGCCATCAAGCGCACGGCACCGATGGGCGCCCGCAATTCATGAGTGACGCTGGAAACGAAGTTCGTTTGCTGGTCATAGAGCTGCTGTTGCTGGCGGAAGGCGGCCCAGGTAGATGCCAGGCCGAGCAAAGCTACTGCCGCGGCTGAGACGATGAGCGCGCTGAACCAGAACGAGCGCTGGCGTTGGCGCGCGTAGAGCGAGGAGGGATCCGCCAGCCACACGGTGGCGGTCAGCGCGGCAGATCCGTTGCTGGCTCCGCAACTCGCGGTGGCTAGGAGGCGCCTGGGCTGCGCCGGCCGCTGCGCGGAAATGGCAGCGGGTTGCGGATTGGCCACTCCCGCGATTTCATAGCTGAGAGCGAGGTAATCGGACAACCCCGTCTTGGAGGGAGCGGACTCGGACAAAATGGAATCGACCCGACGGCTGTCCCAACAGATGAAATGCTGGGAGCCATCGGAGGAGAGTTGGTCTTTTGCCGCCAGCCACCGCCCTGATGCAGCCTCCCGTTCAAGAGCTTCCAGGCCGCTGGTTAGTTCTTGATGGTGGAACCAGAAAAGCTCGGGCCAGGCTTCGCTTGAGCGCCCTGCGTCTTGGGCACGTGATCTGCCCCGAGCCGCCGTCACCGCGTTCGCGGCGGAGGCGAAGATGGCTCGCTGTCGTTGCGCTAGATTCCATCGCTGGGTCCATGGGAAACCGACCGCGTTCGTGCCGAGATACGGTTGTTCCCACCGGCTGACCTGTTGGAGGACCCACGGCGAGAGCAAGCTGGGTTTGGCGAGGGCGTTGGAGGCGAATCCTAGCAACTCCGAGCGGATACTCGCCTCATGATTGGAGGGCGAGGAGAGCTCCAGGGTGATGAGTTGAGCCTGGGCCATGGGAGCCAGGGGCAACCCGGTTTCTCCGGTGCTGTCGGGAAAGTCGCGGATCACGGCCCTGTATTCGTCGACGGCTTGCATGGGCTCAAATTCTCGCAGCAGTCCAGCGAGCCGGAAGTGTGCCAGGGAAGCGAATGCCGGATCGGGCTTGGTTTCCAAGAATGCGCGGAGGTCTGAGACGCGGGCAGCGAGCATTTGGTCCGCGGGCCTGGGATTGTCGATCCGGCGCCACAGTTGTTCTTGATCGTCCGCGAGCCGAGTGCTGTCCCGGGCGCTAGGACTGGGGAAAGCCGAGTAGCCCGGGGGATCCAAGAGGTCACCTTGGGCAGAGACTCGGAACGTCAACACACCGGATCCCGCCTCGGGTGCGCCTGACTCTGAGGGCGAAGGGGAGTTTTCCGAAGGCAGGGAAGTGAGCCTGTTCCAGACGCGCTGAGCTATGTCTTTGGCGAGTTGGTCCGCTCGCTCCCGAACTTCCGTTTCCAGCAGCACGCGGTCTTTGCGGAGCGAGAGGGCGCCGAAGCCCGCGAGAATCAACACCGGGAGCAACATCAACAGACCCCTCCAAAAGAACCTGGGCTTGAGCTGTTGACCTGTGTGCGGTTCAGGCGGCGCGCCGGTCATGCAGGCCAGATCCTACCATAGGCGGCGGGGCGATTGTTATGGATTTGTAAAACGATTGATCTCGAATTCCTTTGACTTCATGACGTTGTCGGGCGTCATTATCCCATCGCACAGTTCAGAGAAAGGAACCTATTTATGATGACTCGCCGTCTTGCGGTGAAACGCATGATCCTCTTGAGCGCTGTCTCCGCAGGCGCTTCCGTCCTGCGCCTCGCCCAAACTCAGCCCGCTCCCCCGCCCGCGTCCGCGCCCGCTGGGCCGTTCAAGCTGCCGCCTTTGCCGTACGCGCCCGACGCGCTCGAGCCTCACATCGACGCGCAAACCATGACCATCCACCACGACAAGCATCATGCCGCTTACGTGCAGAACCTGAACAAGGCGGTGGCTGATTACCCTGATCTTGCCTCGAAATCCGCGGAGGAACTGATCGGCAACCTCGCGGCCCTTCCGGCAAAAGTTCAAACCGCGATTCGCAATCAGGGTGGCGGCCACGCCAACCACTCCTTCTTCTGGCAGCTCCTGAAAAAGAACGACGGAGCCGGCCCTCAAGGTGAGTTAGCCAAGGCGATTGACAAACAGTTCAGCAGCTTTGCCAACTTCAAGCAGGAGTTTACCAAAGCGGCGATGGGCACATTTGGAAGCGGCTGGGCTTGGCTGAGCGCGGACAAACAGGGCCTTCGGATCGAGTCGACGCCCAACCAGGATTCCCCTCTTTCCCAGGGTCGGACGCCGTTGATGGGGATCGATGTTTGGGAACACGCCTACTACCTCAAATACCAGAATCGGCGTGCGGATTATGTGGCTGCGTTCTATCAAGTGATCAACTGGGATTTCGTAGCTGAGCGGTTCCAGAAGCTAGGCTGATCACTCTCGGCCGGATTTTTCCTCCAGAATCCCGTTGCCCGCCGAGCCCGTGCGCGTGTCTAATTCGCGCATGAGAAGTGACGCTTGGCCCGATGCCATTGCGGCTTGCGCCGACCCTCGCCGGGCGGCGCAATACCTCGGCCAACTCCAGGCCTCCCCCGCCGCCGCCGGCCTTCGGCGGCCTTCACGTGAGCAGGCCCGCGTGCTGTGCGCGCTCCTGGGCGGGTCGCAGGCGTTGAGCGAACTCTTGGTCGCCCACCCCGACTGGCTGCCTGCGCTGATTGATACCGAGGGCCTGCAGTTTCCCCGGCAGCCCCAGGGCATCCAGAACGAAGTTGGCAAGTGGCTTGAGTCCGCGTTGTCGAATCGCGACTACGCCGGCGCGCTCGGCCGGTTGCGTGAGTTCAAGCAGCGGGAGATGCTCCGAATCGCGACTCGCGACTTGGCCCGTCTTGGGACGGTGTCCACGATTACCAAAGAGCTATCGGACCTTGCGGATCTGTGCCTGTCCTCTGTCCATCGGATCTGCCTCGCCGAACTCACCGAGCGCCTCGGGCAACCCTACCACCTCGACGCACAAGATCGGTGGCAACCGACCGCCTTTTGCGTTCTTGGCATGGGCAAGCTGGGTGGGCAAGAGCTCAATTACAGTTCGGACGTGGACGTGCTTTTCGTTTATAGCGAAGAAGGCTGGGTGTTTCGCCAACCACCACGGCGTGGCGAGCCGCACGGCAAAGGGATGACCAGTCATCAATTCTACAAACGCCTGGCCGAGGCGATCATCAGCGAGGTAGGGCGATTGGCCCCCGAGGGCATGCTTTACCGGATCGACCTCCGGCTTCGGCCCGAGGGAAAGGCCGGCCCGTTGGCGCGATCCTTGCCGGGCTACGAGAACTTTTATGCCCAATGGGGCCAGACTTGGGAGCGGATGATGCTGATCAAAGCGCGCGGAGTAGCGGGTGCACCGGCCCTGGCCGCGGAGTTCCTCGACGCTGTGCAATCGTTCCGTTTCCCGCGCTCTCTGAATGCGCAGGTGCTGCGTGAAATTGCAGCGATGAAGGAGCGGATCGAGAACGAGGTCGTCCGCGCCGGCGAGATCGACCGCAACGTGAAGCTGGGGAGGGGGGGGATTCGCGAGATTGAATTTATCGCTCAAACCCAGCAGATCCTCAACGTTGGGCGCCATCCGTTCCTGGCCGGCACGCAGACCGTTGGGACGTTGCAGAAACTTGTCCGATACAAGCTGATGCCTGGGGAAATTGCGGAAGGCTTGATCGCTGCCTATGAATTCCTCCGGGACCTGGAGCATCGCCTCCAGATGGAGAACAATCTCCAGACCCACACGATGCCCACCGAGCGCCGAGCGCGTGAGCGTTTGGCGCGGCAAATGGGATTCGAAACGGTTCGTCCTTTCGAGCAGGCCTTGGACCGGCACCGTAACCACGTCCGCCGCGTTTACGAGGGCTTGCTTAAACGGGACGCGGATGAGGTTGAGGCTCCCACGCTCCCGGAGTTCGAAGGCCATGAGGAGGAATGGCATAAGCGCTTGGCCGACCATGGGTTTCGCGACCCGACGCAAGCGCTGCGATTAGCGATCGGTTTTGTCCACGGCCCGGGATTCGGGCTGGTCTCCCGGCGGACGTTTGAGTTCGCACGACAGCTCTTCGCGCGCTTACTTGCGTTATGCCCCGGCGTGCAGACTTTAGCCCGCCCGGCCGCCGAAAAACATCCCGACGGTAATCCTTCCGCCAGGAGGCTGTCCGACCCGGATCGCGTATTGACTCGTTTGGAGTCTTTTGTCGCCGCTTATGGCGCCCGCTCGATGTTATTCGAGACGTGGGCGGGCAATCCGTCGCTCTTCGAATTGCTGGTGCTCTTATTTGACCGATCCGAGTTTCTGGCAGAAACCGCGATCCGGACCCCTGACTTGGTGGATGAGCTGGAACAAAGCGGACGATTAAGGCGCTCGAAAACGGTCGAGACCACTCTCAAGGACTTGCAGCATGGGGCCAACGATGCGGACCAGCGCATTTGGCTGCGGCGGTATCACCAAGCCGAGTTAATGCGGATCGGTTTGCGCGACATCCTGGGGCTGGCCGATTTCGAGCAGAACCTAATCGAGCTGTCCGCGCTGGCTGAGGCTTGTCTGAAGTACGCCTTGGAAGTGGTGCTTCGCAAGCACAAGCTGGCCGATTCCCCGGTGGCCATCGTCGGCTTGGGAAAGCTCGGCGGAGGAGAGTTGACCTACGGGTCTGACCTGGACCTCATGTTTGTGGCTGATAGCCGAGTTCGCAACCTCGCCCAACTCCAACGGGTTGCGATTGATCTCATGGATCTGCTCGGCAGCAAGGGCGAGGCCGCCATCTTCTCAGTGGACGCCCGTCTTCGGCCGGATGGTGAGAAGGGGCTCCTGCTCAACACCCTGAAGGCCTACGAGGATTATTATCTCCAGCGGGCGCAGCTTTGGGAGATACAGGCCTTATCGAGGTGCCGCGCAATCGCGGGCCCTGATGAGCTGAAGCGTCGTTTTCAGGAGTTGGCTGCGCGGGTAACCAACTTCAGCCAACCCGCGGCCGCGGCGCGCTTTGGCGATTGGAAGAAGGAAATCGCACGCATGCGCCAAAGGATCGAGCGTGAAAGGACGCCGCCAGGCCGTGAGCCGATCGCTATCAAGACTGGCGCGGGCGGCTTAATCGACGCGGAGTTTATCGCGCAGGCGTGTTGTCTGGAACACGGCTGGCAAGAGCCTAACACGCTCAAAGCCCTGGAACTGGCACGCGAGCGCAAGATCATGCCCCAGGGAGAGGCCAATCTACTGATCGAGAACTATCGCAGGCTGCGCCGGGTTGAGGGCATCTTGCGTCGCTGGAGCTATGTGGGTGAAACCACGCTTCCCGAGGATCCGGCGCCTCTCTATCGCGTGGCGGTGCGCTGCGGTTTCGATACCACGGCCGCGTTTATGGCGGCGGTCGCGCGCTACCGCGAGAACATACGGCGAGTTTACCTGACCCAATTCCCATCGGCGCTGTGAGGGGTGAGCCTGCGATTGACACGATTGCAAAACCACTGCCCGCGTGGTTTAATGAAACACAGAAACACGAACAGCCTTCAGACTATGCACGAATACATTGAGCGCGTGGTGGACTTGCTCGATCCCAAGTTGAACCGGATCTACAATATGGATGTCGAGGAAGCACGCCGGCGGGTTTTGACCGGGAGCGGGGAGGCGGTGCGCGAGATTGATGGTTCGTTCGCCCTCCTGGCGCGTGAGGGGAAAACCGTGCGGATGGCGCGCTCGCTTGACCGGCCGATGCGATTTTTCCTCGCCAAACGCCAGGAAGGGCCGGCGCTGATCGTGGCCGATCGCATGGATACGATCCATCGGCAATTGGTGTCCGAGGGGCTAGGTGATCAATTCCACCCGAGCTACACGCGAATGGTGCCGGCGCACTACGTGGTGGAGATCCAACTTGTGGGCTGTCCCGATCCCAACCCAATTTACACGCGCTTTTTCGACCCACGGCGTAACGCATTGCCAACCGATCCCGCCGAGATAGGGCGGCGGTACATCGGCGCGGCAGCGGAGGAGGTGGCCAAATGGTTGCGGACTATCCCGGAGACTGCGCCGGTTGGGGTTTGTTTTTCCGGCGGGATCGATAGCGGTGCGATCTTTCTGACCGCGTACCACGTCATGCGAAAGCTGGGGATGAATCCTGCGCGGCTCAAGGCCTTCACGCTTTCTTTTGGCGGCGGACCGGACCTGGATCAGGCCCGGCGTTTCCTGGAACAATTGGGCCTGGGGATGTTCCTGGAGCCGATCGAGGCCAACCTCGCCGACCTGGACGTTGCTGAAACAATCCGGGTAGTCGAAGACTACAAGCCCCTCGACATTCAATCCGCCTCGATGGCGATGACGCTTTGCCGCGGGATCCGCGATCGCTATCCGGATTGGAAGTACCTTCTGGATGGGGATGGTGGCGACGAGAATTTAAAAGACTATCCCATCGAGGAAAATCCGGAGCTTACGATCCGCAGCGTGGTGAATAACCTGATGCTCTATCAGGAAGGGTGGGGGGTGGGCCGAATGAAGCATTCGCTGACCTACAGCGGTGGTTTGAGCCGCAGCTATGCCCGTACCTACGCACCGGCCCGCCACTTTGGGTTCGAGGGTCTAAGTCCGTTTACTCAGCCCGACGTCGTCGAGGTGGCCGAGGCGATTCCTTTCATTGCGCTCACCGACTACGATATCGCGCGGCTCTATGCCCTCAAGGGCGAGATCGTGGCACATGGCATCCGGGCGCTTACCGGATTGGAGATGCCGATATTCCCCAAACGCCGTTTTCAGCATGGCGCTTTGGAAGAGTCCAGATTACGGGAACGGTTGCCAGGCCAGGAAACCGCATATCGCCGGCAGTTTCTTTCCATTTACGAACCTCAGCAGGAATAAGAGTCGAATTGAGTGTTGAGGCTGGCAGGTCGGGAAGAGTGGGGTGGCAAAGGGCGCCTAGCGCTCCGGATTTCCTACGCGAGGGCAGATTCTTCGCAGCAGTAGCCCGACTGTGAGCGGAACTATCGAGGCCTCGTATCCAGCGGCCGGGGCCGAGCGCACTCGTTGGATCCTGGCACATCGGCCTCGGACTCCAGCGCGCACGCCGGACGAGTTGCCGTCGTTTTTCGTTGAATCCGAGCGAACGGCCGAGGGCGTCGTGGCGCCGGCGGTTACCGCATTTCTAATCAGTCGGGAGTGCCCGTGGCACTGTCTGATGTGCGACCTCTGGCGTTTCACCACGCGGGATGCCATTCCCGTCGGTGCTATCCCGCGGCAGATCGACCGTGTGCTGGAGCGGTTGCTCATCGGGCCGCGGGAGAGGCGACAGGAGAGCCCTCACCCAGCCTTCCTCCTCCACCCGATTCCGGCGGGACAAGCCGGGCACCCTCTCCCATCGGATGAGCGAGGGCCAGGGTTGGGCGGCAGTGTCGCCTGTACTGCCATCAGCTCAGTAAAGGTCAATCCGTTGGGCGATTCGGCCGTGTCGCCCTTCGACGATTGTGTGATCAAGTTATACAACGGAGGCAGCTTCTTCGATCCGCAGGCCATACCTCCGGCTGACTACGCGGCCATTGCTGAGCGTGTGTGCCGGTTCCGGCGAGTGGTGGTGGAGTGCCACCCGGCTTTGGTGGGAGAGCGGTGCATGGTGTTCGAGCAGCAACTTCGCTCGGCGCGGGCCGCGGCAGGCTTGACCGCCCGCGAGGAACCGATCCTCGAAGTCGCCATGGGGCTCGAGACGGTGGAACCGACCGTGCTCCAGAGGCTCAACAAACGCATGACACTGGATCAATTTGCCTCTGCGGCAAGCCGCCTGGCGAACATGGGCGTTGCGCTGCGTGCGTTCGTGCTCGTGAAGCCGCCGTTTATGGATGAGGCCCAAGCTCTCTATTGGGCCCAGCGCTCGATCGACTTTGCCTTTACCTGTGGGGCGACGGTTGTTTCGTTGATCCCGACCCGGGCCGGCAACGGCGCGCTCGAGGCTCTGGCGGCCCGGGGCGAGTTTTCTCCTCCTAGGCTAGATACTCTCGAACAGGCTTTGGCCTATGGTGTTGGTTTGGGTCGGGGCCGCGTGTTTGCGGATCTTTGGGATTTGGAGAGGTTCGCCGATTGCCAAGTCTGTTTTGAGGCGCGGCGTGAACGGCTACTGGCGATGAACCTGGGACAGGTCACCCCGAGTGGCATTTCCTGCAGTTGTCGGGCGGAGGCGGCGACTGTCGCAGGTCGGCTGCCCGAGGCGTCGGAGTCGCCGGTCTCGTGACTTGCGTCGGGCCTCTTGATGTCCCTCTCCTCAAAGGACCCTGGCATGGAAACAGACATTTTGGTGGTCGGTTCGGGATTTGCCGGTTCGCTAGCGGCGATGGTGGCGCGCCGGCTCGGTCGGTCGGTGATTATGGTCGAGCGTGGGCGGCACCCGCGTTTTGTTATCGGGGAATCTTCGACGCCCATGGCCGCGCTGCTGTGGACGGAACTGGCACGACGTTATGATTTGACGCGCCTCGCGCCGCTGGCGAAGTGGGGATCGTGGCGACGAGCTTACCCGGAGATTGCATGTGGCCTGAAACGCGGTTTTAGCTTCATCCACCATACTGCGCACACGCCCTTTCGTGATGGTCTCGACCATCAACGCCAACTGTTGGTGGCTTCGAGCAGCACGGATGAGACCGCCGACACCCACTGGTACCGGCCCGAATTTGATCATTTCTTGGTTACGGAAGCGCAGAACATGGGCGTGACTTATTTCGATCAAACCGCCCTCAGTCAGGTTTCCTGGACGGGCACTAGAATCGAAGCGGTTGGCCAACGGCTGGGAAGCAGCTTCTCGGTCCGAGCTCGCTTGCTAATCGACGCCACCGGCCCGCGCGGATTCATGCACCGGGCGCTCCGGCTTCCGACGGGGAGTTTAGTGGAGTTGCCACACACGGAGGCTCTCTACTCGCATTTTCGAGGCGTTCGGAGGTTTGGTGACATGGGGATCCACGAGTTCGCAGGCGCGCCTTATCCGATCGACGATGCGGCTCTGCACCATGTCTTCGAGGGTGGCTGGATCTGGGTGCTGCCCTTCAACAACGGAATCACCAGTGCGGGGATCGCGGTAGAGACTACGCTTGCGCGCGAGCTGAGACTGGAGGACGGGGCTCCAGCTTGGGAGCGCGTGCTGGCGCGGTTGCCCTCGGTGCGTGAGCAGTTTGCGGCCGCGCAATCGGTGGCTCCATTCATCCATTCGCCGCATCTGCCGTTCTTCAGCCCAGTGATGAGCGGTCCGCGATGGGTCATGCTGCCCTACGCTGCTGGATTTGTTGATCCGCTGCTTTCGACCGGGTTTCCGCTGAGCTTGTTCGGCCTGCTCCGGCTGGCAGGGATTATGGAAAAAGATCTGGAGGGAGCAGAATTCGAACAGGGAATCGCAGGCTACTCCGCCAGCACTCACGCCGAGTTGGGTGCCGCCCAGCGATTGGTCGGGGCGCTTTATGCAACCATGGGGGATTTTCCTATGTTCGCCCGGATTACTTTGTTGTATTTCGCCGCGGCGAGCTTTTCTGAGGCCTCGTGGGGGCTGGGACGACCGCAGCAAGCGGGCGGTTTTCTTCTCCATGATCATCCTGGCTGCGGGCGGGCTTTTGCGGAATGCTGCCGACACGCGGTCCGACTTTATCGGCGTGGATCGGTTTCGGAAGACGAACGGGAGGCCCTGACCGTGCAGATCCTGGAAGCCATCGAACCCGTGAACGTGGCCGGCTTGGGCCGAGCTGACCGGGTCAATTGGTATCCGATTGATGCTGCCGACCTGCGTTCCGCCGGCAGCAAACTCGGCGTCTCGTCTCGCGAAATCGAGGCGCTCCTGGCTTGCGCCCGATAGTGACTGAGATTGACGGATGCGACCGAGGCGGGTAGGACTCGACTCACTATGAACCGCCGAACCTTCCTCCACACCGCCACGGCCGGTGCCGTCACACTGGCCAGCCAGCCGATTGCGTCCGCTTTAGCCGCCGAGAGGCCGGACTGGCCCATCGGCTGTTTCAACCGCGCTTGGACTGCATGGAGCTACGATGATGCGCTCGATGGGATCAAGGAGGCGGGCTATAAACTGACTGGTTTGCTATCAGGCCATCGCGGCGAAATGTTCAGTTCCTCTGGCGCGACGCCGGAGTACCTGGATGGCCTGAAGAAGCGCATCGCGCAACGCGGGCTGTCGGTGAACATGACTGCCATTCACTTCCGGCCTGAGGCCACGCTTGAAGAGAATGTGGCGGATTTGCGCAAACAGATCGAGAACGCTGCCCGTCTTGAGCTGAAGTTCATGCTCACCTTCGGTGTGGACAAGCCGGCGCACTACGAGAACTTTTACCGGCTGATGGCCGACGCCGCTGCGCAAGGGGAGAAGCACGGTTTGCACATCGTGCTCAAACCGCATGGTGGGGGCAGCGGCGCCTCGGAGGAAATTCTCCGGTGTCTGGACAAGGTTGCGCATCCGAACTTCAAGATCTGGTACGACGCGGGGAATATCATTTACTACACTGGCAAGGACCCTGTGGCTGAGCTGGAGCCAATCGCGCGCCACGTGACCGGCTTTTGTGCGAAAGATTGCCCCGCGCCCAGGGGTGAGGTGATGTCGCAGTTCGGTACTGGCAAGGTGGATTTCAAGGCAGTGTTTGCGAAACTGAAGTCGGCCGGGTTCAACGGTCCGATCATGGTGGAGGGGGTGAAGGTCGCCGCTTCGGCGGCGGAGACCACGGCCAACGCCAGGGCTAACCGCGAGTTCCTGGAACGAACCCTCGCCTCTATTTGACATCCTCCAGGACTAGTGGTGGTGGATTGAAACTGTTGAGGATATGGGGTTTGCCGAGCCTCAAATGGGGCAGGAAGGTGCTTTCGAACAGGAGATAGGGCGGTCAAAGCCTCCCGGGTAATGGCCGACTTAGGCCCGAAGGGAAGGGGAACGACTCCGGAGCCCAAGGTTTTCCGAAAAACAAGACTTGCCAACTACTTACGCGATGAGTAGTGTCTCGGCTCTTTTGAATCCGCCGATTTCGGCGGCCAGAGGTGGCGGATACCCCGCGCCGCTGAGTCGAGAGCAAGTAATCTATGCCAGTTAGAATTCGCTTAAAGCGGGTCGGAACCAAGAATGCTCCGGCCTATCGAATCGTAGTCACGGACGGCCGCAGTCCGCGGGACGGTCGATTTATTGAAGAAATCGGCTCGTACAATCCCCGGCAGACGGGTGACAACGTGTTGCTACAGCTGGAGCGGGCCCAGTACTGGATGAGCAAGGGAGCGCAGCCCAGTGATACGGTTGCCAGCTTCATACGAAAGGCGGTCCGGAAAGCGCCCGCGCCAGTGCCAGCCGCCTGATTGCACCACCCTGGATGCTTATGCAGGCGTGGCTCGAATACGTAGTCAAAGGGCTAGTGGATCGTCCCGAGGAGGTTGCGGTAACTCCGGTGGAGCGCGAGGGCACGACAATCTACGAATTGCGGCTGCACCCGGGAGACGTGGGCAAGATCATCGGCAAGCAGGGCGCCACGATTCATGCTCTACGTTCACTTTTGCAGGTCGGCGGAGGCCGGACCGGGCTCCGCTGTTCGTTGGATATCGTCGAGGACCGCCCCAAGGGCTAGCCGACGGCAGGCCGGAGAATACGCTGCGCGCGGCGCGGCGCTCGTTCAGTCGCGCGGGATTGTTGCCTTTTGAGCATGAGAATTGACGTGCTCACCCTGTTTCCCGGGATGTTTGCCGGGCCCCTGGACGAGAGCATCGTGCAGCGGGCTCGTGCCACGGGGCGGCTGGAACTGCAGGTGCATAACCTGCGCGACTACACCCACGACCGGCACCGGACGGTGGATGACCGGCCGTTTGGTGGTGGCCCGGGCATGTTGTTGAAGCCCGAACCGATCTTTGAAGCTGTCGAGGCGTTGCGACGTGAAGGGACTCACGTCATTTTACTGGCGCCGGCTGGGCGGGTGTTCAACCAGCAGGTCGCCCGTGAGTTGGCCTTGCGTGAGCACCTGCTGCTCATCTGCGGAAGTTATGAGGGGGTGGACGAGCGGGTGCGAGAGTTCTTGGTGGACGAGGAGCTTTCGATTGGTGATTATGTGCTAACCAATGGGGCGCTGCCGGCCATGGTGATTGTGGACGTAGTAACGCGGCTGCTCCCTGGTGTGCTGGGCGACGACGAGAGCTCGCGGGATGAGTCGTTTAGCCATGCGTGGCTGGAATATCCGCAGTACACGCGTCCGGCGGAATTTCGGGGCATGAAAGCGCCCGAGATATTGCTCTCGGGACACCACGCGCAGATTGCGCAGTGGCGGGCGAAGCAGGCGCTAGAGCGGACGGCGGCCCGGCGGCCCGATCTGCTCGACGAGTCGGCGCAGGTAAAAGCGGCGAAGAGCAAAGAAAGTCAGAATTTATGAATCAGGCATTACTAGACAAAATCGAATCGAGCCAGCTTCGCAAGGAAGCCTTGAAGTTCTCGGTGGGCGACTCGGTCCGCGTACACACCAAAGTGGTTGAAGGCGACAAAGAGCGCATCCAGATTTTCTCCGGAGTCGTCATCGGCCGGCGCGGCCATGGCGTCAATGAGACTTTCACGGTGCGACGCATCAGCTACGGCGAGGGAGTCGAGCGCGTTTTCCCAATCCATTCCAACCGTGTGGAGAAAGTCGAAGTCGAGCGGCAGGGATCGGTGCGCCGGGCCAAGCTCACCTACTTGCGCAAACGCATTGGCAAAGGCGCTGTGTCGGTCAAAGAACGCGAAATGCGTCAAACTGGTGGCGGGACTCCTGCCAGCAGCGAGGTTCCCGTCGCTGCCACGGCGTCGGCCGCACCTGCGTCCGCACCGGCCGCGAAGTGATTGCGGAGTCTTTCTCCTACGGGAATCTGAGTCGATACCAGCGCTGAGCGCTAGTTCCAGCGCTGGGGTCGATGAAAAAGGCAGGTGTTGGGTTGGGGGGCACGCTCACCGTCCCGAGGGTCACCCAGTGCGGCTGCTTTAGGTCGTCGGTGGCTTCGACGGTGTAGCTCTGGTTTGGAACTCCCGTGACGCTCAGGATCGCGGTCCCGTTCTTGAGTTGGAGGTTGGCAATCGAACTGGTGGCGCCTGGTCTGACCACGACGCACCTGGCGGATAACCTTGGCGCGGTCGCGCTGGAATACCATTGCACTCGGAAGTCGTAGTGCTTTCCATTCTCAGCGCGGAAGTTCAATGGGAAGCTTTGGTAGAGTACGTTGGGAAAATTGGTCCGTGACAGTTGCCTAGTGGCAACAGTTCTGCCCGCATCGTCATCCACGACGATGAGCGTTGCTAGACGCGAAGCATCCCTGTTGAAGTTGTCCACCTTCAACTCAAAGTCCGCGACGTAGTCACCCAGCAACAGTTCTGAGGTACCCGGGCCCTTAAGCAAAAGGCCCGAGATTTTGTCCCGCGCAGGATCGGCTTCCCAGGAATTCGCCCCGTTTAGCCGGCCGATATCGTGATCCAGGGTGGCCGCGATCCAGTTGTGATAGCCATCGATGGTGACCTCGCTCAGCGTGAGGGTTGGCGAATTGGGGACGTTGTTCCAATAGGTCCGAAACTCCAGCGGGTCGTCCGGGACCAGGTTGGTGAAAAGCAGAATGAAATTCTGCGCCTGGTTGGTTGAATGGAATGAACTCCAGGGCAGATCCTGAGCGGCGAGAGTCGTTCCACCATTGTTCTCGCGCACGTCGATACGTACGAGGCTAGCCGCCGAGGTGCTGAGATCGCTGACGGCCAGGCGGAAATGCGCGGCGTGACTTCCCACCGGCAACGACGCGAGATAAGGGCCGTATTGCAGGAAGTCCGCGCGGCCCGCAAGGAGTGGACTGCACGTCCAGCCCAGCACTCCAGTCTGGACTCCGATCGGATGATTGAACGCGGGGTCTGCGGCGCCCTTGCCGAAGCTCAGGAGGCTTGTTACGGGCTCGCATAGGGCAGTCAAAGGAGCCATGGCAGAGCTCTGCCGTGCGGCGTCGGCTGAGTCGAACGGGCCGTCCCATTTGAGGCCAAGCTGATTGCTGGCGGTGCGATCCTTAAACCAAACTGCGTGGCCACACCGGAAAAGGAAGTCGAAGTAAGCGGGCTTGCGTGTCAGGTCGTAGAGATCGGCCAGGTAGCGGATGAAGATGCCCTTGAATTGCGGCACGTCGCCGCCACCGCAGCCGGTTGGCTCACAAGGCTCGCGCAACACCCCGGAGGAGTCGTGCAAGGTGGCCATGGCGGCGTCGGCGATGGCGCTGGCCTGGTCGAGGTAGTTGCTGTTACCCGTGGTTTTGTACATTTCGACGAGACCGCCGATGATTACCCCCTGATTGTAGGTCCAGGTCGTGTCGCCGTTGTTTTTGCAGGCAGCGTCCAGACCGTCATTGATCAGGTTTCGCTGGTTGATCATTCCGCTTTGCTTGAACCAAGCCCACTCCTGGTTGGCCCAGTCCAGGAAACTGCCGGGTCCCGCATCCCCCGGCGTTCGCTGGTGCAACCGAATGGCGAGCAGAAGGAATAGTTCGTTGGGAATGGCATTCTTATAAGTGCGGTCTTTGCTCCACCAGAGCCCGCCATGACAACTGGAGTCCCAGCCGGTTTTCATATCGGCGAAGATGGTCTTTGCCGTGTCCAGATACCGTGCATTTCCAGTCAAATCGTAGGCTCGAACCCAAGCCAGCCCCCACCACCCTTCATCGTCATAGTAGGAGTTCAGAAAGTTGGCACCTGAATTAAGGGTAAAAGTCGTGCCAATGATGTTGAGGTACCTCTGCCCGTTGTTCGCCTCGATCAGACTTTCGACCGCATCCAGGCAATTGGCGGCGTTCCACCAACCGGTGGTGTTCCAGAGGCCGGCCGCGTTGTACCACTTTTGGAGTACGAGGCCAGCAGCGTTCGCGTCGGCATTAAAGTCGTCACCGGCAATCACCGCTCCCTGGGCGGTTCCCAAGAGCAGGGCTGCGATTGACGCGAGCGTGAGCACGAGACCGAACGTTGAGGCAGGAGGTAACTTGGCGCTGTCCTGAAACACAATCGGTGTCATGCGGTTCACGCGGGCGCCTTGTTCCCATCGTTTAGCGTTTTGAAGGCCGCGCTGAAGGCAGAAATGCCCTGGCGCAGGAAATCTCGTTCGAAGTCGGTGTGGATCGCCGCGAGCTCGGGGGGAGTTTCAGTTGGTTGGAAGGCGGCTTGCCCGCCGAGCACCGCCTGCATCTGGGCGAAGTACTCGGAACTGTCCGTGCGCAGATAGATCACTCCGCCAGGCACCAGGACTCTGGAGGCGAGGCTGGGAAAGCGTTCTCCGACCAGCCGGCGTCCCCAGTGTCGGCGCTTGGGCCAAGGGTCCGGAAAGTAGATATGGAGAGCCTGGACGGACTGGGGAGGCAATAGGTATTCCAGGCAGTAGCCCGCTTCCAGGCGGAGGCCGCGCAGGTTCCGGAGACCGGCTCGGGTGCCTTTGCGCCCGATCTTCCGAAGCCGGCCGAAGAGACGCTCGACGCCCAGGAAATTGCGCTCGGGGTGCAGCCGGGCATATTCGATAAGCCAGGAACCGTCACCGCTGCCCAGCTCGACCTCAACGGGTTGCGGAGTAGGAAAGATGGCCTTGAGATCGATCTGATCGACCGCCGAGTCGAGTTGGAGCAGGATGCTCGGAGGCAAGATGGAAGGAGGATTCAACGCGGGTGGGGGATGGAATGAGCCTGTCGTGGCAGGAGCGACGGCGAGATGAGCCTGAGAATTGTCGGGCTTCGAGAGGCTCCAGCTATTTTGCAACAAAAAGAGCCAGGGACGCGGTGTAACCGTGCAGGAAGCTGCGGGTGCCGACGGGCCCAATCTCGCCGTTGCAGAAGAAGCCGGTGAGGCCTAGCGGGCCGAGGTGATCTTGTGCCAGGGACGCGTCATGGTTGGGTGCACCAAAGAGGCGTTGACCGCGTCCATTGCAGCAACATAAACAGCCGCCGTAGACGGGTTTGGACCGGGTTTCTGAACGAGCCCGGCGGAGCAGGGCGATCATGTCCTCGGTGGCGGCCGCGGCATCGCGGCATTGGAATTGGAGGGATTGGCCGGCGCGCGGACGGGCGCCTACGGCCAAGACTCCGGAGGAGGGGTCGCCGCCCATTAAATTGCGGATGAGGAAATCGCCTCGGTGAAACTCTTCCTGGTATTCGTTAATGACCAGTCCAACGAAGAGATTGCCCTGTGCGCGTTTTTGCTGGTCGCGTGGGAGCTTGTTGAACGTCTCGGCCAGGACCTGGTAGGCGGGGCGGTTGCCAATTTCGTGGATGAGGTTGCCGTCGGCCTTGGTAATCGTCCAGGTTTCGCCAATCGGGGTGCAACCCTGCGAGATCACGCCGGCCAAGCGCACTTTGCCTCCAAAGGAGACGCCGATTCCGCCGTCCTCCCAGACTTCGCCGTTGAAGTAGATCTGGGTTTGTTGGTCGGCCGGGTTGCCGCTGGCCATTCCACCGACGATGGGCAGAGGCGCGTAGGCCTCATTCCAGGACTGGAGCCAAGCTTCGCCGTCCAGGTGGAACGGGTCGGCGAACACGAGCCAGCCGTTGGACTGTTCCGGAAGGACGCCGGTTTCGTGATGCCAGTAGCCCGGGCCGTTGGCTTCCTCGACTTGCGCCTGGGTGAGCCGGAACGGGGTCAATACCGCCCCTGGCAATTGGTAGAGGCCCAGAACGATTCCCGGCTGATCCTCCATTTCGCGTCCACCGAGGATGAGCGTCCCGCTGGAGCAACCGACCAGGGTCTTGATTTTGGCGTGGACTTGGAGGATCTCCAGGACCTGGGCAGCTTGGGGAAAGAACTGCGGGCTCATGAACACCAGCCCAAGAGTAACGGTGGGCTGGCCGAGGCGCGCGCGTAACTGTTCGGCCCAACCCTGTAACCCGGCTTCATCAAACCCCTCGCTCCAATAGCCGGTGGCCGAAAACTCGTTGGACTCGATGTGCACAGTGGAAAACTAGACGACCAAGCCCCAAATGCAAACCGGAACCTGTGCGGATCGCCTGGCTGGGCTATTTTCAGATGGTCCCCCCGCCGCGGCGTCGTGGGCTCGCGAGCGGTGTAAGCCGGCTTAAGATAGGCGCTCAGATCCGAACGAGGAACTCAGGTGAAGGATCAAGGGACGACGATGCGCGGACGGAAGGCGGGAGGGGCAACGGTCTGGAGATGATAAGCGTTCCAGGAGTAGAGCCGTTCCACGCCGGCCTTTACGGCACAAGCCACGTGAAGAGCGTCATAGAGGAGTCCGCCCGCCCACCCCGCCTGGCCTGCGCTGGCGATGATCTGCCCGTGTTCTTTGGCGGTAAGTACGATCACATCGAATTTCGTCGCAACGTTTTCCTCCAACAGGGTTGCGGCAGCCTGCGGAGGTATACGAAGGGGTTTGGGGAGTCGGGTCATGACGGCGTAGGCCTCCACCAATGCGTGGGCACTGGTGAACCCGGCGTCTTTCCCTGCCAAGACACGATCGAGAAGTTCCAGGGCCCGTTCGTGGTGTTCGTGATCTTCAATGCAGGCGGCCACCACGACGTTAGTGTCGAGGAACGACCTCATCGGCGCTTAGAACCAGCCGTTTGGGAAAGTGAAACGAGGCGTTCCTGGCGCAGTTTCTCAACCAATTCTAAGGTCACCGGTTTGCTGCTGTTGCTTCGGAAGACCATCGCCCGCCCCTTTCGCACCAAGCCGGCGTCTTGGACCCCGGGTTCGAGCTGAATGCGCTGTCCCTCCAGGCTGACCTTTAATTCATCGCCCGGAAGGAGGTTAGCCTGGTCCCTCACCCATTTAGGAAGAACCACTCGGCCGGCATTATCCATGGGCACCAGCGTCGTCTTCATGGTAGAAACAATACCATGTGCCATTAGAAAATGGTAGATGGAAAGAGTCGGCCGAAGGTCACATCTGCAGGCGGGGCATGAAGCCGTGGGGATGGGCGTGCATGAGGCTGTGGGGCTTCTCCAGGCCGTGGGTTAACATGAGGGGTTCGTTGCCCAGGATCGAGATCGCCGGACCGCTGGCGGCAAGGCGGCCCTCATTGAGGACCAGCACCCGTGAGCAGAGGGCGAGGATCATTTCCAGATCGTGGCTGGCGATCAGCTTGGTGGCGGACAACTTGCGGCACAGACCTATGAACTCACGGCGTCCGCGGGGGTCGAAGTTAGCGGTCGGCTCGTCGAAGAGTAGCACCTGAGGGTCGCAGGCGAGCACGCCGGCGAGACAGACGCGCTTTTTCTCGCCCAAGCTTAGATGCTGCGGCACTCGAGCTTCGAATCCCGCGAGATCTACTTGCGCCAATGCTTGGCTAACTCGCCCTGCGACGTCGTTGGGCACGAGGTTCATCTGAGAGGGTCCGAAGGCGACGTCCTCGGCGACGGAGGCTGAGAACAGTTGGTCGTCCGGATCCTGGAACAGCAAGCCAACGCGTCGGCGGATCTCCGGAAGATTGGGGGTATCCACGGGGAGGTCGCCGATCCGGATACTGCCCTTCTGGCGCGGCACACCGAGCAATCCGTTCAGATGCAGGAGAAGGGTGGATTTCCCCGCCCCGTTGGGGCCTATCAGCCCTACCGTTTCGCCGGCCGCGATCTCGAAGGAGACGTCCCTCAAGGCCTCTCTGCCGTCAGGATAGGCAAAGTGCAGTTGTTCAACCGCGATCACGTGGGGATCACGGAACGAGCTTCAAGCGGAAGAACTTCATGGGCGCCGGGCCACCCGTGGCGGTTTCGTCGGCCTGGAATTGATAGACGCCGGTTTGAGAGGTAATGGTGCCCGGCACCGTTCTCCAGACGGGTGGAATGGCGGTCGTGTATTCCACCTGGAAGTTGAGGCCGGGGTTGGTGGTCCAGCTAAATGAGGCGGTCCCGGCGGTGAAGGTAAACTGGAAGGTCACTCCTGACGTTACCGGGGACGGGATCTGGTTGGCCGCGATGGTGTAGGTGACCGCGACGGTATCGAGGTTGACAACGCTGAGGTACCATCGGCCTGGTGCGAGGGCAACGGGCAGCGAATTTGTATCCACGGTGATAGCCGCATCGTTGGTGGCAGTGGCAGTCACGGAATAATCAAACACGTAGGGGTCCGGCAGCGGCAGATGGTAATGGGACTGGAGCTGAACGACGCCGGAGGCATTTGCCAGCGAGAAGGTCGCTTGGGTGGCGTTGGTGGTCACATTGTACACGTAATAGTCGAGCGCCGCCCCGGGCGGGATAGTGGCCGTAACCGGCACGCCGGCCTGAAGCGGTGTGATGACGGGGGCATACTCGGTAGCCATGACTTGATAAGTAACCGAGTTGAAATCTCGATTATACACACCCAGGTACCAGTCGCCCTTGGACAGAGGCACGGGCTGACCACCCGCGTAAACCCGGATGGATTCGGGGGTCGTGCCAGGATTACTGCTGAGGAGGTCGTAGATGGTCAGATCCGGCAATCTGCCCTCGGACAGGACAAAATCGACATCGCCGTTAACCGGCAGGACTTGGAAGTCCGCCATCATCGCGTTTGCGGAGACGGTAAATTTGTAGTAATCGATCCGGGCGGCGCGTCCCGCAGTGTCCACAGCGATGGTGCGTGTGAGCGGTACGCCGCTGGATAAGGATTCGATGAAGGGCGGCCGTGGCGGGTAGGAGGCCTTGATGCTGAAGCCCACGTTTCCAGTATCCCGACTAAGGACCGCTAGGTACCAGTCGCCCGATAGCGTGGGCACTGCGGCGTTGACCTGGACGACGATCTTCGCAGGAGCACCGGGAGCGCCGTGATCGAGTTGGAGGTAATCGATGGGGGTCGGCATGCCGTTATGCTGGAGGATCAAGTCGGCTGGCCCGCTCAGGTTGTAAAGGTCGAATTGCAGCGCTTGAAGGCTGCTATTGGTGGGGACCTGGAAGAGGAAATAATCGCGGATGTTGTCCCCGGTCAACGCCGTGTCGGTCACCGGGACGCTTTCGGTCAGGATGATAACCGGCCGGGTCTTGTTGGTGGACTCAACCACGCGCACAGAGTAACCAACCTTGTTCGTGTCCGCGTTGAGCACTCCGATTAGCCAATCGCCGAAGCCCAGTGGGATGACGGAATCCTGGCTTACGATAATGATTTCGGCATTCGTGCCCGGATTCTCGCTGGCATAATCGAAGCTGAATGGAGTGGGCAGGGGGTTGGGAACGTCCTGCGCGGCCTTGATGTAGAGATTGGCATTACCGTTCGTGGGATAAAGTTCGAAGGATGCCCACTGCACATTGGTCGAGGAAACGGTGTATCGGAAGTACTGAAGGGCATTGGTCGCCACGATGTTAGTGAAGAAGAATTTATCCGGAGTGAGACGGATCAGGCCGCGAAGGAGGTCGTCCAGGCCGTCGAAATCAACCTCGATGGTAAAGGCGGTATTGCCGGGACCGGTGTTGGTGACCGCCAGGAAGTAGCGTTCGCCCGGGAAGAGATCGGGGGTGCTGCTCACCGAGCCGAGGATCGGATCGCCGAGCGGATCGGCCTGGTAGGTCTGATTGGTGGTAATGACGATGGTGCCGGAATTGGTGATGAGAGCGATATCGCCTGCGCCGACGTCACCGCCGGGTATGCCGTTTTGGTTGAACCAGAGTTCGAGTGAGTTGGCACGTCCAAAAATATTGGTGGCATGTGTCGCCGTCAGAGGTACGTCAACCAGGAAATAGAGCACGCTATTCGGGTTGATGAAGTTCGTGGAGGGGATGCCATTGGTCAGTTGGATGGCGGGGAATGAAGGCGGTGCAAAAGTGATGTCCAAGTTCCAGCTGATCAGGTCGGGCGAGATTTGGTTAGTGATGCCTACACGGTTATCCACGACCTCAAGTCTCCAGGTGCCGGCAGCCGTCGTGCCGACGAACTCCTTTAGGGATTCTTCCGGCAGGAAGGAGGTTGCTGAAATCTCCTGAAGAGAGATGGAATCAAGCAGGACACCGGGCTCGATTGCGGTGAGTGTAATCGGGGTTCCGTTGGAATCAGCCTGGAACGTGACGGAATTGGTGGCCCAATCCACATCGCTCACGAAGGTCGAGAAGCTGCTGCGGCCGATGCCTAGGCCCGTGGCGGCGAGATTTGGTGGCCGGGATTTGCCGACCGCATCGAGGGTGTAGATCTCCTTGATTTCGTCCGGGGTCAAAACGCGTTGGAATATCGTGAGCTCATCGATGATCCCGGTGAAGCCATCGATGCCGGCCAGCGTCGCTCCAATGAGCAAGGGCGCCTTCGCGGCCACGGTGTTTGTGAGCACGCCGATCAAAGTCAGCCCTCGGATTTTTTCGCCATCGAGGAAGATCCCCATCTCCACGCGGTTGGTCGTAATCTGCTTGAAGGTGCCGGCAAAGTGATGGAAGACGTTGGTTGAGGGCGCAGGAGTGTCACGTATCACTTCAAATCGGCTGCCGGGACTTTCGGTCTTGGGGTCAGTGACACCAGGGTCGTTGTACCAGAGGTCCAAACCGACATCGGCGATGTTCGCCCCGTAATTTGCGGCATCGGGGCTCCCACCGGCGGGACTGGCTCCGCGCCCGAACAGGCCTCCGCCCAGCCGGGCAGTGTTGGTCATGCTAAACCACAACTCGATGGTCATCTCGTTGGTCAAGTCCAGGCTCGGATTCGCCGGTATCATCACATATCCGGAGTTGGTCGCGAATAGGAAGCCTTGGCCGACTTTGCCCGGAGCGAACCCGACCGTGCGGATGGCGCCGCCATCGTTGGTTTGGGTCACGTCATCGAAGTCGCCCTCAGCCGGCCACCAGCCGACAAATCCAGGGAAATAGGGCTGTTGCTTGTGCACGATATTCAGGCGGTAGGTGTGTCCGGCCTGGGTGGGTAAAGTGCGAGTGATCCAGCCGTTTTTGAGAGCCAACAGGTTGGTGCCAGTGTGCGAGAGCGAGGGCGCCTGGAGGACGGTGACCTCGTTGGTATAAACGAGCCATCCGTTGACGTCGTCGTCAAAGATTTGGCCTTGGACGAAGTTAGTGGCCTTGCGCGCCACCACGTTCTCGAACCCACTGATAAGCTGGTTGGTGTATGTCGGGACTGCATTGGTCGCAGGGTTGCCGAACTTAATGGGGACCACCGCCAGGTTAGTGTCTTCGGTGAAGGTGAGGTAGTTGATGTTGGTGACGATATTATTGGTGGCGATGATGCCCTGGAGGGAAACGGTTGCTTCGTTGGTCCGGTCCAGGATATCCACCAAGCGCAGGCACAATTGGCCCGGGGCGATGTTGGTATCGGGGCCAGGCCTGATCAGCCACTCGACTCCGGCATGGCCGTTGTTATCTCTCCAGACTGCCAAGGGGCGTTCCTTGGAGAGGTCCGTGGGGGCAATCCAGGCATCGAGGGTGAAGCCTTTGCCAGCCCCGACATCGAGGCCGGCGTGGTTGGTGATTCGGACGGTATCGGCAGCGGCGAGGAACTGGAGGCCCTGGTTGAACTCGCCGTTTATATAGCCGACGCCGCCCACCAGGGTGGCATTGTTGCCGTTGGTTTGCGAATCGAGGCCATTGCCGTCAAAGGGCCATCGGCTGACCAGTTCGTTGGTTGGCTTGCCGGCCCCGCCGAACATGTAGATGGCTCGGACCTCGTTGCTTTGGAGGGCCCGGCTGTAGAGATCCACTTCGTCCATCAGGCCCAGGTACTGAGCCGGGGGACTGTTGGAAATGGGCTTGGAACCCAGATAGAGGTCATTGGTGGTCTTGAGGCGCAGTCCGGCGAGGTCGAGGGCCAGATTAGTTCGCAGAACCTCCAGTTCGCCATCCAGGTAAAGGGCAGCAGTACCAAGGTCGTTGGTACTATAGGTGACGGCGACGTGGTGGAAGTTGGTTGATATGGATTGGTAGCCCTCTGCGGTCCAATTGGTGGTGCCGCGGTCCTCCTGGAGCAGCACACTGGTCCCATTGGGGCCGACCAATCGGAATGCGAGATCGGAGATTCGAGGGTCAGTGACGCGGATGCCGACTTTGATGTCGCTGATGGATCGGGCGTCACTCACAAAGTTCGTCGAGATCGTGAGCGCATCGTCCTTGAGGCGCGTGCCGTTGGTTTGCGCAAAATCCCGGCGGAAGAGCGGGGAGAGGTTACGTTCGATGCGAGCGCGGATGAAATAGCTAACGGTTGATGTTCCCGGGTTAAACACGCTGATGAAGTAGCGTCCGGCGATCAGCGGCGGGATGTCTTTCACCCCGATACTGATCTCGCCACCAGGGGCGGGGATTTTGGCGAACTTGTCGTATTCGGTGGTCGTGGGCAGATCACCGTGACGCAGGTACAGAATCAAGGGCCCGGTGGTCTCAGTGAGGGTCACGGTCAGCTTGCTGGCGTCGGGCGGGATGTCGATGAAGTAATCCTGGAATTCGCCGGCCAGGACTGTTCCCCTCGCGCCGATTTGGAGGTCGGGGGCCTTTTGAACCCTGATCGTTACGTTTTGGACAGTGCCCGTGCCTCCCAGGGCGTTATCAATCGTGGTCAAGATCCAGGCACCCGAGCCTTCTTGTCCCATGAAGTCGGTGAGGCGACCAGGTCCATCGGAGCGCCGGGCCCTTGGGGAGTCGCCCGAGCGACTGTCATCGAAGTTGAGGTTATAAATGCCGTTGAGACTGGGGATGTTGAGGTCATGGTTGTTGAGGACCGCAAAGGTGCTGTTGTGGCTCAAGTTTCCCAATAAGTCCCCGAATTCATTATGAGTTATTAGCTCGGAGAGGCTCACGCGCCCGACCGTTACGGGAGTGACGCCAATGGCAAAAATAAGAGCCGCTTGCGGCTGCCCCGGTGAGCCGTCTGGTATCAGCACAGTGATCGGCAACCCACGTAAGATATGGTTGCCGAAGGGATCGGTCTGATCGAAGGGGACATCGGAGGAGATCCCGACCAAGCCGAACTCGCTGCCCATCTGATCCTCGGACTTGACGCCCACGTAGTAGATCTCGCCCGGGAGGCCGTTGGTGAAGGCCACGGTCTCGGTGCCGAGGCGAGTGAGCGAGTGGTAAGCGTTCGCGACCGAACTGGCTTTCAAGCTAAGCAGGCCGGGATCACCGCGGGTGACATAGAGATCGATATCGGCCTGGTCATTACGAGGCGCCGAAAGCTCGGGAGGCGTAAAGGTGACAAAGGCGACATAGGGGCCGTTGGTAAGGCCGAGGGCATCATCGGCGGTGTGCGTGTTGGTGAAGACGTAGAAACTCCATTGGTTGCTGGAACCGTTGAGGCCACCGAGCAAGGGAGAGTTGGCGCCCACGCGCTGGTGGAGCATCGGCACGCCATTCGTCATGCGGGTGACGGTTTCAGGGAGGCGTGTGGAATCTGCGCTTTGGACGAGGGTGACGGCATTGTTAGTGGAGCTGGAATTCGCGAGGGAAACCACCAAAGCATAATCTTGGACCACGTTATTCGTGTTGGCCGTGACGGCGTTGACGTTCACTTTGCGGCCAATGATATGGATTGTGTAATTGGTGGTGAGCGGCCCACGAAGGAACACGTTTTCGACGTTATTGACGTTGTCGAATAGAGGAAACGCATTGGTGGGCGTGATGGCATTGTAGTCCGCCTTGCCGAGGATGGCGTTGCCGGCAATGACCTCATGAGTCACCACGTTGGAGACGAGCAAGTCCAGGTCGTTGACCAGCTTGATGCTCGAAGCCGGGTTGCCGGGTGGATCGGTCCAAACCAGGCTCACGCGCAGATCCCCATCGGTGGCGTCAGCCGGTATGGCGACCTGATAGGTATGCGCCTGGCCGGTGGCGAGGGCGTTTGTTGGGCTTTGATCCACCCATTTAAGGGGGCCGGCCAATGAGTTGGTGAGGGACCCTGGCAGGGAGTTCTGGATGTTGGCAATGCCCCATCCCTGATAGTTGATTTGGTTGCGGACTTGCAGGTTGTATTGGGGACCTAGAGTCCGAGCGCCGTTGATCAAAAGGGCCTTTAACAGCGCAGGGCTGTAGGACTGTTTGAGATGCTGATCGAAGAACTCCTCCATCAGTGCCAGCAAACCTGAGACTGCGCCTGCGGCCATGCTGGTGCCGTAATCGTAGCGGTAATAGTCTTTAAGCGGCGCGTCGAGGGCGTCGAGAACCTTCGGAAAACTGATCGGGCTGTCTGCGGTATCCGACAGCTCCAGCGTGACTCGGATGTCAAAGGTGACGCTCTTGCCGACCGTGTCGCCGATGCTGTAGTACCAGGTGCCCGCTTGGGGGCCCGTGAGGACGACGCGATTAAAGGCCTTGAAATCGTTAGTGGTTGGGAAGTCCCCATATTTAAGGTAAATCGGCAGTTGGGGGAATGGGGTGGGGGAGTTCCTATTCGGGAGCAATTCGATGATCAAGTTGGTCGTGCTGTCGGGGACATCGACCGCGTAATTATTCAACTCACTAGGCGCGATGGTTTGGTTGGGGAAGAGGGTAACCGCGCCGTTCGTCGGAGTGAGGTCCAAAACCCAGTCCTTGGGCTTGGTCGAGATAATAAACCCGCCCGGAGCGACCACGTCAGGCTTGAATCGCCCAGCCAAACTCTCTGTGCCAATGCCGACATTGCCGCGACTAGAGAAGAACGCGATTTCATCGTCGCTGTCGGTCTGTCCTAGAATCACCTGATTGGTGACGAGTTGACCGGAATCGAAGTAAGCGACGTCGTTGGTGATGAAGCGTGGGCTGTCGGTGGCGCCTACGGTCACGACGTTCTTACCAGTAGCAGGAGAGGTGATTGTACCGGCGTCGCCACTCACGCCGGTGCTGGTGCCGTTGCCGCTGTTTCCCGCCGCAAAAATATAGAGGACGGACTGCGAGCCGGGCAGGTCTGGAAGGGCGTCGCGGGTTGCCGCATCGTAGGTGGCGGCGGCGGTGTCGTAATCGGTATCGCCGGGATAGCCCCAACTGTTGTTGGAGAGAAGGACGTTGGTCCGAGCCAGGGTCACGTAATTGGTCCTGGCTGCTGTTTCGATCAGGTAAGTATCCGATTGAAGCGGGCCGGTGAGCAGGTCGATCGGAAGTGCAAATAGCTTGGCCTCCGGCGCCATGCCATGGAAGTTGGCTCCTGGGGAGGAACCAGGGACGTTAGTCGAATTGACTGTGGGACTGTTGGTTCCACTGCTGGCGATGGTGCCGGCGACGTGAGTGCCGTGTCCATCCAGGTCGGTCAGGGTGGCGGCGTTATCGGCGAAAACGCGAGGCGCCAGATCGGGATGTTTGGAATCGACGCCGGTGTCATTGATGTTCACCCACACGTTGGAACCTTTTAGGCCGAGGTAGTTGACGCTGTTGGTGCCGCCCACCTCAATCCCGAGGGCGATACGGGTGAGGTCATTCATGGGAGCACGCCGCTCAAAGGCTTCCAGGAGTTGCACGCTCGGGAGCGCGGCCAGGGCGACCAGGCTGTTCGGCTCAGGCTCCACGACGAATTCAGGGCCAAAGGGCGTATTGGCTTGGGATAGGACGGTTGCGCCCAAGGCCTGCAGATCCTGGATTGCCAAGCCAGCCTCGCCGGGATAGGCAATGACGTTCAACCACCGCTGGTCGGGGATCGGGGATTGTTGGATGGCGAGGGGCAGCAGTTGGTGATCCAGCTTGTAATAAGGCTCGTAGGGCACGACGGCTTGGGTAAAGGGAGCGGCAGCCATCGCCTGTGCGCCATCCGGAGAAAGGCGAACCAAATAAGCATCGTTGGGGATGTAAGAGACGATGGTGCCGCCGTTGCTGGCCAAGGAGGCGCGGAAGGCGTCGTTGACGTTGCCTCGTGCTTGGACGATGTAGGCACCCGGGTCCGACCCGGCTCGTAGGTGATCAGGAATCTCCAGAGGCGCACCGCTGACCGTGTCGATCAAGGCGTTTCGCAACAAAATGGCTTGGTCGCTGCGCGAGAGTTCGTCGATCGTTTTGCGCGTATTGGCAACCCGCAGCGGGGCGTTGGTAGCGACGGTGTTCGCGGGAACGGACTGGAAAAGAGCGCCAACTTGGCTCTTTGCGGGACTGGCCTTGCCGGCAGAAACCAAGGACCGGCCGCTGAGCAAGCTGAACGGCCTTGCTAGGGGAGCGGCTGAGCTGACTCCAGACGTGGTGCCAGTGGGCGAATAGGAGGCCGGGGGCTGGATCTCTCGGGCTTGACGTTCATTTCCCTTGAGCCAGAAGAAGATCGCTGCGACGAACAGCAATAGGCTGAGGAGGGACCAAGTTCGAGATTTCATAAAGCAATAATAGCAGCAAACAACGCGCCAGCACACCCACAAAACGGCAAGCGACCGAGCTCGCCCTCAAGCCGAGGAAGTAGCAAACCAAATGGAAAGCTCAACATTCCTACCCCGAATTCCAAGGTGCTCGACCCTACAGAACTCAAAACTCCGGCAGCCAAACCGGCGAGCAGTCGGATTATTCCAGTGGCACCTCGTTATAGCTGTCAACGACCGCGCGCGGACTATTGACCGTGCCTTCGATATGGGCGACTACCTTCGTGGCGAATTCAGCGGTGACCTGGTAATTGGTGCAGAGCCGGTTGAAGGGACCCGCGCCCATGTACAGAGAGCTTGGCGCTTCGCGCAGGGTCTGGCCGAAGGCGTAAACAACGAACCTCGGTTGATCCTCATGCACCAGGGAGAGGATCTGCTGCGGAATCCGTTCCAGCGTGGCGTCGTCGACGACCTTGTTGGTGGCCAAGTAAGGTGAGGCGAAAGTGAGCTCGGGCGTGGCCAGCAACCGGCCGAGCGAAGGATAGAGCTGGCCAGGCTGATTGTTCCTAGTGCGATTGATGCCATCGACAATACGTCTGAGTTGCGGCCGGTGGGCGGTCGGAGTGGTGTTGTTGTTGTGCGCACCCGCCTCGGGTTCGATGAACAGCTCCTGAACACGTAGGATTCGGTTAGTCCCGGACACCGTCGCGAGGTTGGTGAGTACAGAGACGCCACTGAGGACCGCGGACCAAGCGGGCAGGTTGGTCTGGTTCACCGAGATCAGGCCGCGAGCGGCGTTGTCGTTGGGGGCGACGGTGAAGGCGTCCAGGATCTTCCAGTCATTGGTGGGGTGGGTACCGATGCTGCCGGCCCAGCCATACCAGGTATTGGTCACATCTACGCCGTTGGTTTCGGTAATTCCCGCTGACTTCAAATAGATAGTCTGCCAAGGAGTGCCGCGGTGGACACGGCCAATCCAGCCGATGCTCGGCCATTTATTGGTTGGGAACTGCCAGTCATCGGAGCGGGTGATGAGGGGGTCCTTGAGGCGCACGTCATAAGCCTGGCGATCCCCGTTCGCTTTGAGATATTCGCTGGGGAAAGACCAGTTGTTGGGGTTGCCCGCTGGCGTCAACTGCGGGTTGCCACCCCACGGCCGATAGCGGTCGTTGAGCAGGCCCAGGTTGGCATTGGTAGTTGGCGCGAGTACGGCAACGGCGAAACGAACGGAGTTGGTAAGCGTCTGGTTGGGCGGATTGAACGGGTCGAACAGATCCTCGATCTGGTAGTGAACGAGGGGATCGTTGGCCTGCCAGGACAAGTCTTGAACCAGCTTGCGGCAGGGTGTGAACGCTGCTTGGAAGGCAAGTTTGCCGGTTAATTCGCGCTCCAATTGAGCTTTGTCGTAACCGTAGATTGGCTGAAGGCCGCTAAAGACGCGCAAGAGGTCGATCGATTTGTTCTTGTCCAGCCCGTCAATCGCAAGTCGGCTGTAGCTGGCCCAGGTTGCGTCGCTCACCGTTGTTATGCCCAGGGAGACGTCCATCTGGTTGATGATACCTACCGTGGCTACGCTCGAACTGGCTGAGTTGCCCGGTCGATTGGTGGCCCAGAACTCCGGTTCGGGCGTTCCGTTCAGCGGGGTCCGCGGAGGTCCGTTGAGTTCGCGGGTGATGTTCATGGTCGCCTCCATGTCCGAGAAGCTCACGTAATCCACCACTCGATCGGATTGTTGGTCGATGAGCGCGAAGTAGAAGCGATTCGTCCCATTGAGGACCAGGTCAGGAACGTAAAATCCCAGATTGGACTTAAAAGTGTCATTCGTTGTACTGGGCTTGAACTGCGGCGGGGAAGGCTGATAGGTGGACTCTGGGACGAAGAAAACACTCCGAAAGACCGGCACCTTGAATTGCGAGCCCGGCCACGCGTTGATGGTCATGTTGGTTACATAATGGACGACGCTTTGCGCGAAGGAAGAGGGCGTGGCACTGTTGGTCTTTAGGGCCTGCTGATAGTCCCCGACGGCGGTCAGAGTGAGCGGGCGCGACCAGGTCTGGGTGTAAGAATTCCAGGCCTCGATTCCGAACTGATTGGAGATCGAGAGCAAGTACATCAGGTTGGTTTGGGCTAGCTTGGTCTCGCCTGAGCTCAGTTTAGTCAGTTGAACTTTCCGGGAAACCTCGGCCACGTTCTGAAGGCCGAATTCGTTAAAGTTGGGCAAGCCCTTCTTGGCGCCGATGATCAAGCCCACGCCATAGACATTGTCGTCCGGTTGCGTTCGCAGGGCATCGCGGTCGGCAGGGATGCTGAGGTCGCGGAAAGGCCTTCTGAGAAAACTTGAATTGGTCACTTCATCGAAACCAACGATATAGATGTCGTTGCTGATAACACCAAAGCGGGGACGAAACACGCTGGGGAGGGCGTTGGTGCCATACATCCGGTTGGTGGTGGCATCATACATATTTGCAGCCACTTGGAGCAGGCGATGGGTAGAGGCGGTGTATTCGCTCCGGTTCGTGGTCCTGCTGGAATAAAGCAGGATGTTATTGATGGAAAACCCGGGGCGAACGACTGTTCCGCCGATGAAATAGTTGGTCGCTAAATTGGCCGGTGCGAACCTCGGAACTGCCAAGGGGTTCTTCGGGTAGATGTTCGTGGATTTGCTGAACTCGAAGAGTTTCTCCGCTACATTGGTGAAAAAGCCCAGGGGTGTCCAAGCCGCCATGTTGGTCGAGTCGTATGGGGGCAGATTGTTGTAGTTTACGTTAACCTTGTCGTGGTTGGCGGGATAGGAGTCGGTGCCAAGTTGACCCAGCATGTCGTAAATGCCATAGCGATTGTAGTCGGATGGAGCAACGCCGAAGGGAGCAATGTACGTCAGTTGGTGTTGGAAATGATAGGGCACCTTGTTGGTGTCGAAAAAGTCGTTGAACGAGGTGAAAACGTTTGGGTTGTCACTGCCGGCCCAGGGGGTACCACTGCGGTCGTTATCAACAACGAGCGTTTGGTTGGTGAACAACGGGGGACCATCGGCGTAAGCGTCGATGTAATCGGTTTCGATACGAGGGCTATTAGAGCCAAACCAGTAGGCGGCGGGGGCGAGCACGGGCTGGACGGAGCTGTAATTGGACTGATAGCGGTACCTGAGCATGCCCAGGGCATCCGAGCCTGAATCGTATGCGTTGGGGTTGAAGAGGGCGTTAAAGCCCTGATAACCATAGGTCTGAAAAGTATTGGTCCTGAAGTCGCGCAAGAACGCCCCGAGGTTCAGCTCCCAAGATCCGTGCCCTTGGTTGCGGAAGTAGCGAATGGACTGCATCTGGGGATCTGTTTTCGCGTCCCGGGCATTGTTGTGGATATAGTTTATATCCAGGCTCTTACCCATTGGCAGAACCATGAAGGCGTAGCGCCCGATGAAGTGGTTGGAGCGGGAATGAGGAAAGCCGGGGTTGGCCAGGACGCCAATCCATTCCGGATCGCCCACGAAGAAATTGCTTAGGCATGACATGCCGTCTGTGTAAGCTATCACGCGCCCATTCAGGTCAAACACCTGACGACCGGTCAGCATGACCGGGCGCCAGCCATTGGTCTCGAACTTGCCGTCGCGATTCAGGTCCAGATAGAAGCGAAAATCAAAGGGTGCGGTTGGCGGGACACTCGGGTCGTCGGTCGTTCGCAGATAGACCGGCGGGCGCGGGTCATAGAAGAGGTTGGTGAGATTGCTCAGGCGATCATTCAGCGTGAAGGCACGCTTATCGATACGACGGTCGTAATTGACGTTGGTGAAGTTAGCGCCCGGTACGGTTGACTGATTGGGGTTGAAACCGTAAGGCGAAATGAAGTTGGTGGAAACCATCATGTCATAGGAGAGCAAGTTGCTGCTCACCAGCATGCGGTTGATGACTTCCGAGATCGCGCGGGCCTCCGCGGACTCGGCCATGTAGCGAGCGGTGGTTTGTTCTTCAGTGACGGAGACCGAGGCGCGTTCGCGACGGCTTACAGCGAGGAAGGTGATGGCCATGAAGGTCACCACCGCCAGCATGACTAGCGTGATGACCAGGGCTACACCGCGTTGTGATTGAGGCTTCATTTTGAGGCGACGCGTGTGGGCGGACTCTGGGGGATTGCGATCCGCTGGCGGAAGAGGTGGAGCTGGCCCACATGGCGCGACAGGAACGTAGGCGCCAGAGTGGAGCCGGCAGGGAAGGAGCTAAACTGGCTCAGTGCCGATGGTTCGAGCACGCCTAACTCAACTTCGACCGAGGCGGGGAGGGCGTTGGAGAGGAATGCGTAGCGCGTGATGTCCAACGGCCCGAGGCTTGCGGGTGAACTCATTTCACCGCGCATGATCAGGTTCGAGTTGACGGTTTTCTGGAGGACGCCCCCGCCGGCATCCAGCCGGTAAGGCAGGTAATTGGCGGAAATATTGGTCAGGTTGTAGGCCAGAAGCTGGCCGTCGGGATCGTAAGCTCGGATCCGGAACTGGAGGACGCCGTCGGCGATGCGCACGAAATTGCTGGGAGGCTGGCTGACCACGACCGAGAAGAGGTCCCGGCCCTTGGCCAGGGAACGACCGACAGGCAGCGTGACGTTCGTGCTAAAGCGACTGAGGGTGCCGACGCCATTACTCGCGTAGAGGACGCGGTAAAGGACAGCGCTGTAATGGAGTGTGTCAGGGCGGGTAAGAAAAAAGAGGTCCTCGAGCAGGTTGGTGCGGCGGGCTCCGTTGCCGATCAAATCCTGGAACACGGGTCTGAAGCCGCTGTAGGAGGCGGCCATATTGGTGAGGCCCGCGACGCGCCATTGGTCGCAAGCGCTCATTTGGGAGACATCGCGCTGCACCATGTCCATGGCGGCCCGGCCGGACTCCATAACGTCCACTTGGGTAATGTTCGAACGCAGAGCCCGCTGGGTTTGGTTAAAGACGCTGTAGAGAGCGAAGACGATGATCCCCATGATGCTCACGGCGAGCATCACTTCCACCAGAGAATAGGCTCGGGTTGAGTGAGCGGCGCCCCGCTGCATTCCGCGTGAAGGGGAAATGGTCATTGGGACTGAAAGTTGGCAAACGTGTAGGGTTGCAGGATGTAGTAGAAATCCTCGGGCCATCGATTGACGAGGAAGCCGAGCTGTTGAGCGCTGGTAAGTGCGCGGAAGGTCTTGCGGTTGCCCCCGACGTGGACGGTATTGCCCGCCGAAAACACCGGCCAAGCCAGGGTGAGGTGCTGGTCGAACGTGGTGTGTTTGAAGTGCTCCGCCCGGGCCCATTGGTTACTTCGGGCTAGCGCCGTAGCTTGTGAGAGCTTCGGTTGCGTCATGGTGAAGTTGGTCGTAGTATCGTTCATCGGTACCGGGTTGAAGGGGACCACTTCGGAGGTCAATTGGTACGAGAAAGCGAAATCCCGATTGGTGGTGCGGAACCCGTCGGGCTTTTCGGAGGCTGGCCCAGTGAGGGCGCGGACGTAGGCCGTCACAATATTGCTTTGCATTTGGCCTTTCCGATTCAGGACGTACTTGGGCGTGCTGAGGAGGGATACGATCTGCAGGCCGTTGGTGAAGGTGTTGGTAAGTCCCTTCGGGCTGCCGTTGCCAAAGATGTAATCTCGCTTAGCCGCGATATTGGTTCCCCGGAGCCAGGTGACCGTGATGAGGTCCACGTAGTTGGTCAATTCGTCCAGGCCGCGGGCGCCACCTCGGATCGCCTCCAGCCACAGGCGGCCCTCCTGGTTGATGATGGTGTCTTCGCGATTGTCACGCTGCACCTTCATGCCCGTGGGCAGGACTCCCAAGATGGCGACTAAGGCGAAGGCCACCACGGCGATGCAAAGGGCGATCTCGACCATGGTGAATGCGCGCCGGCCGCGCCCGCGAATATAGGCGGGAGGCGTCCCGGAACGGCCGCGCCCACTAGAGCTACCGGATTGGAGGCTCAGAGTGGAGGTCATTTCGGAAGTTCCCGGGCTTCGAAGCCATCGTGAGGTAGGGGATAGTGGAAGGTTCATGTTATTGTAGGTCCATTCCTTCCACTCTGGGGCGACCAGTCAGCCAGTTCACCCGGACTGCGGTATTGGTGCTGGCGGTGACTACCACATCAGGCCCACCAGCGACCATGTAGTTACCGATGTTGTCCCTCGGATAAAAGATGCTGCCCCGGGTTAATCTGATTACCTGGTCCGGGAATTGAGGCCGGAAGGGGGGATCATAGTGGAGCTGGCCGGAGGGGTCGAAAGCGATGTAGGGCATGCGCATGGATGTATCCACTTTTCCCTGTCCGTATTGGGACCCAAGCGGAAATGGGAAATTCGCGTAAGGGAAGGGGCGGGTTGAGTCCGGCCAGGTGTTGAATTGAAGCGCATTCACGTCTTGGAACTTGTTGGTCGCCACAAACACTCCGTCGGGCAGGTTGCGCCACTCAATCAGGTAATGAGGGTTGTGTTGTCCCGGCTGGTCGCCGGTGTTGCGGAAGGTAAGGATCGAGTAGCCGGTGAGAGTATAATTAAGCAGGTTGGTCATCAGCCTGAGGTAAATCGGCGCGCCTTGCGATCCGGAGGCTGAAATCTTAGCAAAGTGGGCGCCCAAGCTTGGCGGCATAAACACCATGTAGACCGTTCGATGGCCGTTAATGGCATATTGGCGCGCCAGACCAATGTCATCCATCAACTGGCGATGGCCGGCGGCGAGGGCGTTGGACTGCGTGAGGCCGCGGATGGCCGGAATGCTAATGGTGGAAATGATGCCGATGATCGCGATGACCACCAGCAGTTCGACCAGGGTAAAGGCGTTCCAAGCTTTATTAGGGCCACGCGGCTTCATACGACTCACTTCCAGCTCAGGACGTTGTCCTTGTTGTAACCCGTGCCGCCCGGCCCCACAGGGTTGAATGTGGCGGTTTTCTGCCCGATCAGCATGTCCGGACCCAGCGACCAGACCATGACGCCGGCGTTAGCGGCGTAGAGATTCACTTTGTCGCTCGCGCCGGCAGCCGGTTGCTGGAAGGTCAGTCCGCCGACTCCTTTAGAGGAAACGGCACTCTGCCGGTAGTAGCCATCCAAGCACTTGCCATCGTAGTCCAGATCCAAGGTGATGATGTAGGGATTGCCCCAGGGATCACGGTAGACATAGTCCGTTCCGACGCCTGCCGATTTGGTGTCGCTCACCATTTTGGCCTGCAGGAACTGAATCTTCTGGGGGTTCAGCGAATGGTTGGCATTGGTGGTGACCAGCGTTGGGCTGGAGTAGGTGATCAGGTCTGAAATAATCTCGATCACCTCTGAATTGTTGCGATCATCGCTCTGGGGCAGGTTCAGATTGCCCACACGGGGGAGCGCATTGCCGAGCCGGTTTTTGAGCATGGTGCCATCACCTTTAGCGGTTCCGTAGGTGAAATCAGGATTATCCACGCTGACCACCCCCCGCACGAATTGAGAGCAAGGATAACGGCCATAGGTGGCTTGGTATGAGGTGATTGCGCCGATGATATTGGCCATTTCGGTCCGGGCGCGAGCGACCTGTGCGCTGACTTTGGCCTTTGCTACGGCCGGCACAATCATGGCGGCAAGGACGCCGATGATGGAGATGACCGTCAGCAGTTCGATGAGGGTAAACGCATCTCTGCCAGCGAGCCTCGGCCGCGCGGAGCGTTTCGGGCTCACGAGGCGTAGCGAGACTCTGGAGGATGTTTGGTGGATTGGGTTCATAGGAACGGGGGTGGGTCAGCGGGCGACGGGTTTTTGGAACCGGCGGGAGATAGGTTTCCGGCAGTTTGGAGTGGGGGCCGGAAAGCTCAGAGGGGCTGAAACGAAGTGCCGAGCGCGATAAGCGCCGGGGCGTTTGGCGATGGGGGCAAGCTCGATCACTCTGGGGCCGGTTGCAGCGCTGGTGCGCAGCAGGGGCCAGGGAAAACTGCGGACATCCGCCTGCCAGGCGAAGTTGGACCATTTCACGGGGAGCCGGCGGCGAGCGATGTTCGGATCCAGACATTGATTCACCATAACTACTCCTTCCAGTTGCCGATCTTCTTACGAATGATGGTTCCCCTGGCATGTTCTGAAGTCTCAACCCAGAGGTCGAAACTGCCGGGCGAGTTGTACGCCGGATTGGACGAGTTGTAACACCACGGGCTGAGCCTTCCGTTGGCAAGTCCCAGCGAACCCTTCATCTGGAGCTCGCGCCAGTCGAGCGGCGCGACCAAGACTTCCAGCCGATGAGCGCCGACCTGAACCGGCTTGTACTGAGAGGCGGTAAGCCCGGGGAGAAAAGGTCCTTTTGGTTTGTCAGTGCCCTCCGCCGAATTCTGGATGCCTGCGATATTGAAAGGAGCGAACAAACTGGACGGGAACCAGGTGGCACCGTCGGGCGCGAGATAGGAAGCCCCTTGATCCTTGGACATGCAGCCCATCAACTCGTAATAGAGGGGGTTCCAGGCACCGTAATAACTGTAAGCGGGCACGGTCTCGTTTTGGGGCCAGGAGGTCACGAGAGGGTTCTTGAGCGTCGCGCTCACGTTCAGGGAACGGTTGGAGCCGTTGTCTGGAGGGTAGGAGCCAAAGCTGGACTTGTAACTCTCGATCGCCGTGATCAGGGTTTGCATTTGGCCCTTGGTGGCGGCGTCTCTGGCTTTCCTGGTCGCCAACCCCGCCACGCCGACGCCGATGCCCATCAGCGTGCCGATGATCGCGATGACCGTCAGCATCTCGATGAGGGTAAAGCCCCGAGCGCATTGCGACGATGCCGGGGCTCTCGATCGGGGCGGGGACTGGCGCTTTGGATTCATCGTTATTTTGGGTTGCTCAGCGAAAGGAGAACAGGGTTCGTAGCTGGAGTCTACCGCTCGCGTACCTCGTTCTCGAGGCGCTCGCTGAGCCATTGCTTGATCATGCTCTGGTAGTTTAGGTAGCGGGAGCGGGCCAATCGTTTGATCTTTGCCAGCATCCTCGGGTCGATTCGCAGCGTGATCGTGGCGGAGTCGGTCACGTCCGAGCCCGCGGCCACCGCCGTCTCGATCAGGCGAAGGTCGATGCGAGCGTCGCTCCAAAACGAGGCTTCAGCCCCTTCGCTATCGAAGAGCGGCACTTCTTCCCAGGTGGCTATTGTATTCACGGCTTACGAGCGGCACGGGGCGCGCTCTTGAGCGATTGTTTGCATTTACTGCGCCAACATTTGGCTTAATCTGCGTTGGTAAAAGAACTGTTCATCGGCGGTCAGCGGACGAGCAAAGATCACGCGAATCATTTTGCCGTTGGTCCGGTAGAGGCTGAAAACGCCTAACCCGGTGGCCGATTTGCCCAAGTTGAAAAAACGGGCCTGCACGGCGAAGCGTGGCGAATCCGGCATAAGTCGCACGGCAAAAGGGTCTTCGAAAGATTCTTCGATATCCCGCTGAGTCAAAGAGCTATCACACTCGAAGGGCGGATTATTCCAATCAAACTCCATGGTTCGCCGGAATGTAAATCAAATGCCCATGCAATGTGTTTACATTGTATTTACATCGTTGCATGTAGACTGTCAAGTAACCAAACGAAAAGAATTGATCTTTTTGTGGATCAGTGGTTGACGCTGCTGGCGGTGAGAAAGGCGCACCAATCCTCCATCCCCTGGCCGCTGCGTGCCGAGAGTTCAAAAACGCGTGCGTGATGGCTAATGCGGCCCAGGTTGGCCAAGGCTTGGTCCCGCACGAAGCCGGTCGCGGCGGCCAAGTCTGTTTTGGTCACCAGGGCGACGTCCGCCGAATGGAAAATCGGTGGGTACTTGAGCGGCTTGTCTTCGCCTTCGGTCACGGAAAGCAGGACAACACGCAGTTGCTCACCGAGGTCAAACGCCGCCGGGCAGACCAGGTTTCCAACGTTCTCGACAAACAGGACATCGAGGTTATCGAGATCGAGTTTGGTGGCGGCGCGGGCCACCATGTCGGCGTCGAGATGGCAGACGGTGCCGGTGTTGATCTGGACCACGGGCACGCCGGCTTCTCGCAGCCGGTTGGCATCGTTCTCGGTGGCCAGATCGCCCACGATCACCCCAACGCGGCGTTTCCCGCGGAGGGCCTCGGCGGTTTTCTGGATCAGGGTGGTCTTGCCTGAGCCGGGCGAGGATAGGATGTTCAGAACCAGCAATTTCTTGGCTTGAAAGAAGCCACGGTTGCGCTCGGCCTGGCGGTCGTTTTTTTCAAGGATGTTTCGTTCGACCGCAATGGTACGCGTGGTGTGCTGGTCGCCGGGGTGGTGAGCATGATCGTGCTCCGCTTCATCGTGGTGATGGTGATCGTGGCCATGGTGCGGTGCGTCACCGTGGGGATGGGCATGTTCGTGCTGGTGTGCGTGGTCATGGCCACCCTCATGCGCTGAGCCTACCAATGGCGATTGGATCTTGCTACCCGGCATACCGGCGATGCTTACTTCCCCGACAATCCCGCAACCGCATTCTTTGCACATATCAAGAGATCTCCACCGCGGCCAATTCCAGTTCGGCGCCTCGCCGCAATTCCATGCTCGGTTCGTGGCAGCCGGGGCATTCGCCTAGCAGATCGTCGCTGACGAACTCTGATTGGCACTTGTGGCACCAGCAGACGGCTGGAACGGATTCGATTTCCAGGCGGGCCGCTTCCGCCATGGTGCCGATCCGAACCACTTCGAAGGCAAACTCCAGCGCATCCGGGACCACGCCGCTCAAGCGCCCCACGCGCAACCGAAGAGCGTGGATGCTGGTCGCACCAGAAGCCTCCGCGGTTTCAATCGCCATCGCCAAGGTATTTTGGATGATGCCGACTTCGTGCATGTTGACGGACTTTTGCCTGGCGTTCGTGAACTCGAACGGCCCGAAGCACGTGTCCGACCCTCACACTAGTCAGTAAAGCACCAAAATGCTATCGCGGAAATCGGACGGCGCGGTTTGCAGCGAGGAAATGAGGGCCGGATCGTCAGCCGAGAACCAAGTTTCGTATGGTAGAAAAGACCGCCGTTGAATCAACCGTGCTGGCCCGCAGTTGGCCCGGGCGGGAGAGGAGGAGGATCGGGTAGTGTTCGGGATTCGTGGGCGTGCGGCCATGGGAGCCTCTGACCAAAGTGGGGTCCAAGGGAATGATGTCCATGAGCATACGCAGTCCGAGCCGTTTTTGGAGAAGGCGCCAAGCGATGTGAAGCTGGGGCAGGGTGAGGCTGGGGTCGGAGAACAACTCGACCGGGTCGTAACCCGGTTTGCGGTGGATATCGACCGTCCGGGCGAAGTCGGGCGCCAAACGGTCGTCCAGCCAGTAGTAATAGGTAAACCAAGCGCGCTCGGAAGCGACCACGACCAGATCCCCGGATCGGGAGTGATCCAGCCCTGCGGCTGCGCGGTCCTGGCCGCTCAAGACCTGCGCCACGCCGGCAGAGCGCTCGAGGAGGGCGCGGACTTGTGGCAATAGCGAAGCGTCGTTCAGATAGACGTGGGCGACCTGATGGTCGGCTACCGCGAACACGCGGCTGGCGCCCGGATCGAGGAGTTCCAAGCCCAACTCCTCTTTGATCGCCAGCCAGCCTTGCAGGCGGAAGAGGCGGTTTAGGTGGACGGGGGTCTCGACGGGAGTGATGGCGTATTCGGAGAGCACCACGACATCCACGGATTGGGTCCGATAGAAAGACACCAGGTCGCCGACAATCTGGTCGATTTGCGCGAGATCACGCGCGGCGCCGGGATAATGGGGACCGAAGCGTTGAAAGTTATAGTCCAGGTGGGGTAGGTAGACCAGGCTCAGCGTGGGATGGTGTTTTTGCTCGATCCACTTGGCCGAGGCGGCGATCCAACGCGATACCGCATCGGCCCGGCCAAGGGATGAATCGACGCCGGCAGCCGGGCCCCAAAATGCCGGAAACGGGAAGTCACCAAGGTCGCGCTTGATTTCCGTTCGGATTCCGAACGGCCAGGTGTAGATATCGAAGACTTTGCGGCCATCTGCCGGATAGATCGGCCGGGGCGTGATCGAGAAATCGACCGCGGAGTACATATTGTACCACCAGAAGAGCTTGGCGCAGGTGAAACCGGGCACGAGAGAGCGAAGCTCATCCCACAGTTTGGGGGATTGGACCAAATGGTCCGATTGTTTCCAGAAATGAACCTCTGCCAATTCACGGTGGTACCAGCCGTTTGCCACAATGCCGTGGGCCGTTGGTTGCCTGCCGGTCAGGTAATTGGCTTGCGCGGTGCAGGTGACGGCCGGCAAAGCTGGGACGATGGATGCCCGGGAACCAGCTTGGGCGAAAGCATTAAGGTTGGGCGTGGACGGGCCGGTCAGCGAGCCGGCAAGCCCAACGACGTCAATCACGGCAACACGCTTCATGTGCCTGATGGTCGAGAGCTTGATCGAGGCGCGGAGATGATTCGGACGCGTTGCTGATGACGTTCAGCCAGTTCGTTGATGGATTCGATCACGGTGGGCAAGTGCATCTCGTGCACCTCGCGGGCCACGCCTAGGTCATTCAAGAGGGTGATGGTGAGCTGGCCCCCGAGGTGCTCCCGGAAATCGTCTAGGCCACCAAGAATCATCAGACTATCGGCCGAGTCCCGATGAAGGAGCTCGTTGGCAAACAGTTCAAACCCCAGGGCTTCGAGCAGGTCCAGAACGCGCTTGGCGGCGGCAGGCGAGAGGAAGGAGCGTCGGCGTGCATAAACGACGTCGAGCGCGATCCCGATGGCCACTCCTTCGCCATGGCGGATGCGGTATTCGGAGAGCTGCTCCAGTTTATGGGCTGCCCAGTGCCCAAAATCCAGGGGGCGCGCCGAGCCGAACTCGAAAGGGTCGCCTGAGGAAGCGATGTGCTGGACGTGCAACTCGGCGCAGCGGCGGATCAGGTCTTCCATCGCCGTGGGTTCGAAGGTGGCGAGCCGGCTGGCGTTTTGTTCGATCCAGCCAAAGAACTCCGCGTCTCGAATCAGGGCCACTTTGACCGCCTCGACGAAGCCGGCCCGCTTGTCCCGCGCCGGCAAAGAGCCCAGCAGCTCGAAGTCGTTGATCACCGCAAAGGGCGGGGCGAATGTCCCGATGAAGTTCTTTTTGCCGAAGGAATTGATGCCGTTTTTGACTCCCACGCCGGAGTCGTCCTGGGCGAGAGTGGTGGTTGGAATTCGGATATGCCTGACTCCGCGATGGGCGGTGGCGGCAGCCAGTCCGACCACATCCAGGTGGGCGCCGCCGCCCACCGCCACTACGTAAGAATGGCGGCATATGCCATGCCGTTGAATGCGAGATTGGATTTCTGAGACATGGAAGTAGGAGTTCTTGGCTCGTTCGCCTCCCTCGATGGGCATCGGGGGGCATACCAGCTCGAGGTTCGGGAAAGCGGCAAAGTAGCTCTCGATGCGCTTGGCCAGCGCTGGTTGGGCCAGGGACAACGACTCATCCAGGGTAAGCAGCACTCTTGTAGGCGTGCGCTCCGAGTCGGCTCTCATGACCTCCTCGAGGAGGCGGTTGACTGGGGAGAACACGTCCCGAGTGAAGAAGACCCGGTGGTGATAGGTCACCTGGATAACACGTTCAATCAAAGACATCGGTTCAATTTTGCCGCAAGAACCGGGATTTTCGAGTTCTCTTTTTGACCCTTGCCAATGCAATTTTGAGTGCTTAAATTTAGTTTAATGTATGGGGAAGTCGCTGAGTTTGATTCTTATCAGCCTGACGTTGGTTGCGGGCCGCGCAGACAGCACGGTGAGGGTGGGGCTTTATTGCGCGGAGCCGCGTTTCGGCGCTGCCTCCACGAACGATTCCGGCGTTAACTACACCCTTCAGCTTTCCAGGGACCAAAGCGATTCCCCTAACGGCGAGCTAGTGCTGCAGACGTCGGGGTACGGCGGGTTCCTGGTCCTTTGGGATTCGGGGTCCGGCAGCAACACGTTCATGCCGTTTAACCTCGCCATACCGGACTACGTGGACGCCAATCGCGACAGCTTCCACGATTTTTTTGAGGTCAGCCAGTCAATCAGCGGCGGCAGCTTAGGCACCTACCAAGACCCGGTCCAGGGAAGCGCCCAACTTGACGCCTTGTGGGACCGTTCCGCCGGCTCGAAGACGGGAACTTGCCAGCTCACGCTGGAGGGATACGGGCTCACCTTCATCCACCATTTTGAGATCACCGAGTACAAGGGCACGCTGACGTATTCCAACTCCTCGGGTATGTATAGCGGCAGCATCAGCTTGAGCCGTACCTTGGCGACCAATAGCACGCTGGCAGGGCCTGTCGCGCTGGAGGTGATCGATAAGACCGACGTCTCACTGAATAGCGGCACCTGGACCAATGCCCTGGGTCAGGCTTTCAACTTCCAGGCCCTGGACGCTCTCCAGCCCAGTCAGTTTAGCCGCACCAATTACCTGGCCACCCTGGTGGTCGACGACGGAGACCCTTCCACGGCCATCCAGGACTACACCGATTGGGTGATGATTGTGTCTGATAGTACGGACACCAATCACAATGGCGTGTCTGACTTCAGCGACCCGGTCACGCCGCCTCCGCTGCCGCCCACACTAAGCATCCGGTTGGAAGGCGGGGCGCTATTCATCACCATCGCCGGGGAGGTAGGGCGAACCTACGACCTGCAGTTCACCTCCTCATTCGGACCCACACTGTGGGGGCCGGTAAGCAGCGTGACGCTGACGAATGCGGTCCAGGATGTCTCGGTGGACCTGCCTTCGGACAATACCTTTTTCCGAGCGCTAGCCCACTAGACCGAGCAGTTCTTGCTTGGGAGAAACCAATCGGAGGTGAAGTGTCTGCCGAGCCGTGATCGCAGCCGGAAAGTCAGCTTTTTGCGCACGCCCGGGTGCGCACCCACCGCGGCGCAACCTTGGGGTGGCGTGTCGAGCGGCGCTGCCGGCCATGGGGCTCGCAGTGATCGGGTTGGTTGTTTTGCCGCGCATTTGGGCCGAGTCGGTCGCCACCGATGAATTCGGTTTTCGGGCAGTTCAGGATCGTGTGCACGTGAACGACGTGCACGCCACCATTCTCAAGTTGCTCGGCCTGAATCACGAGAAACTGACGTTCCTCTTCCAGGGCCGCAACATGCGCTGACCGACGTTGGCGGGGACACCAAGTTTGCCGCCCGGTAGCTGGGCTGGGCCGTCGTCTAGGCTCCGGGCCGGCTTTTGCCGACCAATTCGTCGGCCAGCTTCCCCGCGCGATAGACCTTCCGAAGCGCCTCGATAATCGCCTGCGAATGCACCGCCAGGGCCCGAGACTGGTCTTCGGTGAAGTAGAAATCCAAGACGAGCGATTGGATGTTGCCGTCGAAGATGATGCCGACAAACTCGCCTTGGCGATTCACCACCGGGCTCCCGGAGTTGCCCCCGATGATGTCGGCAGTGCTCACAAAGTTGAAGGGGGTGGCCAGGTTGAGCTTGTTCTTCGCCTTGACCCAACGTTCGGGCAAATCAAAGGGCTCGTGGTTTTTCTGCTCGGCTGAGCGCTCATAAAGGCCAGCCATAGTCGTTTCGAAGGGGACGTGTTTGCCGGCCTCCTCGTAGCCTTTGACCACACCGAACGCCAGCCGCAGCGTGAAGGTCGCATCGGGATAGGTGCTGGTGCCTTCGAGGGCGAAACGCGCTTTGCCGATCTGGGCCTGGGCTTGTTGCTTGATCTCGTCCTGGGTTTCCACAATTTTGCGGACTCTCCGGGCTTCCGGGTCGATGAGCCGGGCCAGTTCGATCATGGGATCGTTGGCGGCGTCCACGGCGCTTCGGCCTTCTTTGTAGAGCTTCTTGCGCAGGGCCACATCCTTCACTTTGGTCCCCAGGACCAACTCGGCGGCCCGCTGACGGGGTGCCTTGCCTGCCAGGACTTTCTGGACCAGGTCATTGGAATATCCCAGTTGTTCGGCGAGCCAGGTCAGGCTGTCGCCCAAGACCAATTGCTCGTAGTCGTCGTAGATGGGCATTTCTGAGAAGAGAGAAAGTTCGAGCGAGGGGCGCCCGGACTCGCGGAACTCCCGCAAGCGATCGCCGTTGGCCTTGGGGAATTCCTCGCCCGCTCGCAGCAGCCTTCTGGCGATGGAAAACAGCTCACATCGGAAGCCCTGCTCGGATTCCAGCATCCGCACCGCGGTTGCGTTGGCGGCGATCGTCTTTTGCGCGTCGGCGATGCGGTCCCACGCAGTCGCGACATCCTTCAATTGAGCGCTTTGGGAGACGCGGTCGCGGAGTTGTTGTTCGGCGGCCTTTTTCTTGGCAAAAAACACCGGGTCGAGAAGGCCGGCCAAACCACCCTCGCGCGCCTTGCGGCTGTTTTGCACGCTGAAGAGATCCTCACGAGCCCGCCGAGCGTTTTCCGCGCTGCGGGCACTATACGCGGTGAGGAGCACCTCGCGGCGATGCAAGTACTCGAGGGTGTAGGGATACTGATTGTCCCGGAGGTATTCGAGTTCAGGGATGGTCAGCAGACGGTCGGTTCGCCCGGGATGACCCGAGACCAAAACCAGCTCACCGTCGGCCGCGCCTGCCTTGCTCCAGCGGAGGTAGTGTTCGATGTGGGCCGGCTTGCCGTTTTCGTAAACGCGAAAGAAGCAGATGTCCAAATCGAAGCGCGGATACTCGAAGTTGTCCGGGTCGCCGCCGAAAAAGGCGATCTGTTGCTCGGGAGCGAAGACCAGCCGGACGTCGGTATAGCGTTTGAAGCGATAGAGGTGATATTCGCCGCCCTGGTAGAGAGTGATGACGTCGCTACGCAGGCCGGTTTGATCGAGGGATTCCTTTTCGATGGCGGCCATCACCGAACGGCGGGCGAGGAAGGCTTGCTCCGGCGGCATGTCCGGCTTGACCGCCGCGTTGACGCGTTCGGTCACGTCCTGGATGCTCATGAGGACATTGAGTTCGAGGTCCAGGCAGCGCTTCTCTTCGGCAAAGGTTTTGGCGTAGAAGCCGGTCTGCATGTAGTTGTGATCCTTGTCACCGAACTTCTGCAGGGCATCGGCGCCGACATGGTGGTTGGACAAGACCAGGCCGTCCTCGGAGACAAATGATCCTGAGCCGCCGCTATTGAAACGGACCGAGGATTTTTGGACGTGCTCCATCCATGCATCGCTGGCATCGAAGCCATATCGCTCCTTGAGCACTTGGCGGGGCGGATGATTGAAAAGCCACATTCCTTCGTCGGCTAAGGCCGCAGCGGCTACCAGCGTTCCCGCCACCAGCGGGATTAATGGACTCAATCTCAAATTCATCATCATAACGTAGATTCTGAGTAACGCACAGGTGCGAGAGCCTGTCCCGGCTCGCCCTGCAAGGTCGAACCATGAGGCCAAGGACGGCTGATTTCAAGGGCGCAGGCGGTGGCCCGGACGCGATGCGCCGTCGGGAGCCCGGGATAGGCAGCGCGATTGGCTGGCCGTGGTCCTGGCTCATCCAGTAGGGGAATGCACCGAGGGCGGGTGTGGGCTTTTCTGTCGACTATCCGGGACGCCGAAGGGTAGGTTGCGGCCGATGTATGTTGTTTAGCGATACACCGCCCTTGCGCTATGCGAGCGAGGCCGATCTGCCGGCGATCGTGGCGATTTACAACTCGACGGTTCCCAGTCGCATGGTGACCGCCGATACAGAGCCCGTCACCGTTGAGAGCCGGCTCGCATGGTTCCGCGCACACGATTCTCGAACCCGTCCGATTTGGGTAGTAGAGGACGACGGCGTCATCTGCGCCTGGATTAGCTTCAGCTCCTTCTATGGACGGCCCGCCTACCGGGCCACGGTCGAGGTGAGCATCTATGTTGCCGAGAGTCATCGGCGGCGAGGTCTGGGGCGAGCGCTGCTTGAGTGGGCGATTCTCCAGGCGCCGAGCCTGGGGATCCACACCTTGCTCGGTTATATCTTTGGTCATAACGAGTCGAGCCTCAGGCTCTTCGCGAACCTGGGATTTGAGCGCTGGGGCTTCCTGCCTCGGGTGGCGGTGCTGGATTCGGTGGAGCGCGACGTGGTGATCGTGGGGAAGAGACTCTCGTCCGACTGAGACGCCGGGGTAGGAGGAGCAGCGCGGCGCGGGGGAGCACCGTTTCTTGAGCGCAATCGGCCCATCTTGGGAAGGCCGTTCCTGAGCTTGCCCGGGATCTTCGTGTCCTAGCGTTGCCGTTTCTTCCGTCTTTACCTTTCGCGGCCAGGGGTCTAGAGTGAGCATAGATCAATCAGAGCCGTTTTCCACGAAAACATCCACCCTCCGCGCATCATGAACAAATTGTGTTCGCTGCTCACCGCGACCGCAGGCGCTGCGGTCCTTTTCACCTCTGTCCAAGTCACCGGCCAGGATTGGCCGCAATGGCGTGGCCCCAATCGCGACGGCAAGGTTGCCGGTTTCACGGCGCCGGAGAAGTGGCCTGAGGCTCTGACCGCGAAGTGGAAGACGCAGGTCGGGCTCGGCGATGCCACGCCCGCGCTGGTCGGAGACAAGCTTTACGTCTTCGCCCGCCAAGGCAGCGAAGAGGTGATTCTTTGTCTGAACGCGGCGGACGGCAAAGAACTCTGGCGGGACAAATACGAGGCGCAAGCGGTGAATGGGCCCGCATCCGGCCATGGCGGGCCGCGCAGTTCGCCGGCCGTTGCCAAGGGCAAGGTCGTGACCCTGGGAGTCGGGGGAATTCTGTCGTGCCTGGACGCAGCCAACGGAAAGGTCGTTTGGCGCAAGGACAATTGGACCAAGACGGTTCCCGGATTTTTCACCGCGATGTCGCCTCTGATCACGGGCGACCTGTGCATTGTCCACATGGGCGGGAAGGGTGAGGGGACGGTGGTGGCCCTGGATTTGGCGTCGGGCAACAGCAAGTGGGAATGGGCCGGGGACGGTCCGGCCTACGCGTCGCCGGTGTTGTTCACGGTGGATGGCAGCCAGCAGGTGGTGGTTCAGACCGAGAAGAACGTGGTGGGCTTGGGGCTGGCGGATGGCAAGCTCCTGTGGCAGGTGGCTTCGCCGGCGCAACGCATGGCGCAAAACGCAGTCACTCCGGTGGTGGATGGTTCGACGATCTACTACTCGGGCCAAGGGCAAGGCACCAAGGCCATCAAGATCGAAAAGCAGGGCGACAGCTTCGCGGCCAAGGAACTGTGGGCCAACGCGACACTGGGCACGGTGTTCAACACGCCGGTGCTCAAGGACGGCTCGCTTTTCGGGCTCTCCGATAAGGGGAATCTGTTCTGCATCAATGCCCAGTCCGGCGAGGCGACGTGGACCGATTCGACCAAGCACGACCGGTTTGGGGCGGTGATCGATGCCGGCTCGGTGGTCCTGGCTCTGCCGGGGCAGGATTCGACGTTGATCGCGTTCAAGCCGAACAATAAGCAGTACGAAGAGCTGGCCAAGATCAAGGTGTCGGACACGCCGACCTACGCGCACCCCTTGGTCGCCGGGCACCGCATGTTCGTCAAGGACAAGGAGAACCTGACGCTGTTCAGCCTGGACTGAGGTTTTGGGGTTCATAGGGTCGCTTGCCTGGGCATGGAATGGGGCCGGGATGAGGCGCTGCGCGCGCACTTGATGTTCGCGCGCGCAAGTGGTTGGTAATCAACAAATGCGTTTTTGAGTGGATTAAGATTGCTCTCATTTATATCGTTGTCGTGGAGACGGTTGCGGATGAAAATGGGCGGGGGGGATATTCTGGGATAAGGGGGGATATTACGGCTTAAGGGG
>Ga0265314_10000343_pt1 | contig 64980 bp, 56 predicted proteins | sample 4126metaG_FD_203106 | JGI IMG/M metagenome (GOLD analysis project Ga0265314, IMG submission 203106) | Rhizosphere microbial communities from Carex aquatilis grown in University of Washington, Seatle, WA, United States - 4-1-26 metaG | ecosystem: Host-associated > Plants > Roots > Rhizosphere >...
GGCGCCGCCGCGCAGGAAGAGCGCGACAAGGACCTTGTCGGTGGCCGGCGCGGCAAAGCTGCGTTGCACACTGCGCGGCAGGAAATAGGCGGTCGCGGCCACGGCAGTGGTCTTCAGGAGTTGTCGTCGAGTCAGCTTCATCATCGTCGCCTCAGTAGGTGAGGAAGTCGCGGCTGGAGAGCAGGAAGGCGCCGGCCTGCGCAACGCGCTGGGCCGGCGTGCCCGCGATGGAATCGAGATAGGCGATCGCGCCGTTGCGCGTCGCGGTCGATACGCCGTCGACGGGGAACAGCACCGCCGTCACCGCGTCGACCACCTGTGCGCTCGTCCCCGATCCGGCGACCCCCCAATTCGGCCCGTACGTTCGCGCGTTGCTCTCGACGATGTTGAAGTACTGCACCATCGCGCCGGGGCTCGACCAAAAGATCGAGCGGTCGGGGTAGCCGGTCGGCGGATCGGCGTTGCGAATGCGCTCGCCGAGATTGATCAACGTTTGGCGGACGGTCTTGTAGTTGAGCACGGCCGGGTCGGGGTTGGCTCCGACGGCGCGAAACAAGCTGAAGAGCAGCACGACCGGCTTCTTGACCTTGTTGTGCCGATACTCGGGAAAGAGCTGGAACTCCTTCGACTTCAGGATCTGCTCCGTCACCTTCTTCAACTGCTCGGGGTCGTCCTGCAGCGCGATGAACGACGCGGCGCATCGATCGATCATGGCGTACGGCGCGTCGTCGTCGATGAAGTGCTGCAGCAGCTTGCTGCAGATGAAGGTGGCCGTGCTGGGATGGCGCACCGCCAATGAGATGGCATCCAGGCCTTCCATCTCACCGCTGGAGCTCAGCGTCTGACCGAGGATGGTTTTCGGCCCGAGGTAGTCGTGGCGGTTGTCCTGATAGCGGAAGCCGGGATAGCCGGGCTCGAAGTTGGCGGCGTTCTGCCATTCCTCGCGCCAGCCGGTCAGCGCCCGCGCCATCTCCTTGACGTCCGTCTCGCTGTAGCCGCCGTTGACCCCCATGGTATGCAGCTCGAGCAACTCGCGCGGGAAGTTCTCGTTGTAGCCGCTGCCGGCGGGCACGCCGACCTGGTTCTCGCGCAAATCGAGGTAGTCGAGCATCGCCGATCCGCGCGCTTCATTGAGGATGCTGTCCTCGAAGTTGCCGAGGATCCACGGGCGGATGGAGTCGCGCAGGTAGGAGACCGTATTCCACTGTTGCTGGCCGACGCTGCCGGTGACGTTGAAGTGATTGAACCAGAAGTCGACCAAGACGGCTTCGAATTGCCGATGCGAGACCAGCGCGCGGTAGATCTCGGATTCCTCCATCGCCTTGGCCACGTCATTGCGCACGCCGCCGACACTGCCGGGACAGCTGCCACCGGTGGCGTTGGCCGGGTAACAGTGCCGCACATCGACGACATTCATCGCCAACATCGGGTAGCGACTGGCGAGAGCCGTATCGACGCTGGTGTCGTCAACCGCTGCGGGCGCCAGCTGTTCGTCGATGTAGCCGTTCAAACCGAGCGCCTGGATCCGTCCGACGGTGTAGGGATCGGGCCCGTAAGCCAAGCGATCTAGCACGTGCCGGCGCTGCGCCGGCGAGATGCACGACTCGTCGTGTAGGCCGTTGTCGGTCAGGTCGCAGTCGACCACCATGGCCAGGCTGCCGGTGACGCCGGAATAAAAGTGTCCGCGCGCGATGCCGGCGATACAGCCGGCCAGCGCGCCGGCGTCCGTCGCGCCGGCGCAGGTGCCGGGGAACAACTGCGCCAGCGGCGTCGTGGCGTCGGCGCAGCGCTGCGGCACTTTCAGCGCCATGCGGTCGACCTCGTCCTGGATCTTGCCTCTCGGGTCGTCGAGCGACTGGGATAGAATCTCGCTCTCGAGATTTTCCGTCGTCTGGGCCGGCAGATCCGGGCTGGCGCCGGCGCGACGGTCGCGACCCTGCAGGCCGTCACTGACGCTGCCGCGCGCCACCCGCCACATGTCGTCGACGAGCCGGTAGGCGTCCTTGAGGACTTCCTCCTGGCAGCGCGCGCCGTCGGGATCGAGGTCGGCGCTGACCAGCGCCGCGTCGAGGTTCGGCCCGAAGATCGCGCCGGCGACTTGCAGCGCGGCGGCGTCGGCTGCGCTGTTGAGCGTCGCGCCGCCGGCGTACGCCAGGCTCGGCCTCGCGGCGCCGCCACAGCTGCGCGCCTCGTCGTCGAGCGTGTGCTGCGCCTTGGCGGCGACCCTACCGCCGACATCGTTGGTCAGGCAGGCTTGCGCGCTCAGCGTGTCGCCCGCGTCACCCAACTTTTGCGTCAAGCCGCGTGTCGCATAGTGCACACACTTCCAAGCCGCCTTGCCGCGGTATTTCGACACGTCGGCTGCGGCTTTGGCGAGGTGGTTCAGGCAGCGTTGCTGATCGGGTGACTGTGGCGCAGCCAAAGCAGTGCCGCCGGCCGCAAACCACAGGGCGAGCGCGCCGACATGTATCGCGCGCCACTGTGCGGCGCGCCTTGTGAGACTCTCCCTCATGCGTCCCTCCCCGGGTCGTGCCCCTGTTCGGCCGATCGCCGCGACGTGCCTGCTCGTCGTCGCGTACGGACGGCCGTGTCGTGCCGGCGATCGTTCCTCCTGCGGCAGCGCCGGCTCTCGCGTGTCTATTTGGCGTGGAAGATATCCGACTCCTGCTGCAGCACGTCTGTGAGCGGCAGGGTCACGCAGACACCGTCGCTGCTGCGCAATTGCACCGTCACGTGCGCGCTGCTGCCGAGCGCGGACGCCAGCCCGGCCGGCAAGCTCGGGCCTTTGCCTTTCAGGATGAGCTTGGACTGCCCCGCGCCGCCGCCGCTGTAGAGCATCTTGAGCACGCCGTCCGATGCGAGCGAGGGGTCGATGAACCGATATCCCTTGCCGAGGCCGTGTGGATCGTTGGGCGCGCGGCCGATCGGCTGCCAACACGAGTGGCCACCGCATAGCGCTCCGGCGCGGTCGATGCGCAGGCCGCCGGCGAGCTGATCGCTCTGATCGTAGAGACACAGCGAGTACGCCGTGCCGCTGCCACCGAGCGGCGCATCAAGCGGGTTGCCCAACGCCGTCTGCCCCAGCGCCGGCCCCTTGAGGAGCTTGGCGACGAGGCGCTCGCGTCCCGCGACGTTCTGCTTGATGAGCAACGAGCCCTTGCTGAAGCCACCGACGCAGCCGCCGTCGAGCCCGGCCGGGCAGGCGTCGGCGCCGGTGGGCGTCGGCGTCGGCGTATTGCTCGGCGTCGCGGTGGCGCTTGGCGTACCGACGTCGCCGACGGCGATATCGAGGCTGGTCATGCTGGCGGCGTCGCCACTGGTGTTGCCGTTGAAATTGACGGCATTGCCCCACGCTTGCAGCGTGGCGACGGTCGCGGCGCTCGGCGCGGTCCACAGAAAGGTGAATTCGACCATGCCGTCCGCCGCCGCTTTGGGCTCGGTGTGGGTCACTTCTTGGAGTCCGGCGGCGCCGCTCAGCGTCTGCGTGCCGCCGGAGAAGCTGCCGCCGGTGGCCAGGGTACCGAGAGCCGACGAGACGTTGAGGCCGCCGTGATCCTGCAGGCCGACGGCGAAGATGGTCAGCTTCATCTCATGGGTCGACAGCGGCGCCACCGCCGGTGGCGCCGCGCCGCAATCGCTGCACTCGAGCAGCACGCTCGGCGCGATGCCGCCGCCATGACAGAAATTGCAGCCCTGCGCCGGTAGCGGAAAGCTGGTGGTCGCGATTCCGTACGGATAGGCGTGGGCCAGCGACGCCCAACATATGAACAGCACTATCGGCGGCCATCGCGTCATCGCGTCCCTCAATGCGTTCGTCACGTCGCTCGCGCCTGGCCGGCAGGAAGCGTCGCGCGCCGCGCCGGCGTTCGCGGTAGATGCGAAAGCCCCGGCGCCGCTGCGTTCGACGACACCCCCCGGCAAGTCGTCTCCGGCGCTCAGTATGCGAGCCTCTGCAGCGCTTTGACAAGCCTCCCGAACGGCCATTATCGCACCGACAATCGGCGGGGACGCTCGAGGCGCGGGCAGCGGCATGGTCTGCGGCGCAGCGACGGCGCGCGCCGCCGCTCAACGCTCTTCGGGGAGGAACTGCTTGATGAACGGCACCAGATCGGGGCCGCTGCGGATGGTGTGACCGCCGTCGACCGGAATGCACTGGCCGGTGATCCAGCCGGCGTCGTCGCTGAGCAGGAACGCGACCAGCGCGCCGACGTCGTCGGTGGTGCCGAGGCGGCGGATCGGCATCAAGCGCAGATACTCGGCAACGCTTGCTTCCGCATCGACGAGCGGCGCGGCCATATCGGTGGGCACGAGACTGGGCATGACCGCGTTGACCCGAATGCCGTGCTCGCCGAGATCGTCAGCGGCGCAGGCGGTGAGCATGTTCACCGCCGCTTTCGAGACGCAGTAGCTGGTCATCCAGCGGTGCGTCAGCGTGCCGGCGATCGAGCTGATGTTGACGATCGCGCCGCCGCCACCGTGTTTCATCGCCTGCGCCTCGGCGCGCACGCAGCGGAAGGTGCCGACGACGTTGGTGTCGACGACCATCGCGACTTCCGCCGGCAGCGCGTTGAGGACGCTGCCGGTGCCGGGCATGCCGGCGGAGTTGACCGCCAGGTGGAGCGCGCCGAAGCGCTCGACCGTCGCGGCGATCGCCGCGCCGACCGAGGCGTCGTCGGTGATGTCGCAGGCGACGCCGGCGGCGCGCGGCCCCAGCTGTTGCGCGGCGGCGTGTACGATTTCCTCGCGCCGGCCGGCCAACATCACCGAGCCGCCGCCGGCGATGATCTGGCGCGCGCAGCCGAGGCCGATGCCGGTGCCGCCGCCGGTGATGAACGCTACCTGGTTGTCGAATCGAGGCATCGAGTCCCTCCGCTCAGTGGCAGCCTCAGCGCGGAGTGCGCGAAGCAAGCCGCTTCCCCCTGCCATCGCGCTGCCGCGCAGTCCAGCGTTCGGGCGTGCCGCAACCTGGCAACCGTTCAGTCGGGGCGCGGGCGCACGGCGTAGAGCGTGAGCAGCTCGTGATAGCCGCTCGATTGGTGCACGACGGTGGCGCGCGGATCGAGCGCGGCATAAAACGCGGCCGGCACGGTCATGCGCTCCGGCGTGTCGGCCAGCGCATGGCGCGTCTGCGACGAGCCGAGGAAGTAGACGTCGTCCTGGTCGAGCAGCGCCGGATCGTAGTTGTAGATGGCAGCGATGAACTGCGCTTTGAGGATGCGATGCGGCAGGCGCGGGTTGAGGCGCTCGAAGGCCTCGCGCATGGCGCGCGAGAAGGGGCTGTCCGGCGCGGCGGGATCGTACGCGGTCTGCAATCGCGGCAGCGTGTCCGATTCGAAGAGCAAGGTGGCGGTCGGCGAGAGATGCGTCGTGATCCACTCGAACATGTCCGCACGATAGTCGGTTTCGAGCGGCACCGCAGGCGCGGGCGGCGGGATGGTGGGCCTCGCGAGCCACAGCGTCGCGGCCGACGCCGCCGCGGCCACCGCCGCACCGGCGCGCTTGTCGAGACGAGTTGCTAGCGCACAGAGCCACGCCGCGCCGACGACGCAGAGCAACGCCAATGCGGGCAGGGCGAAGCGGTCGTACTGCGAGCGCATCGCCGAGAAGGCCGCGAGGTAGGCGAGCGCGAATCCGCCGAGCGCACCGCCGGCCGTTCGCAGCCGTAGCGCCGCCAGGCATCCCGCCGCGCACGCCGCCATGGCGGGGGCCCCCTGCGCGCGCAGAACGTCGAGGTAGTGCGCCGCCGCCGGCGGCGCGGCATTGGGGTGCGTTTCGAGCGCCACGTTGGCTTGAAATGTAAACCAGCGCAGGAAGGTCGGCAGATCGATCACGGCGTACGGGTTGAGCGCGAGAAATACCGCGCCGGCGATGCCGCAGCCGGCGCCGATGCGCGGCAACAGCGTCGATCGCGCAGCGATCGTCTGCCACTCGAGCCAGACGAACGGCAGGAGCAGCAGCGCGCCGGGATAGTTGGCGGCGGCGGCGACGCCGATGCCGGCCGCGGCAACCCAACGCGTCCGCCGCGTCGGGGCGCGCCCGTGTCGCACCAGCAGCGCAGCGGCCGCCAGCCACATCGCCAGCGCCAGCGTATCGACGCGGATCGAGACCGCCATCGTGCGCAGCAGCGGTAAAGAGGCGAGCAGCAGCGCGGCGAGGAGCCCGGCGCCGCCGCCCGCCAGTTCGCCGGCGAGCCAGGCGCCGGCTTGCACCGCGAGCGCGCCGCAAGCGAGAGCCGTGCAGCGCGCCAGGTCGAGGAACTGCGCTTCGTGTGTCAGCACGTAATCGAGAAACTGTCCGCTCGACGCCGCGCCGCCGAGCGCAAGCCGCACACGTACGCCACCGTAGATCATCGCCAGCAGCTCATAGAACAGCGCCGGATGGATGAAGTACGACGGATCGCCATGCTCGTAGAGCGCGCGCAGGGCGCGCATCATGTTGTACCATTCGTCCTGCCCGGTCCCGGTGACGGCGCCGTGCGGCAGCGTCGGCAGGGTGAGGGCAACGAACACCGCGACGCCGGCGAGACCTGCCGCGAACGACCCCCAGCAGGACGACGACGGGGCAGCGCGCATCGCGCCTGTCTAGCGTCGCCCGGAGCGGAACACCACCGTGCTGTCGCCCGCCGACGCGCGCGCCGATCGTCCGAGGAAGACCAGGGACGATGTCACAGGGTCAGCACGCGGCGCGGATACAGCACGTTCGTGGGCGCGACGCGCCAGCCTCGCCGACGCATCGTGGGAGCGAGCTGGCGCAGCGCATCTAACGATGCGCGCCGGGCTAACGCGGCGCGGCGTCGGCCAGCCGTGGCATTTCAGCAAAGGCGCGCGCGTCGTGCGCCGGGACGATGTGCAGATCGGGGAAGCGCGCGGCGATCGCTGCCATGTGCAGCAGGTTGTCGCGCACCGCGGCTGGGTCGGCGTCGACGAGCGTGCGCTGCAGCCACGGGCGTTCCTCGCGCTGGCTGATGCCTTCGCGTTGCCACACCAGGTCGCCGACGAATGCGTAGCGAGCTCCGTCAGGCAGGGCGACGAACACGATCACCGAGCCCGGCGTATGGCCCGCCGCCGGCACGATGACGATGGAGCCGTCGCCGTAGACGTCGTGGCTCTGCGCAAAGCCGAGATACGGACCGCCGTCGAAGGTGTAGGTCTCGTAATGTGTGTCCTTGAGGCTGCGCGCGACGGCGGTGACGGCGCCGCCGTCGTCGATGAAACGCCGCTCCGCGGGCGTGATCCACACGGGCACACCGGGAAAATCGGCGATGCCGCTGACGTGATCCCAATGCGCATGCGTGAGCAGGATGCCGCGCAACAGATGCGGGTCGTAGCCGGCGGTCAGCAGCTGGTCGACGGCCGGGCGGCCGCGGTCGTAGCTGGTCGCCAGGCGGAACGGCAGCGGCATGAGCTGGAACTGCGCGTCGATATCGCGCCCGAATCCGGTGTCGATCAACAGATCGCCGCGCGGATGCTTGACCAACGCTCCGGCCATCGAGAAGTCGCGCCGATCGCCGAACGTTCCGCCGCGATAGGCGAAGGCGGCGCTGCGATGCGTCACGCCGGTGGGCAATTGAAACAGCGCCATTTCCGCCGGCGGCGCGGCGGGCGGCAGGGCGCCGCCGAGCGCCGCCGGCTGCGGCAGCGGCGCGGCTGCGAAGGTGGAGAGAAAAAGCACGGCCAGCAACAGCGCTATGGCGACGGCGCCGAGCAACTTCTTCATGCGGTCGCCTACTGCGCCGGCGGATGGAACACAAAGCTGCGCCGTGTGTGCCGCCGGCGCGGCAGCCGCGCGGCCGGCGGCCTGCTTCAGCGCTGAAACTCGAACGTCGCCAGACGCGGCGGCCGCGCCGTGTCGTCGCGATGCCACCATTCGCGGAAACGCAACAGACGCAGGCCGGCCTGTGTTGCTGCGGCGAGAAAGTCGCTGACATGGTGCGCGAACGCCGGCACGCCAACGGTGCACGCGCTGGCGTCGGTGAAGCGCGCTTGCGCGCCCTGATACTGACGGAACGGATGGAGCTCGCTGACCAACAGCAGTCCGTCGGCGGTCAGACACCTCGCCGCCTGCGCGAAGACCGGATCGAGCCGGTCGATGTGCTCGAGCACCAGATTGCACGTGATCAGGTCGAAGCGCTGGGCTGAGCACGGCAACCCTTGCGTCAGGTCGGCCAGTGCGAAGTCGACGTGCGGCGCGGTGACCTTTTGACGCGCCCGCTGCACCATGCCGGGAGAGAGATCCAGCGCCAGCAGATAGGCGCTGCGCTCGGCCAGCCAGACGGTGTTCTTGCCGGTTCCGCAGCCGATCTCCAGCGCGCAGCGGGCATGGCGTGCGCCGAGAATCTCGCGCGTCACTTCGCCGTCGAGGTCGCGCGTCAGGTTGCGGTCGAGATCGTAGGTCGCCGACCAGGCGGTGTACGCCTCGCGCACACGACGCGACCGACCCGGCACCGTTGCCATCGCCGCCGTTTCAGCCAGACCGCTGTCGGGCACCTGCGGCGCCGCCGCCGGAGGGGCTCACCAGCCGTATTGCTGGCCGTAGAAGATCGGCCCGCCGAGATACATCGCGAAGCCGATCCCGAAGACGAAGGCGAGGTCGCACTCCTCTTCCGAGGCGACGATCTTGCGGTCGCACAGGTCACGCGCCTTAGCGTACAGCGCCTTGGCGCAGCGCTCGACGATCTCCGCCGCCGATGCGACGCGCGCGCCGCGCTCCGCCACCAGTTCCGCCAGGCCCGACCATTCGCCGGCGGCCTTGCCGTCTTTGTAATCGTAGGCCCCGGCGCCGCTCTTGATGCCGTAGCGCTTCAGCGCGCGCAGCTTCCACACGAGCGGTTCGAAGGGCAGGGTCTCAGCCGCCGCGATGGTGTCGAACATGCCGGCGGCGATATCGAGGCCGGCCTGATCGCCGAGCTCGAACGGGCCGACCGGAAAGATCGCCTCGCGCATGGCCGCGTCGATGGCGGCGATCGGCGTGCCTTCGCGATAGATCTGTTCTGCGGCGAGCATGTAGGCGGCGAGGCCGGCATTGACCAGAAAGCCGGCCGATCCGTCGCGCAGGATGACCGGCGTCTTGTTGATGCTGCGCACGAAGGCGTGTGCGGTGGCGACGGCATCGGGCGACGTGTCGGCGCCGGCGATGATCTCGACCAATTGCATCATCGGATGCTCGGCGGGACTGAAGAAGTGCAGGTTGAGCAGATTGCGCGTGTCGCCGCCGGCGGCTTTGAAATCGACGCCGAGCAGGCCGGGGCCCATCGAGCTCGAGTTCGACGCCACCAGCGCCTCCTTGCGAATGCCGGCGCCGAGCGCCCGATAGAAGTCGGCTTTGATCTGCCGGTTCTCCATGCGCGCCTCGATGACCAGGTCGCGATCGAACAGCGCCGAGACGTCGGTGGCGACGTGCACGCTGCCGATCTTGCGCTCCATGTCGGCCTGCGGCAGCGACCCCTTCTTCACGGCGCGACTGTACTTCGCCGCCAACTTCTCCGGCACGGCTTTGGCGAATTGCGCCAGCGGCACGTGCGCGACGACCTCGTAGCCGGCTTCCAGCGCCAGCCAGGCGATGGCGTTGCCCATGTAGCCGTCGGCGCCGTCGACCCCGATCGTCCGCAGCGGCCGCGCCTTGCCGGGGAAGCCTTTCGGCAGCTTCTGCACCGCTTGCTGGGTGAAGAAGAAGCGCATGCCGGCGCGCCCTTCGGGCGAGGTGGCCACCTCGACGAAGGCGTCGCGCTCGAGGGTGATCGCATCTTTGAGCGGGAGCGCGGCGCCCTTGGCGATGACCTCGAGGGCGACGTAGGGAGCGCGCGGATTGGCGCGCCCGCCGGTCGCCTTTTGAATCATCGGCAGCACCATCGGCGCGACGCTCTCGGCGTTGGCGAGGTCGGCCGGCGGCGTGCGGTCGACCGCCGGCAACACGTCGCGCAGATAGCGCGCCGCGAACGCGTCCACGTCCGCGCCGCTGGGAATCACGGCGTCGATCATGCGGATCGCCGCCGCATCTTTGGCGCGAAAGTTCTTGCCGGTCAGAATGGCGGTGAAGCCGGCGTCGCCGTTGATCGGATCGTGCGCGTTCAGCAGCCCGCTGCGCCGCGGCATGCGCTGCGTGCCGCCGAGGCCGGGAAAGATGTTGAGGCGGATCTCCGGAAAGCCGATGGTCGACTTCTCCGTCGCGATGATGCCGCGGCAGGCGAGCGCGAGCTCGTAGATGCCGCCGAGCGCGAAGCCGTCGATGACCGCCAGCCACGGCAGCGGCCCGTCCTCGATCGCGTACAGCACCGCGTGGCCGCGATCGATGAAGCTGGCGAGCTGCGCGCGGTTCGCCGTCATCAGCTCGCCGATATTGGCGCCGGCGCCGAGCCCGAAGCGATTGCCCTTGAGGATCACGCCCGCCAGCGGCGTCTTGGCGTGCACGGCGCCGATCTCCTTGACCTTGGCGTCGAGCCCTTCGACCGCCGCCGCCGACAAGGTGTTCATGCCGCCGGAGTCGAACGTGACGAAAGCGATGCCGTCGCGAATCTCGTGTGTGAACATGCGTGCTCCGGGGGCAGGGTCGGATGCCGGCTGTCAGGAATCGGTCATCAGATTGCGCTCTGACACCGGCCCCCGACACCGTCACTCGTTGCGGGTGAGATAGGTGTACTCGTTGAGACCTTCTTCGTAGCGGCGGCGCAGGCGGGCCGATTCCTCGAGGGTCAGAGAACCGTCGCGCATGGCGCGCTCGATGGTGCGGCGCACGCGCTCGATCAGCGCGTTGCGGTCGTATTGGACGTAGCGCAGCACGTCGCTGACCGTGTCGCCCTCGACGACGTGCTCGACGACGTAACGGCCGTCGGCGCCGAGGCGCACGTGCACCGCGTCGGTGTCGCCGAACAGGTTGTGGTAGTCGCCGAGGATCTCCTGATAGGCGCCGACCAGGAACACGCCGATGAAGTACGGCTGATTGTTCCACGGATGCAGCTCGACCACGTCCTTGACGTCGCGCTGGTCGATGAACTTGTCGATCTTGCCATCGCTGTCGCAGGTGAGATCGGCGAACACGCCGCGCCGCGTCGGCTTTTCATCCAGGCGATGGATCGGCATGACCGGAAAGAGCTGCTTCACCGCCCAGTGGTCGGGGGCCGACTGAAAGACGGAGAAGTTGCCGTAGTAGGTGTCGGCCAAGCCCTTCTCCAGCGGCTCGAGATCGTCCGGCACGTAGGGCAGCTCACGCGTGATGCGCAGAATCTTCTCGCAGCAGGCCCAGAACAGGCGCTCGACGCGCGCCCGCGCCCGCAGGTCGAGAAAGCCGAGGGCGAACAGCGTGCCGGCTTCCTCCTTGAGCTGCAGGCTATCGTGGTAGGCCTCCTGCACATTCTTCTGCGACACGCCGGCGTACACCTCGGCGAGGTCCTTGATGACCTTGTGATCGTCCGGCTGCACCGGCTCGGGGGCCTTGCCGGAGATCATCTCGTGCACGCCCAGCACGTCGAAGATCAGGACCGAGTGGTGCGCGACCATGGCGCGGCCGGCTTCGGTGACGATATCCGGATGCGGCACGCCCTTGGCGTCGCAGGCTTCTTGGATCGAGGCGACGACGTCGTTGGCGTATTCCTGCACCGAGTAGTTCATCGACGAGTGGAAGTTGGTCGATGAGCCGTCGTAGTCGACGCCGAGGCCGCCACCGACGTCGAGGTACTTCAACCGCGCGCCGAGCTCGTACAAGCCGACGAACACGCGACTAGCCTCGCGCAGCGCGTCCTTGTGGGCGCGGATGGCGGTGATCTGCGAGCCGATGTGGAAGTGCAGCAGCTCCAAACAGTCGAGCATGCCCTCGCTGCGCAGGTAGTCGACGGCATCGACGATCTCGACGGCGGTGAGGCCGAATTTCGAGCGGTCGCCGGTCGATTCGATCCACTTGCCGGCGCCCTTGGTGGTCAGGCGCGCGCGCATGCCGATGTGCGGCCGGATGCGCAGCTCCTGTGAGACGCGCACGATGAGCTCGACCTCGTGGAAGCGGTCGACGACGATGATCGGCGTGCGACCGAGCCGTTGCCCGAGCAGCGCCGTCTCGATGTAGTTCTTGTCCTTGTAGCCGTTGCAGACGATCAGCGCGCCGGGCGTCTCGCACAGCGCCATGGCGATCAGCAGCTCCGGCTTGCTGCCCGCCTCGAGGCCGATGCCGGCGGCGGCGCCGTACTCGACGATCTCCTCGACGACATGGCGCTGCTGATTCACCTTGATCGGATAGACGCCGCGGTAGACGCCACGGTAGCCGTACTCGCCGATGGCGCGGCCGAACGCCGCACCCAAGCCCTGCACGCGCGCTGCGAGGATATCGGAGAAGCGCACCAGCAGGGGCGGCCGCAGCCCGCGCTGCTGCAGATCCTGCACCAGGTCGAGCAGATCGATGCTCGCGCCGTCGGGCCGCGGCTGAACTTCGACGTGACCGCGCTCGTTGACCGTGAAGAAGCCCGCGCCCCACGCCGAAACGTTGTACAGCTCCATGCAATCCCGAACAGTCCAACCGCGCATCGTGCTGCCATCGCCTCCTTGACTGAGTCGCTGCCGCGAAACGCGGCCTACTATAGCGCGCGCTCGCAAAATACCATCCGGGGGCGCGCCGCCGGGGCGACCCGCTGAGGAAGCGCGCGGCGCGCGCCGCGCGCTTCCGGCGGGAAAAGGGGTGAGTGATGGGTCTTGAACCCACAACCCCCGGAGCCACAGTCCGGTGCTCTACCGTTGAGCTACACCCACCACAGGGCTGGTCGAGCGCCGAAAAAAGCAGAATCGAGTTTCGAAAGCTACAGGCATGGCGCGCCGGATGTCAGTGATCCTGCAGGTAGCCGGCCGCGCGCAGCCGCTCCAGCGTGGCGGCGTCGGGGGTGACTTGCTGGGGTGCGGAGTCGCCTTCGATGCGCTTTTGCAGCGCCGCCAGCTCGACTTCAAGGGCGTCGTGCAGCGTGGCGTCGACCGACGGCAATGGGCGGCGCTCGTACGGGTCGCGGCTCAGGTCGTACATCACTTCGCGGCCGTCCGGCGTGACCAGGAGCTTGTGCGTGCCGAGCACTAATGCCTGCTTGTGCTGCCAGTGGTCTTTCTGCACCCACTGTACCAGCTCGCTGCGCACCGGTGCCGGGTGCGTGGCGCGCTGCGTATCGTCGACGGTGGGTAACTCCTTGATACGCATCGTCGGCGGCGTGTCGACGCCGACGGTGTCGAGGATGAACGCCGCAAGGCCGCCGAGCTCGACCGGCTCCGGGACGAAGCCAAGGCTGTTGTCCGGCATGTGCACGCTCAATGGCACGTGGATCACGGCTTCGTTCAGCGAGGCGCCGTGACCGAATACGCCGTGGTGACCGAACTGCTCGCCGTGGTCGGCGGTGACGACCACCAGCGCGTTCTTCAGAAAGCCGCGCTGCTCCAAGCCGGCGAACAGGTCGCGCAACACGCCGTCCATGTACTGCACTTCACCGTTGTACATATCCTCGATGCGCCAGACTTCCTCTGGGCTGAACTCCCAACGATCCCACATCACCGCATTGATGAGCTCCTCGTCGCTGCGCTCGACGGCCGGCGAGCGAGGCGGCGTGATACCGTGGTGGGTGCGATAAGGCAGATGGACGTCCATGTAGTGCAGATAGACGAAATGCGGCTTGTCGCGGCCGACCTCATCGACCCACTTGAGCGCCTGGTCGTTCACCAGCTTTCCGTCCGACTTCGGATTCTCGTAGGTCGGCTCGCCGACCAACTTGTAGCGCTGGAACCCCTGGCTGAACCCGATAACATCCTGGATCACGGCGTTGGCTGTCACCCCGGAGGTCATGTAGCCGTGCGTAGCCAGCACCGACGCCAACGTGGTGGCGCCGTCTTTGAGCGACACAAAGAAGTCGGTGACGCCGTTCTCGCTCGGGTACTGGCCGGTGAACAGCGACGCCACCACCGGTGCGGTCCACGAGCTCGGCGCATAGGCGCGCCGATAGATGACGCTCTTGGCGGCGACGTCGTCGATGAACGGCGTCAGGTCCTGCGGCGAGCCCATCGCGCCGACGCGGTCGAAGCGCAGGCTGTCGATCACCACGACGAGAATGTTGGGTTGCGAGGTGGCGCGGCTTCTGCCGACCAGCAGCGCCAGCGCCACGGCGGCTACCGCTGCCGTCGCGGCGCCGATGGCTAATCCGCGTCGAGATAATCTCTTGGTGACACTCATCCGCGTCCCACGACGTCTAGCACCCCACTTTGGTTGACAAGCGCGGCGAATTCCTCGGGTTCGGGGGCGACAGCGACCGGTCGTTCGCCCCTTGGAACGGCCGGCGAACGCGCGGCGAATCACCGCGATTAGTCATTGAGATATCCTGCCGCGCGCAGCCGTTCGCGCGTTGCGTCGTCCGGTGTGATTTGGCGGACCTCGCCGGCGGCGCGCAGCTGCTTGAGCGTGTCGGCCAGCGCGCGCGTCAGAAGGGGGTCTGGCGCATGCGGGCGGCGCTCGAACGGATCGGCATGCAGGTCGTACGCGACCTGCTCATCGTCGGGCGTCACCACCAGCTTCTGCGCTCCGACGATCAGCGCTTGCTTGTGCGACCAGACCGTCTTGCTGGTCGAGGCGACCAACTCGCTGAGCACCGGCGCCGGCGCATGCCGCGTGTCCACCGTCGTCGGTAGGCTGGCGACATCCATACTCGGCGGTCGAGCGGCTGACGCGCTGCCAACGATGAATGCCGCCAAGCCGGCAATCTGAACCGGCTGCGCGATGTGTGCGATGCGCTTGTCCGGGGTGCGGATGATCAGCGGCACATGAATGGATGCTTCGAACAGCGAGGTGCCGTGGCCGAAGGCGCCGTGCGCGCCGAACTCCTCGCCGTGGTCGGCGGTGACGATGACCAGCGCGTCGCGCAAGAAACCGCGCTGCTCGAGCTGCGCAAACAGATCGCGCAGCAGCCCGTCGGTATAGCGCACCTCGCCGTCGTAGAGATCTTGCAGGCGCCAGGTGTCGTCAATCGAGAAGTCGCTGCGTCCCCATATCAGCGCCCCGTTGAGGCTCTCGTCGCTGCGGTCCAATCCCGCCGCGCGCGGCGGCGTCAGGTCCGGATGGCTGCGGTACGGCATGTGCGCGTCCATGTAATGGAGGTACGCGAATACCGGCTGGCGGGGATCGGCGAGGTCGAGCAAGCGCAATAACTCGGCGTTCACCAGCCCCCCTTCTTCCTTGGGGCTGGCAAAGGTCGGATTGCCGACAATTTTGTATTCGTCGAATCCCCGCCCGAAGCCCAACATGCCGCTGATGGCGTTGTTGGCCGACACTCCAAACGTGGCATAGCCGCGCGCCGAGAGGGCTTCTGCGATCGTCGTCTTGTCCGGCGCGATGTTGGCGAAAAACTTCGTGAAGCCGTGCTCCGACGGCATCTCGCCGGTGAACAGCGAGACGACGGAGGGCACCGTCCACGAGCTCGGTGAATACGCGCGGTCGTAGACCAGGCTTTCGGCGGCGAGTCGGTCGAGAAACGGCGTCAAGCGTTGCGGCGAGCCGCAACTGCCGACGCGGTCGGCGCGCAGACTGTCGATCACGACCATGAGGATGTTGGGCGGCGGCAGGTTACTGCGGCGCACGGTCCAGGCGATCGCGGCCAGCGCCAGCCCGCCGGTCACCGCTAGTACCGCAACCAACCAGCTGCGCCGGCCGCGCCGTTTCGCGTCGCTCTCCATCTCGGTCGGAATCTCTGCCGCTCGTCGCGCCGCGCGGGCTGAGAACGGGCGTCCGTCCAATGTGCGCCGAGCCGCGCGGCCGTTGCAACCGCTCGCGTAGGACCGGCCGCGCGAGCGCGGAAATCGCCGGTTGATTGGCTGGACACGCGCGTCATCGTAGGCGAGTTGGAGTTCGGCATGCGGTGCACGATGGTGAGGTGGCGACGGCTGACGGGGTTGACGCCTGGGAGCGCCGCATGATGCAGGCGGTGCGCCGGCTCGGCTTGCCGATCGCGCTGATCGCCGCCGCCGCCGGCGTCCTGCTGTGGGCCGATCGCGGCTCGCGGCATGGCGGCGCGGCGCGGCGCGCCGCGGTCATTCCGCTCGCCATCTTGGAGCACAGCTCCAATCCGCTGCTCGAGGAGACGCGGCAGGGCGTCATGGCCGGCCTGGCCGAGCGTGGCTTTCGACCCGGCGACAACATCAGCGTCGCGCTGTTCAACGCCGAGGGCGACCTGGCGACTGGCAACTTGATGTCGAGCAAGCTCGCCGGCGGCGACTATCGCCTGGTGGTGACCTTGTCGACGCCGATGCTGCAGGCGATGGCCAACGCCAATCGCGGCGGCAAGACGGTGCACGTGTTCGCTGCCGTGACCTCGCCGGTCGATGCGGGGGTCGGCATCCGCAGCCTCGATTCGCTCGACAAGCCCGCCCATTTGGCCGGCATCGGCACGGCCCAGCCGGTCGAGGAACTGCTGCGCGAGATGAAGCGTCTGCAGCCGGCGCTGGCGCGCGTCGGCGTGGTGTGGAACCCGGCCGAGGTCAATTCCGAGGTGTGCACCAAGCGCGCCCGCGCCGCCGCGGCGTCGCTCGGCATCGAGCTCATGGAGGCGCCGATCGAGGGCACCAAGGACGTGCGCGAAGCTGCCGAGTCGCTGGTGTCGCGCGGGGTGCAAGCGTTCTGGACTGGTGGCGACGCGACCGTCAACAACGCCGTCGACGCCCTGATCGGCGTCGCGCAACGCGCCGGCGTGCCGGTGTTTTCCAACATCACCGGCCATACCGCGCGCGGCGCGCTGCTCGATCTCGGCGCCAGCTACTTCGAAGTCGGCGCCGAGGCCGGCCGTATCGCCGGCGACATCCTCGCCGGCAACGATCCGGCCAAGATGCCGGTGCGCGACTTCATGCCGAAGCGCATCGTCGTCAACCGCCAGGCGCTGGTGGGGCTGCACGAGACCTGGCAGCTCGACGAGACGGTGCTGGCGCAGGCGGCGCAGATCCTCGAAGTCGACGGCAGCATCACGCGCCCCGGCGGCGCGCCGACGCCGACCGCCGCGCCGCTGCGCGCGCGGCCGTGGGTGATTCGCATCGTGCTCTATCTGCAATCGGCGCCGGCCGACGAAGCGCTGGAAGGCATCCAGGAAGGGTTGCAGAATGCCGGCCTGGTGCCCGGGCGCGACTACACCTTGGAGATCTCCAGCGCACAGGGCGATTTGGCGACCCTGTCGAGCATGCTGGATCGCGTCAACAGCGACGGCACCGAGCTGCTGATGACGCTGTCGACGCCGACGCTGCAGACCGCGTTGCAGCGCGTCAAGCGCATCCCGATCGTCTTCACCTTCGTCGCCAACCCGCTGTTGGCGGGCGCCGGCACGTCGGATACCGATCACCTGCCGAATGTGACGGGCGTCTACACCGTCGGCCGCTATCCCGAGACGGTGGCCATCATGCGGCGCGATTTCCCGGCCTGGCAGCACGTCGGCACGCTGTTCACGCCGGGCGAGATCAACTCCGTCTACAACAAGGACCTGTTCGTCGCCGCGTGCCGCGAGAGCGGCATTACGGTCGAGACGATCGCGGCGAACTCACCCGGCGAGCTGGCCGATGCGGCGCTGGCGCTGGCCGGGCGGCCGATCGACGCCATCGTGCAGATCTCCGACAACCAGAGCGCCGGCGGTTTCGCCGCCATCGCGCGCGCCGGCGTACGCGCCGGCAAGCCGGTGGTCGGCTTCACCGGCTCTGCCGTAGAACAGGGCGCCGTGTGGGCGCTCGCCGTCGACTTCCACCAAGCCGGCCGCGACGCGGCGGACAAGGCGGTCGCCGTGATGCGCGGCACGCCGCCGGGGCGGATTCCGTTCACCGCCCCGTCGAACGCCGAGCTGGTGGTCAGCTTGCCGAACGCCAAGGCGATGAACGTGACGCTGCCGCAATCGCTGATCGAGCAGGCGGACAAGGTGCTGAAATGATCGCGCGCGACAGGCGGGCGGTCTGGTGCGCTGCCGGCTGTCGACCGTCCACGCCCCGCATGCGTCTCCGCACGGCGCACGGTGCCGTGGCGGTGCATCCGAGGGACTGATGGACATCACGCGTATTCCCGGGCCCGACTGCATGCGGGTGGCGCTGTGCGGTCGGCTCGATGCGGCGTGGAGCGCGTCGGTGCAAGACGCGTTGTCCGAGTGCGTGCGCGCCGGGCAGCACCAGATCGAGCTCGACATGTCGCAGGTCGTCTTCATTTCGTCGGCCGGCATCCGCGTGCTGTTGATCACCTATCGCCAGCTCAGTGCGATCAACGGGCGGCTGGCGGTGGTGGCGGCGTCGGCCGAAGTGCGCGAGGTCATCGAGCTCTCGGGGCTGCGCGCGTTGCTCGGCCAAGCCGCAGCCGTGCCGGCGCCGTCTACGCCCGCCGCGCCGGCGCCGCGCCGGCTCGACACCGCCGCGGCGCGTTTCGAGGTGCACGCGCTCGACGCCGCGGCGCAGATGTCCGTGCGCGCCATCGGCGATCCGACCGCGCTGCTGCAGCGCGGCGCGCTGACCGATGGCCTGCAACGCGAAGCCTTCCCGCCGCAGCGGCTGGCGGTCGGCGTCGGCGCCTTCGGCAATGCGGCCGATGCCGGCGGCGCGCGGCTCGGCGAGCTGCTCGCCGTGGCGGGCGCCGCGGTGACGTTGCCGACCAGTGGGGAGGGGCGGCCCGATTGGGTACTCTGCGAGGATCGCTTGGTTCCCGAAGCGCGGCTCGCCTACGGCCTGGTCGGCGACGGCGAGTTCGCTTGGCAGGCGCGCTTCGACTCCACGGACGCCGGTCGGCTGCCGCTCGACGAATTGGTCGCCGCCGGGCTCGCCATCTGCGCCGCCGATGCGATCGCGATCGCGGTGGTCGCCGAGGCGTCGCAGTTCGTCGGCGCCGCCCTGCGCCGCTCGCCGCTGGGCCAATCCGCCGGCATCTACGGCTTCCCGGCGGTGCGCGAGCAGCTCGACTTCACCGCCGAGCCGGCGTTCGCCGGCAGCGTCGGCGTGCTCGCCGGCTTCGCGCTGCGTCGCCCGAGCCCGGCGCTGCAGCCGCATTTGCGAGCGCTGAGCCGCGACGGCGCTGTGCAGGCGCATCTGCACGCGGCCGTGTTCCCGTATCGACCGCTGCGCCGCGACGCGCAGACGCTGGTGGCGACGGTGCGCGAGCTGTTCGAGAGCCAGCACCTGCTCGGCCTGCTGCACCTGCTGCACGACTGGCGTCCGACGACGGGCGCCGGCCAGACGATCCTGCAGCGCGGTGCGCTGTGGTGCGCGCCGCTGCGCGGCGCCGGAGCCGCGTCGTGACGCTGCTGATCGGCGCGCTGACGCTCGGGCTGATCATGGCCCTGCTGGCGCTTGGCGTGTACGTCTCGTACCGCATCTTCGCCACCGCCGACATCACGGTCGACGGCTCGCTGACCTTCGGCGCCGCGGTGGCGGCGGTGCTGATCGTGGTGCACGGCGTCAATCCCGCCGTCGCCACCGCGGCCGGCTTTCTCGCCGGCGCGCTGGCGGGCTGCGCCAGCGGCCTGCTGCAAACGCGCTTCGGCATCAACTCGCTGTTGGCCGGCATTCTGGTGATGACGGCGCTGTACTCGGTCAATCTGCGCATCATGGGGCGCAGCAACGTGCCGTTTCTCGGTGCGACGACCCTCAGCACCTGGTGCGGGCATCTCGGCGATCGCCTCTTCGGCGGCGGCGAAGTCAACCTCGCCGGCTGGGCGGTGAACGCACAGGACCTGGTGCAGTTGGGCGTGATGGCGGCGATCGTCGGCGCCGCGGCGGCGGCGCTGTACTGGTTTTTCCGCACCGAGCTCGGCACGGCGATGCGCGCCTCGGGCGACAATCCGCAGATGATCAGCGCGCTCGGCGCCAACGTCGGCCGCTATCGCATCATCGGCCTGGCGCTCTCCAATGGGCTGGTCGGGATGTCAGGCGCGCTGTGGGCGCAGTACCAAAATTTCGCCGACGCGCAGATGGGCATCGGGATGATCGTGTGGGGGCTGGCCAGCGTCATCATCGGCGAGGCCCTCACCGGCGCGCCGAGCCTGGGCTACGCCATCATCGGCGCCGTGTTCGGCTCGGTGCTGTTCCGTCTGCTGGTCGCCATCGCGCTCGGCTTTGGTCTCAACCCCAATGATCTCAAGTTGATCACCGCGCTGTTCGTCTTCCTGGCGCTGATCCTGCCGGGCGCGCTGGCGCATCTGCCGCGGCGGCGGCGCGCGGTGGAGGCCGCATGAGGCGTTCAGCGCTCCGACCGCCGCGGGCACGGAGAACGTTGCGATGATCCGGCTCAGCGACGCGCAGAAGACATTCTATCCCGGCACCATCAATGAAGTGCGGGCGCTGCGCGGGGTGTCGCTGGAGATCGCCGACGGCTCGTTCGTCGTCGTGCTCGGCACCAACGGCTCGGGCAAGTCGACGCTGCTCAATGCGCTGGCGGGCTCGTTCCTGCTCGATGCCGGCCGCATCGACTTCGACGGCACCGAGGTGACGCGCTGGCCGGAACACAAGCGCGCGCGCTTCGTCGGCCGCGTCTTTCAGAATCCGTTCAGCGGCACGGCGCCGGCGATGTCGATCGCCGAGAACTTCGCGCTGGCGATGCGGCGCGGCAAGTCGCGCGGCCTCGCCTGGGCGCTGCCGCGCCGCCTGCGGGGCGAGTTGGCCGACCGAGTCAGAAGCCTCAAGATGGGGTTGGAAGATCGCCTCGACACGGCGATCGGCACGCTCTCGGGTGGCCAACGTCAGGCGCTGACCCTTCTCATGGCGACCTGGCTGCGCCCCGGCCTGTTGCTGCTCGACGAGCACACGGCCGCGCTCGACCCGAAGAGCGCCGATCAGGTCATCCGCCTCACCGAGGCGATCATCGCGCGCGAGCGCCTGACGACGCTGATGGTGACGCACTCGATGCAGCAAGCCGTCAACCTCGGCGACCGGATCGTGATGATGCATCGCGGCGCCGTGCTGCACGACGCCAGCGGCGCCGACAAGCGCCGCCTGCGCGTCGACGATCTGCTCGACCGCTTCGAAGACGTGCGCCGCCGCGAGCTGCTCGATCCGAGCGCCGCCGAGCTGCTTGCCGCCGCATACGTGTGAGCGGCCGTCGCGACCCACCGTCCAAATCGGCGCGGGACCCGGTCTCGGTGCGGTCCGAGCGAGCCGGCGTGAGACGGCACGCACCGCAGACAATGGAGCCGCGCGCTCCCCGGGGCTGTGCTCCGGCCTCGCAAGCAGGTAGGGTGGGTCGGATGAAGGCACAACCGACCCACATCGCTGAGGCCGACGCGAGCGGATTCGCCGCGCTCGGATTGGATGACCGACTGCTCAAGGGCTTGGCGGAGTTGGGCTACGAGGAGCCGACCGCGATCCAACAGGAAGCGATTCCACCGCTCCTGGAGGGCCGCGACCTGGTCGGCCAGGCGGCCACCGGCACCGGCAAGACGGCGGCGTTCGCGCTGCCCTTGCTGCAGCGGCTGTCCGAACGGCGTGGACATGGGCGGCCTCCGGCGGCGCTGATCCTGGTGCCGACGCGCGAATTGGCGATGCAGGTGGCCGAGGCGGTGCAGCGTTACGGCAGCCTGCTCGAGGTCGGCGTCGTCGCACTGTATGGCGGCCAGCCGTTCAGCCCGCAGTTGCGCGCTTTGCAGCGCGGCGTCGACGTCGCGGTCGCCACCCCCGGGCGCGCCCTCGACCATTTGCGCCGCGGCTCGCTCTCGCTGGCCGCCGCGCAGATCGTGGTGCTGGACGAGGCCGACGAGATGCTCGACATGGGCTTCGCCGACGATCTCGACGCAATTCTGGCCGCCGCGCCGGACGAGCGGCAGACGGTGCTGTTCTCCGCCACCATGCCGGCCCGCATCGCGGCGATCGCCAAGCGCCACCTACATGACCCGGTGCAGCTGCGCATCGCCGCCGAGCGCACGCGAGCCGGCGCCACGCCGCGCGTGCAGCAGCGCGTCTACGTGGTGGCGCGCGCCCACAAGAGCGCCGCGCTGCGCCGCGTCCTCGACGTCGAGCAGCCGACGGCGGCGATTGTCTTCTGTCGCACGCGCAACGAAGTCGACGAGCTGGGCGAGCAGCTGACGACCGCCGGGCGTCGCGCCGAGGTGCTGCACGGCGGCATGTCGCAGGAGCAGCGCGACCGCGTCATGACCAAGCTGCGCGGCGAGACCGCGGCGCTGGTGATTGCCACCGACGTTGCGGCGCGCGGGCTCGACATCGCGCAGCTGACGCACGTCATCAACTACGACGTGCCGTCGGCGCCGGAATCCTACGTGCACCGCATCGGCCGCGTCGGCCGTGCCGGTCGCGAAGGCGTCGCAATCACCTTCGCCGAACCGCGCGAGCAGCGCCTGATGCGCAACATCGAGCAGCTCACCAAGTGCCGCATCGAGGTCGCGCCGGTGCCGACCATTGCCGAGCTGCGGGCGCGGCGCGCGCAACACGCCGCCGATGCGCTGCGTGCGGCCGTGCAAGATCAGGTCGACGCGTCGCTCCACAGCGCGGCCGAGGCGTTGCTGGGCGAGGTCGATGCGCCGCGCTTGATCGCGGCGGCGCTGACGCTGTTGCAGGGAACCGGCTCGGTCGAAGCGGAGATTCCGGCGATCGCCGAGCCGCCGCGTCGCTTCGAGCTGCGCGAGCGCGGCGCGGAGCGCGAATTCGTCCGCGCGCCGCGCGCCGGCCGCGGCGCTGCCGACCGCACGCAAGCCGGTATGACGCGCCTGTTCATCGGCGGCGGCCGCGAGATGGGCATTCGGCCGCAGGATCTGGTCGGCGCCATCACCGGTGAAGCGGGCATCGCGGGGCGCGAGATCGGCGCCATCTCGATTCTGGATCGGTTCTCGCTGGTCGACGTGCGCAGCGAGCTCGCCGACGATGTGATCGAGGCGCTGCAGGGCAGCGCCATCAAGGGTCGCCGTGTGCAGGTGCGTCTCGACCGGCCGCAGGAGCCGGGCGCTGGGGAACACCAAGCGGCGGACGATGCCGAGCGCCGGCCTGCTCGTGGCGATGCGCGCCGGCGCGATGGAGCGACGCGGCGTCGCTGAAGCGCGCCGCGCCCCACCTTCGGTCGCCGTCCGTTCAACACATCGACGACACCGAGAAAGCGCCGCAAACGCGATAGCGCGGCGGCCCTGCGCCAAGGCATCAAGAGAGTCAGTCGCGCGGCAACGCGGCGCCCGGCTCGCCTGACGGTGCGCGCCATTTGCGCGCGTCGCGACAATCCGCTGGCACGGTCGTGCCGGCCGGTGAATTGGACGCTGAAAGTTTGGTCCGATTCGCTGCAGACCGGCGCGGTCGTTCCTCTATACTGATTGCCGGCATCGGAGGCGGCATGCAGAGGCTGAATGGGTTGGCAATGGGAGTGGCGCTGGCGTGTGCACCAGCGGCCTGGGCCGGCGTGAACCCGGCGGTAAGCCTCAATGCCGGCTCGACCAGCGGCATGCCGGGCGATTCGGTCGAGATCAGCGTCACGCTGCAGATCCTCGCGTCCCCGGCGCCGGCAGTCGTCGCCACGTCGAACCATCTGTCGTTCGACGCTGACACACCGATCGCGGCGCGCAGCGACGGCAAACCCGATTGCACGGTCAATCCGTCGATCGACAAAGAAGCGAGCGACTTCGGCTTCGTGCCCGACGGGTGCAGCGGCGCCACGTGCACGGGCATCGAAGCGTTGGTGCTTTCCGCTACCAATGCCGCCGCCATTCCCGACGGTGCCGAGCTCTATACCTGCCGCATCGCCATCGCCGCCGACGCGGCGCCCGGCGCGTATGCGATCACGAATGCGTTCGACTCGGCGCTCGACGCGACTCAGCGGCACTTCGCCGGCATCGGCACCGACGGCGGCGTCACCGTCGGCGGCTCGTTGCCAACCTGCGTCGGCGATTGCAGCGGCAACGAGATCGTGACGATCGACGAGCTGCTGGTCGGCATCAACCTCGCGCTCGGCGTCACCGCGGTCGCGACGTGCGCCAGCTTCGATCCGAGCCGCAACGGCGCCGTCGGCATCGATGAGCTGCTGCAGGGCGTCGACAACGCGCTGCACGGTTGCCCCTTCCATCCCGAGCTGCGGCTCGACCGCCGAGGTTGATGGCCACCAGGGCGCGCCTCCACCGTCGCTCGCTTCGACGCTGCGCGAGCCGCCCGCATCGAATGCTCGTCGGAAAGCGCATGCCGCTCTCCAAGCTACGGAGCGGCCGTGGCTACTCGATCACCACTTCCAGCAACGACACGTCGTCCTCGAAAGCTGCGCGACCCTGCAGCGCGCGCACGGCGTCGATCGTGGCGCGCAGGCGCGCTGCGCCGCCGGCCTCGGTGCGGGCGGCGAGCAGCTCGACGAATTCGTCGTAGCGCATCATGGCACCGTCGAGGCGCGTGATCTCGTACGCGCCGTCGCTGAAGACGTGGATGCGCGCCCGCGGCGGCAGATCGACGGCTGCGGCGCTGAACGGCGCGTCGGGCAATGCGCCGACCGGCATTCCCTCGGTGCGCAGGCGCTGTGGCGCGCAGCCGTCGGCGAGCACGACCGCTGCCGGATGACCGGCGCTGGCGTAGTGCAAGGTACGGGTCGGGCGGTGCAGGACGCCGTACCAGATGGTGAAGTACATGTTGTTGTGGCGCTCCATCGGGAAGGCGTCGTTGAGGCCGGTGAGCACCGCGGCCGGATCGTGAAAGTCGACGGCGCGCAGCGTCTGCGCGCTGATGGCGTGCATCGCCGAGACCGAGAGCAGCGCCGCGCCGACGCCGTGGCCGGTCACATCGAGCAGAAACAGCGCAAAGTGGTCGGCATCGAGCGATGCGTAGCCGAGTCCGTCGCCGCCGAGCGAGGTCGAGCTGACGTATTCCCACGCGGTGCTGATCGGACCGGACAGCGGCGCGGGCAACAGCGAGCGCACGTATTGGGCCGCCTCCGCCAGCTCGGCCGCCAGCGCCTGCTGGCTGGTGACCAGTGCCGCGTAGGCCTCGTTGCGCTGCAGCGTGGCGATGTGGGCGTTGGAGTGATGGCGGATGCGCGCGATCAGCTCGACCTTGTCCGGCAGCTTGACCAGGTAGTCGCTGGCTCCGAGGCTGAACGCCTCGGCCTTGGTCTTCGGCTCCTCCTTGCTCGACAGCACGATGAGCGGCACCTGGCGCGTCGCCGGCTCCTGGCGGAACGTGCGCAGCAAGGTTAGCCCGTCGATTCCGGGCATGACGAGATCTTGCAGGATGACGGTCGGCTCGAGCTCGACGGCGCGCGCGACGGCGCGTGAAGGATCGGTCTCGTGGTGCAGGACGATATCGGTCTCGGCGGCGAGCATGCGCTTCACCGCTTCGCCGACGATGCGCTGGTCGTCGATCAGGAGCACGACGATGCCGTGCTCACGCAGTCCAGGAATGACAGTCATCGTGTCGCACTCCAATCGCTCATGGCTTCCCCTTGGCCGCGACCCAGCGCACCAGCCGCGGCGCGATCTGGTCGAGCGGCAACACCTCGCCGGCGGCGCCGGACTCGGCCGCGGCGCGCGGCATACCGTAGACGACGCTCGAGGCTTCGTCCTGCGCGATGGTGCAATGACCCGCGTGGCGCAGGGCGAGCAAGCCGGCGGCGCCGTCGCGTCCCATGCCGGTGAGCAGCACGCCGCAGACGCGGCCGGGAAAACGCTGCGCGATGCTGTGAAAGAACACATCGATCGATGGGCGATGCAGCGCCTCGCGCGGCTGATCGCGTGGGCCGAGCTGCAGATCGTCGCGCAGGGCCAGGTGCGCATCGCCGGCGGCGAGGGCGATGCGCCCGGCGCGCAGCGGCCCGGCTTCGCTCAGTAGCCCGACCGGCAGTGCCGCGCGCCGTCCGAGCCAGCGCGCCAAGCCGGGGGCGAAGGCGTGGTCGATGTGCTGCACGACCGCCACCGCCGCTGCCAGCGTTGCCGGCAAGCCGCCCAGAATGGTGGCCAAGGCATGCGGTCCGCCGGTCGACGCGCCGATGGCGATCAGCGGTGGCACCGCCTGGGGCACGGCCGCGTCATGCCAGCGCTCGCCCACGTCGGTCGCTTCGCTACGGCGCGGTGCCACATCGGCCAAGGCGCGCACGGTAGCGATTTTGCGCACCAGATCGGCGCCGCCTTCGAGGCTGCCGGCACGCCCGAGGCGCGGCGTCGCGACGGCGTCGAGCGCACCGCAGCCCAGCGCGTCGTAGACCTTGCCGACGTTGCCGCGCACGGATGCCGTGACGACGAGCACCGGACAGGGAGTGCGGCGCATGATTTCGCGCGTCGCCTCGACGCCGTCGACATTCGGCATGACGAGATCCATCAACACCAGGTCGGGGCGATCGCGCTCGCACTGCGCGATGGCCTCGACGCCGTCGCGCGCCACCCAGGCGATCTCGGCGTCGGGAATCGAGCGCACGACACGGCGCAGGGCTTCGACCGCCAGCGCCAGATCGTTGACGATGGCGATTCTCACGCCGCGGCCGCGCCGATCAGCTCGCGCACGACGGCGGCGAGTGTGTCGTCCTGGAAGCTGCTCTTGGTCACGTAGCGGTCGGCGCCGGCGGCGAGGCCGCGCTGGCGATCCTCGTCGCGATCTTTGTACGACACGATGACGATCGGCAGGGCGCGTAGGCGCGGATCGGCGCGGATGCGCCGCACCAGCTCCAGACCGTTCATGCGCGGCATGTCGATGTCGGTGAGCACCAGGTCGTAGTCGCCGAGGCGGACGGCGTTCCAGCCCTCCATGCCGTCGAAGGCCATCTCGACCCGGTAGCCTTCGCGTTCCAAGAGGCGGCGTTCCAACTCGCGCACGGTGAGCGAGTCCTCCACGATCAACACCCGGCCGGCGCGCTGCGGCGTGGTGTCGGCCGCAGGCCGCGTGCGCCGCGCGCGGCCGCCGCTGATGAACGCGTCGCACGAGCGCACGAGGTCATCGACGTCGAGCACGAGGACCGGCTGGCCGTCTTGCAGCGTCGCGGCTGCGGCGACGTCGGGTATCTTGCCGAGACGCGCATCGAGTGGATGCACCACCAGGTCGACCTCGCCGAGCAGGGCGTCGACCTCGAGCGCGACGCGCTGTTCGCCGGTTCCGATGACGACGGCAGCGGTGGCGAGCACCGCCGCGCTCTCGTCCGCCAGCTCCAACACGTCCGCCGCCGGCACCGAGGCGATCGCGTCGCCGCCGACCTGCACGGCCGGATGCGCGGCGTCGCCGGCCAGGCTGGTGGCATCGAGCCGCACGACGCACGCGGTGCGGGCCAGCGGAAAGGCGAAGGGTGCGCCGCCGATCGAGACCACCAGCGCCGGCAGTACCGAGCGCGTCACCGGCAAGCGCATCTCGAACTCGGTGCCGCCGGTGGGCGGGCTGCTGATCTGCAAGCTGCCGCCGGCCGCCTGCACCATCGACTGCACGACATCGAGGCCGACGCCGCGCCCGGAGATCTCGGTGACGCCGGCATGCGTCGAGAAGCCGGGCAGCAAAATGAACGCAAAGAGCTCAGCCGGGCTCAGCTGCGCGGCGATCTCCTGCGCCGCCAGGCCGCGCTCGACGACGCGGCGGCGCACCGCCTCGACGTCGATGCCGGCGCCGTCGTCGCGCACGCGCACCACCAGCATGCCGCCGCTGTGCATCGCATCGACGGCGATGCGCCCTTCTTTCGGCTTGCCGAAGGCATGGCGCAGCTCGGGCGGCTCGATGCCATGGTCGACGGCATTGCGCAGCAGGTGATTCAGCGGCGCTTCGAGCTGTTGCAGGATCTCGCGGTCGACGGCGGTGTCGCGCCCGCTGATCTCCAGTCGCGCCTGCTTGCCAAGTTGTCGGGCGACGTCGCGCACGACGCGGCCGAGGCCCGGCGTCGCGTCGCTGAACGGCCGCAGGCGGCTGGCGAGGACCTGGTCGTAGAGCCGGGTCGACAGCAGCGTTGCGCTACGCGCGAGGGCGTCGAAGTGGGCGATGCGCTCGGCGAGCGCCTCGCGGCAGTCGTCGAGCGCGCGCTGTGCCTCGGTCGCTAGGCGGACGGCGCGCTCGCGCGGCGCGTTGCCGGACAAACTGGTGCGCAAGGCGTCGAGCAGCTCGGCGACCGCGTGCTGGCGCGCCTTCAGCTGTTGCAGCGATTGCGCCACCGGCTCGAGGTGACGCGCTTGCACCAGTGATTCGGCCGCCAAGCCCATCAGATGCGAGAGCGCGTCGGCGGTGACCTTGACCGCGGCGTCGCTTTCGCCCGGATGAGCGACGGCGGCCGGCTGGGGTGCGGAGGGGCTCGGTGCCCCGGCGGAAGCGGATGCGCCGGCCGCCAGGGCCGCCGGCGGGCGCCCCGTCGACGATGGTTGCGTGCCGATCGCGGCGATCTGCTGCTCCAGCGCGTCACCGTCTTCGCCGTTGGCGATGAGCCACATCGGCAGATCGTCCTCGCGCTGCGCGCTCAGCGCGGTGATCCAATCGAGTCCGCGCAGCAACCGGTCGACGTCGGCGGGCGCCAGGGCGATGCGCCCGTCCTGGGCGCCGACGAGCGCATCCTCCATGGCGTGGGCGATACGGACCGCGGCGTCGAGGTCGACGACACGCGCCGCCCCTTTGATCGAATGCGCGGCGCGCATCAGCGGTTCGATGGCCGCGGCGTCGCTGTGATGGTCGAGCGCTGCCAGCCCGTCCGTCAGCACCGCCGCGTGCGCCTCGACTTCGGCGCGAAACAGCTCGAGCAGCGAGAGGTCGTCGTCGCTCATGCGACGGCTCGCAGGAGGGCGGCGCCGATCAACTCCGCGTCGAGCAGGCCGACAGGTTGGGCGGCGAGGTCGAACTCCGCGCCGATGAACGGCGAGGCGCCGTCGGGCGCGGGCTGCAGCGCCTCCTCGGCGACGCGGTGCACGCCGTAGATCTCGTCGACCGGAAAGACCCAGCGCTGGCCAGCCTGCTCGATCACGGCGAAGCGCGGCCGCGTCGTTGAGGCATCGTCGCACGGCAGCCCGAGCAATCCGTGCAACGAGACACACAGCTGCAGCTCGCCGCGGATGTTGGCGAGACCGAGCAGCGTCTGATTGGCGCGATGTGGCACCGTGCGCACCGCGCGCGGCTCGATCGCTTCGATGAAACTGGACGTCGGCAACGCCAGGTGCCGGGTGCCGAGGCGAAAGACGACGCATGAGCGCATGCTGCCGTGGGCGTCGTCGGCGCCTGTCGCGACGCGCTGCGCCCACTCGGCCAGGTACTCTGGCGGCGCCGGGCGCTCGAGCGCCTGGCGTGCGGCACGGGCGAACACGGCGCAGTTGCGACAGTGGATGACGCGCGCCAGCTCGGGACAGCTGTGGTCGCCCTCGATGCCGATGCGGCTCCAGCAGAAATCGATGTCGGTCATGCGCCGCCGCTCAACGCTTGCGTGCGCGCGCGCGCAGGCGCGCGGCGCCGACCTGATCGCCGCTGCGCTCCAAGACCATGGCCAGGTGCAGCAAGGCTTCCTCGTGGTCGGGCTCGACCGCAAGCGCGCGGCGCAAACACTCGGCGGCCTCGCGATCGCGGCCCTGCGCGGCGCGCACCAGGCCGAGCAGGGTCAGCGCCTCGGCATCGACCGGCGCGCTGGCGAGCCGCGCAGTGGCCAATGCCGCGGCTTCCGGCAGGCGCCCGCGGTCGGCCAGCTCGCGCGCCAGCACCAGCGGCTCGGCGGCGCGGCGCGGCGGAGCCGAGACGGCGGCCATGCGCACGGGACGCCGTGTTGCCGCATGCGGCCGTTTACGCACGGCGCGCAACGGCGCCGCGGCGCGCCGCCAAGCGAATGCCGCGGGCGGCGGCACGCGCACGAATCCCGGCGTACCGTGCGGCAGCGGATCGGCATGGCCGAGGATCAACAGCCCATCCGGCTTGAGCGCGGCGGCGAAGCTGGTCAAGGCGTCGGCGCGCGTCTCCGCGTCGCAATAGATCAATAGGTTGCGCGAGAAGATGGCATCGAAGCGTCGGCTGGCGAACAGGCGCCCGGCGTCGATCAAGTTGCCGGTGGCGAAGCGCACCGATCGATGGAGAGCTGGATCGACGGCGATGCGACCGTCGGGCTGGGCGCGCAAGTACGGCAGCCAGAGCGGGTCGAGCTGCGTGTTGCGCAGTGCCCGTTTGGCGTAGACGCCGGTGCGCGCCGCCGCCAGGGCGCCTTCGCTGACGTCGAGCGCGTCGATATGAAACGCGTCGGCCGGCAGACCTGCGGCGGCGAGCGCGATGGCCATCGACCAGGCCTCCTCGCCGCTGGCGCAGGGCAGACTGAGTAGCTCCAGGCGCGCGTCGGCGCGGCGCGCCGTCGTCGCCCAGCGCGCCAACAGGCTGAACGGCTCGCGATCACGAAAGAACCACGTCTCGGTCACCACCACCGCTTCGACCAGCGCCTGCATCTCGGCCGGATCGCCGGCGAGGAGGAGGCGATAGGCCGCCACGCCATCGACGCCGCGCGCCTTGGCGCGCCGGCGCACGACATGGCCGAGCAGGCGCGGGCCGAGCGCCTCGGCGTCGAGACCGATGCGCTGGCGCAGCAATGCAGCGATGGCCGCCAGTCCGATCATGGCGGCGGACTCGCCGGCAGGCGCGCGTGCAGCGCCGGCGGGATCAAGTCGCGCCATCCGACCAGCGCGACGCCGGTGCCGTCCGGCAACACCAGCAGTGCCGTTGGGTCAGCCGGCGCGTCGATGCGCAGCATCTGCGTCGCGCCTTCCACCAGTAGCGCGACCGACCCCGAGAGCGCATCGGGACGCAGCAGCACCAGACGCGTGCTCAGCAATGCCGTCGGCGATACCCCGGTGCGCAGGCGTATCAGATCGATCACCGGCGCCGCGCCGTCGCGATGTTGCAGCATGCCGGCGATCCCCTCCGGCGCATCGCGCAACGGCTGCAGCGGCACGCACGGCAGCACCTCGGCGATGTCGCGCGCGTCGAGTCCGTAATGGCGATCGGCGATGCGCAACAGCAAGACGAGCATGGCAGGGCCGCCTTAGTCACTGGACGCGAAAGTGCGCCATCTCCCGCTTCAGCGTACTGACGGCGTCGTGCAGGCGGCCGGCGGTGTCGTGCAGCTCGCGGACCGAATCGGCCGACGTGTGCGCGGCGTCGGCCAATTGCAGCACCGCTTCGTTGATCTGCTGTGCGCCGGTCGACTGCGCGCGCATGCCTTCGTGCACTTCGGCGAAGCGCGGCAGCAGGTGATCGACCTGTTCGAGGATGCGGGAGAACTGCGCGCCGATGCGCGCCGTCTGGTCGATGCCGGTCCGCACTTCACCGGCGAAGCGCTCCATTTCCATCACGCCGCTGGCGACCGCAGTCTGCATCTCTTTGACGATGCGCCCTATGTCCAGCGTCGCGACAGCGGTCTGGTCGGCGAGACGGCCGATCTCGCGCGCGACGACGGAGAAGCCACGGCCGTACTCGCCGGCCTTCTCCGCCTCGATCGAGGCGTTGAGCGACAGGAGGTTGGTCTGATCGGCCACTTTGGTGATCGTCGTCGTTACGCCACCGATGGCGGCGGCGCGCTCGTTGATCACCGCCAGGCGTTCGGAGATGGAGGCGGCGGCGTTTTCGAGGCGGTGCATGGCGCCTTCCATGTCCTCGAGGCCGGCGCGACCGCTGCCGGCCAATGTCGCGGTCTCCGCCGTCGCCTGCGTGACGTCCTCCATGGTGTGCACCAACTCGCGCGACGTCGTCGTGATCTCCTTCACCGCGGCCGCGATCTCGCTGGTCGAGGTGCCGAACTCCTGGATCTGCGCGTCTTCGCGGCGCGCCGCCACGGCGAGCTCGTTGGCCGACGAGACGAGGCGGACGCTCGAGTGCTGCACGGCGCCGACCAACGCGCGCAGCGACTTGACCATCGCGTCGATGGCGCGCAGCAGCGCGCCGGTCTCGTCGCCGCCGCTGGTGTCGATGCGCAGGGTGAGGTCGCCGTCGCTGACGCGTCCGGCGGCGTCGGCGGCGGTGGCGACGCGGCGTGCGATCGAGCCCATGAGGAAGATCAGAATGCCGAGCACCAGCAAGGCGCCGAGCAGCGAGACCAAGACCGATTGCGTCAGCGCGCGGCGCACCGGGGCGAGGATCTCGTGGCGCGATACGCTCATCACCAGTGTCCAATTCCCCGTCGGGATCTTGGTACCCGCGAAGTAGTATTCATCGCCGCGCAGCGGGTCGGTGGCGAGGGTGAATGTGCCGCCGCTGCGCTGTTGGTAGGCCGGCGTCACGATGGGCGCGTAGGGCGTGTCCTCGATGCGTTTGGTGCGCAGTGACGGATCCATGGTGGCGGTGATGATGCGGCCGCGGCTGCTGATCAGGATGAAATCGGCGGTGTCGTGAGCGCGCAAACGGCCGAGAAACTGATCGATATCGTTCAGCGAGCGGTCGACGCCGGTGACGCCGACAAAGCGGTCGTTGATGACGATCGGTGCCATCTGCTCGACGATGTATTTGCCCTCGTAGAGATACGGCTCGGTGACCATCACGCGTTCGCGTGCCAGCTCGTCGGCCGGCGGCTGCTGATAGAGCGCGCTGATGCCCCCTTCGACCTCGACGCCTTCACCTTCCGGCTTGTGCTGCACGCGATTCTGCACGCCGCGGTAGTAGTAGCTGTTGTCCAGATCGCTGAGCGGCGCGAGGCGCACGGTGCCGGGGTCGTCGAGTGCGCGGAACCAATACGGAATGAAGCGGCCGTCCGGTCCGACAGCCTTCGGATCGAGCCCGCCGCTGCCGTCGGCATCGTGACCGTCGGCATTGATCTCATAGCCGATCGAGGCGCCGGTCAGCTCGGGGAAATCCGCCAGGATGTTGTGGGCGAAGGCCAGCGAGCGGCGGCGGTCGCCGAACATACCGCTCTCTTGCGCGACGGCCATGACTGCGGCGATGTCGACCGCAACGCGGTTGGCGCGGTCGACTTCCAGCGCCGCTTCGCCGGTGACGGCGGTGATCGCGGCCTCGCTGCGCTCGAGCAGCTCGTTGTTGAGACGCACGCTCCACATGGCGGTCTGTGCCGCCAAGACGAGCACCACCGGCAAGACGCCGAAAAGGGCGATCTTGGCTCGCAGGCTCAACCCGGTGTGGGTTACGCGCGCGGCGCGCGGCGGACGCGCGACGGCGATGCCGTCGGTCTCTTCGATCACGAGTCGAGCGCCTCTTGCACGGTGTCGTGCAGCGACACGACGCTGCCGAACCCGCTCACTTCGAACACTTCGCGGATGTGAGGGCGCGCGCGGCAGACGGCGACGTTGCAGCCGGTGGTGCGGCCGCGCTTGGCGGCCACCAGGATGGCGCGCAATCCGGCGCTGCTGACGTACTCCAGCTCCGCTAGATCGAGCACCAGTTGCCGCGGGGAGGTGTCGAGGCGAGCCAGCAGGGTGCGCTCGAAGTCGGCGGCGGTGCTGCCGTCGAGGCGGCCGCTCGGGCGCACGACCAACGCGTTGCCGATGCGTTCCTCAATGATCTCCATCAGAGGTCTCCAGTCAGCCTTGTGGCGAGCGCTCATGGCTCGCGGGCAGTCGTTTGCGCAGCCGAATGTGGTTGCGCCCGTTCTCGTGCGTGTACTCGAACTCGTCGACGTAGTGGCGCACCAGGTGCATGCCGAGGCCTCCGACCGGCCGTTGGTCGAGCGGCGCGTCGAGGGCTGGCGCGGGCAGGGTGCGCGGATCGAAGGCCAGACCGTCGTCGATCAGGTCGATCTCGATCGTATCGTCCAGCCGGGTGGCGCGCAGCTGAATGCTGCCGCCGGCGCGGCGCGCACCGGGGTGTCCGTACTCGATGCTGTTGGTCACCAGCTCGTCGAGCACCAGGTTGAGCTGGAAGGCGATCGCGGCCGGTAGCGCGACGTCGTCGGCGAACTGCTCGACGAACGAGGCCAGCGTGGCGAGCTCGGCGAGGTCGGTGCGCAGAGTGATTTCAGCCATGTCCCGCCAGCGTCCGGCGCATGCTAGCGGATTCGCCGCCGCACCAGAACTGCGAATTGGCGCCGCAATCGCGCTTGACCGGGCGCCTGCGACGGTATGAGGTGCCTGGCGCGCCGTGCAAGCTCGGCCGGCCAGGAGAGCGGAATGAAAGCGATCAACATCGACCGCCAGCTGCAGGATTTGGTGGCCAGCGAAGAAGTGCTGGCATTCTTCGACTTCATGTTGCCGCTGCAGGGCGAGGCGGCGGTCGAGGGATTGTGCAAAGTGTCGCGGCCGCGCGAGCGGCGCTCGAAATCGACCTACCTGTCGATCTTCTTCATCATCGATGCGCCCGAGACGGCGCAACATCGCAGCGTCGAGGCGCATCTCAAGCGCGCCGATTGGAATGCTGCCGGCGATCATCTCGAGGGCGTCGACTGCTTCGTCGCCATTCCCAGTCGCGGCACGACGGGTGGACTGGTGCTCAAAGAGGTCGATGTGTTCCTCGACGGCACGCGCGAGCCAGACATCGCGTTCGTGCGCGACGTGCTGCAGCCGGCGATCGCCCGCGCCGTCGACCTGCGCGCGAGCCCGGTCACGGTATGGGAGGATCCCGCCGAGGCGGGCGGCGCGGCAGCGCCGAATCCGGGCAGCGGCGGCTTCCTCGGCCGCCTGCGCCGCATGGCCGGCGGGAGCTAGCCGCGGGGTGGCAGGAATCTGGGCTCGGGTAGGAGGTGTCGGCCCGAAGCAGATCCGATTCCACACGAGCCACTGAGAGCCCCATCGATCCCTCGCCACGCGCCAGGCAGGAATCGAACCTGCGACCAGCAGCTTAGAAGGCTGCTGCTCTATCCACTGAGCTACTGGCGCCGTGCGAGAAATGGTCGGGGCGAGCCGATTCGAACGGCCGACCCCCTGCTCCCAAGGCAGGTGCGCTAACCAGGCTGCGCTACGCCCCGAACGAGGGGCAGCTAACAGAGGCCGGCAGCGGAAAGCAATTCACTCCCACCACGGGCACGCTGGGCGTGTCACGCGACGAGGAAGCGGGCCAGTTGCGGACGCAGGGTCGCAATGGCGCGGGCGCGGTGGCTGTGGCGAGCTTTCTCGGCGGCGTCGAGCTCGGCGAAGGTGCGGTAGAGGCCGTCGGCGACGAACAGCGGATCGTAGCCGAAGCCGCGCTGGCCGCGCGCCGCGGTCGCGATTCGTCCCTCGCAGGTGCCCTCGGCGCTGATCTCGCGCCCGTCAGGCTGCGCGACGACGAGGGCGCAGCGAAAACGCGCCGTGCGAGCAGGCGCCGCGACCGCGGCCAGCCGCGCCAGAAGGTGCCGCAGGTTCGCGGCGTCGCCGCGGCCCGCGCCGGCGTCGGCGGCGAAACGGGCCGAACGCACACCGGGCAGACCGCCCAGCGCATCCACCTCGAGGCCGGAGTCGTCCGCCAAGGCCGGTAGGCCCGTGTGGCGCGCCGCGGCGTGCGCCTTCAACCGCGCGTTGGCTAGAAACGTATCGCCGGTCTCCTCAACCGGTGCGGCGGCGGAAAAGTCGGCCAGCGAGCCCAGCGTCAGGCCGGGCAGAGCCAACAAGTCGTACAGTTCCCGCAACTTGCCGGTGTTCGTGGTCGCGGCGACGAGGATCACTTGGCGATGCCGGCCGCCTGTAAGACGCTGCGCTGCTGTGCCGCCAGCGCGTTGATCGCGGTGGTGCCCATCTCCGTCAGGCGGGCGAGCTGGGCGGCGGAAAAGGGATCGGCTTCGGCGGTGCCTTGCACTTCGACGAACAAGCCGGCGCCGGTCATGACCAGGTTCATGTCGACGTCGGCGGCGCTGTCCTCCGTATAACAGAGATCGACCAGCAACTCGCCGCCGACGATGCCGACGCTGACGGCGGCGACCGAGTCGCGCAGCGGCTCGGCGGTGATGGCGCCGCGGCCACGCAGGCGCGAGGTGGCCAGCGCCAGCGCGACGTAGCTGCCGGTGATCGAGGCGGTGCGCGTGCCGCCGTCGGCCTCGATGACGTCGCAATCGATCCAGATGGTGCGCTCGCCGAGCGCGCGCATGTCGGTCACGGCGCGCAGGCTGCGGCCGATCAGGCGCTGAATCTCGTGCGTGCGACCGCCGACCCGGCCGCGTGCGGATTCGCGTGCGATACGCGAGGTGCTGCAGCCCGGGAGCATGCCGTACTCCGCCGTGATCCAGCCGCGGCCGCTGTCGCGCAGGAAGGGCGGTACGGATTCCTCGACGGTCGCCGTACAAATGACGCGCGTCTGGCCGACTTCGATGAGCACAGAGCCTTGCGCATGGCGGATGAAATCCGTCGTGATTACGACGGGGCGAAGAGCATTCGGCGCGCGGCCGTCAATGCGAGTGGGCATCGGCCGTCTGTATCCCGCGGCGTCGCCGGTCTCCAGCGCATGGCATATGTGTAGAGTTTCGCGATACGTACATTCTTGACCTGCCGTTAGGCGCCATACAGCGCCATCACGGAAACACGTCGGGCAAGAAAATAGCGGTTGAGGCGATCCTTGCTCATGTTATTTTTTCGCCGCTGCCGACTTTCGGCGCACGGGACAGAAGGGCGGGAGACATGGAGAATTTCACGATCAAGGGCAGTCATCCTGTGATGGAGAAGATCCTGAACATCTCGCAGCGGGTCGCCGGCACAGATTCGACGGTCCTGATCATGGGCGAGAGCGGCACCGGCAAGGAGTTGATCGCCCGCTATATCCACGCACACAGCCGACGCTCCAATCAGCCGTTCATCGCGGTGAACTGCGGTGCCATTCCCCCCGACCTGCTCGAATCGGAAATGTTCGGGCACGAGCGCGGCGCCTTCACCGGCGCGGTGGGCTCGCGCATGGGAATGTTCCAGCTCGCCAACGGCGGCTCGATCTTTCTCGACGAGATCGGCGAGATGAGCGGCACGCTGCAGGTCAAGCTGCTGCGCGTGCTGCAGGAACGCGAGATCCGCCCCGTCGGCTCGGACCGCTCGGTCAAGGTCGACGTGCGCGTCGTCGCGGCGAGCAACCGCGACCTGGCCGTCGAAGTGGAGAAGGGGCGCTTTCGCGAAGACCTCTTCTATCGCTTGCAGGTGATCCCCATCCTGCTGCCGCCGTTGCGCGAGCGGCGCTCCGACATCCCGGTGCTCGTGCAGTACTTCCTCGACAAGTACAACGCCAAGCACGAGGCGCGGCAGTGCCGCGTGCTCGACGACACCATGGTGCACTTGTGGGAGTACGACTGGCCGGGCAACGTCCGCGAGCTGGAGAATCTGGTCGAGCGCATGGTGGTGCTCAGCGAGGACGGCGTCATTCGCGTCGACAACCTGCCGCCCAACATCCGGTCGTTCATTTCCGAGAAGAAGATTCCGCGCCCGACGCTCACCGAAGAGGGCATCGATCTCAATCGCGCGGTTGAGGAATTCGAGTACCGCCTGATCGACGAAGCGCTGCGCCGCACCAAGGGCAACAAACAGGCCGCGGCGCGCCTCCTCGGCCTGAAGCGTACGACGCTGGTCGCCAAGTTGCGGCGCAAGACCGGCGGTGGCGGCGAGGCCGAAGGGTACCTCATCTGATGGCGCCGGTGACGGCGCCAGGAGGGCATTGCGTATGAGCGAGACGAACAACCACCAGGTCAGCCGCGGTCGCGTGCTGATCGTCGATGACGATCCGAACACCTTGGAGATTCTGCGCCGCTGGTTGAACCGCGAGGGCTACGGCACGGTCAGCGCGGACAACGGACCGGCGTGCCTCGACGCGCTCGGCAAAGAGGCCGTCGACGTGATCGTGCTCGACGTCATGATGCCGGGCATGGACGGCCTGCAGGTATGCGAGCGCCTGCGCGAGCATCCGACGTGGCGCACCATCCCGATCATGCTGTTGACCGCCAAGGACGATATCGAGACGCGCTCGCGCGGCATGTTGCTCGGCGTCAGCGAATACCTGACCAAGCCGGTGAACAAGCACGAGCTGTTCGGGCGCCTGGAAGCACAGCTGCACAGCCGCGAGCTCGAGCGCCGCATGGAAGCCACCGCGGCGACCGTGGCAAGCATGGGAAAGAAGTAACCCGGCACGGCGCTCATCTCCGACGCTGCGGGCGGCGAGCGGCTGGCGAGGGCCGGCGCTCGCCGCTATGCTATGCGCGCATGCCGTCACCCCGCCGCGTCGCTGCGCCGCCCGTCGTCGCCGGCAGCGCGTTGCGCAACATCCGCGTGGTATTGGTGCGGCCGCGCGGCGCCGCGAATGTCGGCTCGGCGGCGCGCGCCTTGCGCAACTGCGGCGTCGGCGACCTGGTGTTGGTGCGGCCGGCGCTGCGCAACCTGGCGGCGGCGGAGCGCATGGCGGTGCACGCGCGCGAGCTGCTGCGCGCCGCGCCGGTGGTCGACGATGTCGCTGCGGCGATCGCCGATTGCGGGATGGTCATCGGCACCACGTGTCGGCAGGGCGGCTATCGCAGCGCCGTGCTCGATCTCGAGACGCTGGCGCCGCAGGTGCTCGCACAGGCGACGTCCGCGCGCGTCGCGCTGCTCTTCGGACCCGAAGATCACGGTCTCAACAACGATGATCTGCGCCACTGCCAGCACCTGCTGCGCGTCGATACGGACCCGGCGTACGAGTCGCTGAATTTGGCGCAAGCGGTACTGCTCGTCTGCCATGCCTTGCGGCGCACCGGTCGCGGCCCGCGCAGCGAGGTCGTGTCATCCGCGCCGGCCTCGGCGGCGGCGTTGGATGCGCTCTACGTCCACCTCGAGCGCGCCCTCGGGCGCATCGGCTTTCTCAATCGCCAGAATCCGGGCCATATCATGTTTACGCTGCGCGGCGTGCTGGGGCGCAGCGCACCGAGCCCGCATGAAGTGCGCACGCTGCGCGGCGTGGCGCGGCAGATCGAATGGATTGCCGGCCGGGCGCTGCCGGCGGAAGCGGCGCCAGTCGCGCAGCGCGTCACGCCGACGGCGGCGGCGCGGCGTTCACGGCAGGGGTAGCGCGCCATGGCGGAGATCATCTCGTTCGGCTCCATCGCCAGTGCCCGCCGGCGCGCCCGCGAACGCGAGGCGACGGAAGCCTGCGTACAGATCCTCGAAGCCAACCTGCAGCTCGCGCTGCACCTGTTCCACGGCGCCAGCGAGGGTGAGCGCGCACTGCGCGCCCGGCAACTGCGGCAGATCGCCGAGCTGTTGGAGTACGTCACGCGATGTATGTGAGCGCGGCGCGCTGGCTGCTCGCCGCGCTTTGGCTCGGGGGGCTGGCGAGTGCCGCCGGCGCCGTGTCGTATCAGGGCGAGCGCGATCTCGGGCAGGGCTTCGACCTGACCGCGCGCCAGCGCTTGAAGATGGTCAGCGATCCGGATGTCGTGGCGTACGTCAACGACATCGGCCGCAAGATCGCCGCGACGCTGGACGGCTCGTACTTCGACTATCAATTCGCCGTCGTGCTCGATCCGCGCGTCAACGCCTTCGCCGTTCCGGGCGGCTGGGTATACGTGCACAGCGGGCTGCTGGCCACCGCCAAGAATGACGACGAGGTGGCCGCCGTGCTCGGGCACGAGATCGGCCACGTGCACGCGCACCACATCGTGCGCCAGCAGGAGAAGACCGGCCTGCTGAGCTACGCGTCGCTGTTCGGCCTGCTGCTGGGCGTCGTGCAACCGGCCGCCGGCGCGCTGGCGAGCGCTGCCTCGCAGGCGGCGATCCTGCAGTACCAACGCGACTTCGAGCAGGAAGCCGACTATCTCGGCGCGCGCTACATGTTGGCCGCCGGTTACGATCCGCGCGCCATGCTGGACTTCTTCAAGCAGCTGTCGGACCAGCAGCGGCTGTCGCCGGCGCTGGCCCCGCCGTATCTGCAGACCCATCCGATGTCCGATGAGCGCCTCAACCACCTCGAGGCCGTGCTCAAGACACCGCAGTGGAAAACCCACCAACGGCAGCCGATCACGCTCGCGCTGGAGCGCGTCCAGGCGCTGGTACGGGTGCGAATGGAGCCGCCGGCGGACGTCCTGGCGGCTTATCGCCGACCGGTCGATCAACATCCGGCGAATGCGACTGGGCAGTATCTCTATGGGCTGGTTGCGTTCGAGCTCGGTCAACTCGACGTCGCCGCGGTCGCGTTACAGGCGGCGCACGACGGCGGCCTCGGCGCGGCGACCCGCGAGCTCGGCCGGCTCGCTTTGCGCCAGCGCGATGCGCCGCGGGCGCGCGCGCTGCTCACCGAGTATCTGGCCAGCACGCCCGACGATGCCGGCGCCTACGTCGAGCTGGCCAAAGCCGACGAGGCGCTGGGCGACCGCGAAGCGGCGCTCGAGGCCTACCAGCGCGCGCTGACGCTGGCACCGTGGCTCGAGACGGCACAGCGCGGTTACGGCCTGCTGGTCGGTCGCGCCGGCAATGCCGGGGAGGGCTTCTACCATCTGGCCAGCGCGGCGCGCCTGGGCGGCGACTACACCACCGCGCTGAGCCAGTATGCGCGCGCCGTGCCGCTGTTGCCGGCGGGCGATGCGCGCGCCGACGAGGCGCGCGCGTGGGTCGTATCGCTCAGCCAGTTCCTCAAGATCGAGGCCCCCAGCCTCGAGGCATCACAAACCGGCGAGCACGCGCCGCCGGCGCGCGATTGAGCGCGCGATCAGTGCACGCCCGGGCCCATGGCGAGGGCGTGCGGCTCGATGCCGAGGCGGCGAATGGCGACTTCCCACATGGCTTCGCTCGGCGTCTCGAACATCAGATGCGTATCCACCGGCACCGTGAGCCATGCCGAGGCGGCAAGCTCGCTGTCGAGCTGTCGCGGCCCCCAGCCGGCGTAGCCGACGAGGAAGCGGCTGCGGCCGGTGAGATCGGGACTTTCCAGGACGCGGCGCAGCAAGTCGCGCGAGGCAGAGAGAAACAACCCCGGGCTCACTTCGATGCCGTCGCCCGGGTTGTCAGCGATCAACAGCCAGCCGCGCGCCGGGTCGACGGGTCCACCGACCCAGACCTGCAGCCCGCTGTCGCGCGCCGGCGGCGGCTCGAGCTGCACGATCGACGAGGCGGTCGCTTCGGTACAGCGGTTGAGCACCAGCCCCATGGCGCCTTCTTCGCGGTGCTCGCACAGCAGCACGACGGTCTTGTTGAAGTTCTCGTCCAGCAGCTGCGGCATCGCCACGAGCAGCGTGGGTGCCAGGGCGCTCTCTTGATCCCACATTCACCGCCTCCGAACGGTCCGGGTGGTCTCGGCGGCTGCGCGCCGTCCCCACCACGGCCAGTTTCTGTCGGCGGGGTGCGGCGAAGTCAATGGCGCCGCGCGGTTGACTGCATGGCGCCGAGCGCGGAGTGTCGCGCGCGATGACGTTGCGGCGGAAGTTGGCGTGGATTGGCTTACTGTATTTCGCGGAAGGCATGCCGTTCGGCGTCGTCAAGGACATCTTGCCGGTATGGTTCAAGGTCAACGGCGCGTCGCTCGAGACCATCGGCTTGTTGTCGCTGTTCGGCTTGCCGTGGACGCTGAAAGTCTTCTGGTCGCCGCTGGTCGATCGCTTCGGCGAGCGCCGCACGTGGATCACTGGCTGTCTCGCCGTGCTCGCCGCCGCCACCGCGGCGCTGGCGCCGCTCGACCCGGGCGCGCCGGCGATCGGGCTGTGGGCCCTGCTGCTCGTTCTGACGATCGCATCGGCGACACAGGACGTCGCCATCGACGCGTACACGATCGGCTTCGTATCACCGGGTGAGGAAGGCGAGGCGAACGGCATCCGCGTCTCGGCCTATCGCGTCGCTCTCATCGCCAGCGGCGGCGGACTGGTATTGGTGGCGCCGTGGCTCGGCTGGCGCGCGGTGTTTCTCATCGCCGCGGCGGTCTTTGCGCTGTTGGCGGTCGCGGTGCGCGGCGCGCCGCGCGTCGTCGTACCGGCGGCGGCGCAACGCGATTGGCGGGAGCCGATTCGCCACTGGTTGTTGCGCGCCGGCGCGCCGGCGGTCTTCGCGTTCGTGCTGCTCTACAAGCTCGGCGATGCGGCGATGGGTCCGATGATCAAGCCGTTTTGGATCGATCGCGGCCTCGGCGTCGGCGAGATCGGGCTCGTCTCCAGCTCGCTTGGCGTCCTGGCGACGATCGCCGGGGCGTTGGTCGGCGGGCGGCTGACCGACCGCTGGGGCATCTGGAACGCGCTGCTATGGCTGGGACTGGCACAGGCGGTTTCGAATCTCGGCTACGCGTCCGTCGCCTGGCTCAATCCGCCGCCGCCGGCCACTGCGGTGAGCAGCTTCGGCGAAGCGCTCGGCGCCATCCTCGAGCCGGCGCGCGGTCTGATCTACAGCGCCTCGATGATCGAGTCGTTTGCCGGTGGGCTCGGCTCGGCCGCGTTCATGGCGGTCCTCATGAACGTGTGTGACAAGGAGCATGCGGCGGTGCAGTATGCGGCGCTGTCGGCGGTGTTCGCCCTGTCGCGCGATGTGGCCGGGGCGATCAGCGGCTGGGCGACGACCTGGCTCGGCTATGCGCCGTATTTCGGTCTCACCTTTCTCCTCGCCTTTCCGGCCCTGGCCCTGTTGCCGTGGGTGAAGTCGTGGATCCAACAGGATCCGCCCGGCGCCACCTCCGCGCCGGCGTAGTGGCGCCGTCGGCGGCGCGCGGCATCGCTTGGCGCGTCGCCGCCGGTCTGCGACAAGGCGGCGAGTCCCAGAGCACAACTCCCAGGAGCGGAACATGCGCGCGATCATCTTTGATCAGCCGGGTGACGAGAATGTCCTGCACGTGGGCGAGGCGCCGCGGCCCGCGCTCGGGCCCGACGATCTGCGCATTCGCGTGCGCAGCACCGCCGTCAACCGCGCCGACCTGCTGCAGCGGCAGGGCCTGTATCCGCCGCCGCCGAATGCCTCACCGATCCTCGGCTTGGAGTGCGCCGGTGAGGTGATCGAGGTCGGCGCCAATGCGCGCGGCTGGTCGCTCGGCGAGCGCGCCATGGCGCTGCTCGCCGGCGGCGGATACGCCGAAGAGGCGGTGGTGCACGCTGGTTCCGCCATGCGCGTGCCGGCGGTCCTGTCGGATGCCGAAGCGGGGGCGATGCCGGAAGTCTTCCTCACCGCCTTCCTGAACGTCTTCGTGCTCGGCGAGCCGCCGACGGGCGGCAGCGTGCTCGTGCACGGCGGCGGCAGCGGCGTCGGTACAGCGGCGATCTCGCTGTGCCGCGCCGCCGGCCTCAAAATCATCGTGACGGCCGGCAGCGTTGAAAAGTGCGAACACTGTCTGGCGCACGGAGCTGACGTCGCGATCAACTATCGCGACGGCGACTTCGCGTCGAAGGTTCAGGCGGCCACCAACGGCGCCGGCGTCAACGTCGTGCTCGATGCGATCGGCGGGCGCTACCTGGAAGGCAATCTCAGCTCACTCGCCGTCGACGGCCGATTGGTGATCATCGGTCTCATGGGCGGCCTGCGGGCCGAATTGGATCTCGCGCAAGTGATGGTAAAGCGCTTGCGGATCATCGGCTCGACCTTGCGCACGCGCTCCAATGGCGAAAAGGCGGCGCTCGTTGCCGCGTTCGTGGAGCGGTTCGGCGCGGCCCTGGCAGCGGGGACGCTGCGCCCGGTGCTCGACCGCGTGCTGCCGCTCGAGCAGGCGGGCGAGGCGCATCGCATCATGAAAGCGAGCCAGCATTTCGGCAAGATCGCCCTGCGCGTCGACTGAGCGCGAAAAACAGATTTGCATCAGTGCGACTGCGCTGGCAGCGTTGCAAATAACCGCTGCATCGCATGTCGCTCATCCCCCGCTCCCGCGCCCTCCCGATCGCTCTCGCTGCCATCCTCCTCGGCGCTATGGTCCACCGCGCCCAGGCCGGCACCAGCGTATGCGTGACGGAGAAGCACTCCAATGCGATGGCCATCATCGACGGCGCGACCAACGCGGTCGCCCATACGGTGGACGTTGGCGAGAGCCCATCGGAGCTCACCGCGTCACCCGACGGGCGCACCGTGTACGTGGTCAACGCCGGCGACAAGGCGAACGATATCTCGATCGTCGACGTCGCCACCGCGACGGTCAGCGGGACGATCAAAGTCGGCAGCCGTCCGCTCGGCGCGGCGGTCTCACCCGACGGCTTGACGGCCGCGGTCACCAACGCCGGCGGCGGTTCCGTGTCGATCATCGATCTTTCGACGGGCACGGTGTCAAAGACCGTTTCCGTCGGCGCCAATCCCGCCGGACTGGCCTTCACCCCAGACGGCCGCGAGCTGTGGGTGGCCAACTCGATCTCACTCGATAGCCCCCACGCTGGGACGGTGTCGATCATCGACACCGTGCACTGGAGCGTCACCGACACGGTGACGGCCGGGGACAATCCGTTCTCGATCGAAGCGTCGCGCGACGGGCGTTGGGTTTATGTCGTCAACAGTCATTCGCTGATGACGCGCGGCAATGGCAGCCTGTCGGTCATCGATGCCGCCAGCCACGAAGTCGTCGGCGACATTGCGCTGGGAAAGAATCCGGTCGGGTTGGCGGTCAGTGCCGACGGACATCGCGCCTATGCCAGCGAGTTCAACGACGACACGGTCGCCGTCATCGACCTCGATGCGCGCACGGTGATCGGGCACATCGATGTCGGTAACGGTCCCTATGGCATGGCGCTGAGCCCGGACGGGACGCGCCTGTACGTCGCCGATCGGCAGCCGTTCGGTCAGCCGGCGAACGGCGATGTCGCGGTCGTCGATCTGGCACAGCAGAAGATGACAGCCCAGGTGCGCGCCGGCGGCAATCCGACGTGGGTGGTCGCCGTCGACGACACACCGCTGGTCTGCGCCGGCGACTGCGACGGCGACGGACACGTGTCGGTTGCCGAGCTGGTGCGCGCCGTCGACATGGCGCTCGGCGATGCCGCCGGTGCGACGTGCCCTTCGCTTGACGCGAACAATGACGGCACGGTCTCGATCGGTGAGGTGCTCACCGCCGTCAACGCCGCCTTGAACGGCTGTCCCACGCGCTAGCCGAAGGCTGGAGCGCGGCATGCTTGGCGGCGCCGGCGGCGCCACGTACAGTCCTCCGCGTGTCGGCCGATGTCCTGTGCGTTGCCGCGTCGGTTCGTAGCGCCGCAATTGCCCGCGCGCTGGCGCCAGAGCGGCAGGTCATCGGGGTCGCGCCGCCGGCGCTGGCGCGGCGCACGGCGGCGGCAAGCGCGGCACTCGATCGGACCTTTGATCGACTCGATTGGGCGTCGGTGCACTCGATCGTCGTGTGGCCGCGGCTCGCGGCGCGCACGCCGAGCGCGAGCCCGAGCCTGCGCGTCTGGCGTCAGCGCAGCGATGCGGCTCTGCGCAACACGTACTTGGCGGCGCGCGCCGGCGGTCTGCGGCTGCAGCAGCGCGGCCGCGGCGAGGTCTTGCTCGTCATCGACGGTGTCAGCGCCGCCGACAGCGTCGGAATGGTGGTGGCGGAGGGCCTACGCGTCCTTGGCGACGCGTTGCGCAAGCTGTTCCGCCCCTCGCTTCGCATCGGCGTGCTGTGCGTGGATGGTCTCGGAGCCCGTCCCAGCGCGCCCGACACGGTGCGCGCTATCGCGCACTGGCTCGATCATCCCGCGGCGCGGCATGGCCGCCGCGGCGCACGCGCCGCTGCAGCGGGCGCGGGGTTGACTTCAAAATGACCATCGGTAATTTACCGCGAAGGTTGGTGAGGAGTCGGCTAATTGGTAAGCCACCTGACTCTGGATCAGGCGATTGTAGGTTCGAGTCCTACCTCCTCAGCTCTGTCGTAACAGGTCGTCGGCGCGGCCAGCCGCGAGACGAAGATGAGCCGGGCCACTCACCCGGCTCATCGCATGTCTAGACTCCGACGATCCCCGCCACTCACATACGGTCCCATCGTCTAGCGGCCTAGGACACCGGCCTCTCACGTCGGGAACACGGGTTCGATTCCCGTTGGGACCACTCTTTTTCTGCGCGCCTTCCCGGTGGAGGTGCGGACCGCATGCCGGTTCGCACCGTTCATCGCGGCGACCCGGGCTCGCCGCTTCGACGGCGCGCCGGAAGGCGCCCGTCAATCGGCGAGCACGATCGTCGCCTCGCCGAAGCTGCCATCGCTGTTCACCATGCCCTGCACTGAGGCGTGCTGGCCGGGGTGCACGGCGCTGCACGGCACCACAACGCCATGGGCGCTCTGCAGGGAAGAGGTGTTGAGGTCGATGATATATTTATCGACGTCATTTCCGACGGTCGGCGAGCTGGTCATGATCAAGCTGCCGGCCGTGCAGTTGGCGGCGGTGATGATGCCGGCGAAGTCGACGTCGGCGGACTCGGCGACCGCGGTGCCTTGCTGCGCGTCGACGTCGACGTTGTTCAGCGTCAGTCGCCCGCCGGCGGGGACGTTGGCATCGAGGCGCGCGGCGCCGCTGTCGTTCGGCAACGAGAAGACGATGGTGACCATGCCGTCGAACTCGCCGCGTAGCTTGAATGCGCCCGCGTCGTCCGTCTGACCTGCGACGCTCGTGCCCTCGATCGTCACGGCGATGCCGGCGAGATCGGTTTCGGCCGTCGACGCGGCGGGCTGGACGCTCACGACATTGCCGAACACGTCGGTCGAAATTCCGCTGCCTCGGCTGCCGCCGTCCGCGCAGGCCCACAGCGCCACCAGCATCGGCAGCAGCACCGCTCGTCTCCACGTCATCGCCTGCGCTCCTTACTCGTCCGCGCGCGCGTGCGGCGTGCGGTGCCCGGACGATTCGGCTCTGGCGGCACGGCCGCCTCGAAGCAGTAGACCCCTACGCCCGCGTAGTGCCGCTCGCCACCCGGCGCGCGCGGGTTGCGATCGCGGTCATAGCGGGCCAACAGCCGATCGACCTGGCGGAGAAAGCGATCGCCGGCGCGGCGCAGCTCGCCGCGGATCTCCCGCGCCGCGTCGCTGCCCAGGTTGTCGTAGTAGACTTTGCGCTGCAGCAACAGCTCGCTGCTTTCGGCGAACACGTTGCGCAGGATGGTTTCGATGAGCTCGCGTGGATCCTCGCCGAGAATTTGCAGATCCTCTTGCGAGCGCGGCGGCGCGACATAGGCGGCGCTGGTCAACACGACGAGGTCGCCATCGCGCAGCTCGGCCGCGCCGCTGCGCAGCAGCTCGTCGAGCAGGACACGCGGTGCGAGATCGGCCGTCACCTTGCGGGCCAGCTTCATGAAGCTCGGGCCGCGCCGAGCTTGATAGGGAAGCGGGCGCGGGCGTCCGCGCTCGAGCGTCTGCGGATCCGTCATCCAGCGACTGATCAGGCTGGTGGCGTGGTTCATGCCGAACGAGCTCGGTGCGGGAGGGCCGTGGTCAGCCGCGCGCAGACGCCGCACCTCCTTGCGATTGATGCCGGTCAGCAACGAGACGCGGCTGTCGGTCTGGCGGCGGCCGGGGAGCGCGAAGTCCGCATCGGCCACCGCAACGAAGAGCGCGCGCAGCTGCGTTTCCAGCAAGCCGAACGGCACGCCGTGCGCCAATAACTGCTTGACGAGCGGCTGCAGGGTGTTGACGGCCGCCCAGATCAATCGCTCGCCAATGCTGTCCATCGCTGCGCTGAGCATAGCCAACCGCGGCGGGTCCATTCAATAAAAAGGGAGAAAATCCCTCTGGCGTGATTGCGCGCCGGCCAGCCCCGGGACTATGAAATGCGAGAAGGGAAAACGTCCCTTTCTCGAACACGGAGCGTCCGGATCATGAATCGGTGGCGCGAGCGCATGGCGACAGTCATCAGAGAGGCGGCGGCGGCGGCCGCCGTGCTGCTGTGCGCGACGGCGGCGGCCGCGCATTCGACTGGCGAGACGGGTCATTCCGGCAAACAGCGCAGCACGTGTAACGAGTGCCACAGCGGTGGCACGGCACCGGATGTGCGCTTCAGCGGTCCGCAGTCGGTGACCGCCGGCGACATCGTCACGTACCGCTTTGAGGTCCAATCGATGCGCGGCGCGCAGCGCGCCGCCGGGTTCAATGTGGCGGTCAGCGACGGCAGCCTCGATGTCGCCTCGGATGAGGATGAGCAGCTGATCCTCGACGAGCTCACGCACACCATGCCGAAGATCAACAGCGATATGATCGCGGCGTGGGAGTTCCGTTGGACTGCGCCGCTGGCGCCGGGCGCGGTGACCCTGTTCGGCGCCGGCAACAGCGTCAATCGCAACGGGCAAGACACCGGCGATCGCGCCAGTGTGACGACGCTGGTGGTCGCGGTAGTCGAGGCGACAGCGACGCCGACAGCGACCGCTTTGCCTGCGACGCCGACTCTCACGACGACGCCAACGCCCGCGTCGACGCAGACCGCACCGGGCTCGGCAGGGCCCTCACCGACCGGCGGAGCAGCCAGGTGTGTCGGCGACTGCGACGACAGTCGGAGCGTGGCGGTCAATGAGCTGGTGGCGGGAGTCGGTATCGCGCTCGGGACTCAGTCGATCGATGCGTGCCGCGCCGACGACAGCAATGGCGATGGCCACGTCAGCATCAATGAAGTGATCGCAGCGGTCGCCAATGCGCTGGACGGCTGCCCATGAGCGCGACGCAGGTCGCGCACAGCCGAAAGCGCTGGCGGCTGACGGTCGACGCCCCGAGCGCGCAACGCCGGGTGCTCGTATTCCTGGTTGCGGCCGTGGCGGCGCAGGCGGCCTGGCTCGCCTATCCGGCCGTGCGCGGGCTGATACTGCCGATGCGCGACAATCCGGCGCAGCGTGGGCAGCGATTGGCCGCGGAGCTCGGCTGCTTCAGCTGTCACGGCCCGGGCGGGCGCGGCGGCATGCCCAATCCTGGGAGTGACACCGGGCAGGTGCCGTCGTTCCGCGAAGGCACCATCATGATGTACGCGCATGGCGACGACGACTTGCGCGCCTATGTCCTCGATGGCGGCCCAGCAGCGCGGCTGGCGCGAACGCGCGCGAGCCACGACGCGCCGGCGATTCACATGCCGGCATTCCGCAGTGTGGTGAGCGAGTCGCAAGCCGACGATCTCGTCGCCTATCTGCGCAGCGCCTCGGATCTGCTCGTGCCGCCCGACGGCACGCCGGCGATGCACGGCGCCGACGTCGCCGTCGCGCAGGGCTGCTTCAACTGTCACGGCACCATGGGGATGGGAGGCGTGCCCAACCCGGGCTCGCTGAAGGGCTACATCCCTGGCTTCGGCGGCGCCGACTTCGACGAGCTGGTGCGCGACGACGACGAGCTGCGCAGCTGGATCACGCGCGGCGGCATTGCGCGTCTCAACGACAATCCCCTCGCCACCTACTTCATCGAACGGCAGCGCATCCGCATGCCGACATACGAGCAACGCCTGCCAGCAGCGGATGTGGAAGCGCTCATCGCCTATGTGCGCTGGCTGGCGACAGACGAGTGGCGACACGCTCCGTTCAACGGGTAGTCCGCGGCGCCGATTCATAGGGAACCGCGCCGCGATGTTCGTTCTACAGGGCCACCGGCGACCTGTGTCCGGCGGTGGCAAGAGAGGAGGGCACATGCAGTACACCGGGAGAATGCAGCGAGAGCTGGCTCACATCGGCTCGGCCCTGTTGCTCGCGGCCGCAGTCGGTTGCGGCAGCAGTGGCGGAGGCAATGGACAAGGGTTCACGCAGACCGACTTGGTGTCGAATCAGACCGGCAAAGCGCCGGTGACCGACGCCAACCTCACCAACGCCTGGGGCTTGGCGCGCACCGGCGCGGGCCCCTGGTGGGTAGCGGACAATCACTCGGGGGTCAGCACGATCTATGACGGAAACGGCACGCCGTTTCCGGTGGGATCACCGTTGGTGGTGACGGTACCGCCGCCGGCGGCGAGTCCGCCGGGCGCGCAGTCGTCGCCCACCGGGCTCGTCGTCAACACCACGACGGATTTCGTCGTCACGCAAGGTGCCGCCTCGGGACCAGCCTTGTTCATCTTTGCGACCGAGGACGGAACCATCTCGGGATGGAATCAAACGGTCAATGTCGGCGAAGCGGTGCTGGTGGTCGACGATTCCGACGAAGGGGCGATCTACAAGGGGCTCGCCCTCGGCAGCGACGCCGGCAGCAACCGCCTGTATACCACGGACTTCCACGGCGGCAGCGTCGATGCCTACGACGGTTCGTTCGTGGAGATCGAGTCGAGCACGGCGTTCATCGATCCGGGTATTCCGGCAGGCTTTGCGCCGTTCGGCGTGCAGAATGTGAACGGCCAAATCTACGTCACCTACGCGAAGCAGGATGATGACAAGGAAGACGACGTCCCGGGAGCCGGCAACGGGTACGTCGACATCTTCCAGCCCAACGGCACGTTCGTGCGCCGCTTCGCGTCGAAAGGCCAGCTCAACTCGCCGTGGGGTATCGTCCAGGCGCCCGAGTCGTTCGGCAAATTCGGCGGCGCCATCCTCATCGGCAACTTCGGCGACGGCCACATCAATGCCTTTGACGCGACGAGCGGTGCGTTCCTCGGTCAGCTGAATCGGCCCGGCGGCGGCGCGGTCGCGATTCCTGGCCTGTGGGGCCTCGCCTTCGGCAACGATGCAGGCGCCGGCAGCAGCGATGCTCTCTACTTCACCGCTGGCCCGAACGACGAGGTCAATGGGTTGTTCGGCAAGCTCACCGCGACGGGGACCATGAGTGCCGATTCGCGGCGCGGGCACATTGCGACGGTGGGCGGGTGACGAGCCTGCGCAAGCGAGTCCGCCGCGGCGCGCCTCCGGCTGCCGGCATGCGGCGGTAAGTCCTTCGGCGGGAGCCGCAACCCACTTGCGGGGTTGCGCTCCCGCTGTCGCTCAGGCCGCGATCGCGCGCGCTACGCCATCAGGTCGTCCCGCCGCGTCGAGCCGCGATGCGGGCGGCGGCATCTTTCCAGCCGGCGTCGAAGGGGCGACCGGGCTCGTCGAGGTCGATGACCAGCGGGGTGTGGTCGGACGGAATCGGTTTGCCCTTGCGCGCTTCGCGATCGATCTCGCTCCACACGACGCGCGCCAGCACGCTGTGCGTTACCAGGAGGTGGTCGATGCGCATGCCGAAATTCTTGTGGAAGTTGCCCGCGCGGTAGTCCCACCAGGTGTAGCGGCCCGCTTCGGGATGCAGCTGGCGATACGCATCGTGCAAGCCCCAGCGACAGAGTCGTGCGACGGCTTCACGCTCCGGCGGCGAGACATGCGTGCCGCCGTGACAGGCCTGCGGATCCCAGACGTCGCGATCCTGCGGGGCGACGTTGAGGTCGCCGCCCAGTACCAGAGGTATGTGCGGCGAGGCCTGCTGCTCCAGCCAACGCGCCAGCCGATCGAACCACACCAACTTGGCGGCGTAGAACGGCGAGCCGACGCTGCGGCCGTTCGGCGCATAGACGCAGACGACCCGCACACCGCCGCAGGTGGCGGTGAGCATGCGTGCCTCCGCCAACGGCTCGTCGTCGCCGGCCTCGGCGGTGCGGCCTGTCGCCAACGGCTGGCCGAAGTTTGCGACCACGTCGTCCAGACCGCAGCGGCTGGCAATGGCAACCCCGTTCCAACGCCCTTCGCCGTGATGCGCGAGCCCATAGCCGGCATCGCGCAACTCCGACACCGGCGCGTCGGCGTCAGCCAGTTTGGTCTCCTGCAAGAGCAGCACGTCCGGACGTGCGCGCTCGAGCCACCAGCGCACTTTGTCCAAGCGCGCCTTGAGTGAGTTGACGTTCCACGTCGCGATGCGCATGCCGCCTCCCAATTACGCAGGATGATCCAGGTCGATTTGGCAGGCTGCGCCGCGCATCGGCCCTTCTTGCCGCAGCGCGGGCGGTGAGTCGAGCTGGCGGCGCATCGCGGCGGCGGCCGCCGCGTCGACTGGGACTATCCTCGGGCAGGCTCGAAATCCACTAGCCGAGCCGGCCGTCTTGCGTCACCATAGGGCATTCGCGCGCCCGCGGGCGCCGTGCGTATGGAGCTGCTGCTCGAACAACTCGCCGCTCGTATCGGCTTCGACCCGTTCGAATACATGCTGGTGACCATCGGCGGCATCTTCCTGTGGATTTGGTGCTCGGCGATCGCCGACCACGCGCTGACCGGCCGCGGTATCTGGGTCCGCTGGGGGAGCATTGCCCTAGCGGCGTTCGGTGCGGTGATGTTCGCCATCACGGCGCGCCATCTGAGCTAGCCGACGACCGCGTTGCGACGGCCGGCGGTGCTGTGTACCCTCCGCCGCTCATGGAGCGCTCGACCCCATCGGATTTCATCCGCGACATCGTCGCGCAGGATCTGGCCAACAACACGCATGGCGGTCGCGTCGCGACGCGCTTCCCGCCCGAGCCCAACGGCTATCTCCACATCGGGCACGCCAAATCGATCTGCTTGAACTTCGGCATCGCGCAGGAGAACGGCGGCGTCTGCCACATGCGTTTCGACGACACGAATCCGGCCAAGGAGGATGTCGAGTACGTCGATTCGATTCAGGCCGACATCCGCTGGCTCGGCTTCGATTGGGGGCCGCATCTCTACTACGCGTCGGATTACTTCGAACAGATCTACGGCTATGCGGTCGACCTGATCAACGAGGGCAAGGCGTACGTCGATAGTCTGAGCGCCGAGGACGTGCGCGCCTATCGCGGCACGCTGACCGAGCCGGGCCGCGACAGCCCGTATCGCACGCGCTCGATCGAGGAGAACCTCGATCTGTTCGCGCGCATGCGCGCCGGCGAGTTCCCCGAGGGCGCGCATCTGCTGCGCGCCAAGATCGACATGGCCTCGCCGAACATCAATCTGCGCGATCCGGCGCTGTATCGCATCAAGCGCGCGCCGCATCACCGCACGGGCGACCGCTGGGCGATCTATCCGATGTACGACTTCGCCCACGCGCTGTCGGACGCGATCGAGCATATCACCCACTCGATCTGCACGCTGGAGTTCGAGGACCATCGGCCGCTCTACGATTGGGCGATCGAGAATCTTCGCGTGCCGAGTCGCCCGCGGCAGTACGAGTTCGCGCGGCTCAACCTGAACTATACGGTGATGAGCAAGCGCAAGCTGCTGACCCTGGTCACCGACGGCCATGTCACGGGATGGGACGACCCGCGCATGCCGACGCTGGCGGGCATGCGGCGGCGCGGCGTGACCCCGCAGGCGATCCGCAATTTTTGCGAGGCGGTCGGCGTCGCCAAGCGCAACAGCGTCGTCGACGTCGCGATGCTGGAGCACGCGGTGCGCGAAGACCTCAATCGCAGCGCGCCGCGCGTCATGGCGGTGTTGCGTCCGCTCAAGGTCGTCATCGAGAACTATCCGGACGGGCAGAGCGAGCCGATCACCGCGGTGAACAACCCCGAGGATGCGGCGATGGGCACGCGCGAGTTGCCGTTCGGACGCGAGCTGTACATCGAGCAGGACGACTTCCGTGAGGATCCGCCGAAGCAGTTCTTTCGCTTGGCGCCGGGCCGCGAGGTGCGCCTGCGCTACGCGTTCTTCCTGCGCTGCGAACGGGCGGTGAAAGACGCGGACGGAAACGTCGTCGAGCTGCGCTGCACGTACGATCCGACGACGCGCGGCGGCGACGCTCCCGACGGACGCAAGGTGAAGGCGACGTTGCACTGGGTCTCTGCGGCGCACGCCGCGACGGCGGAAGTGCGGCTGTATGATCGCCTGTTCACGGTCGAGAACCCGAACGTGGATCCGCAGGGCGGCGACTTCACCGCGCATCTCAACCCGCATTCGCTTGAAGTGTTGCGCGACTGCCGGGTCGAGCCCGGACTCGTGGAGGCCGCTGTCGGGGCGCGCGTGCAGTTCGAGCGCCACGGCTACTTTTGTGTCGATCCGGACAGCCGCCCCGGCGCCCCGGTGTTCAATCGGACGGTGGCTTTGCGCGACACCTGGGCGAAGATCGAGCGCAAGGGCCAGGCCGGCTAGGCGCGGCCCGGCTCAGTCCGCCGGCGCAGCCGCAGCGGTGCCGACCAGCGGCAGCGCCGCATCGAGGCGCGCCAGAACGCGGGCGCGCCCGAGCACCTCGGCTACTTCGTAAATGCCGGGGCTGACGGTGCCGCCGGTTAGCGCGACGCGCACCGGTTGGGCGAGCTTGCCGAGCGCAAGGGCGTGGCGCTGCAGCACGGCCTGGAATGCCGCCTCGATTGTCGGCAGCGTCCACGCATCGGCCGCCGCCAGCGAGTCGCGCAGATCCTGCACGGCGGCGCGATTCGCCTTGGCGAGGTGCTTGGCGGCGGCGGCGGGATCGATCTGCACGGTCTCACTGAAGTAATAGGTAGACGCGTCGACGAGCTCGGTGAGCGTCTGCGCGCGTTCTTGCAGCGTCGAAGCCATGCGTCCGAGCCATGTATCGTCGCCCGGCACCACCCAGCCGCGCGCGGCGATGAACGGCTTCACCGCGTCGGCGAGCGCCGCGGGCGTCAGGTGCTTGAGATGCTGCGCGTTCACCCAAGCCAGCTTCTCGGGATTGAAGACGCCGGCCGACGCGCCGACGTGGTCGAGGGAGAACTTCTCGATCAGCTCGTCGCGCGTGAAGATCTCCTGATCGCCCGCCGACCAGCCGAGACGCGCCAGGTAGTTGTTCAACGCGTCGGGCAAGAAGCCGTCGTCGCGATACGACAGCACGGACGTCGCGCCGTGGCGTTTGCTGAGGCGCGCGCGATCGAGCCCGAGAATCAGCGGCACGTGCGCGAAGCGCGGCGTCGGGTGGCCGAGCGCCTGGTAGATCAACACCTGCTTGGGCGTGTTGGCGAGATGATCGTCGCCGCGAATGTTGTGGCTGATCTGCATCAGCGCGTCATCGACCACGACGCAGAAGTTGTAGGTCGGTGAGCCGTCGCTGCGCACGATGATGAGGTCGTCCATCTCGGCATTCTGAAAGACCACCGGACCGCGGACGATGTCGTCGACCACGGTGTCGCCGCTGAGCGGCGTCTTGAAGCGGATGGTGAATGGGCCGGCGTCCGGGCCGAGGTCGCGCGTGCGGCAACGCCGATCGTATGCCGACTTGGCGCCGCTGCGTTGTGCGGCCTGACGCTGCTCCTCGAGCTGCTCGGCGGTACACACGCAGCGGTATGCGTGACCGGTCGCGAGCAACCGCTGCGCGTGCTCGCGGTACAGCGCCGTCCGCTCACTCTGCAGAAACGGACCCTCGTCCCACTCGAGGCCGAGCCAGCGCAGACTCTCGAAGATCGCGTCGGTCGACTCGGGCGTCGAGCGCTCGCGGTCGGTGTCTTCGACGCGCAGCACGAAGGCGCCGTGGTGATGGCGCGCGAAGAGATAATTGAACAACGCGGTGCGCGCGCCGCCGATATGCAGGTAGCCGGTGGGGCTGGGCGCGAAGCGCGTGCGCACGGTCGACATCCGCGTCGCGTACCAACCGCGATCTGGTCAGTCAACGCGCAAGTCGTGCGTGCGTAACAGCTTGCCATGCCGCAGATTTTTCGAGTAAGACACGCGCGTCTTCGGCTGGCGCTCATCAAAGGGGAGGGGCGCTCGGGTGCGACGAAAGGGGGGCGTTATGGCTCGATGCGGTCGCGAAACGCGGCGCACAGTGCTGCGCTGCGCGCTGAGCGCGCTGATCCTGGTGGTGGTGGCGGCGCCGCGCGCCGGGGCGACATTGAAGTACGGGCCGATCGAGCTGTCGGGCTCCGTCGATTCGCAGACCTTGGTGCGCACCAGCCAGATCGATGAGTGGCAGTTCATCCAGAACCGCAACACCGCGCTGGTGCGCCTCGACTATGACTGGCTGCAGAACGGCAAGCTGGTCGAGCGCTTCGACACACCTTTCCTGAAACGGTCGAAGCTCTATCTATTGTACCGCGGCGTCTACGACAGCTTCTGGGGCATCGCGCCCGGCGGCGCCCAGAAAGGTATCACTCAGTACGACGATCTGGTCGGCGGACCGATCATCGGCAACCAGATCGGTAAGACGACGACCAACCCCGACATCTGTACGGGGTTCTCGCCGTGTCCGGTGCCGGGCATCTACTCGCGCATCCAAAGCGAGGGCCGCAATGCGCAGGCGTACGAGAACACGCTGCGCGAAGCGTACATCGACTTCGCGCTCGCCGATGCGCCGCTCAGCTTCCGCCTCGGTCGCCAGCAGGTGATCTGGGGCGAGAGCGATCAGTTCCGCTTGATGGACATCATCAACCCGCTCGACACGACATGGCACCTGCAGCAGGAAGACTGGGACAAGCTGCGTATTCCGCTGTGGCTCGGGAAGATGATCTGGGACATCGGCGACGTCGGGCCGTTCAGCAACACGTTTACCGAGCTGGTGTTCAATCCGGGCGACTTCCAGCCCGGCAACAAAGTCCAGTTCCTCCCGGCGCCGTGGGCGGTCCCGGTGCCGAACCCGGTGCGCGCCGGCCAGATTCAGCTGGCGAGCCCGAATCAGCCGTTCCTGCTGACGCCGCAGTTCAATTTGGAAGGCACGAGCTTCCGGCAGGGCAACTTCACGCGCAGCATCGCCGAAGCCGGTGAAGTCGGTCTGCGCTTCCACGCCGTTTCCGACATTCCGCTCATCAACCTGCAGGGCTTCGAATACACGTTCAATTATTATTACGGTCGCGGCCGCGGCATCGGCGCCGTCGCCGGCGCGCCGTTCGGCTTGAACATCAAGAAGGCCGTGGTGCCCGACAGCTTCATCCCGGCCAACGCGTTCAAACAAGATCCGGCCAATCCGACCAGCGCGCCGGCGCTGTTCGCCGGCCGGCCGGTGTTCCCGGCCAACGTCGATGCCGAGTTCGAATTCCCCTACACCAACATCTTCGGCACCACGGCGAATTACTTTGAAGCCTATACGAACACCGTCCTGCGCATGGAGATGGCATACCAGATCGATGCGCCGTTCCAGAGCGCGGCGTTCAGCGATCGCGCCCCGATCACGCGCGAGAACGGACAGGTCCTGCCGGGTTCGTTCGCGCCGTTGGGCTATACGACGCGCGACGTCTGGGCCGGCATGCTCGGCTTCGATCGGCCGACCTGGATCAAGTGGCTGAATCCGCGCACGACGTGGTTCCTGACCGGGCAGTTCTTCTGGAGCTACGTCAACGGCGGCCACTCGATGTTGCGCGGCTCGATCCTCAGCGCCGGCGAGGAACCCTATTTCAGCCCGACGCAGAACGCCACGCTGCCCGAGAATCTGCGCCGCACCGGCGTCGGAGAGTGGACGAACGGGCCCTATGCCGGTCAAGTCGAGCGCACGCAGGACTCGACGTACGGTCCGGGCACGGCCGACAATTTCCGTCAGTGGGAAATCCTGACGACGATTGCCGCGACCTCCTTCTATCTGGGCGGCACGCTGGTACCGTTCGTCGCCATCGCCATCGACCCGGTGAACCGCAACCTGCTGTCGCAGATGAAGGTGGACTACTTCCTCACCAACAATCTGATCACGCAATTCCGCCTCAATCTCTACTCCGACCTCGGCTCGCAACAGGCCAGCCTCGATCCATGGGGTGCCGGCGGCCTGAACGCGCGGCGCGACGAGATCGGCCTCAAGATCACCTATCAATTCTAATCGGTGCGGCGCTTGGTCGCCCTGTGCCCGCGCGGCCCCGATCCTTTGCGGATCGGGGCCGCGGCATTTCGAGCCTGCCATTCCGCTCTCGTGCAGAGGGATTTCTTGACCCTCCGGAAGCGAGTTGCTAGCAAAGCTAGTTCAGTTTGTTCGAGAACTTGCGACGCCAAGCGCGGCAGGCCCTAACGGCGTTATCGGCTTGCGGAAGGCGGGAAGTGGAGCGGTACGAGACGCGGTGATCAGAGTGCAGGCACGTAGCTCAGGGGGAGAGCACTTCCCTGACACGGAAGGGGTCGGCGGTTCAAATCCGCCCGTGCCTACCATTTTTCTCGCCGTCGCAGCCCGACGGCTTCCGATCGCAGCGGGCGTGATCAGACGTCCGTACCGCTCCATGCCACATTCGCCATGTCGATTACGGTCACCCTTTCGGACGGAACCCACCACCAGGTGGACTCCGGTCTATCCGCCGCAGCGACGCTGAAGGCGGCCGGGGCGACGGATCTCAAGGGCGCCGTCGCGGCGCGACTGAACGGCCGGCTGGTCGATCTGTCGCGGCTGATCGATGGCGATTGCGAGCTCGCCGGCGTCGCCGGCGACTCGCGCGATGGGCTCGACGTGCTGCGGCACTCGACCGCCCACCTCATGGCGCAAGCGATCAAACGGCTGTTCCCCGACACGCAGATCACCATCGGCCCGGTGATCGAGGACGGCTTCTTCTACGACATCAAGAAAGAGACGCCGTTTACGCCGGAAGATCTCGAGCGCATCGAAGCCGAGATGAAAGCGATCGCCAAACAGGATTTTCCGGTGGTGCGCGAGGAGATGGATCGCGACGAGGCGACGCGCTTTTTTGCCGGGCACGGCGAGCACTACAAAGCCGAGATCATCGCCGGCTTACCGGATGCGCGCGTCGGCCTCTATCGTCAGGGGGAGTTCGTCGATCTGTGCCGCGGACCGCACGTGCCGCGCACCGGCGTGCATCGCGCCTTCAAGCTCACCGGTGTCGCCGGGGCCTACTGGCGCGGCGACGAGCGCAACGAGATGCTGCAGCGCATCTACGGGACCGCATTCGCCAGCAAAGAGGCCTTGGCCGAGCACCTGGCGAACTTAGAAGAGGCCAAGAAGCGCGACCATCGCAAGCTCGGTCGAGAGCTCGACCTGTTCTCGTTCGATTCCGTGGCGCCGGGCAGCCCGTTCTTCCACCCCAAGGGCGCCATCGTTTACAACCAGTTGGTCGGTTATGTGCGCGGGCTGTACGGCAAGTACGGCTACGACGAAGTGGTGACGCCGCAAGTGATGGACGTCGAGCTGTGGAAGCGCTCCGGCCACTACGACAACTACCGCGAAAACATGTACTTCACCCAAGTCGAAGAGCGCGAGTACGCGGTGAAGCCGATGAACTGTCCGTCGCACTGCCTGATCTTCAACACACGCAAACGCTCGTACCGCGAGCTGCCGATTCGCTACGCCGACTTCGGCCGCCTGCATCGCGCCGAGCGCTCCGGAACGCTGCACGGTTTGACGCGCGTGCGCAGCTTCTCGCAGGACGACGCGCACATCTTCTGCATGCCGGAACAGATCGGCGACGAGATCAGCGCCTTCCTGCGCATGGTCGACGAAGTGTACACCGACTTCGGCTTCGCCGAGCGGCGTGTGCTGTTGTCGACGCGCCCGGAGAAGTCGATCGGCAGTGATGAGATGTGGGAGCGTGCCGAACGCGCGCTGGCCGAGGCGCTCAGGGGCGCGGGCATCGCATACGAGATCAACGCCGGCGACGGCGCGTTCTACGGTCCGAAGATCGATTTCAACGTCGTCGATGCGCTGAAGCGCGGCTGGCAGCTGGCGACGGTGCAGCTCGATTTCGGCGCCCTGCCCGAGCGCTTCGACCTGCGTTACGTGCGCCCGGACGGCAGCGAAGCGCGCCCGGTGATGATTCACCGCGCCATCCTCGGTACGATCGAGCGCTTCATGGGCATTCTGATCGAGCACTGCGCCGGCGCGTTCCCGTTTTGGCTGGCTCCCGAGCAGGTGCGCGTGCTGACACTGACCGAGCGCCAGCAGGCGTATGGCGGCGAGGTCTGCACGACGCTGCGCGGTGCCGGTTTTCGCGCCGAGCTCGACGAGCGCAACGAGAAGCTCGGCTACAAGATACGCGAAGCGCAACTCGCCAAGATTCCTTACATGCTCGTCGTCGGGGACAAGGAAGCGGAAGACCGAACCGTCGCCCCGCGCAGCCGCAGCGGCGGTACGCAGGCCGCCCCGCTGCCGCTCGACCGGTTCGTCGAGCAACTACACGAAGACGCCAATCGTCGCGGCGCCGCTTGAGCGGCCGCGCAAGGAGCTCCCATGCCCAAAATGAAGACCAACAGCGGTGCCGCCAAGCGCTTCAAGATGACCGGCAGCGGCAAGTTGGTGCGCAAGAAGGCGTACCTGCGCCACCAGCTGAGCTGCAAGACGCGCAAGCAGAAGCGCCACCTGCGTCACGGCGTGGTGGTGGATGCCGCCAATGCGCCGGCGATCCGCAAGCTCCTGCCGTACCTCTGACCGGCACCGGGCGCCATTCAGAAGAGACGTCTACAGTCGGGCTGCGCCTGCGCAGCATCGGCGGAAAAGGATTGAACCATGCCACGCGCGAAACGAGGCACCAAGGGACTCGCCAAGCACAAGAAAATCCGCAAGCTCGCCAAAGGCAACGTCGGCGGCCGGCGCAAGCTGTACCGCGCCGCGCGCGAGACGGTCGAAAAGGGCCTCGTCTACGCCTACCGCGACCGCAAGGTGAAGAAACGCGAGTTCCGCAGCCTGTGGATCGTACGCATCAATGCCGCGGCCCGCTTGGTGGGTCTGACCTACGGGCAGCTGATGCACGGCTTGAAGAAGGGCGGCATCGACGTCGACCGCAAGATGCTGGCCGATTTGGCGATGCGCGATCCGGGCGGATTCGGCGCGCTCGCCGAGGTCGCCAAGGCGCAGCTTGCCGCCTGAGGCGTGCGCTGCCGCGCGGGGCCGCTGACCGCCCGGCGCGGCGGCGCCCTCGCATATGAAAGACGCCCTCGAATCGATCCGAGCTGCCGCCGCGGAGGCGTTAGCGGCGGCACACGACGAAGCCGCCATCGAGGCGGTGCGCGTCCGCTTTCTCGGCCGACAGGGCGAGTTGACCACCGTCGTGCGGCGCATGCGCGACGTCGAAGCGGCCGAGCGGCCGGCAATGGGTGCGCTGCTCAATGCCATCAAAGACGACGTCGAGGCGCGCATCGCCGCAGCCCTGCATGCGGCGCAGCGCGCGGCCCGTGCGGCGCGTGCCGCGGCCCGCATAGACGTCACCGTCCCGGGCCGCCGGCCGGAGCCGGCGCGCTTGCATCCACTGCTGCGCACGATGGACGAGATCGTCGACATCTTCTGCGGCCTCGGCTTCAGCGTCGCCGAAGGGCCGGAGATCGAAGACGACTATCACAACTTCGAGGCGCTCAACTTTCCCGCCGATCATCCGGCGCGCGACATGCAGGACACGCTGTTCAGCACCGACGGGCATGTGCTGCGCACGCACACCTCGCCGGTCCAGATCCGGGTGATGGAATCGCGCAAGCCGCCGCTGCGCATCATCGCACCGGGCGCCGTCTATCGGCACGACAGCGACACGACCCATTCGCCGATGTTCCACCAGATCGAGGGCTTCATGGTGGACTCGCACATCACCTTCGGCGATCTGCAAGGCGTGTTGACGCTGGCGCTGCAGGCGATCTTCGGCGCCGATCTGCCGGTGCGCCTGCGGCCCAGCTTCTTCCCGTTCACCGAGCCGAGCGCCGAGGTGGACGTGGGCTGCTTCAACTGCCGGCGCGACGGCGCGCCGTGCCGCGTCTGCAAAGGGACCGGATGGGTCGAGATCCTCGGCGCCGGCATGATCGACCCGAATGTGTTTCGCGCCGTCGGGTACGACCCGGAGGCCGTCTCCGGCTTCGCCTTCGGTATGGGCATCGAGCGGATCACCATGTTGAAGTACCAGATCGACGACATCCGGCTGTTCTTCTCCAACGACGTGCGCTTTCTGCGCCAGTTCTGATGCGCGTACGAGTTCGACTCTGATGCGCGCCACGACTTCGAGGCTGCTCACGCAGGACGCGAGGCGATGAAGATCCTACTGAACTGGTTGCGCGAGTTGGTGCCGGTGACTCTCGACACGCCGGCGCTGTGCGAGAAGCTGTCGCTCGGCGGGCTGGTGGTCGACGCGGTCGAGGAGCTCGGCGCCGATATTCGCGGGGTCGTCGTCGGTGAGCTGCTCAGCACCGTGCCGCACCCGCAGGCGGATCGATTGACCCTCTGTGAGGTGCGTACGGGCGCCGAATCGCCGCTGCGCGTGGTTTGCGGCGCGACCAATATGCACGCCGGTGATCGCGTCGCCTACGCGCCGCCCGGTACGACGCTGCCCGGTGGCAAGCGCATCGAGGCGGCGACGATTCGCGGCGAAGCCTCGGCTGGCATGTTGTGCTCGGCGACAGAGCTCGGCATCGCCGCAGCCTCCGACGGCATCTTGATCCTCGCCGCGGATGCCCCGCTCGGCGAGCGCGTCGGCGTGCATCTCGGCGTCGAAGACGTGCTGCTCGACATCGATGTGACGCCGAATCGCGGTGATTGTCTCAGCGTGCTGGGCATTGCGCGCGAGGTCGCGGCGCTGACCGGCGTGCATCTGTTGCGCACGCGCATTGCGCTGCGTGAGCGCGGCGGCGCTGCGGCCGACGCCATCGCGGTACGGATTGAGGACGCCGCAGGGTGCCCGAGGTACGCGGCGCGTCTGATTCGCGGCGTGACGGTGGGCGCATCGCCAGCGTGGCTGGCCCGCCGTCTGGCCGCCGTTGGTATGCGCTCGATCAACAACGTCGTCGACATCACCAATCTGGTGATGTTGGAGCGCGGCCAGCCGTTGCATGCGTTCGACGCGGCGACGCTGGCGCGACCGGAGATCGTCGTGCGCCGTGCCGGCGCCACCGCCATGCTGCGCACGCTGGACGGCGTCGACCGTGTCCTGCAGGCGGACGACCTGCTGATCACCACCGGCGAGCAGCCGATCGCGCTGGCCGGGGTGATGGGCGGGGCGGCGACCGAGGTGACCGATGGGACGACGGCCGTGCTGCTGGAGTCCGCCGCCTTCGATCCGACGAGCATCCGGCGTACGGCGCGGCGCCTCGAGCTGCGCTCCGAGGCCTCGTATCGTTTCGAGCGCGGCGTCGACATCGAAGGCGTCGGATCGGCGCTCGACCGCGCCGCGGCGCTCCTGGCGCAATTGGCCGGCGGCACAATCGCGTCCGGCGCGGTGGAAGCGCGGTCGTCGGCTCCGACCGCCAGCGCCATCCATCTGCGGCCCAAGCGCGTCGGCGATCTGCTCGGTCTAGCGGTCAGCCGTGGCGAAATGACGACGACGCTGAAGGCGCTCGGTGCGACGGTGAGCACGGCGCCGCACGGCGCGTTGCTCGTCGTGCCGCCGTCGTGGCGTCGTGACCTGACGCGCGAGGTCGATCTGATCGAAGAGATCGCCCGCGTCGGCGGCTACCAGCGCATTCCCGCTACCTTGCCCTCCGCACCAATCGAGCGCGGCACGCTGCCGGCACGCGCGGCGCGCGAGCGCGAGGTGCGGTCGATGCTGACCGCGATGGGCTTCTACGAGGTGGTGACGCTGAGCTTCGCAGCGCCGCACCTCAATGCGCTGTTCCCCGGCTTCGGGCTCTCCGGCTCTGCCGTGACCGTGGCCAATCCGGTCAACCACGACGAAGGCCAGATGCGGCGCAGCTTGCTCCCCGGCCTGCTGGCGACGCTGCGCGGCAATCGGAACCAGGGCTCCACCGGCTTGGCGGCGTATTCGATCGGGCGTGTATTCTCGCACGACGGTGCGCCGCGTGAGGCCTGGCGCCTGGCCGGGCTGGTGGCCGGTGACCTGCCATGGCGTGGGCTGGGGGCGGGACACGTCGCCGAGTTTGCCGACGCGAAAGGTGTCGTCGAGGCGGTCCTCGATCGACTCGGCGTTTTGCCCACTATCGAATGGGAGCGCTGGACCGAGGCGCCTTTTCATCCGGGCAGCAGCGCCGCGCTGCGCTGTGCGGCCGGGTTGGCCGGCATGGTCGGCGGCCTCCATCCCGAGGCCGAGCATGCGCTCGAAATCGATCTGCCGGTATGGCTCTTCGAGCTTGACATCGAGAAACTGCTTCCATACGTTCCGGCGCATCGCCGCTTTACAGAACTGCCGCGCTTTCCGGCAGTTAAGCGTGACGTGGCAATCGTCGTCGACGAGGATTTCGCATCGGAACGAGTCGTGCATTTCGTACGGCAGTGGCGGCCTGAGTTGGTGACAGACGTGGCGTTGTTCGACGTGTACGTAGGCGCACCCATCGCGGCCGGAAAGAAAAGTTTGGCGTACTCGGTGGCCTATCGGTCTGCCGATCGGACGCTAACCGACGAAGCGGTGAACGCGCTGCAGGACGAGCTGCGCGTGGCTCTGACTCGTGATCTCGGCGTCGCCCTGCGAGAGTGAGCGACGCCTGAGCCCTGGTTGGGAGGCTCGATGGCGCTGACCAAAGCCGACATCGTTGAACGCATTCACGATCGCGTCGGATTTTCGAAGAAAGAGGCGAGCGAAGTCGTCGACTCGATCTTCGAGGTGATCAAAGGCCAGCTGGAAGATGGGAAGAAGGTCAAGGTCTCCGGCTTCGGCAATTTCGTCGTGCACGAGAAGCGGCCGCGCAAGGGCCGTAATCCGCAAACCGGCGAGACGATCATCATCCGCGGCCGTCGCGTGCTCGGCTTCAAGGCCAGCCCGATGCTCAAGAAGAGCATGAACTCCGAATCCTGACGCGCATGACTGCGGCGACGCCGGAGCTGCCCGACAAGCTCTATTTCAAGATCGGCGAAGTCGCCAAGCTGGTCGGCGTCAAGCCGTATGTGCTGCGCTACTGGGAGACCGAGTTCCCCGCCATTCGCCCGGGCAAGACCCGCTCGAAACACCGCCTGTACCGCCGGCGGGATGTCGAAGCGCTGCTCGAGATCAAGCGCTTGCTGCACAACGAGCGCTACACGATCGAGGGCGCAAAGCGACGGCTAAAAACTGGCGCGAAAGCCGGGCCGGCCGTTGCCGAGGCGCGTCCGCAGCTCAGTCTGCCGCTGGGTGAGCGGACATATCGCAACGCTTTGCTGCGCTTGCGTCAGGATCTGCAGGCTCTGTACGAATTACTCCGCTAGTCGCGGGTAGCCACGGCGCACAATCCTGCCGTCACTGAAGTGTCGGGCCGGCTTCCAATTCCGTACAGCCAGCGCGGCTACAGGCGGGCCCACCGGCGCCTTTCGGTGGCACATGCGTTGCTCCCGATCTCGGTCGATGTCAGTGACCGATCGCGAGTTCCAGGGCCGTTCCCGCAGCCGCGCCGAGGCTGCATTCGCAATCATGCGAGCCCTTCTGAAGGGGCGACTGCTCTGGCCTTACGACGGCGCGCTGCCGCTGGAGGCGCTCGAAGGGCTCGTCGGAGCGCCGTTGACGGTCCTCACCAGCGCCTTGGCACACCTCAGTGACGAGGGCGTTGTCTTGGTGGACCAGTCTGCCGGTACGGTCCAACTGAGCGCTGAGACCTTGCGCGAGCTGGGCGGCGCGCGCGTGCTGCACTAGCGATTGCCGAATCATCCGCGGCGGCGCGAGGCTTTGCGCAGGAGATCGCCTGGGGCGGTCGGCGATCGGGACACTAGTGTCCCGAGTCTGAAGTTGGCCACTTATCTCGGTGGCTCCTGGCGTCCTGGCGGCGTTGCCCCTCCTCGGAATATTCCCGATATTCCTGCGTCAGGGCGCCTAGCCAGGATCGCC
>Ga0265314_10000344_pt1 | contig 64969 bp, 48 predicted proteins | sample 4126metaG_FD_203106 | JGI IMG/M metagenome (GOLD analysis project Ga0265314, IMG submission 203106) | Rhizosphere microbial communities from Carex aquatilis grown in University of Washington, Seatle, WA, United States - 4-1-26 metaG | ecosystem: Host-associated > Plants > Roots > Rhizosphere >...
CCGGCCTGATGTTGCCGTTGTGGAGACGCTCACGGCGGTGATTGGGATTCAGAAGCCGTCTCCCGGAATGAGTCTGGATACCAAGGGGCGCCTCCGCTCTCGCTTGTTACAGGTCATGGTGAAGGATGGAGGCGAGTGGAAAATCGTCACCTTCCACAACACGGATGTGAGGCCGGATGTGCCGGTACCCGATCCCCAATAGGGTCTCGAAGCCAGCCGTCTCCGACCAATGCCGGAGCAGAATCTCAAGCCGCGAGAGGTGAACCTGTTTCTTCGGAATGGACCAGAAAATCCCGCCAGAGGTTTTGAATGGGCAGGAACTCACGCTCGTAGGTCAGGCGGAAATGCACATCGCATTGCCTCACCGTGGACCACGCGTTTCGTTCAACGATGTACACGCTCACCTCGTTCATAGATTCCTCCCACGACAGCAATGCTATCAGCGCCGAGTTCGGCATTCTGATCAACAATGCTCGCTTTTCCGAATGCGCGGTTGGATACACCAGTGTTCATCCGTCCTTGAAGCCAGCCCGCTTCGGCGTTAGTATTCAAATTCGGTGTTATCGCGACTGACTGCTTCGAGGGCTCATGCCGCAAAATTATGTTCCCATCTTTATCTTCCTCGCCGTCGTCGGCATCCTCATCGCCGTCACGCTGTGGATCTGCGTAATCATTCGCACCCAGAGTCCCAACCGCGTCAAGTTGATGCCTTATGAGTGCGGCATCGATCCCTATGACAGCGCTCGCGGACGCTATACCGTCCGCTTTTACATCATCGCCATCCTGTTTGTGATCTTCGAAGTGGAAACGATTTTCCTGTTTCCCTGGGCGGTGAAGTTCAAAGCGCTGGCCGTCTTCGGGCTGGTTGAAATGCTGGTCTTCCTCGGCATTCTGATCGTCGGATTCATATGGATATGGAAGAAGGGAGCGCTCGAATGGGTCTAAGTTCCGCAGGTCCCAATCCGGCTGCTTCCGATGAGATCTTCACTGCCAGCCGCTGGACGAGAGGGAACTTCTGGTTTCCGACGCGAATCGTGGTCAGCCCGCTGCGCGTGAGCCGCGTCAAGAGGCGTCTGTTCGGCAGCAACGAGGAAAGCATCGCGATTTCTCAGGTCGCTTCGGTGAAGATTTCGACCGGAGTCTTATGGTCGGACATTCTGATTGAATCTACTGGAGGCAACGACCCGATCACAAGTCACGGCCATCGTAAAGCCGATGCGCTCCGCATCCGCGACCTGGTCGAAAGCTTTCAGGCGGTGCGGCACTGACAGTCATTGTGGAGGGGCGGGCGTCTCGCCCCTCCTGCCGGGCGGGGACGCCCGGCGCTCCACCAGCAATGCGGGCGTTGCGATGTCGGGCGTTGTGATATCGGTCATTGTGATGTAGATCATTGACGGTGGCGCAACCAGATGTTAGAAGTGAAAGTTTCCTAATACTTGCGCGGCTTTTGTAACGACAGACCCTTGCATGGCTGAGGAAGTCAAATCGCCTGCTCCACCACCGCCGCCGGAAGGTGAGAAGACGCCGACGGCGGAAAAGCCCGCAGCAGCGGCGCCGGCCGCGCCGGCGAAGCCTGCCGCTCCCGCTAAGCCCGCTGCTCCGGCCAAGGCCGCGGGGCCGGTTCCGTTGCCTTGGACCTCTCCGCTGGTGGAGAAATACCGGAGCCAGTACGGCTCCGGCCTCGACGCGCTGACTTATCTGGGACAGAACTACCTTAGCGTTGATCGCTCGCTGATCCCCGACATTCTGCGCCTGCTGCGCGACGAAGAACGATTCGATTACTGCGTCGACATCACCGCGGTGCATTATCCCAAGCGCGAAAAGCAATTCGATGTGCTGTGGATCCTCTATTCTTTTGCGCGCAACGAGCGGATGCGCGTGAAGACGCAGATCGCCGACGGCGCTTCGATACCCTCCAGCGTTGCGATCTGGCCGACCGCGAACTGGCTGGAGCGCGAGGTCTACGACATGTTCGGCATTCACTTCGACGGACATCCCGACCTGAAGCGCATTCTTTTGCCCGATGGCTGGAAGGGCTACCCGCTGCGCAAGGATTACGACATCCTGCAACAAGACAAGGAATGGGTGCAGATCAATCTCGGAATCGAGAGCGGACAATGAGCGTCTACAAGGACGACCAGACGAGCGACGCCTCGAACCGCGAGCATTCTAGCCTTGATCGGTCCCATCTCGATCTCGACACTCCCGACAAGACGTATCTTGATTCGAACGAACTCATCATTAATATGGGGCCGCAGCATCCGGCGACGCACGGCGTACTGCGCGTCATCCTGAAGCTCGACGGCGAGAAAGTTCTCGGGACCGAGTGCGTCATTGGGTACCTGCACCGCGGCGTGGAGAAAATCGCCGAGAACCGCACCTACACGATGTTCGCTCCTTACGTTGACAGAATGGATTACGTCGCTGCGGTGTCGAATGGGCTTGGCTATTGCGAGGCGGTCGAGAAGTTGATGAATGTGGAGGCGCCGCCGCGCGCCAAATACATTCGCGTGATCCTGACCGAACTACAGCGCATCGCCAGCCACCAGATTTGGCTGGGCACGCACGCGCTCGATATCGGCGCGATGACGCCGCTGTTTTATACGTTCCGGGATCGCGAAGAGATTCTCAAGATTTTCGAAAAGTATTGCGGCGCGCGGCTGACCACGCACGCGTTTCGTATCGGCGGCTGCCAGTATGAAACTTACGCCGGCTTCGAAAAAGACGTAAAGAATTTTCTGGCGTTCTTCGCGCCGAAGATCGACGAATATGAAGCGCTGCTCACCACCAACCGCATCTGGGTTGAGCGCACCAGGAATGTTGGCGTGATCTCGGCCGCCGATTGCGTTGCGCTCGGCGTGACCGGGCCGGTGCTGCGCGCCAGCGGCGTGCAGTGGGATCTGCGGAAAGCCCAGCCGTACGCGGCTTACGCCGAATTCGATTTCGAAATTCCGACCGGCACAAACGGCGACACCTACGACCGGTACCTGGTCCGCATGGAAGAAATGCGCCAGTCGATGCGCATCATCGAGCAAGCGGTCAACGGGATTCCCGAAGGCCCGATCATGGGCAAAGTGCCCAAGGTGATCAAGCCGCCGGTGGGGGAAATCTATCACTCGATCGAAGCTCCGAAAGGCGAACTGGGATACTTCATCGTCAGCGACGGATCGACCCAGCCCTACCGCCTGCGCGTGCGCCCGCCATCGTTCGTCAATCTGCAGGCGCTCGACATTATGGTGCGCGGCTTGCTCGTTGCCGACGTGGTCGCGGTCATCGGCACGATTGATATCGTGCTCGGCGAGGTGGATCGCTGATGCCGAATTTCATCATGTCGTATCTCGGGAGCACGGTGACGCCTGGCGAAGCGGGGAACCAGTTCTGGGCACTGATTTATGTGCTCATTATTTTCGCGGGAGTGTCGGTGGCCGTGATCGCGATGAACTGGATCGAGCGCAAAGCGCTGGCGCACTTCCAGGTTCGTCTTGGTCCCATGCGCGTGGGCCCGCACGGATTGCTGCAGCCCATTGCCGACGCGGTCAAATTGATGCTCAAGGAAGACATCATCCCCGCGGAGGCCGACCAGTTTGTTTTCTGGGTCGCGCCGCTGATCGGCCTGCTGGCGGCGTTCACCGTTTATACGGTGATTCCGTTTGGCCCTTCGCAGGCAGTCAGCGACATGAACATCGGCATCCTCTTTATGCTTGGTGTCTCGTCACTCGGCGTGCTCGGCGTCGTGGTCGCTGGATGGGCTTCGAACTCGCACTATCCGCTGATTGGCGCGCTGCGGTCGAGCGCGCAGATGGTGTCTTATGAAGTCGCCATGGGATTGGCCGTTGTCTCAGCGATTCTGATGACCAGCATGAACGCAAGCGGCACGGGCACGCTTAGCATGATTGGGATCGTGCAGGCACAGCAGCAGCAGGGCGTCTGGTTCATCTTTAAATTCTTTCCACTCGGCCTGCTCGCGCTCATAATTTTTGCCATCGCCATGATCGCGGAAACCAACCGCGCGCCCTTTGACCTGGCCGAAGCGGAATCGGAACTGACCGCCGGTTATCACACCGAGTACAGCGGGCTGCGCTGGTCGCTGTTTATGCTCTCCGAATATGCGGCCATGATTGCCGTCTCTTCGATCGCGGTCACGCTCTGGCTCGGCGGATGGATGCGTCCGTTTCCGAACCTGCTGCACGCCCCGGCATGGGATTTTATCTTCTCGCTATTTCCCGGACTCACATTCCTTGGGCTGGCGGCGATTGCCTTTATCGGTACGGCGCGGATGCCGTCGCATTCCTTCTTTAAAATTCAGCGCATCGGACTCGCCGTTTTTGCGGCGCTGCTTGGATTCATCGCGCTGCTGCTGCTGGTGGCCGCGGTTGCGGGGCGTTCCGCGGACACGAGTCTGGCGGCCAGATTCAACGAGGGCATTGGTTACGTATATTGGTTCGTGCTGAAAGTTGCCGTCTTTATGTATCTGTTCATCTGGTATCGGGCGACGTGGCCGCGTTACCGCTTCGACCAGTTGATGAAGATCGGATGGAAAGTGATGCTGCCGATCTCGCTCGGCGTGCTGGTCGTGACTGCCATTGTGGGGGTGATCGCTTCATGAACCCCGGAATGAACGCCGCTCTGAATTCGGGCATGGCACCGGTTGCGACGCCGTGGTTCTTTTATGTGCTGGCGGGAATGGCCGTCATCAGCGGCGGGCTCGTCATCACGCTGCGAAACGCCGTGCACGCCGCGCTTGCGCTGATCGTGACCCTGCTCTCGGTAGCGAGCCTCTACCTGATGTTGTACGCTCCGTTCGTCACTGGCGTGCAGATCGTCGTCTACGCGGGCGGAATCATGGTGCTGTTCCTGTTCGTCATCATGCTGGTGAACATCGAACGGTCGTCGAAAGAGCACCGATTCAACCGCATTTGGCCGGCGGGATTGGCGGCGGCGTGCGTGTTGCTGGCGTTGTTTGTGTCCGCGTTCGTGAAGGGCAGGGCGCTGTTTGCGGATCGTGGAATGCCATTGCCCGAGTCGTCGAACACGCAGCAGATCGCCACCATGCTCTACGGAGAAGCCGGCAAGATGGGTCAATATACGTTCGCCTTCGAGATCGCCTCGCTGCTGTTGCTGGTGGCGATTCTGGGGGCGGTAATTATGACGAAGAAGAAGATTTGAGACCGGCTACTGGCTTCTAGCTACTAGCTAGTGGCCAGAAGCTAGAAGCTTGACTATGGCTCCGATAACAACACTTCACTATCTCGTCGTAGCGGCGGCACTGTTTGTGCTGGGCGTAGTCGGTGTGCTCATACGCCGCAACGTGGTGATTGTGCTGATGTCGATCGAACTGATTCTGAATGCAGTGAACCTGAACCTGGTAGCGTTTTCGCGCATGTGGGGAAACTTGCATGGGCAGGTATTCGCAATTTTCATCATAGTAGATGCCGCCGCCGAAGCTGCCGTCGGGCTTGGCATTTTGATCGCCTTTTTCCGTAATAAGGAGACGGTCAATGTGGATGAGATTGATTTGTTGAAATGGTGAGAGGGCGGCTCTTAGCTATTAGCTCTTGGCTGTTAGCTGCGGGCTTCGAGCGACGTGCCAACAGCGAACGACGAATAGCGAACGACTAACGACCGACGACTAACGACATGTTCTTTCTCGATCACATCTGGCTGATCCCGCTCTTCCCGGCCTTCGGGGCCGCGATGATGTTCTTTTTCGGCCGGCGGCTGCAGAAGGCCACGGTTAACGCGGTCTGCGTGGGCGTGGTCGTCCTTGCGTTCCTTTTCGCCTGCTTCACGGTCGTCGAGTACACGAACTTCGCGCATGGCACGGGACATCCTTTCGAGAAGATTGTTTACACGTGGCTGGGCAGCGGCGATGGGCATCTGAACTTCGTTAAGCGCGACGGGAGGCTCGCTTCGTTCAATGCCGACGCCGGATTCCTGCTCGATCCGCTTTCTTCCATCTGGCTGCTCTTTGTAACCGGCGTGGGCCTGCTGATCCACATTTACTCCACCGGTTACATGGCGCACGAAGGCGGCTATTACCGCTTCTTCGGATACATGAACCTGTTCATGTTTTCGATGCTTACCCTGATCCTGGCGAATAACTACATGCTTTTATTCGTCGGATGGGAAGGCGTGGGCTTGTGCTCCTATCTGCTGATCGGTTTTTACTTCCATCGTAACTCCGCGTCGACGGCGGCTAACAAGGCGTTCATCGTGAACCGGATCGGCGATGCGGGATTCATTCTTGGTGCGCTCACGCTCTCCTGGTATCTGGGGTCGTTTCGTTTCATCGACATCAACAGGCTGGCGCACAGTGGGACGTTTGCAATCGGCGATCCCGTACTGACGATCGCCGCGCTGTTGCTGTTCGTTGGGGCTTGCGGTAAGTCGGCGCAGATTCCTCTTTATATCTGGCTACCCGATGCGATGGAAGGTCCGACGCCAGTTTCGGCTTTGATCCACGCTGCAACCATGGTGACGGCGGGCGTGTACATGGTGGCGCGTTCGAATGCCGTGTTTGTGCTGGCTCCGACGGCGATGAAAACCGTCGCCATCATTGGCGCACTTACCGCGGTGTTTGCCGCGTCGATAGGGCTGGTGCAGAACGACATCAAACGCGTGCTTGCGTACTCCACCGTCTCGCAACTGGGATACATGTTCCTGGCGCTCGGCGTCGGCGCCTTTGCGGCGGGCGTCTTCCATGTGTTCACGCACGCGTTCTTCAAGGCGCTGCTCTTCCTTGGTTCGGGCTCGGTGATTCATGCCATGAGCGGCGAGCAAGACATGCGTAACATGGGCAACCTGCGCGGGCGCATCCCAACCACTTATAAGACGATGTTGATCGCGACGCTGGCGATCGCCGGCATTCCGCCGCTGGCAGGCTTCTTTTCGAAGGATGAAATCCTCTGGCAGGCATACCGGTCCGCCTACGGCAGCTTTCCCTATCTCTGGCTGATCGGCTTTGGCACCGCGCTGATGACCGCGTTCTATATGGCGCGGCTCATCTTCCTGACGTTCTATGGGAAGCCGCGGATGAGCCCCGAAGTCGAGCACCACATTCATGAATCGCCGAAGTCCATGACTGGCCCCTTAGTCGTGCTGGCGATCTGCTCGGTCTGCGCGGGATGGCTGGGTGTGCCGGCGAGTTTGGGTGGAACCAACGCCTTCGGAAAGTTTCTGGAGCCGGTATTCGCGCAAGATGTCGGCGCGTCCGCTTCCGTCGCGGCGGCTGAGCCGCAGGAGCCGGCTGGCGAAGAACATCGCGGCTTGGAGTGGACGCTGATGGTGCTCTCTGTCGGGGCTGCGGTTGTGGGCGGAGGATGGGCCCATCATTACTATGCCAAGGCTGGCAAAGATTACCCGGAGCCCATTGCCGTCGACGCCCCGCCGCTCTACACCGCGCTCTACAATAAGTGGTTTGTCGACGAGGCTTACGACTACGCTTTCACCGGACGCCGCAAGATTGGCAAGGTTCGCCTGGGCGCGATGGGCGCGGGCGAAGCGTCGTCGTGGTTCGATGCCAAGATCATCGACGGGGCCGTCAACGATGCAGGGTGGGTTACGCGCGCCGTCGCCACGCTTTCGACCTGGTGGGATAAGTGGATCATCGACGGCTTGTGCGTGAATGGCCCGGCGATTTTGGCGCGGATGATCTCTTATCCGGCGCGCCTGTTCGAATGGGGACTGGTGCAGTGGTACGCGTTGGTCATGATCGCGGGACTGCTGGGATTTGGCGTGTATTACGTGTGGAAGTAAGACCGCTGCTAGCTGCTGGCTCCTGGCTTCTAGCAAGCAAGGTCGCGCGGTATCTGGAGCCAGACGTAGATTGCTAGAAGCCAGTAGCTAGAAGCCAGAAGCTGAACTTATGCAGAGTCACATACTTTCGATCATTCTCTTCACGCCGCTTGTGGGCGCGCTGGTTCTCCTGTTTGTCCCTAAGGAGAACAAGAACGCGATCCGCTGGATTGCGAATCTTTTCGCGCTGGGCGGATTCCTGAATTCGCTGCCGCTGGTGCCGATGTTCTGGGCGGTGCGCTTTGACGCCTCGCAGCAGTTCAAGTTCATCGAGGGGACGGCGAACAACTGGATTCCCTCGATTGGCGCGGGTTACAACCTGGGCATTGACGGCATATCGTTTCTGCTGATCATGCTGACGACGCTGCTGGGATGGATCTCGATTCTGTCTTCCTGGACCGCCATCGAGATACGGGTGAAGGAATACTACGTCTGGTTTCTGGTGTTGCAGACCGGAATGCTCGGCGTCTTCATGGCGCTCGATTTTTTTCTCTTCTTTGTTTTCTGGGAAGCGATGCTGGTGCCGATGTACCTGCTGATCGGCATCTGGGGCGGCCCGCGCAAGCTTTATGCGGCCATCAAGTTCTTCCTGTATACGCTGCTGGGCTCAGTGCTGATGCTGCTGGGTATCCTGTTCCTTTATTTCCATCATCACACAGTTACTAACATCTTCACGTTCAGCATTCCAGAGCTTTATAAGACGGCGCCACTGATTCCGTTCCACATAGCCATCTGGCTGTTCGTTGCTTTCTTTATTGGATTCGCCATCAAGGTTCCGATGTTCCCGTTTCATACCTGGCTGCCGGATGCGCACGTGGAAGCGCCTACGGCCGGCTCCGTCATTCTGGCAGGCGTTTTGCTGAAGATGGGAACTTACGGATTCGTGCGTTTCTCTCTGCCCTTCTTTCCCTCGGTCGTATCGCACCCGCGCGTGCAAAGCTGGGTGATCGGGTTGTCGCTCGTCGGCATCATCTATGGCGCGCTGGTTTCGCTCATGCAGAAGGACATGAAAAAGCTGGTGGCGTACTCGTCCGTCAGCCATCTGGGCTTCTGCACGCTGGGAATCTTTGTGCTGGTTCCGTTGGGATTGGCCGGCTCGGTGTTGCAGCAGGTCAATCACGGCATCTCGACCGGCGCGCTCTTCTTGATCGTCGGTATTTTGTATGAACGGCGGCACACGCGCGAGATAGCCGAATATGGGGGCATCTCGAACGTCATGCCCGTCTACGCGACGATCACCATGATCATGTTCCTCTCGTCGATGGGGTTGCCGCTGTTGAATGGATGGATCGGTGAGTCCACCATCCTGATGGGAGCATTCACGGCGAACTGGAAGTGGGCGGCGTGGGCGGTGCCGGGCATGGTTCTTGCGGCCGCTTATTTGCTCTGGCTGTATCAGCGCGTTTTCTTTGGGACGGTGACGAATCCGAAGAACGAGAAGCTGCACGATCTTACGCCGCGCGAAATCCTTACGTTTGTGCCGCTGATCATCATGGCGTTCTGGATCGGGCTTTATCCGAAACCGTTTTTCCAGATCCTCGAACAACCGGTCAACCAGATTGTGCAGACAATTCACGACAAGGCAAATGCGAATGTGCCGGTGACTGCGCCGGTTGCTCCCGCGCCAGTTCCGCAGGCGCCGCCTGCTGCGATCAAGCCGAAAGTCGTCAAGCCGAAAGTTGTCAAACCCGACTCTGTCAAACCGGAAGCCGCGAAACCTGAAGTTGTCGCGCCCAACGTCGTCCAACCGAAAGCGAGTAACTAAGTGCGAGGCCTCTCACCAACTGAATACCGGTTGATGTTGCCGATGGTCGAACTTACCATTTTCGCGCTCGGCATTCTGCTGATCGACCTGATGATCCCGCGGGGATGGAAGTGGATTAACGCGGCGGGCGCCCTTGTCGGCGTGCTGTTTTCGGCTCTGTGCGTGTGGCAGATTCAGTCGAAGCTGCCGCGGGGCGCAATTGGGTTCTATAACTCGCTGTTAGTCGACCGCTTCGCCATCTATTTTTGGTATCTGTTTCTGGCGGGAGCGGCCATCGCTATCCTGATGTCGGTGCACTATCTCGACGTGGAAGGCGAGGATCACGGCGAATACTACGCATTGCTGCTGCTTTCCGTCGTGGGCATGATGTGCATGGCCGCGGGCATCGACATCGTGCTGATCTTTATCGGCCTCGAGTTGATGGCGATTTCCACTTACGTGCTGGTCGGTTTCTTGCGTCGCGACCGGCGTTCGAATGAAGCGGCGTTGAAGTATCTTTTGCTGGGGGCCTTTTCGTCGGGTATTTTTGCCTATGGGCTCTCACTATTCTATGGAATATCCGGCAGCACTAATTTAGGGATCATTGCTCGCAAGGTCTCGACGCTAGATCCGCACAATCCGGTGGTGATAATCGCGCTGCTTACGACCATGGTCGGATTGCTGTTCAAGATTGCGGCCGTTCCATTCCATCAGTGGGCGCCGGACGCTTACGAAGGCGCGCCCACCAGCATTACCGGCTTTATGTCGGTGGCCGTGAAAGCGGCGGCGTGGGCGCTGTTGCTGCGCATTCTGGTATTTGGGCTGTGGCCGCTGCGCTCGGTTTACACGCCCGTGATCATTGTCGTCGCCATTGCCACCATGACCGGCGCCAACTTCGCGGCACTTACGCAGACGAATACGAAACGGCTGCTGGCTTACTCCTCGATTGCGCACGTTGGCTATATGCTGCTGGCGTTTGTGGCCATGGGAACTTCGCAGATTGGTAGCTCCGCGTTTTTCGACGGCTTCAAGGGAATCCTGATCTACCTGCTTGTCTACACGTTCATGAATCTGGGAGCGTTCGCCGTGATTACGTCTTTGCGGCAGCGCAACGTGATCGGCGATGAGCTCGACGACATGGCCGGACTCTACCAGCGGGCTCCGGTCGAAGCCACGCTGATGCTGCTGTTTCTGTTATCGCTCGCCGGCATTCCGCCCGCCGCCGGCTTTCTGGGCAAGTACTACATCTTCCTGAGCCTGATCGAAAGCCAGCATTACGTGCTGGCCGCGCTCGGCGTTCTCTATTCGCTGTTCGGACTTTATTACTACCTGAAGATTGCGAACGCGATGTTGATGCGCGCGCCGATGGAAGCTGGGCGAGTGCCGGTGAGCTTCGGAATGCGTTGCGCGGTGGGCGTGGCGGCGCTGGCGACTATCGTGATCGGAGTTTATCCGGAGCCGTTTATTCGGAGCGTCAATTGGTCGTTAAACATCGTGCAATCGCCGCATGTGACGGCGATGATCAAGTGAAGCTACGACCCGCGAGCTTCGAGCAAACAAAACATGCGCTTGCGGTAGGTTCGCCTTCTTCCCGCTTTGTTTGTGGTTTGCAGCTTGGCGGGGCTCAGGGTGCTGGTAGCTCGAAGCTCGCAGCTCGCGGCTGATTTACAATTCCCTCACATGCCTGAGCGCCCAAATCCCCCGGAGAGAAAAGATCCTCTTGTTTCGCTTGCTCGCTATTCCGAGATAGGGTTCATTATTCCGGCGGCGATCTTGCTGGGATTCTTCTTGGGGAAGCTCGCCGATTACTGGCTGCATACCAAGTGGCTCTATCTGGTGGGGCTGTTGTTTGGCGCAGTGGTGGGATTCTGGCAGATGATCCGCATGGCTGTGGGCGCTTACAAAGATAAGTGATGAATGAGCGCGAGCATCTCGACCGGCCCGCTAAGACTCCCGAAGAGGGCACAACCGAACAGCGCATGATCGAGGATCGGTCCATCGATAACCGCTTCCTCGACGACCTCTCAATCTATGAGCGCATCATTCCTCGGCTGCTGCGCAACATGCTGGTGGTCAGTGTTCTGCTGCTGGCGCCGGCATTCTGGTTTTACCGCTGGGCCGGAGCGATTGGGTTTGCCTTCGGGGCGGCGGTGTCTTACGTTAATTTCCGGTCGCTGACGCGAGGCGTCGAGGGACTTGCGGATCGCATTATCAATCGGCACAGCCGGGAAAAAGGCGGCTGGATCATCCTGCGCTTCCTCGTGCGCTACGGGTTGGTGGGACTCGCTGCCTATGCTATATTCAAGAGTTCTTCTTTGGCTTTTCGTGGCTTTTTGTGGGGGCTGTGCGTGCCGGTGGCGGCCCTGATGGCCGAGGCCGTTTGGGAAGGGTACGTGGCGTTTCGGCGGGTGTCGTGAGTCTCCGGCGCTGATGAGTGAGTGAGAACTGGGTTGTCCCTCCGGGACTTGAATCATCTGTTCCACTTTTCCCAGCGCTGAAGCGCTGGGCTAAGCTGGTTCGCCCCTCCGGGGCTGATTGAGTATCGAAGTCTGAAAGTCGTAAAGTCGGAAATCGCATGGAACAACTGGCTTTTACCGCACTTCTGAATCGCCTGTTTGGCGCGCCTGTGCTGGCGTTGCTGCTGAAGCTGCACATTCATCCGAAGTATCCGGCGACTCCGATTACGAACAGCTTCGCCATGGAACTGCTGGTGGTAGTGCTGCTGACGATTTTTTTTGTTGCTGTGCGCACACGGCTTTCGGTGGAGCGTCCGGGCGGGTTGCAACACACGATGGAAGCGATCTACGGATTTGTCGGCGACATGGCCGATGAGGTGATCGGGCATCATTCCTCGAAGTACGTACCCTACCTGGTCACGCTCGGGATGTTCATTTTGAGCTGCAATCTGATTGGACTGGTGCCGGGACTGGAATCACCGACCGCGGTGCCGATTGTGCCGCTCGGATGCGCGCTGCTGACTTGGTTTTACTATCATTATCAGGGCGTGCGGACGAACGGACCCGTCGGCTATCTGAAGCATTTCATCGGGCCGCAGGATAAGGAAATGCCGCTGGTCATGCGTGTGTTATTGCCGTTCATGCTTTTTCCGATCGAAGTGTTCAGCCACACCGCCCGCGTCATGTCGCTCACCATACGTCTCTTTGCCAACATGTTTGCCGGAGAGATGGTCACGTTGGTGTTTTTTTCGCTGATACCGCTGGGCATTCCGATCATGTTCGAGGGACTGCACATCGGGGTGTCGTTTATTCAGACTTACATTTTCGTGCTGCTGGCGTGCGTGTACCTGGGTGAGGCGACCGGGCAGGAGCACTAGAGAATCAGTACCCAGTAGCCAGTACCCAGTTGCCAGTTCGGCAGTTTTTTCTGGGTACTGGGTACTGGTTACTGACAACTGCTTTCAGCGTGAGGGCGCCGGCTCATGGTAGCGCGGCGTCAACCACCTACTGGCGGCAATTCATATAAGGAGAAGCACAATGCGGAAATTCGCGATGTTGATGTTTGTGATGATGATAGCGTCGGTGATGGCGGTGCCGGCGTTTGCGCAGGGCACGACTGGAACGGTTGCGGGCACGAATTGGGTGGCTCTGACTTCCGGTTTTGCGATTGCACTGGCGGCTGGGCTAGCGGCACTCGGACAGGCTAGAGTGGCGGGATCGGCTTGCGACTCGTTGGGACGGAATCCGGCGGCGCGTCCTGGAATTATGGTCGCGCTGATTCTCGGTCTGGCGTTCATCGAGTCGCTGGTGCTGTTTACGCTGGTCATTATTTTCGTGAAGGTGGCGTAAGCGAAAGTGCGGTTCGTTGATCTTGATTTGCGAAAGGGCCTCCGCGGAAGCGGGGGCTTTTTTGTGCAGCTGAATCGGTGCGCGGGAGTGACGGACGCGGCAAGCCGCGTCTCTACGACGATTCCCTTGTGGAGTGGACTGAGTCCAGAGTTGCCGGAACCGACTCATCGCAAAGTACGCGATGAGTGAGGCGCCCGGCGCGATGAGTGGGCCAGCCAGCTCTCGCTTTAGACTTTGCGTTCGCCGTCCCAGTTGGCGGCGCGGTTGTCGGGGACTTTTTGCAGGGCCTCGACCAGGACGCGGCGGAGGCGGTAGCGGCTGTCGAGGTCCATGCTGACGAACTCGAACCCGATTTCATTGACGCGGGCGCGGCGGAGGAAGACTTCGCCGCGTATTTTTTTCACGCCCAGAGAGATTTCGACGTGGGCTTCGGAACCGACGCGAAGGTTGTCGTTGCGCGTGCCCATGCCCCCGCCCAGACTCATCTCGCGCATAATGATGTTCGACTTTCCCCAGGAACTGGAAAGGCTGGCGGAGAGCGTGCGCGGCAAGATGATGCGTTCGTAGCGGCGCTGGCGGACGTAGGGACATCCGGCACCGGAATCGAGCGGGGCGATGGCGAGTTCGCCGGCCTCGAGGCCGCTGTCGGCGAGAGCCTGGGTGCCGTAGCGGGGATCGATCTTGGAGAGCGCCTGAATGGCGGCGATGCGGAGTTCGCGGTGCTGGGTGTAGCCGAAAAGTCGCTTGTCTTCGACGATGGCGCGCAGAACGGGGACGGCCTCGACCTCGCGCAAGCGGCCGAGGGACTCGATGGCTTTCAGTTGCACGAATGGAGGACGGTTGTGAGCTTCGCCAGCGGTGGCGAGCGCAATCAGGCTGGAACTGGCGCTGCGGTCCTGGCTCATGCCAATCTCATCGATGGCTTCGGGCAGGATGAGGGAGTCGAGCAGTTCGAGCAGTTCGAGCAGAGTGCGTCCGCGGTCGGGTGCGGCGCCGTAGGCGATCTGGCGAACGATGACGTCCTGGTAGAAACGGTTGAACTCGCTCATGCGGGCAGGCAGCAACTCCAGCATGGAGGTGACGGCGAGGCGGCTCAGCAGGCCGACGGTGGAGGCAGCCTGGCGAGGCTGGCCCATACGTAAAATCTCGCGCAGATCGTCGATGGCGGGTTGTCCGAGTTCGCCGGCGAGTTCCACAATGCGATCGCATTCGACGCGTTTCTGGGCGCGGAAGAAACGGTCGGCAAGGTGCTCGACGGAAGTTCTGGGAAGCTGCTGCAGGACATTGACCAGATCCTCGGGCACCTGATCAGTGTTGATGGCTTCTTCGATCATCTCCGGCAGGCGATTTTCGATGCCGACGCGGGAGCGAAGATCCTGCACCAGGGCTGGCCGCTGACGGGCAACTCTTTCGAGCGAACAGCAGAGTTCCGAGACCGCTTTGTACTTTCTGCGAGAACAGGCCTCCTGCCCAAAGCGCGCGAAAGCGGCGGCCAGCAGGCTTTGAATTTCGGAGTCGCTTTCCTGGGCCAGTCTCTCGCCGATCATGGCGAGGGCATTGGGCATGACTTCCTCGGGCGCGGAGGCGTAAAGGTCGGCGAGTTGAGCCAGGCCAGAAGCGGTCTTGCGGCGGGGTTCGGCATCCTTGGCGTCGAGGCCACTGCAATAGTTGGAGAGAATTTTGGCGGCGCTCTCATTGTCGTCGCGCTCAAAAAGGAGTTCGACGAACTGGCGAACGTTACGGGGCGGCACGCAGGCGGCTTCGCCGGAGAGCAGAACGCTTTTCTTGCCCGCCTCGGGAATCTCAGCCCAGAACATGCGGTCGAGAATGTCGGCGTGGGACTCAATCAGGATGCCAGCCTTGGACATTTTGTCTTCCTGGACGCGCAGGATCTGGCGGAGGGTATCCATCTGCCGGCTCATGTGCTCCATCATGTCGTGGACGGCGTTGACCTTGACTTCGCCGCGTGAATAGCGGTCGAGGGCGAACTTGATGGCCATGCTTTCGGCGGCCTTCATCAGCAGCGGAGTGTCATTGCCATCGCTGGTGCTGTTCTGAGAGGTCTGCTTGGCCAGACTTTCGAGCAACTGGGCGAGATTGACCTTGGCGCCTTCGGGAGCGTTGCCGAGTTCGACTTTGAGATTGTCCGGGGAAGCGTTGGGATCCTGCATGGCCTGGCCAAAATGGGTGAGCAGGCGAATGGTCTGTATGACTTCCTCTTCCTGTAAGGGAACGACGCCGCCGGTCCATGTTCCGCCCGAGGTTCCGTCGGGGCCGGTGGCGATGCCGCCCGGAATGGGGACGGTGGGGACACTGCCGAGGGGCGCGCCGCCGGGTGTGCCGGAACCGGTGTTGCTGGCGCCCTGAGCGGCGGCTATCAACTGCAGGAGTTTCTGCGGGTCATTGAGCCAGTGCTTGAACTCGGGGCCCAGGGCTTGGGCGGCGAGTTGAGCGGCCATGGAATATTCGCCGGTGGAAGGATCGGCGGCGACAAACTTGACTTCATTGATGCGGATCGAAGAGTCCTTGTTGTCGCCGAGGGTCTCCTTCAGTTGCTTGGCGAAGTCCTGCGCTTTGGAGCCGCCCATGGCAAAGGCGCGGACCAGGCGGGTAAAGTCGTCGAGCGTGACCTTGTTGGAGAACAGGATGCTGGAGAGCCCGGCGGCGTTCAGCAATTGTGCAAAGCTGCGCTCGGCCTGTCCGGTTTCGAGCGGGATGCCATCGAGAAGAAGCTTGTTGTCGGAGACGCCAAGCAGAAAACCAGTGTCGCCGCTTTTGGGCAGCGCCTGCTGGAGTTCGGTCCAGGCGGTCTGGAACTGGCCTTCGGTACGCTTGTGATTCACTCCGTACAGCCGTGTGTACTTGATCAGAATATTGAGGCTGTGGAGGAAAGACCGAGCGGACGCGCTGCGGCTGGCGTCGGTTTGAGCGGCGTTAGCGATGACAACCTCCTCTCGGTATATGGGGCGTCGAACTAAGACTAAGTGGGAAAGTGACCTAATGCACGATTACGGAGGTAATTGAATCGAGCAGATGGGCGTCAGACGAGTGCACGAAGGGACAGGTCCTGTGGGACGCCGTCGCTCTATACTGATGGCTTGACATGCAGATGATGCTGGGGATGCGGCAGGCTGCGCCTCTAGTACCGTGACCGCGTAACGGGTCATACAATGGAGCGACGGGCGTCTCGCCCGGCGCTCCACCGGCAATCTCAAATCAACCGTTGTAACAACCTCGCGGTCACGGTACTAGAGGAAAGTCCTGATGAAGATTGCCGTGCTTTTTTTTGGCGCGTTAAAGGACGTGCTGGGACGGCCGGGCGAGACGGTCGATCTGCCGGAAGGGGCGCGGGTGCGGGACCTGGTCCTCAATTATGAGCGCGAGGCTCCGCAGTTTGTCGCGATGGCGCCGTCCCTGGCGATCTCGGTGAATCGGGAATATTCGGGAGCGGAACGCGAGCTGCGCGAGGGCGATGAGGTCGGGCTGCTGCCGCCGGTGAGCGGCGGGTCAGCGGATGGCGGCGAAATCGCAGGCGGAGTGCGGTGTGAAGTGCGGATAGTCCGCGAACCGATCGACGCGGAGGCTGTGGTGGGGCAGTTGAAGCGCCCGGCGGATGGCGCGGTGGTGATTTTCGACGGCGTGGTGCGGGACAACACGCGTGGGCGGCGCACGCTCTATCTGGACTATGAAGCGTACGAAGCGATGGCGCTGAAGCAGATGGAAGCGCTGGCGGTGGAGGCGCGAGAGCGTTTTGGAGTGCGAGGGGCGTCGATTGTCCACCGGTTGGGGCGGCTGGAGATTGGGGAGACGAGCGTGCTGATCGTGGTGGCCGCGGCGCACCGGGGCGCGGCGTTTGAAGCTTGCCGGTGGATCATCGACACGCTGAAGAAGACGGTGCCAGTCTGGAAGAAAGAGTACTTTGAAGATGGAGCGGTATGGGCCGACGGGGAGCCGTTCCCCGAAGAAATTCGGCGGCCGGGAGGCACGGCGGGGAAGCAGCCCGCATCCAAATGATTGACTCTCACATGAAGCGAATTCCAAGGGTGCTGCGAGCTTCGAGCTGCGAGCTGCGAGCGAACCGGGTCAGGGCTTGCTCGAAGCTCGAAGCTCGAAGCTCGAAGTTCGTGGCCTGCCTGATCGTCTGCGCCTTTGCCTTGTGCGCCACCATCGGGTTGAGGGCGGAGGAACCGGAAACCACGATCACGGTGGATGTAAAGCTGGTCAACGTGTTCGTGACTGTGACGGATGGGCGCGGGGCTCCGGTGGCGAACCTGCAGAAAGAAAATTTTCTGCTGAAGGAAGACGGCAAGGAACAGAAGATTGCGATCTTCGGCCGGGAATCGGCGCTGCCGCTGTCGATTGTGCTGGCAGTGGATACCAGCCTGAGCACCAGAAAAGATCTGCCGCTGGAGCTGACCTCGGCGCGTAAGTTTGCGCATGCGATTGTGCGGCCGCAGGACGGACTGGCGGTCTACAAGTTCAGCGAGGAAGTCAGCCAAATGGTGCCGTTCACCTCGGACTTGAAAAAGATCGACGCCGGAATCGACCGGGTGCACAATGGCGCGGCGACGGCGCTTTACGACGCGATTTTTCTGGGATCGCAAGCGCTGGGCCGGCGGCAGGGAAGAAAAGTCATGGTGGTGATCACCGATGGCGGAGACACCATGAGCCAGGTGGATTACAAAGAGGCATTGCGCGCGGCCCAGGAGTCGGAGGCGATCATTTATAGCATCATCATCGTGCCCATCGAAGCGAGCGCGGGACGGGATACGGGCGGCGAGCACGCGCTGATTCAAATCTCGGAAGACACGGGCGGGAAGTCTTACTACGCCACGTCGCTGTCGCAACTGGACGACGCGTTCCGCAAGATCAGCGACGAGCTGCGAACGCAATATCTACTGGCGTACTATCCGTCGCAGCGCTATTCGAGCTCGGAGTTTCGCCAACTGCGGGTGGATCTAACGAATGCGCCGCCGGGAGGACCTTTTCAGTCGCATTACAGGGCGGGATACTACACGCGCAAGGGGACGTTCTAGGGCTAGGCTACGAGCTGCGAGCACCCGGTTGGTTCGAAGCTCGTGGCTCGAAGTCAGAGGCGCAGGACTATAGCGAATCCAGAGTTGCTGTGCCCAGCGGCAACTGCCGAGTTGCACTCGGCTTGGACAGCCGAGGGCGGCCGTCCCTACGCGTTCTGGGCACAGCGACGCTAAGTCCGCTAGCTGGCAAAAAAGGCATAGATGGAGCCGGGGAAGTGGCTGCATCTAGTAAACTGTACTATTCCATTGCAGTGGAAATTGAGATCCTTAGACGCGGAACCGCTTCCAGGTACTACTTGAGGTTCTGCCCCAGGAGAGTCACTTTGTTCGATTGGTCTGGTTTGCAGGTTCGCCGTTCTCTGCCCATTGGCATATTGCTCTTTGCCGCGTTCACGGTTTCGTTGTGGGCGCAGGAGGAAATGACTCCGGAAAATCCCACCACCGGCACCATTCAAGGCACGGTGCGAGATGACGACGGCTTCGTCGTGGAAGGGGCGCGGGTTTTTTACAGTTCGCAGGCGACCGACACCAGTGGCACAACCCGCACCGGCAAGGACGGGACGTATGTTTCCGAACCGGTGGGGCGGGGCGTTTATGTGGTGCGGGTGGAAGGCCGCGACATGCGGGTGGTCGAGCGCAGCGTGACCGTGGTGGCGGGGACGCCGGTGACGGCGGATTTCAAAACGGAATGGATCAATCCGGGTCCGGTGCGGCTGGAGAGCAGGTTCAGCGGAGAGGCTAGCGACACGCTGCCGATCGACGGTCGGAACTATCTGAATGCTGGGAGGCTTGAGCCCGGCGTGCAGGCGGTGGATGCAGGGATTTTCGATCCGGGCAAGAGTGGATTCCAATCGCTCTCGATCGACAGCCAACTGGGACGAACGACGCACTACGACATGGATGAAGTCGAGGTGATGGATGAGACCAAGGGCGCGGCCACGCTGAACCTGCCCGCGGAAGCGGTACGCGAGGTGATCGTGTCGCAGGCCATGCCGGAGGTGTTTCAGTCGCTGAATGCGGCGGGCGCGGTGCGGGTAACGACGCGCTCGGGTGGAGATGAATGGCACGGCAATCTGTTTGGAAATGTGCAGGAACGGATCCTCGGCCTGGCGGGGTTCCCGTCGGGAAACGACGATTACAGCCGGCAGCAGTATGGATTCGGGGCGGGCGGCGCGGTGATCAAGGACAAGGCGTTCTTATTCGTTGGCGGGGAACGCACCAAACAGGATGGAGTTTTGCCGGCGGAGTTAGGATTCCCGGCCGTCAACGGGCCCGGCGTGCAGAGCGCTTATTTTCGCGAGAATATGCTGACAGCGCGATTGGATTATGACGTCAGCGACGACATGAAGTGGTTTGTGCGGCTCAGCTACGACAACGCAAACCAGATTCCGCCGTCGAACAGCCTGTCGAATATCCGCAATCAGCTGAACGTTCCGGCCGCTGTCTTCGGGCTGGATTGGAACCGGGGACGGGTTGTGAACAGCGCGCGCTTCGGCTATCAGAAGATGGTGAACGCGATCACTCCCGACTTGCAGGGTTCACTGGCGGCGCCTTTCCATATTCAGCTCGGATCGTATGGACTGGGGCCGAGCGTGGCCGGTCCACGGCAGACGATTCAGCGCGATCTTTTCGGGCGCTACGACAGCAGCACGGTCTACAGGGTGTATCACACGATTCGCTTCGGCGGAGCGGTTCATCGCATCGGGCAGGGAGATTTCTACACGCCAGGAAATGATGGTCCGTCGGTGAGCAGTTCGAACGGAATGGACGTGATCAACGCCATTAGCAACGACCACTCCCTGTTGTCTGGAGGGGCGGACAATCCGCTGAATTATCCGGTGGGCACGATTACGATTTTCAACGGCCTCGGAAATTTCAGCGAGAACTCGGCTTTCAACCGGCCGGGCGGCGGACACTTCGACACGCGATTCGAGGGCTACATCGGCGACACGTTCAACCTGTTTCCGAACCTGAATATTAATTTTGGCGTGAATTATGTGCGTGACAGCGGACGCACGGACAGCGATCTGCCGGCGGTTCCATGTTCGGCGATCAATACCACGATCGTGCAGAGTCCGCCGTGCACGAGCGGTCTGATTCTGGATCAATTTGGGCTGCTGCCAAATAACGCCATAACCGGCGCGCACCAGTTTCTCGGCGGGCCGGTGAACCAGCCGGACTTGAATTTTTCCCCGCAAGTGGGTGTGGCATGGGACCCGGGACACAGTGGGCGGACGGTGATGCGGGCGAGCGGCGGAATGTTCTATGACAATTTTCTGCTGCAGAATCTCTATCAGGATCGCATCAACCGCTTGTCGAACGGGCAGTACAACCGCAGCCTGACGCTGTGTCCGGCGGGATCGGTGCTGTTTCCGAATGCGCCGAATGGAATAAACAATGGGTTTGTGAGTGAGAGCAATGGCGTCGTAAGCGCGGTTGATGGGCTCGATATCGCCACGCAGATTTGCGGGCAGCCCATATTTCAAGTGGCCACCGCGATTCAGGATCTGCAGAAGCAGCTTTTGGCGGCGCAATCGGGGGTGACGAGCGGGCAGAACGTGTATTCGCTGGCGAACAGCGTGGCCGATTTCGGCGGTCTGCTGGCGCCGGGCTTCAAGACGCCGCGGGTTATCCACATCAGCGCTGGCCTTCAGCACCAACTCGGGGATCACAGCGAGTTCTCGATCGACTACGTGCGCGAGATCGGTACCCAGTTTCCGCTCGGGATTGACACCAATCACGTGGGAGCCTCCAACTACCTGACCGATGGCAGCAGCTCAAACCCCGCCCTCAATACGTATGCGGCGGAACTGCAGGCGATCAGCAGCACGGTGGCGTCGGCCGGATGCGGCCCGGCGAAGTACGTTGGCGCGGGCCCGGGGTCTGGGTTTTCGCAGAATGCGGTGGATTGCTATCTGAATGCAGTGCCGGGAGCGAGCATCACGGATTTCGCGCGCAACGGGCTGGATTCATCGAATGCGTTCTGCGGACCGTTTCCGTGCTCGGTGTTAGGGAAGCAGCAGGCGGCGTTCGGCGGGATCAATCCGGCGGTCGGATCGAACATCATGTATTTTCCGAGCGGGCGGTCGCGCTATGAAGGTGTGCATATGGCCTACCACGCGGTCAGCGGAGAGAGCCCGATGCGGCGCGTGCGGCGGCTGGAAGTCGCGATTTCGTACACGCTCTCGCGCTATCGCAGCAACACCGCGGAGCCGAACGGCAGCGGCGGAGATTACTCGCTGATGAACGTGGCGAAAGATTACAACCGGCCCCATGTCGGACATTGGGGTGCCTCAGGGCTGGACAGGACACACCAGTTCACGTTCACTCCGACGGCCGACTTGGCGTATGGGCTGCGGCTCTCGATGATCGCGCATGTGGCGTCGCCGCTCCCGTTGAGCGCTTATTTGCCGCAACAGAACGGGGGCGGAGTCGCGGGAGAGATCTTCCACAGCGATGTCACCGGCGACGGTACGGTGGGCGATCTTTTGCCGGCGACGTTTATTGGAAGCACGGGAAAATACTCGAACAGCAATTTGACCAAAGCCATCAGTTTTTACGACACCAACTTCGCCGGCAGGTTGACGCCGGCGGGGTCGACGCTGGTGAATACCGGATTGTTCACCTCGCAGGAACTGATTGCGCTGGGCGCCTATGAGCCTCTGATTCAGGCGCTGCCGGGTCATGCGGCGCAGGCCACCTGGCTGAAGACGATGGATCTGCGGTTGAGCCGGCCGTTCCAGGTTGGAGAGCGTATGAAGCTGGAGGCGAATTTCTCCGTGTTTAACGTTTTCAACTGGGCTAACTTTGGGGGCGCGGGCAACCAGTTGAACGGAGTGCTGAACGGCGCGCCGGGCAGTTCGCTGAACAATGCCAGTTCGGGGGGATACTGCGGCGGCTCAACCGCGTACTGCACTTCGCGGCTGGACCGGGTTGTGGCCGGTTCGGGTACGTATGCGAACGGAGCTCCACGGCAGATGGAATTCGGAGTGCGGATCACGTTCTAAACCCCCGTAGGCTCTCTTCGCCTAGGGTGGTCAGGCATTCGGCTCCGGTACCTTACATCGGCGGTGTCGACGCTCTGCTTCAAGAGGCGCAAAGTTTCACCTTCCGCAAGTTTTTTTTGCAGGAACCGTTATTTACTTGACTTAATTTCGGAATAAGGGTAACTTCCCCCGAGTCAGTACTGGCCAACCGCACTTCCCCGTTGAGCCTGACTGAGCTTTGGGTCGTGTAACCTTCGAAAACTTTTACTAAAACTTCCAGGGGGAATCCCTTGGCTATAAGCATCCGGGCAGACAGAAATGCCTGCGTACGGCTTGCGTTTGTAAGAAAGGGTTTCTTCCTGGCCTCACAATTTGCCCTCTCAAGGGGAAGGAGAAAAACAGATGCAAAACCAGAATTGGCGATCTTTGAGCAAAGTAGTCGCTGTAGCAGCAGTGGCAGTACTCGTCGCGAGCCTCACATCCATGGCGGCAGCCCAGAGCGACGACCTCAGAGCCCTTCGGGCTTCGGCGCCCAAGGAAGACACAAATGTTAAGGGAGTCAAGATATTTGCCGGGCCGCCGGCAGGCTTTGATGCCCTGAAAGCAACCGACCGCGAACTGGCCATTTACGGCTTGCCTCCACGCCCCGACCAGGCGTCGAAGCCAAAAGAGTTCATGCTTTGGCAGCGGGCGATGGGAGCGGCGAAGCATCGCGCAGCTGCCAAGTTCGATGTGAAGTCTTTCTCCAGCACGAATTTCAAGCCATCGAAGCTGTCCGGCGCGAGTCAGACCAGCGCTGGCTCCTATAACTGGAGCGGCGTCGCATCCACCAACAAGAACAAGAAATGGAACAGCAAGACCTCCTTCGACGAGGTGGTCTCCATCTTCAACGTGCCCGTTGCTCAGCCTCCGTTCGGCGCCTGCGGAGCCGGGATCACCGGGCCTTTTTACGAAGTCAGCTGGAACGGCATCGGCGGCTTCTACTCGTATGACAGCCTAGTGCAGGGTGGCAGCTTGTCCGCCGCGGACTGCTCCGGCGACACGTTGTACGAAGCCTGGGTGGAGTGGTACCCGAGCTACTCGATCATTGGAGTGTTTTATGTCAATCCGGGCGACGATATCTTTGTTGTAAGCTTCGGCGCTCCCGGTACTGATGATCAGGTTGTCTTTGTCGAGGACATTACCCTCGGAGTCTACGCAGAAGTCGACCTGCCCTATGTCACAGGGGATGGATTGGTGGGCGCCAGCGCGGAATATATTGTCGAGCGTCCCTGCTGCGACGGGGATGGCTTCCCGCTTCCGCTGGCCAACACCATCTACGACTTCTTCAACGACGACGTGGCTTTCGACTCGGTCAAGGCGTTCTATCCCGGTACCCAGGCCGCGAGCAACTACAACATCAGCATGGTTAATGATACTGATACCCAGTACATCGAAGGTGTGTATGACGGGAACACGGGAGAACAAGGACTGCAGAGCCTCTGGTTCTACACCGAGGGCTGCGCCCTTTCCGGTGGTTGCACTCCCGACTAGCGTCACTGCTTTCTGATTTTTGTCCTAACTTGGAGGCCTACCCGATGGGTAGGCCTCTTTTTTGGTACGCTGTGTATGATTGACACCTTGGGGGCGTAAGTCCCTTTCACATCCTGGTGGAGGAGAAGTGATTGCGAAGCGCATAGGGCGTCATCGCGAGGCTGGGTCTGAAGGAAGCGTGGAGCAACGGCGTGAGCCGATGGGCAAGAACCGTAATGAGGAGGCCTGCAGCGCTGGACGAGCTGGCCAATGACAGCGAAGTTCACATCCATGAAGATCGGAGTCCTAAAGCCCTGCGTCAAGAGCGCAAAGTTTTTACCTTGCCCACTATTTTTTTCACGGAACCCGATTATTAACTTGACTTAGTTTGAGAATAGGGATAACTTCCTCCGAGTCAGTGCTGTCCGCCGCTCTTCCCCAGTCGAGCCGCACTGAGCTTTGGGGTCGTGCAACCTTCGAAATTCTTACCAAAACTTCCAGGGGGGTTCCTTGCTTATAAGGCGTCCGGGCGGACAGAAATGCCTGCGTACAGCCTGCGTTTGTAAAAAGGGCTTCTTCCTGGCCTCACACTATTCCCTCTCAAGGGGAAGGAGAAAAAACAGATGCAAAACCAGAATTGGCGATTTCTGAACCGGGCAATCGTGGTCGCGACGGTGACCCTGTTGGCAGTGAGCTTCACAACCTTCGCGTGGGCGCAAGAGTCCGCGGGACGTGAAATCAAGGGCGCTTCGCCGCAGGCGGTAAGTCCACGCACGCCGCAGGCCGGATACATTTACACTCCAGAGAGCAGCATCGAGCGTCCCGAAGACCTCGGCTTGCGCGCTCATACGACCTATGTGGTGCGCAGCGTCGACGGCAATAAGCCAGTGGGCCTGGTTGCGCCGCAATCATTTCAGGTTTCGTCGAGCTTCTCGCCCGACGCCATCGAAGAGGCAGAAACGCCCGCTTCTCTGGGCTGCCTCTATGTCCAGAGCCCGAATAATGTGAAAACGGGATGCGTACCAAACTATGCCTCGAAAACAAAGGGGCCCAGTTCGGCAGGTTGGGGCGCCATCGCTTTAGTGGACGCGTACGATAACCCGGACGCCGCCAACGATCTGAAAACTTTTGACACATATTGGGGCCTGCCCACGGCCAAGTTCGTCAAGGTCGAAGCCACTGGCAACGGGGACTGTTCCTCGGTCCCAGCCAACGCCGGCTGGTCGGTGGAGGAGTCGCTGGACATCGAGTGGGCGCACGTCTTTGCACCGAAGGCGGTGATTGTTCTGGTGGAGGCGTGTTCAAACTCCGACACGGATCTTTTCTATGCGGAGAGCGTCGCCATTCAGTACATCCAGGACAACTACGGTGGCGGGGATGTCTCCAATAGCTGGGCGGGTGGCGAGTTCTCCAGCGAGTCGTCCTATGACTTCACCTTCGCCGGCGCGAACTACAGCGACTATGGCGCCCCGGTTACGGTTTTTGCCTCAGCCGACGACGCCGGTATCGGCGCCGCCTATCCCAGTTCCAACCCCTGGCTGACTTCGGCGGGTGGCACATCGGTGCTTCGCAACTCGGACGGCACTTTCAATTCCGAGGGCTGCTGGAGCGGTTCGGGTGGTGGCAGCAGCGCGTACGAAAAATCGGGTGCGTCGACCGAATACCAATATGGCATATTTGGCAACGGTGCTCCCCGCGCCACGCCGGACTTCGCCGCCGATGCCGATCCGGCCTCGGGCGCATGGATTTACAACCAATACGCCTACGGCGGCTGGGCGGTGGTAGGTGGGACAAGTCTTTCGTCCCCATCTCTCGCCGGCATTGTCAACCGCGCGGGCAACAAGTTGTCGTCGTGGTTTGGGTATTACGTAGACGGCTACGGCTACTTCACCAACGGGGAAAACAACCTGCTGTATGCGCAATTGCCAACAGCCAAAGCCTACTACACGAACTTCTACGACATCACGACCGGCTCGAACGGTGGCACGGTAACCTACAACTGGGACTATTGCACGGGCGTTGGAAGCCCGCGCGGTCTCCTCGGGAAGTAAGTCTTGCCGCTGCTTCAGCAGCGGATTGCGGATTGATCGCAAAGAGGCCTTGCGTATGCAAGGCCTCTATTTTTGTTCTGCAATTAGCTGAGTTTCATTGGGGCTAGGTTGCCGGACGGCCGCCTATTCGAGTGTCTTTTCCTCTACCACCTTGTACATCTTTTCGTAGGGTGTGCACTTGTCGGGCGGAGTAAACAGTGCTTTGTCCTCCGTGCCGAGCACGATGTCGTGATACACGGCGAGAACCTTGCCGTGCTCGGTTCGCGATTCGATCTTCACGGGAACGCCCTTCAAGTCATCCGCCTCCCATACCTTTGATTCGATGGTCTTGCCGTCGTGCCTGGTGACAACGACGTTCTCGACCTTGCAGCTATGGCCCTCCACGGTCTCTGTCCCTGCGGGCGTGCGTTTGACCTGCGTGCCTTGCAACAGCTCCAAAGGGCTGTGCAACATCTTCGCCTGGTCGGTCCTCATCACAATACATAGCCGGGTCTTGTCGGGGTAGACGGTCAGTCGGTACACCTTGCCGGTCGCGGGCAGATACAAGGTTGCCATAGCGTCGGAGATATCGATCCGCATGTTTGTGCCCGACCAGTGGACTTTCATCGACAACGCCCGCTGCGCCGGCCCCATCAGTTGAGTCGCGGAAAAATCGGGGAAGTTCCATGGATCTGCGGAGTCTTGTGCGCGCGCAACGATGGCGGACAATACGAGTACCACTACCGCTGCGATTGTACCGAGGGTTCGAGACAACCTCATTCCATTCTCCTTTGGTTGAACATCTCTGATTGGGACGCAGTTCAAGATCCATCGCAACAGCAAGATGGCTGAACCGTCAGGGAAAACGTTGCAAGAATATGGCGATACGCTACTTTGGTTGTGGTTTGCTTGTCAACAGTTTTGCTGGTCAGTAAAGCGCCCCTCAAGATTGGGAGCGATCTTCAGCATTTCGACCTATTATCCGTACAACTGGGCGCTGAACTGGGCACGCGGCAACGTCTTCAACATGCTGGTGGAACCGCCACAAGAGGAGCTGCGACCGGGCTGCGAGACAAAATGGAAAGCGGCACCGAAAAGTTGAGACAAATCCATCGCCGTTTACCCTTTACAATGACGTTTCAGAGTTCGGGTAATCGGTTTAGAGCGACGCGTCACGCAAGTATGTGACGAGGATCACATCGCAAAGTGCATCATCCGAGTTGACTGGCAGAAGAGAAGAACGGAAGTGATCGGCAAGGAGAGGAACGCTGAAAGCGTTTGCTGTTCTCCCCCGCCGGGACCTCCACACAGATTTTCCGCCGGTCTGGTCAAGAGAGACTCTGAACAAATGAGCTGCGCTACAAACCCTGCTGACTCTTCGCCTCTGCCGCTGGTCGAAGCGGAGATTGCTCGGCGCGTGGCGGCGGAGAGGTTGCGGCTGGAGCAGGCGGCGGGGCTTGTCGAGAAACCCATCGCCCACTTCCATCGGCCCGTGGAGCGGCCCTTCACCGCGGAAGAACGCGATCGGGTGACCATTCTTTTCGGAGGTTTTACCTGGAAACACGAGCGTTTCGTCGAAGCCGTGTTTCGCGGCTGCGGCTATCGCTTCCAGATGTTGCCGAATCCCAACGTGGCCGCCTTCCAGACCGGCAAGGAATATGGCAACAACGGGCAGTGCAATCCTACCTACTTCACCGTGGGCAACCTCATCGAGTTCCTGAGGTCGCTGCAGGCTCGCGGTCTCTCGCGCCAGGAAATCCTCGACAATTACATTTTTTTCACGGCCGGCTCCTGCGGGCCGTGCCGCTTCGGCACTTATGAATCCGAGTATCGAATGGCGCTGGAGAATGCGGGCTTCGGGGGCTTCCGTGTCCTCCTATTCCAACAGGACCATGGCATCAATGCTCTGACCGGCAACACCGGCCTAAAGTTCTCGGTTGACCTCGGCATGGGCCAGCTCAATGCAGTGAACCTGGGCGATGTGATCAACGACTTGGTGTACCAGATCCGTCCTTACGAAGTTGTTCCGGGCGCAACCAATCAGGCCATGAAGGAAGTCGTCGACCAACTGAGCGATTTCCTGGAACACCGGAAGCGTTACGAAACCCTCGAGCGCGCGCCGGGATGGATTTCGCGCCGCCTGGCCCGGAACAAGAAGCTCAAGAGTAGCCTTACCACGCTAGGCAAGATTCTCGATCATCTTTACGCCGAAGACTTCCTCAAAGCGATGCGCCTAGCCCGTGAGCGCCTGAATCAAGTCGAAGTGGACCACACACGTGTAAAGCCCATCGTCAAGATCACCGGCGAGTTCTGGGCGCAACTCACCGAAAGCGACGGCAACTTCAACATGTTTACCTTTCTGGAGCAGGAAGGCGCCCAGGTGTATGTGGAACCAATCGGCGGCTGGATTACCTATCTCCTCTATGAGGCTCGGGCGGCCGCGGAAGAAAGAAAAGGCCTGGATGTTCCGCATCCCGGCGCCCGCTGGTGGGAATGGAAGAAGCAACTGGCAAACGATTGGAAATTCCGCAAAAAGTGGCTGCTGTTGCGCTTGAGCGAAGGCATCTGGAACCGCCAGCATGCGCGCACCGCCCGCCATCTGGGCGGACTCACGCCCCGTCTCGCGCCCCAGAGCGAGCTCGCCCGTATGGCGCATCCTTTTTATCATTCACTCGCTCGCGGCGGCGAAGGCCATCTCGAAGTGGGGAAGAACGTCTACTACACGACCCACGGCCTCTGTCACATGGTGCTGGCTTTGAAGCCCTTCGGATGCATGCCGTCTTCACAATCCGATGGCGTGCAATCCGCCGTGGTGAACCGCTTCCCGCAAATGATCTTCCTGCCCATCGAAACTTCGGGCGAGGGGGAAATCAACGCGCACAGCCGCATGCAGATGGCTTTGGGCGAAGCCAAGATCAAAGCGAAAGCCGAGTTCGAGCAAGCGCTGGCTTCCACCGGCAAGAAGCTCCATGAGATCAAGGCCTACGCTGCCGAGCATCGCCAACTGCGGAGCCCGTTTTATCCGGTGCCGCGCCGGCGAGGCGTAGCCGGAGTGGCAGCCAACTTTGTATTGCATGTGAACAACCTGATGGATGGCAAAGCGGGCCTCGCCAAGCTGCCCGGCGAGAACTGAGGAGCTGCGGAGATTTCGTGGACACGAACGCACAAAGCGCCGGACTTGGCATCCGCTATCTGGTTGGCTTGGACGTCGGTTCGACTACGGTCAAAGCCGTCGTCATTGGAGCTGAAGCCGAAGCCGACCGTATTCTCTGGCGCGACTACCAACGCCATGACACGCGCCAACCCGAGAAACTTCTGAAATTCCTTCATCGTATAGAGGCCGAAATCGGCATTGCTCCGGGCAATTGCCGCATGTTCATCACCGGCTCCGGCGGCAATGCGCTCAGCGCTCTGATCGGCGCGAAGTTTGTGCAGGAGGTGAACGCGGTCGCGCTCGCGGTCGAGAAGCTCCATCCCGAAGTGAACTCGGTCATCGAACTCGGCGGCCAGGACGCCAAAGTCATCATCTTCAAAGAGGAGGGCGCAAACGGCCGCAGGAAGAAGATTCCTTCGATGAACGACAAGTGCGCGGGCGGCACCGGCGCGGTCATCGACAAGATCAACGCCAAGCTAAAGATTCCGCCCGACGATTTGTGTAATCAGGGCTACAACGGGATCAAGATACATCCCGTGGCGGGCAAGTGTGGCGTCTTCGCCGAGACCGATATCAATGGCCTGCAAAAGCAGGGCATCCCCGCCGATGAACTGATGGCCTCGCTCTTCGACGCCATTGTGCTGCAGAACCTCACCGTCCTCACGCGCGGCCACACGTTGCGTCCCCATGTGCTGCTGCTAGGCGGGCCGAACACCTTTATTCGCGGTATGCGCGAGGCATGGCAGCACAACATCCCTCTGCTCTGGGAAGAGCGCGGAATCGAACTGCCGCCGCACGTTGCTCCCGAAGACGCGATCAAGAGCCCGGAGAATGCGCTGTATTTCGCGGCCCTGGGCGCGGTGGAATTCGGTAAAGGCGAAGACGCGGAGATTGGCCAGTATCTGGGGACACAGAATCTCGAAGGTTACATCTACGAAGGCCGCCGCCAGGAAAGTGCGGCTTCGGGTAATCACGGGTTGGTCGCTTCAAACCAAGAATTGGAAGAGTTCAAGGCCAAGTACGGGCGGCCGAAATTCGTTCCGGCTGCGTTCCGGCGCGGTGAGCGCGTGCGCGCTTTTATCGGCCTGGATGGCGGCTCGACTTCCACCAAAGCCGTGCTTTTGTCGGAGCACGGCGAAGTGCTCTCGAAAGCCTACCAACTCTCCAAGGGCAATCCGATCCAGGACACGGTCGACCTCTTCGAGAATCTGCGCCAGCAGGTTGAAACGCAAGGCGCGCATCTGGAAATCCTCGGCGTGGGCACGACCGGCTACGCCAAGGACATTCTGCAACGCGTGTTGTCGGCCGACGTCGCCCTGGTCGAAACCGTGGCGCACACCGAGTCGGCGCTGCGCTTCTGTGATGATCCGCACGTCATCGTCGATGTTGGCGGACAGGACATCAAGCTCATCGTCCTCAAGGATGGCCGCGTCAAAGACTTCAAGCTCAACACACAATGCTCCGCCGGCAACGGCTATTTCCTGCAATCCACGGCGGAAGGATTTGGCATCCCAGTCGAGAATTATGCGGATGTGGCTTTCACCGCCGCCACCATGCCGGTGTTCGGCTACGGCTGCGCTGTGTTTCTGCAGTCCGACATCGTCAACTTCCAGCGCCAGGGCTGGCGGGCGGAAGAAATTCTGGCCGGCTTGGCGACCGTGCTGCCGAGGAATGTTTTTTTGTATGTCGCCAAGGTGCCAAGCCTGGCGGCGCTGGGCACACGCTTCGTTTTGCAGGGGGGCACACAGAACAATCTCGCCGCCGTCAAAGCGGAAGTGGATTTTCTGCGCGCCAGCTTCAGCCCCCTGGGCATCGAACCGGAGATTGTAGTCCACGAGCATTGCGGCGAATCGGGAGCGATCGGCGCCGCCATCGAGGCCATTCGCTGGTGGCGCAATGGCCATTCCACCAGCTTCATTGGTCTGGATGCCGTGCGCAAGATCCGCTATCGCACCACACGCAGCGAAGCCACGCGATGCAACTTCTGCAAGAACGCCTGCCTGCGAACCTTCCTCGATGTTCGAACCGATGATGTGCGGACGGATGACCTGCGAACCGCAGATGCTTTGATCGAAGAAAACGCCGAAGCCGGATTGGCCGAAGCCGCGCCGTCTTTCCCCACCAAGGTTCCGCTCCAGCCCGGTGAGCAGCGCATGATCGTAGCCACCTGCGAAAAAGGCGCGGTGGAAGATGTTGCCATCATGCGCGGCATCAAGGCCCGGCTCGACGCCACCAAGGCCGCCAATCCAAACTTGGTGGAGATGGCCGCCCGCGAAGTGTGGCGCTCGCGTCACCCGGAAAGCGTCGCCGATCCAATTCCCACCGGCGCGCGCGCATGGTCCGCCACTGCCCGCAACCGCGTCGCGCTCATGAAACGGCGCGGCGAGCTTCGCATCGGCATACCTCGCGTCCTCAACATGTATGCCTACACGCCGCTGTTCAGCGCCTATCTGGAAAGCTTGGGCGTGAGGGCTGAAAACGTCGTTTACTCCGACTTCACCACCGGCGACATGTACCGCGCGGGATCGAGCCGTGGTTCCATCGATCCCTGTTTCCCCTCGAAGATCGCCATCGCGCACGTCCACAACCTAGTCTTCAACAAGCACGCGCGCCAGCCGCTGCAAGTGATTTTCTTCCCCATGTTCGACGTGTTGATGTCCCCACTTGTCAACGCCAGGGGGAACAATGCCTGTCCCACGACTTCGGTGACACCGGAGACCGTGGAAGCGGCTTACACCAAGGAAACCGACCTCTTCGCCGAACGCGGCATTCGATATGTGCATCCGCTGGTCGACCTTTCGGACCGCAAGCTTTTTGCGCGGCAGATGTTCCAGGCGTGGGCGCCCATCCTCGGTCTCTCGGAGGCGGAAAATGAACGCGCCATCGAAATCGGCTACCGCGAGTTGGCGAGGTTTGAATCCAGCATTCGCCGCCGCGCTCGCGAAGTTCTCGACCAACTCGAGTCGGAACAGAAGTTAGGCATTGTCATGCTGGGACGTCCCTATCATCACGATCCCGGCATCAATCACGAAATCCCCGAACAATTCCAGAAGCTGGGCTACCCGGTCTTCTCGCAGAGCACGCTGCCGCTGGATGAAGACCTGCTGGAGCGGTTGTTCGGCGGGGAAGTGCGCGCCGGTGATATCGTCCATCCGCTCGACATCGGCGATGTTTGGAAGACCGCCAACTCGGCCAGTTCCAACCACAAGATCTGGGCCGCCAAGTTCACGGCGCGTCATCCCAACCTGGTTGCGGTGGAAATTTCCAGCTTCAAGTGCGGCCACGACGCGCCCATTTACAGCGTGATCGAGCAGATCGTGGAACGCTCGGGCACGCCATATTTCTCCTTCAAAGACATGGACGAAAACCGGCCGGCCAATTCCATTAAACTTCGCGTCGAAACCATCGATTACTTCTTGAAGCGTTATCGGGAAGACCTGTTAGAACGGAAGAAAAAGCATGCGGACATCGAGTGTCAGCTAGCCGAGTATGAGTACGGGCTGCGCCGGGATGGATTCGCTCTCGCGCCTTAGGAGGCTGCGGAAAGAGTCCTTCCCGATCAAGAACTGTGACCTCAGCGGCTGAAGCCGCATTTAAAACAATGCAGTATGGCAGCGGTAAACCGCTGCGCCACCCAAAATCAATTGCAAAAGTCGAGTTTTTCCGCAACCTGTTAGGGAGCTCGTCGTAAGAGTCGTGGAGCTGGGCGCGTTTATCACCGCCGTGGCTATGGCGAGTCCACGGGCACGCTGAACTCCGCCAGATAAGCCTGCGGGTCCATCAATTTCTGAGCGCGCGCGAGAATCCTCGCCATATGGCCGATGTGGCGTAGGTCGATGTCCCGCGCCCACTGCCACCACTTTTTTCGCCCACCGGCGTTGAGTACGGTGCGCTTCCACGTCTCGCAGTAAAGTTCAAAGAAACGCTCGACGGGCAGGCGAGGTTGCCAGAGCAGGTGGTGCAGATCGTACTGGCTCCAGTCCAGAACCTTGAGTTGAGCCTTGCTCTGCTCGAAGTAGTAAGTGCCCGGCAGCGGTGTGAGAATGGTGAACCCCACGCGATAGAGTTTGTGAGTTTCGATGAAGTTCCACAGTTCGGCGAAGTCATCCTCGGAGAAATCCGGATCCACGATGAAATTGCCGGTCACTCCAAAGCCACATTCCCGGGCCACGCGGACGGCATCGAGCGTCTTCGATATGTCCGTGCCTTTGTTCAGGGAGTCGAGCCCTTTCCGCGTCGGCGATTCGAAGCCGAAGAAGATATCAAAGTTCCGCGCTAATGGCCGCCAGAGCCGCAGCAGTTCGCAACTCTCGGCAACCAGATCCACGCGCGACTGCGCCAGCATCCAGTTCTTGCGCTCGCCAGAGGCGAGCAGTTCACGCGCCAGCTCCTCGCTGCGCGCCCGGTCGCCCCAGAAATAATCGTCGATGACGAAGACGTTCTTGCCGGTGCGTTCGAAATCAGCGCGCACGTTCTGCGCGGAATGAAAACGGCAGGATCCTCTGTAAAACTGCCAGACCGAGCAAAAGTTGCAGCGATGTCGGCATCCGCGCGTGGTCTCCAGCGTCCAGACCGGCATGTAATTCAGACAAACATAGTGTTTGCGATACCGTTCCACCGCTGCACGATCGGGACAGAGGACGTCGTCCAGGTCCAGCCACTCGGGCGCTTCGCCAGTCGAGGCGAAGCGCCCATCCCCGGTGGGCAACAGCAAAGAGGGCACGTCGTGGAGCGGTTTGTGCTGCGCCAGCGCGTCGCACAAGGCGGGCATCGCACGCTCGCCCTCGCCGACGCAAATCGCGTCCAGCCAGCGGCTGTGTTCCAACGCCTTTGGATACGAAGCCGCGGCATGGCCGCCTACCGCAACGAAGATTGCCGGATCGATTCGTTTGATTTCGCCGGCAAGTTGCAGAGTGGCGGACGTGTCCAAAATGTGCAGGCAGGAGATGCCAGCGATTTCCGGCCGGAAGGATTTTATGAGACGCGCCATGCTTTGGCGCTCGAAACACAAATCCACGATGCGAACTTGGTGTCCGCGCGCGCCCAGCGTCGCCGCGATGTATTCAAGCCCCAGCGGCTCAGTGCGGAAAAACGGAGCGAGTCCGAAATGAACGGCGGAGGAGCGCGGCTTGACGAGCAGAACCCGCAAATCGGATTTGACCCCTTCTTCGAGCAAGATCTAAGGCAGAGAAGGTAAACTCACAACGATCGCTGACAGTTAGTCCGTGGTATGCCTGGTGACGCCGACGATCACCAATGCGGCGCCACCAGCGGCCCAACCTATTCCAGTGTCCCTCCAGGCGATGTCCGTACACGTGTTGCCGCTGCAAACGACCTGGGTTTTTTGGCCGTGAACAATCGCCGCCGTTCCACCTGCGATCAGGCCCGCGCCGACAATCGTCAGGATCTTTCCCGTCTTGCTCCAGTGCCGATGCGGCGCAGTTGGCTGGTCGGATGAACCGGCCTGCGGATCGAAAGCGGCATTCAGGTTAGGAGTAACTGCTCGCAACGCGGAGGCGGAAGGCAAAAGCTTAGGCGAAACCAAGTCCGCGGCCGAAGCTGGCAAACACGTGCCTAACATTGCCATAACAAGCAGCATGGCCAAACAACGATGTGTCATAAGTGCGTTCTCCGAGATCGGGACCAACCCGATTTTGTTTGAGAAAGAGTGCTCCAATTCTAGTGGCGGCCTGAGGCCTTGTGAAGCTTTTTCTTCATGAGAGGCTTTGGCGCTGCGGTGAGTTGCCGGTTCGGTAGTGGCTCAGTTTACGAAATTGTTAACCACCAAGGCCACGAAGGTACAGGAAGGAAATATCTGAGACCGAAGGCCTTAGCGGGTGTCCTTGGTGGTTCAGTCTCTTGTCGCCTGCATCGCGAAACTGACCCACTACCGCCGATTCTTTGGGTTTCCCCGGCGCAGGAAGCCAATGCTAAAATGGCAGTCCGCTTCCCGTAGCATCGGTCGACCCTGGGATGATTGATATGGCGAGGTCCGCGATCTTTTTCTTATTGTTTTTTGTGACCAACGCCTCATTGGTTCTGTTGTATCCCCTTACCCTCCCGCGATTCCTTCTCGTGGCCTCAATTTATGCCGTTGGCACGTTAGTCATGCTCTATCTGCTGTTTCATCCGCGCAACCAATGGCTGGTCGCGAACCGCTCGCGGGTGGATGGCGCGGGTTGTGTGGCGCTGACTTTCGACGACGGTCCCGACCCCATAGATACGCCCAAGTTACTCGACCTACTCCGCCAGAAAGGTGTGAAGGCAACCTTCTTTGTGGTGGGGAAGCGGGCGGATCAGCATCCGGAAATCGTGCGTCGCGCCTGGGCCGAAGGGCACTTGGTGGCAAACCACACTTGGTCGCACCGCGCTTTGTTTTGTTTTCTCATGCCCGGGCGTCTGCGGTCCGAGATCGATCGCGGCACCGAGAGTATTCGTCGCAGCTGTGGTTTCCGCCCGCGCGCCTTCCGCTCGCCGGTGGGCCTGCGTCATCCCCTGTTGGGACCCTATCTCAAAGAGGCGGGGCTCGAGTACATCTCTTGGAGTGTTCGGACGCGTGATACACTGACTGCGAATTCCGGCGTTCTCGCCCGGCGCATCTTGAACAAAGTCGCCAGCGGGGACATCATCCTTCTGCACGATCATTTGCCGGCGGGAACAAGCGTCATGCTCGAAGCCCTGCCTTGGGTAATCGATGGGCTGAGGAAACGGGGATTCGAATTCGTCCTAGCCGGCTCTCGTGAGGATTCCGGCGGAAAAGCACCTGAACCTGCGCCATGCGAACCTGCGCGCTGATCCCGGCATTCAACGAAGCTCCTTACATCGCCAATGTGGTTGAGGGAGCCAGACAGCATGTTGAAATGGTTGTCGTGATTGACGATGGTTCCGGCGACGGGACGGCGGAAGTTGCCCGGGCTGCGGGAGCTACTTGTTTGCAATCGCCAACGAACTGCGGCAAGGCCTCGGCTCTGCGTAGCGGCATCGATTTCGCGCGCGCTCAGGAATTTACTCACGTAATAACTCTCGATGGCGACGGCCAGCATCTGCCGGAAGATATCCCGGTGATGCTTCGCGTCGCCGAAGAGACCGGAGCGGACCTGGTGATCGGGGCGCGCTTCTTCGATCGCGCCCGCATGCCACGCGCCCGCTATTACTCCAACACAATTGGCAGCCGCGTAGCCTCGGCGCTCGTCGGCTGCGAAATACGGGATAGCCAGAGCGGATTCCGGTTATTCCGGCTGGACAAACTTTGTGGAACCAAATTGCGCAGCCGGTGCTACGAATTGGAGATGGAAATCCTGATCAAGATGGCCCTGTCAGGCTGCACCATCGCGCACGCTCCCGTCCATATGGTGTACGACCATGGCGAGGCGCGCTCCAAGATGAAACCTATACGAGACACGGTGAGCATCTGCCTGTGGTCGCTGGCATTTCGTTTTCTGGGAGCATGATGTGACCCTGCGGTCCAAATCATGCCGGCTCCTCTTGTTTCTAATTTTTCCGGGAATGCTGGCTGCCCAATCCGACGACCTGCTGACGCGCATTTGGGACGGCGTTCAGCAAGCCCAGAAGAAATACACGAGTGGCTGCGGGACCATCATCGAAACCCGCACCTCCAGTCTGCTGGTGAAGCCCATGGTGCTCCACGGCAAGTTTTGCGCCGAGGGCAACACACGCTTTATGCTGGAATACTCCGAACCGGTTCCGTTGCGCATTCTCTTTAACGAAAACTATCTCAACGTTACGACCGGCGGGAAGACGGAGGTCCTGGAAGTTGGAAGCAGCGTTCGCCGTGCTCAATCCTATTTCAGTCGGGAGAACTCCATCGGGAACCTGGAGAAGAACTTCACGATTACCGCGCAGGAGGACAGCCGGGGTTACGAAATGAAGCTTGTTCCGCGGTCGGACGCTTTTCGCCGCCGGCTGAATTATGTTGTAGTGAAGCTGAATAAACGCGACTTCCTTCTTCGGTCGCTGGAAGTGGACGGCAAGAGCGGCGTAAACAGTGTGTTCGCCATCGACGTCAGCTCGGTGAACCCGAGAATTCCGGCGGACACGTTTGAGGTATACAAACCAAAGTGATCGGACGAAGTGAAATCGAGACGATGATTCCTCATCGCCCGCCATTTTTGTGGATCGACCGGGTCGAAGAGTTGGAGCCGGGAGTGCGCTGTGTTGCCGTGAAGTTCGTCGATCCGGCAGACCCGATTTTTGCCGGACATTTTCCCGCTAAGCCGATTCTGCCGGGCGTTCTTCTGATCGAAGCGGTGGCCCAAACTGCGGGAGTGATGCTGGGATCGGTTGCGCCACAAGGTGCTGGAGAAGTGGCCCTGTTGGCGGCCGTAAACCGCTTCAAGTTTTTCAAGCCTGTAACTCCGGGCCGGGAACTTCGCATTGAAACCAGGAAACTGACCGATGCCGGGAAGATGGCTCTGATTACCGGCATGGTGTATGTGGACGGCGAGATGGTGGCGAGCGGTGAGTTATCGGTGGTGTCGGCCTGATGGTCATGTGAGCGACTTACTAACAATGAAAAAGGCCGACCGGTGATCGGAAGATTTCAGACTCGCGCGCGGCAATTCGCAGCCACCTTGCTGAAGGAGGGTCTCGACCCCGGTCGAGCTGCCGCCGCCGTGTTCTTGGGAATCTTCATTGGCATCGTGCCCATCTACGGATTGCAAACCATTGCGGCAGTGGGCGTGGCTTTGCTGTTCAAGCTTAACAAGCCGCTAACCGTGGCCGGTACTTTCATCAACAATCCGCTGCTGCAACCAGTGATCGTCGTGTCCTCTTTGGAACTGGGCTATTTTCTCCGGGGCGGCTCATTCCGGCCATTGAACCTGTCTGCCCTGACTGGCGTGCATCTCCATATCAGAGAAGAGCTTCTAGCCTGGGCGATTGGCAGCGTGCCGCTGGGGGTACTCGTCGGCGGAGTTGGAGCGGCGATTACCGCAGTCGTGGTCCATCTTCATCGTAAGGCGCTCGCCAATCGGGGATTGCGGGAGCGCGTCCGCTTTGTGAACCGGATGTATGCCCGGTGCGCGTGGGGCGACCGTGGGTTCGTCCGGTGGAAGCTGCGGCTGGATCGGATCTTTGGCTTGCTTGCCGCCGAACACCTAGGATCGGGAACGGTAGTCGACCTAGGCTGCGGCTATGGCATGGCCCTCGCTTTTGCGGCCTTCAGCGACAACGACCGGCGCTTGCTCGGTTGCGACTTGGATGCGCATCGCATCGCAGGCGCTCGCGAGGCCCTCAGCGGGCTGAACGCAGAGGTGAGTGTCGCGGACATCCGTCATTTCGCGCTTCCGGCCGCCGGTTTGATTTTGATTCTGGATGTCTTGCAATACCTGCCCGCCGATGAGCAACTGGCCTTGCTGAAACGGTGCTGTGCGGCGCTCGCGCCTGAGGGGAAACTCATTTTTCGGGTCCACGATTGCGAACGCGGCCTGTGGTCGAGAATCACTATGGCTTTCGACCGGCTAATCTTTGCCTGGGGGCGCGCCGGCGTTCGGCCCTTGATGCTTTCGGCCGGCGAGTACCGGAGCGCGCTGGAGAACGCCGGCATGCACGTGGAAGAGCGCCGCTTCAGAAACCGTCTGCCCCTGGCTCATATTCTTTTCGTGGCGAAAAGGCCGCTGGATGAAGCGGAGGCCACGCCATGATGGCTCGCTTCATGCGCATGGTGGGCCGCTTGGTCGTGGATCATCCCGGGTTGGTGACGGGCCTCAGCATGGTTCTGACGTTGTTTTTGTATGCCAACATCCACAACCTGCGCACCGGTACCGACCTGACCGACCTGTTTGGCAATCGCGATCCACAGTGGCGAGCCGCGAGCCAGATCGGCAAAGAGCTGGGTTATGGCAATCAGCTCTTCGTGCTGATCGAAGCTCCGGACGGAGCAGCGGACGCTACCGGCGAAATGGAGGGAATGGCCGGCCGTCTCACCGCCGACATGTTGTCCAGCGGGCTGTTCAAGCAGGCGCGCTGTGGACTGCAGGAGGAAGAACTGCTCAACATGGTGCGGTTCTTTACCTGGAACTTCCCGTCGTTCGTTCAGCCCGAGCAAACAGAAGAAATGAAACGGCGGCTGGATCCGAAACAAATTCATCAAACCGTTCGCCGCGCCGGCGCCGAACTGGTCACGCCGTTCTCGTCTTTAGGAACGAATTACTTCGTTGCCGATCCTCTGGGCCTCATGGAAGTGGCGGCGCACAACGGCGAGGGGTTCTCGCAGTTCGCCAGTTTCGACCTGAACTGGGGATCTGGAAACCGCTTCTTCAGCAAGGACCACAAGGCGCTGTTGATCATTGCCGAGCCTCGCCAATCGGCCGTGGACTATAAATTCGCCGAGCAAGTTGTGCAATGGACACGGGACCGCATCCAGTCGATTGGCGCGGAGCCCGCCTACCGCGATTCCGGCGTGCGGACCACGGCGGCCGGCGCTTACGTTTACGCGGAGCAGGACCACAGATTCATCGAAAGAAATATTCGCCGAATTTCTCTGATTTCGATTGTCGGCAATCTGCTGTTGTGCCTGTTGATTTACCCGAGAATCCCGCTGCTGCTTTTGTCGTTGCTGCCCACTGGCCTGGGCATTCTCTGGACCACGGGCGTGGCGAGTTTCTATCCGGGAGAAGTGAATCTTATCAGCCTGTCTTTTATCGCGATCCTGGCGGGACTGGGCGACGACCAAGTCGTACATTTCTTTAATCGCGTGCCGCAGGAATGGGCCAAGGGCGGGACGCTGAACGCGGCCGTGCTGCGCACCTTCGAAAGCACCGGGCTTAGCGTTGTCTTCTGCATCCTGACGGCGGCAACCTCCACCGCTGCGCTGGCCACCTCCAGCTTCAAGGCGCTGGCGGAGTTCGGGTTCATCCTCACGGTCGGGATGTTCATGATGATGTTCCACACGCTCTTGACTGTTCCCGCGCTGATGCAGCTCTGGTGGCGTTTCTCCAAGCCCCGCGCGCCCGAGACCATTACCTTCCGCTTCCTTCCCTTCGTAGCGCGGAATTCCGTCGATTTTGTGGGCCGGCACGCTCGCCTCGTCGTCGGCTTTTCGCTGGCGATATTCTTGCTGTCGTTACTGGCCTTGCCTGCCGTCAGGATGGAAGCGCACTTCGAGATCAATGGTGGCGCCGATAACCCGGCCATCGCCGCGCAGAACCGGCTTTCGGCAAAGTTCGGCATTGAGGGGAGCCCCAACGTGCTCTTGATTGCCGGCGGCGAGGAGGAAGTCCTGCAGAGGGCCGAAAAGCTGACGGCTGGCCTGGAAGCCTATCGGCAGCGCGGCGTCCTGAAGTCCATCTTCTCCCCGACCGACCTGCTGCCTTCGGCCCGCACGCAGAGCGAACGACGAACCAGCGCGCTGGCGGGCATCGATCTCGCGGTTTCCGCCCGCGCCCTTGAGGATGCCCTCCGCGAGAATGGCTTTCGAATTGAGCCGCACCAGCCCTTCATCGATCGGCTCCGAAAGTTAGAACAGGGAGCCGGACCTATTACCATGGAAAAGTCCGCCGAGTTACTGCCGCCAGGGCTGCTCGACAACAGCATTCGTAAGACGAGCGACGGTAGTTACGTAGCGGCCATCGCCTTTTATGCCACGGACCCCAATGCTACTCAGGTGATTCCGGAGACGGTCATCGCGTCCTGGCGGAATCAATTTGGTCCGTTCGTGGAGTTCTCTTTCGACAAGATCAACCGCGACATGCAGAGCCAAGTCCTGCGCGACAGTCGCAGGGCGTTAGTGTGGACGGCGGCGGCGATCGTTCTGATCGTCTATCTCTGTTTCCGCAATTTTCGTATATCGCTCATCGTGCTGATGCCGATCGCATTTGCCATCATCGTAACTTTCGGCCTGTTACTGCTGGTGGGACACCGTTTCAGTTTCATGTCCATTACGGCGATCCCACTCATTATCGGAATTGGCATCGATAATGGCATCCATTTAGTCCGCCGTTATCTGGAAAACGAGAGCAATGGGATTCTCGTGGTCGCGAAGGCATCGGGTGCGGCGCTGATTCAGTCGAACCTGACTACGATCGTCGGCTTCGGAGCGCTTATGGCTTCCAGTTTCACGCCGCTCGCCGAGATGGGTCTGGTGACTTCGTTGGGCGTTGCTCTGGCGCTGGCCGGCGGCTTGTGGCTGGTTCCCGCTGTCATTCTATTAGGCGAACAGAGAAGAGAAAGGAACGGCCCCGGCTGAATGAGTCGCTGAAGGCCGCACAGGGGCGCACAACCGCGAGCGACCTGTCGATTGGAATTGAGGAACTGCACAGTACGTTAGTTATGGGACGCCCGCAACTATTCGTATATACTGAACCGTCTAATCCGTAATTTATGAAAAAATTATGACGAAGCCGCACGTTGGCGATACCGTCATCGACACGATCTCGTCGCGCTGTCCCGAGTGCGGCAAACCCATTACTTCCGTGATCTCCGATCAAGGAGGCAGGGTGTATCAGCGTTCGCAGTGTTCATGCCACGAATCCGCCGGCTCCCTGATTTTCTCCGATGCGGATTTGTACCGCAGGCTGGACGAGTGGAACAAGCTGGTTTTTCCGGATGTCCAGCCGGCGGCGCCAGCCCGTGGAGATACTTGCGACTGCGCTACCGCCAGTCACAACGAGCCCTGCCTGGCCGTAATCGACATCACAAACCGCTGCAATTTCAAGTGTCCCGTGTGTTTCGCGGAGGCCACGGGCGACGGGGGCCACTACTTCCTCGATACGGAACTGGTGCGCAAAATGCTTCAGTCGCTGCTGGACCGGCCAGTGCCGTGCCGCCACATCCAGTTCTCCGGCGGAGAGCCCACGCTGCACCCCGAGTTTCCCAGTATCCTTCGCACCGCCCGCGATCTAGGTTTCACGCACATTCAGGTAGCGACGAACGGAAGCCGGTTCGTCAACTCCGACTACGCAAAACTCTGTGAGGATTCGGGCCTGCACACGCTCTATTTGCAGTTCGACGGCGTTAACGACGATGTCTATATCCAATTGCGCGGCCAGCGGCTATTGGATAAGAAGATTGCCACCGTCAACAACGTACAGAAGACGAACATGCGGATCGTCCTGGTGCCGACCATTGCCAGTTCCGTCAACGTCGACCAACTGGGGCCCATCTTCCAGTTCGCTCTCGAACACAGCAGTCACGTCACCGGCATCAGCATCCAACCCGCCGCGCATGTGGGCCGCGTCGAAGTCGCGGACGAGACCTCCGAGCCTTTCAACCTTGCCACCATGGCCCGCGAGTTTGGCCGGCAGACGGGATTGACCCGCTTCCCCGACGATTGGTTCCCGTTGAACTCGATATCGTTGATCAGCCGGGCTCTCGACCGCGTCCGCCGCGACGCTACGATTCCCCCGCTCAGCGATGCCCATTGTTCGCTCGGCACGTTCTTTTACGTTGACGACGACAACAAGCCCTTCTGCCTTAGCAGTTTCTTCGATCTCGACCGCTTCTTCCGCAGCATGGCCGAAGTAACTCCGGATACGGGTCAGGGCATGATTGAGCGCCAGATTTCGCGCATCCGCCAGTTCGGGCGGCTGTCGCAATGTTTCGATAAGCGGAAGGCCCCGTCCGGACTAACGTTCCAGCGTATGCTGCGCAGCCTGGAGGGGTGGGAGGACAAGTCCAAGGGAAGGTCCGCGGGCTGGTTTCGCAAGGGCTTCAACGGCATATTCGTGGCGGGCATGCACTTTATGGACGCCCGCAGTTACAATCTCCGCCGCCTCCAGCGGTGTATCATTCAGTATGTCGCTACCGATGGACAACTGATTCCTTTCTGCAATTACAACGCGGGCGCCAGGCTCCGCAGTGCCGAGGAATTGACTCGACTCGAAAACAACCCGTCGCCCCGGCCGACGGGTTGCGGCCATGCCGATGGCGCGGTGGTGAAAGGCGACCAGTCAATACAAGCCGACTAGTTTTAATTCTAAAGTTATCGGATTTGAATTCCATGAAATCGTCGCTTGGCGCGGCAACGCTGTTCTTCTCCCGAGTGGCGGATTTGGGGCGAATTGCCTCCCTTCTGCCGTTTTTTGCTTTTGTGTTCTTACCGCTGCCAGCGGAAGCCGGTCTGCCCGAGGCTGCCGTCTCGATTCCGACGGACCAGAACCTCGCCGCAGGTCTAAAGGCCGCCGAACAGTGCGAATTCCAAGGCAAATTGATCGTGCTGCCGCCGCTGCCTGTCCAGTTTGCCGGTGACGAAAGCCCCGCCAGCTTGTTCGAAGAGCAAGCGCAAGCCCTCCAGAGCGTGCCCCAGGGATCCCCCGATGGATCAGGCGTCTGGCTGCGAGTGGTTGTGGGAGGCGGCTCTCTTACCGGTCAGGAATCGGAGAAACAGATCACCGAGCGGGTTGACACGTTCCTGAAATTGGTGCCTCTCTCGGCGCCCGCGGTACGCGGCGTTATCGTGGAAATCAAAGAACCCCTGACCGCCCCCGATCTGTTGGCGTTTGGGCTGCTGCGCCTGGCGGTAACCGCCAAGGCCAGCAACGCCAACTTGCGGCTGGCGTTTATTTTCCCATCCGGCTTTGTCGGCCGGCACGGCGACATCGTAAAGCGTCTGGCCACGTATTCCGATCTGCTGGGTACGGCCTATTCTCAAGGCTGGCGCGAGGATGCCGCGTGGATTGCAGAGCAGGCGCTGAATAAGCCCCTCATCCTCAAGTTAGACGCCGGAGTGTCCGCGGCAACCGCGCCCTATCTGACCGCGACGCTCGCGGCCAGCGGTACCTCCGTCGAAATCGTCTGGTCGGAGCCCCCAGACGCCAAGGCCGCAGCCGCCGTGTGCAAGCTGAACAATTTCATGGCGCACTACATTCCCGGCAACATGTTCCCGGCGGATTCCGCAGCCTCGCCGTTCAGCATCGCGGTGGATGGCGTGCGGAACGACGAGTCCCGGCGGTTCGGCGGCGGGCAGTCGCCGGATCTCGTGATTGTGGCGCGCGTGAACGGGAGCCTTGACCACTCCAAGACGGTCACGCTCCAGGGCGTTGCCACGGAACAGAAACAATTCGAGATCCAGTGGTACGATCCCGAGACGGGCTCGCGGCTCCCAGTTGGTGAACCGGCCAAGACCGGCAAGGGCTTGGCGCAGACCTGCGCTTGCACCAGCGAGTATGCCCTGATTCACATCCACCAACAGAGTGACGCCGATAAGACGCTGTATAACACGGTGGAAGTTAAGAGCGGAGTCGAACTCAACGTCGAGGAAATCATTGCCCGCTGGCAACAATATCGCGAAACCCAGAAACAGAAGCTGGATAACTATGTGGCCTCCGCTTTCATGAACCTGCACTTTGAGAGCACTAATTTGGGTCCGGGGTTCGACATCTCGATGCAACTTAAGCAATTCCTCAGCCGCGCGGGACAGATGGAATTCGCCCAGAAGGAGCTTTACGTCAACGGCGTCAAGTTCGGGAAGAACCACGAGTTTCCGCTGGCCCAAATCGAGCCGGAGAAGGTCCTGACCCAGCCGCTCGAATTGAAACTCAACGAGCGCTATAAGTACAAGCTCCAAGGTACGGAGCAAGTCAATGGCGTGCTCTGTTATGTGGTGGGAGTCGAGCCCTCGGTCGCGGACGAGAACCTTTACAGCGGCAAAGTATGGATTGACGGCGCCACTTTTCGGCAGGTGAAGCAGTACCTGACCCAGCGGGGTTCGAAGAGCAACGTTGTGGTCAACGTCGAAACTCAGAATTTCGAGTTAATCCCCGACGGCAAGGGTAATCAGTTCAACTTACTCCGATCTGTCTCCGCGCAGCAATCGTTGAATGCGGCGGGACGCGATTTTGTGCTGCAGAGGACCGTGCAGTTTTCTGATTACGTCATCAATACGCCGCAATTCACTGGCGTCCTCGCGGCCGAGCACAGTTCCAAAGATCCCATGTACCGCGAGACCGACGAGGGACTGCGGTCGCTGGAAATACAAGGCAACGAGCGCGTTCTGGCCGCGAAAAAAGAGACGCGCATCAGGTCTCTCATTGGCGGGGCCATGTACGAAGGCACGTTCAACTTCCCCATTCCGTTTCTCGGCATCAGCATCGCCGACTTTAATTTCCGGAACAGCGGCGCGCAGCTCTCGACTTTTTTTGCCGGGCCCATTCTGGTGACTGACCTTTCGAAGCAGTACCGGCCCAAGTTTCGCCTGGCAGCTGATTTGGCGCTCTCCGGGCTTCCCGGCGAGAACCGCATCTACAGCAACAACTCGGAATTGAAGCAAGGAGACGTGTGGAACTGGGAGGAGACTACCGGGCTGCGAGCCTCATGGCAGGCTACTACACATCTCAGCCTGACGGCATCGACTTACCTGGCCTATGACTATTTCCGCAGGACCAGCGACGCGGACAAGCAATACACGCTGCCGCGCAACGGCGTGACCGTGCTACCCGGCGTCGAAATAAAGTACACCCGCAAAGGTTATGTGTTCAGCGCGCAGGGGACCAGGGGTGAGCGCATCGGCTGGAGACCATTCGGATGCGTTTCGATCGCCCAGCCGCCGCCGGCCGGGTGCGGTTCTTCGTCGGCAACCGCGCCGCTAACCACCTTGTTGGTCCAGCCGCCGCAAAAGGAATACACGCTCTACAACGCCGATTTCAACAAGGATTACTACATCGGTAAGTTCACTAAGGGCGGCTTTGATTTCTCTTACTGGGGTGGAGACCAGCTGGACCGGTTTTCCCGTTACTTTCCCTCGTTCTTTTCACTTCCGCACCTTCACGGCATCCCCAGCGGTACGGACTCTTTCGACGCCATCGCCATGGGCAACGTGCATTACGGCTTCAACGTGATGGACCTGATGAAGATCGACGGGATGTACAGCTATGCGCGCGCCCGCAACCTGGAGGAGTCCAGCCGTTTCAACAAGTTTGACGGCTTGGAAGTAAACTTCAATACACCGGGCCCCATGGGCATCTTGGTACAAGGCACGGTTTCTTATGCGCTGGATGGGAACATAGCACGGTATAACTCCCGTTGGGGCGCTTATCTTATGATCTTCAAGCCGTTACACTAACTGAGCACATGGCTGAAATGAAGACCGCATTAGTGACCGGCGCTTCAGGGGCCATTGGCGCCGCCATTGCGCAATCACTGGGAAGCGCGGGTTTTCGCGTAGCCGCGCACTATCGTCACGGGAAAGAGTCCGCGTCCGAAGTGGTCGAGCGCATTGTAGCCGCTGGCGGACAAGCGCTGGCCGTGGAAGCCGACCTCTCCCACCAGGAGAGCGTGGCGCCGATGTTCGATCGCATCGAAAAGCAATACGGTCCGGTCGATTACCTGGTAAACAACGCCGGCATCAGCCGCGACGTCCTGTTGGCCTTCATGTCCGAGGAGCAGTGGGATGAAGTGATCGACACCAATCTCCGCGGCACGTATCTATGTTCGCGGTTGGCTTTGCTGGGCATGATGCGCCAGGGGAGCGGCGCCATCTGCAATATCGTGTCGCCCAGCGGAGTCCGCGGCCAAGCCGGCCAGTGCAATTACTCCGCTTCCAAGGGCGGCATGATCGCCTTCACCAAGGCGCTTTCCCGCGAGGTGGGGCGATTCAATATCCGAGTCAACGCCGTTTGCCCGGGCGTGATTCCCAGCCCCATGTCCGCCAAGTACATCGAGAAAGAAGAAAAACAACTGCTTTTGGAAATTCCTCTGGGGCGTTTTGGCAAGCCCGAAGACGTGGCCCCGCTGGTGGTGTTTCTGGCGTCTCCGGAGGCAAGCTACATCACCGGACAGGTGATTGCGGTCGATGGCGGATTGCTATAGTTCTCACGGAGAGGGACTGCGGATGACGGGTACAGGTTGCTGGGTGATCGAGGACTATGCCTATCGTTCCTGTCCCCAGCCGGCGCACGAATTCGGCTTTGCGGTTTCACCCCACAACCACTCCTGCCACTCCATTGAAAAGCTGTCCTCTCTGAACCAGGTGGTGAAGCTGTGGTTTATGCGGCCGTTCCGGCGTGTCCTGCAACAGGCATTTGGACTGGCGTCGGTCATGGACCTGGATTATGCCGAGGTTCACTACCGGCCGCCACTGACGGTTGAGGACGTGTTGTGCACCGAGTCCTCAGGCGCTGCCGCTCTCGGCTTCGACGGTGTTCATCTGGGAATTACCGACCACGACGAAGTGACCGGCAGCGTTGAACTGCTGCGGGAGCATCCCGCGAATGCCCGCCGCAATGCTCTCGGCGAGGAGCTGTCCATCCGCTTTCAGGACTATCTTTTCCACCTCGGAGTTACCGATTTACCCGAATCCGGCGTGGCGGAGACCCATGCCAGTTTGCAAGCGGCAGCCCGCGGACAACGCCTGGACGATCTGTTCGAAATCCTGCGCGCCAGTGGATGTCTGGTGGTGTTGAACCACCCGTTGGTTCCCTGGGGGAAGGATAACGACGTGCACCGCAAGATTCCGGTGGAAGAGCTTCTGCGCCGGTACGGCTGGGCGATCCATGCCCTCGAGTACAACGGAATGCGGAGCCGTGAGGAGAACGACCGCGTACTCCAATTGGCCAAGCATATTCATAAGCCCGTAGTGGGCGGCGGGGACAGCCATCTTCTGCTTGCCAGCTCCGTGCTCTCGGTGACACAGGCTGCGAGCTTTCGGGACTTTGCGGCTGAAGTCAAAGAGGGAAGAGCCGTGCCCCTGATAACGCCGGGGTACTTTGCTCCCATGCGCTGGAAAATTTTCTTACGGGTGCTCTATTTCATGGCCCACTATCGGCAAATCGGCTATTTTCGCGGCCAGCCAGTTCGCGAATTGCTTGCGGATCGAGCCGTGCTTCTGGACCCAGTCGGCGTCGCCTCCCGCGGTTTTCTGAGTTTAACCTCGGCTGTAGGCCTTATACGGTGAGCGAAAGCGGCTATGCTATACTGCCGCAAACGACCATCATGGCCAGTGTCAAAGAACAACTTAAGCCAATTATTGTGAAGAGCTTGAAGCTCACCGACTTGACCGCGGAGGATCTCGGCGACGATCTGCCACTGCGCGGTGGCGACCTGGAAATCGATTCCATCGATATCCTCCAACTCATTCTTGAGATTGAGCGGCACTTCGGCATCAAGCTGGTGGACGCCAAGTTCGACGAGAAGGCGTGGGCAAGTATCAACGCTTTGGCGGCGACCATCGAATCCAAGATCGCGGCAACAAGAACCTAACCCCTCCATCCCATGAGTAAGTTAACCCATGCCGGCCGGCTGTAAGACGAAACCAGCAGCTCGCGTCCTGCTGGTGGAGAGTAATAACATGGGTAAGTGGGTGGGGACCACCATGCCTTACGAGGTACATATTCCACCCTTGGGCCTTATGTATCTCGCGTCCTACGCCCGCAAGACTCTGCCGGGTGTGGAGTTCCGCATCGTCGAGTCCTCGCTGCCTTGTCCGGACCTTTCTTCTTTGAATGATGAGCGCTTCATACGCATCTTGAACGAGTTTCAGCCGGATGTCGTCGGCATCCGCTCCATCGCCTTCTTTCTTGAGGAACTCCAGCGCATCGCCACTTTGGTCCGCGCCCACAGTGACGCCACGATTGTCGCCGGCGGGCCGATCGTGCAAGCGTACAAGCAGCGACTCTTCTACGAGGTGCCTGAACTGGAGATCGCCGTAAAAGGGGAAGGCGAGAAGGTTTTCGCCGACCTTCTTTCGGGAACTCCTATTCACTCGATCGCAGGACTCTTGTATCGGACCGAACAGGGCGTGGTGGAGAACGAAGACCGACTGGAAGTGGCGGACATCGACAGCCTGCCCTTTCCCGCCTACGACTTGATCGACCTCGATCAGTACCAGCGCCAGCTCAGTTACGCATACAATCACCGGCGGCAGGGAATCCTGCTGACCAGCCGCGGCTGCGCCTACCATTGCACCTTTTGTTTCACCCATTGGAAGGGCATACGGTTGCGGAGCGCTGCCAACATCTTCGAAGAAATCAAGCACCTGCACGACCGTCACGGAATCGAGGACTTCTATGTCGTCGACGATATCTTCAACGTCGACTCGAAGCGGGCTCTAAATCTCTTCGACCTGATCGTGGCGGCCGGGCTCAAACTGCGGCTCTACTTCGTCAACGGCCTGCGCGCCGACATCACCAGCGAGAAGTTCGTGGACCGCGCGCTCGAGGCCGGCGCCGTCTGGTTCACCTACGCCGTCGAATCGGGATCGGACGAGATTCAACGCCTGGTGAAAAAACGCCTCGATCTGGAAAAGGCCAAGCGCATCATCGCCTATACGCAGCGCCACAACGTGGCCGTGAACATCTCCACCATGTATGGCTTTCCGACAGAAACCCGTGAACTGGCGCAACGCACCCTGGACTGGTTGAGCGAACTGCCCAAGCCGTCGTTGTTGCCTTACCACTTTTGCTTGCGCTTCTTTCCCGGCTGCGCGATCAACGATCAGGCGTTAGAGGCTGGGTGGGACCCCGGGCGCCTGGAACTCACCAGCCGGTTCTCCTACAACGATCTACCCTTGGGCACCCCCACATTGTCGAAGCACGACATGTTCGACATTCAGCTTGAGTACCACCGCCGCTTTGGACTGAGCAATCCCGCCGCCGTTGACGGCGCGGTCCGCACCCTCCGCTCCATCGGGTATAGCGACATGGAGATCGTTCATATGTACTCGGTGTTGAAGAGGAAAGTAATCCACCATGTGGACGATCTCATGACGGCAGGCGGAAATTGACGCGCTGGTACCAGCACCGTTTTCACAACGTCCTGACTCACCGGATTGTGTTTGGTACCATACCGTGGTTGCCGCGCTTCGTCCATCCTCCGATCGCGGTGGTAACGGCGCTGATCTTCTTCATCCTCTTGAAGCGCGAGCGCCGGGCGGTAGCCGGCAATCTGCGGCGAATCTCGGGCAAGCGCGGACTCGCGCTGCAGTGGAAGGTTTATCTCGTCTTCTATTCCTTCTGCGACTTCATGGTTTCCTATTGTTACGTGCCCCAGGCTACCCATGCGCAACTCCTCTCCATGCTGGTGGGCAACGACATGGACAAGGACAAAGCACGCGGCGCCGACAAGATCGACGCTTGCCTGGCTGCGGGCAATGGGCTCATCGTGTGGACGGCGCATCTGGGGAATTCGGAATTCGCCTCGCGCCTCCTTGAAATGCACGGCCGGCCCGTCAACGTGGCGCGCCTGGTGGAGGATAAACCGGTGGAGATCATGCTGCGGAACTTGATGACTAACGAGCAGCTCAAAGTTGTGGATCTCAGCAGCGGCGTGCGGGCCTCGATAGAACTCTTGCAAGCCCTGCGTCGAAATGAAATCGTGGCGATCCAGGGAGACCGCGTCTATCGGCGTCATAGTGCCGACATTTCGTTTTTCTCCGAGCCCGCTGCCTTTCCGCTTGGCCCCTTCCTGCTTTCGCAGGTCTCAGGCGCGCCGGTGCTGCCTGGTTTCGTGATTCGCGAGGGTTGGCTGCGCTACCGCGTCCTCATGGGCGATCCCATTCCGCCGGCCACATCCCCGGCCGAATCTGACGATCGCGACACCGGTCCGAAAGGCGGTCTGTGCGAAGCCGTCGGGTTCTTGGAAAAAACCTTGGCGGCACATTACGATCAGTGGTTGAATTTTTTTGACTTTTGGCCGGTTGCTTCCCGTGATTGATATCCAGAAAACCATCGTCGTGACCGGTGTCGGCGTCGTTAGCCCCTACGGCATCGGCTTGGACTGCTTGCAGGCAGGCATGTTATCGGGCAACTGCTGTCTCGATCCCGCGAAGGATCTATATCCCGGCTTCGAAGGAACGACTGCCCAAGTTCGCGAATTGCCGTTTCCGGCGGAAGGTTTCAACTCCCGATACTCCCGCACGGACCGACTCGCGGCGCTGGCGGCTCAAGACGCAGTCGCAGCGTCCGATGGCGAGATCTCTGCTTTTCGCGACGCCGGCGTCGTGATGGCCAGCACGGTCGCGGGCTTGACCGAGATCGATCCCGGAATCGCTGCAGATCCTGCCGGTTGGTATCGACGCGGCGGTCTCGCACGCGCCGCTTCCTATCCGGTGGCGCGCGTGGCCGACGCCGTGGGCGAGCATTTGGGCGTTCGCGGACCGCGCTGCGCCGTCTCCGTGGCCTGCGCTTCCGGAGCGATGGCGCTCGCGCTCGCCGCCAACCTGCTGCTCGACGGGGCCGCGCCCATGATTTTTGCCGGAGGCAGCGATGCGCTGTGCCCGTTCACTCTAAGTGGATTCAATTCGCTCCAAGCCCTCGATCCAAGCCCCTGCCGCCCCTTTGACCAGAATCGCAAGGGGCTAAATCTGGGCGAAGGAGCTGCCGTCCTTGTGCTCGAAACGCTCGCCAGGGCCACGGCGCGCAATGCCAACGTTCTGGCGATACTGCGTGGATGGGCCATGACCAACGATGCGTTCCATCCCACCGCGCCACAGCAACAGGGAAACGGCTTGGCGGATTGTATGCGCCTTGCCATGGAAATGTCGGAGGTGAGTTGCGATGAGATCGGCTATGTGAATGCCCACGGCACGGGCACTCCCTTGAACGATATTGCCGAGGCCCACGCCTACGAGGCCGCCTTCCGCGGACGCTGCCGTCCCATTCCCGTGTCTTCGACAAAGTCTTATTTCGGACACTGTCTGGGTGCAGCCGGCGCTTTGGAGGCAGCCATCACGATCGTGGCTATTCGTTGCGGAGCACTGTTCCCGACGCTGCGGCTGACGGACCCCATCGAGAGTCCAGGCATCGACTGGCTGCGCGGAGACGTTCGACACCAACCGCTGCCGCTGGCCATGTCGGTTTCCGCGGGGTTTGGCGGCAGTAACACGGCGCTCATCTTCGGGAGCGTTCGCTCATGACCTCGAATCTGCCAACCATTACCGGTATTGGTTCTGTAAGTCCCCATGGACCTGTAGCCGGACTTATCCCACAGTCTAAGCTGGAGCCCAGGGTTATTACCGCATGGAAGACCGCCGGGTTGCGGCGAGCGTTTCTCGTAAAGCCATTTCGCCCCGCCGATATAGTGCCTGGCTTGAAGACCAGGCGTTTGGATCGTTTGTCGGCGTGGGCCTTGGTAGCTTCTACCCTGGCTATTAAGGATGCTGGGATCGACGTAAGCCAGACGGATCGGTCCCGGGTTGCAGTGGTCTTCGCCACCGGCTACGGCTGTGTTGAACTTACAGCGGCCTTCTACCAAAGCGCTGCCGCCAATGGCTGGAGCGGGACCGATCCCAGCACTTTCCCGGAGACTCTTGCCAATGCTCCAGCCAGTCATGTGGCTATGTTTCACGATCTGCGCGGGCCGAATATTACGGTCGGCAGTAAGAGTTTTGCGGGTGAGAGCGCGCTGCTCCAAGCCGCATCGTTGCTCCGCCACGGGCAGGCTGACTTGGCCATTGTCCTCGCCGGTGATACGCTTACGCGCGCCGTCTACGAATGGTATGAGACGGCAGATCTGTTGTCGCCGGCCTGCCATAACTCGGAGCCTATGCCTGAAGACGGCGGATTCGTGCCTAGCGAAGGAGTAACCGCACTGCTGCTGGAACCGGCGGGTCGCCGCGAAACCCGCTCCTATGCTTATCTTCGTTCGGGCCGCTGGGCGGCAGGCGGCAAGCCGGTAGAGAGCGTCCGCGAAATGCTCGGCAGCTCCATTCCAAGTCTGACCATCTGTGCCGGGAATGGCGCACCCTGTGCCACCAGTGATACACCCGCCCTGGCGCGCGAGATTGCCGGCCACGGCGCCGCCATCGTCCCTCCGCAGGCGGTTGCCGCGGGGTTGGCCGATACGGGCGCTCTTCTCCACTTGGTTCTGGCCTTGAGCATCCGGCCCAGCAGTGGACAGGCTTTGTTGTTAGGGACATCGTTAGCAACATCCGGAGATAGTGGATTTGCAGCGCTGCTGCTGGAGTTGCCTTGAACATGCATGTGCGACTTGCATCCGCGGCGTATGCCATCCCTCCCGGCGATGAAGCCGTGGAAGCGATCTTGCAGCGCGAACGAACTCGCGTGGAGACAACTCTCGCTCCACTAAGTCCGCAGGCGAGACTTAAGGCCATGGAAGGTCTTGGACTAAGTCGCGTTCATGTCTGCGGAGACAAGCAACCGTATGACTTAGTTCTGGAATCTGCGTCCATGGCGATAGCGGAAGCCGGGATGGCGTCGAAAAATATCGACCTTATCCTGGATTACAGCACGTTTCCCGGAGAGAACTCGCAGCATCTTTCTTTCGCTCACAAACTCAGCGCCGAATTAGGGGCTGAAACTTCGCTGAACTTGAGTTTCAAAGCTGGCGGCTGTGGAGCACTCCACTTAGCGATCAAGACGGTGATCGGTTGGATGTGTACCGATGACAGCATTCAGACTGCCCTGCTGGTGACCGGTGACGCCGCGCCTCCCGGCAACCGCTCACTGCTTCCAATCACCGTGCAAGGCGACGCCGCGAGTGCCGTCATCTTGCGCCGTGAAGTCGCGGAAGGGCCCTTGCTGCTGGGCGTCGAAGCCATGACGCTCGGCCATCTGCACGATGCCATTGCCCTGGTCGATGCGAACGGCCATCTCGAGATTAGGGTCGATGCGGTACGCATGGAAAACGAAGTGATGCCGATCTACTATCTCAACCTGTTTCGGCTGATACAAAAAGTTTTGGCGGCATCTTCGCTGAGCTTGACCGATATTGACCATTTCATCTACTCCAACATCAGCCACCGCGACCGCGAGGGTTTCCGCAGAATGGTTGGACTGCCCGAGGGCGGCCTGCCGCCAACTCCCATGGCGGACTATGGCCACACCTTTGCCAGCGATCTCGTCATCAATTATGTGCATATGCGGCGCGAGGGCCAGATTCGTCCCGGGCAGTTGTTGTTATTCGCTTCTGCCGGGATCGGTTTCACCTGGGGGGTGACGCTTGCCCGAGCCTGAGAGCGACTTACTCTCCGACTGGCTTCGCCACACGGCAGCGGCCACGCCCGATGCGCCGGCCATTGTCGAAGAAGATCGGGTCACTTCGTTCCGCGAGTTATTCGAACAAGCCGCCGCGCTGGCCTTGCGCTTTATCGAACAAGGCGTTCAAAAGCAGGATCGCATAGCTCTGGTGCTGCCGAAGACCACCGAAGCGATCGTCTCGGTTTTTGCGTCACTTCTCGCTCGAGCTATCTATGTTCCCATCCATCCGCAGTGGCCGAAGGAACGAATCGAAACAACCTTGGCGGACTGCTCGGCGAGGCTGGTAATCGAAGGCGAGAGTAAAGGGGAAAGTTACCCGCCGCGAATCACGGATCGCCAGACCGGCGCGAGCATCTCCTGGCCAGCAACGCCGACGGCTCTTACCGGCACAGCTCTTACTAACCTGGACTCGCTGCCTAAGGCAGGCGCCGCCGACCCGGCTGTCATTCTGTTTACTTCCGGATCCACGGGCCGGCCCAAGGGTGTTGTACTTTCTCATCGCGCGGTAAGCGCTTTCGTAAGATGGTCCGCGCGCGAGTTCCAGATCTGTTCAACGGACCGCATCGCCTGTCCGTCGCCCCTGGGTTTTGATCTTTCCACCTTTGACATTTTCAATATGGCCTTATGCGGCGCCACCTGCGTTCTGGCCCCCACCCATATCGTGTGGATGCCACGCTTTTTGGTGCAATTCTTGCGCGAGGCCCGCATCACCTGTTGGTATTCAGTGCCGTCTATCCTGGCCGGCATGTTACAGCAGGGACGGTTGGCGGAGCATGAGTATCCCGGCCTGCGCGCCATCCTCTTCGCGGGCGAAGTCTTTCCCGGTCCAAACGTGGCGCGGTTGCAGGCGGCGGTCCCGCAGGCAGTTTGCGCGAACCTCTACGGCCCCACCGAGACCAATGTGGTCACCTGGTATCGCGTGCCGGGCGATTTCGATGGCTCCCACCCGCTGCCTATCGGCCGCCCTTGCCCCTACGCCACCGTGACGGTGGATGCGTCGAGTGGCGAGCTGCTGGCGGGCGGCGACTCGCTGATGAGTGGATACTGGAGCCGTCCCGACGATACGCAACGCGCTTTCGTCAGTTTGGATGGCAAACCGTATTACCGCACCGGGGACCGCGTGTCGCTGGCGTCTGACGGCAACTACCTTTTTGCTGGAAGGCTCGACCGCCAGGTAAAACGTCGCGGTTTCCGCATTGAACTTGGGGAAATTGAGGCTGCACTCGTCCGCCACGAAGGTATACTCGAAGCGGCGGCGGTCGCTGCCGAGAACGGGCAGATGGGAACCGCCATAACTGCTTTTGTCCGCGCCCGCTCCGCTGGCGCTGTCACCGTGGTCGAGGCCAAAGCCCACTGTGCGCGGACACTGCCTCCGTACATGTTGCCCGACCACATCGTATTTCTGCCTGCCATACCCAAGGGAAGCAGGGGCAAGATCGATTACATGGCTTTAGCCAGAATCGCAGAAGGACTGGATCATGGAGATCAAGGCCGGGGAGATCAAGAAAGAAGTCCGGCAGTTCATCGCTGAAAACGTCCTGCTCGGCGTGCATCAGGCCTCTATCGAGGACGTCACGCCCCTCATCACCGGCGGTCTCATTGACTCGATCGGCATGATCGGCCTTGTCGATTTTCTTGAAACACGCTTTGAAGTCGAATTCATGCCGAGAGAAATCGACGTACATAGTTTGAATACGCTGGAGCGGATCGAAGAACTGATCCGAAAGAAACTGGCCAGCCGTGAAACCGGCGCCCCCGCGGGAAGCGGACAGCAAATTCGGTGAGGTGTCGCGGTGTTGAACCGTTGGAGACTACGGGGACTCGCGCTGACAGTGACGCTGACGGCAATGATGCTGATGGCAACGTTGCTCCTCTCCGCCTGCCGGCGAATGCACAAGGAGCCGTTTGAAAAGGAGCCACTCGCTCCCGGGCAGATCGAGGTGGTGCGCCTCTCGGAGCGCGCCAACCTCGAAGTGGAACGTATTCGTTTCTGGTCCAAGGAGATGAACGAGCCCCGCTTTTTCCTGGCACTCGTGCCCAAGACAAAGGTCGCGCCTTCCGAGGTATTCATCTTGAATCATGGCTGGTGGGACCGGCCCGAGGACCTGTTGCAATATCTCAAGGTGGACCAGGTATACGACGAGATGCTGGGCCGGGGTGAGGTGCGGCCCGCGATCGTGATCCTGCCCGACGTTCGCTTCAATAATTTTTATCGCGAGTACTCGGACCGCTTTCCCTACCCCAATTATCTGACCCTGGTAGCGGAGGAGGTGGCGGGAACGGTTTCACGCCACTACTCCATCCCTTTCGAACGCCAGCGCTGGGCGATTGGCGGTTTCTCCTTCGGCGGTTATCTGTCGCTGGATGTTGGGCGACGCTATGCCGGCCGGTTCGCGAGCGTCAGCGTAGTCAGCGGGCTCGTCGATAAACAGTGGAGCTTCTGGCCATCGCAACCGCCGCCGCCCGGGCCGCTCGATTCCCAGGGCCGTGGTAAGCAAACGATTGTCGTGACCGGCCCTGTTCCCAGACTCTTCCTCGCCTGTGGAACCGACGATCGACTTTTCTCTACTATGCGCGATCTGCACGAGAGGCTGACCGAACTCGGCATTCCGCACGAGTGGTCGACCGGGCCGGGCGGGCACACCTGGAAGTATTGGTCCGCGGTGCTGCCCCAGATGTTAAAGTTTCATCTAGCTCCTGCACAGAGTCAGGTTGAGTCCAAATGAGAGCATTGCTCGTTCAAAGCCCCGCGACGTCGCCCTGGGTTCCGCGCCGGCAATGGGAACCGCCCAGTGTCGCGATGGCAACCATTGCCGGCCAGATCGACAACCACGACGTCAAAGTGGCGGACATGGTGGTGTGGCGCAAACAGGCGGTCCCGCGCTTCTTGCAGGTCTTGCGCGAATTCAAGCCCGACGTCGTGGGCTTCACCTCCATGACTTTTCAATATGACACGACCGTCGGCTTCGCCTATTTGACCAAACAATTCGACAGCCGGATTCGGACCGTGCTCGGTGGTTATCATGCCACGCTGTTTTCCGAAAGCATCGCTGCCGGCGCGGACGCGAATTTGTGGGACTTCATGGTGCGAGGTGAGGGAGACTTTGCCTTTGGAGAGCTGCTGAATAGCATCGAGGCCGATGGCAAAGGGATGGAAAACATCCTCGGACTCACTTACAAAGAAGAGGACCACTTCCGCCACAACCCACCGCGGCCGCTCGAAGACCTGGACAAGATCCGCATACCGGCCCGCGACAAGCGTCTCGCTAAGGGATTTCACATGTATTTCCGGCGCGCCGACGTCATCGAGACTTCGCGCGGCTGCTTGCATCTCTGCAACTTCTGCAGCATCCGCGAAATGTACGGCCGCTCCTTTCGCCTCTTCCCCTTGGATCGCGTCCTGGCCGACATCGAAGACGCTTATAGCCGCGGAGCGCGCCACATTTTCTGCACCGACGACAACATCACCCTCGATATGGACCGCTTCGAGCAGTTGTGCGACGGCGTCATTCGCTTGAAGTTGAAGAACCTGATCTTTACCACCCAGGCGAGTCCGATCGGTTTTGCCCACCGTCCGGATGTCGCCAAGAAGATGGCTGAGGCGGGTTTCGTCTCCATCTTTCTCGGCATCGAGAATGTGTCGGTCAAGAACCTGAAGACGATGCAGAAGCCCAACACCCTCGACACCATCCAGCGCGGCGTGGCCGCCCTGCAGAAAGAAGATATTATCGTCATCGCCGGCATCATCAATGGGCTTCCGGATGATGATCCGGAGAGTATTCGCGAAAACTACCAGTTCATCAAACAAATGGGGATTGCCAGTGTCATGGACCAGATCATGACGCCGTATCCCAAGACTCCCTTGCGCGAGGAAATGTTAGAGGACGGACGCATTGCCAATCTCTCCGATTTTCGCTGGTACGACGGCTACTTCAGCAATGTGCGCACCCATCAATTGATGCCCGAGGAACTTAACTTTGTGCGTTGGAAGATCCGCCGCGAGGTCATCGGCATGTGGCGCGCCACCAAAGCCGACTGGAAGTTTTTTAAGGGATATACCTACATTTGGGAGCTCGGCTTCCGCCATATCGTGTGGCTCAATGAAAGGTTACTCGAACTTATTTTTGGCATCGAAGGCCGGTACAAGCTCCAGATGCGGCAGTTCCTGCAACTGAACGATTTTGGCATTGAGATCCCGGGTCGCCAAAGGACCGAAACCTACCATCCCGTCTACGGCAGCCATGCGGACCCTTACCACGACACCCGATGGAGCCTGCTCAAGCAACGCCTGCCTTTTCCCTGGCGTAAACGGCTGACGGAGCAGCGGGCGTCAGTCAGTCCGGCATTTTCAGCGAACTCGCGCAGGGACGGCCCGCCGCTCGTGTAGGGACGGCCGCCCTCGGCCGTGCAAGCCGATCGACAGACGCCCGTAATCACGGCAACTCTGAACTCCCTGTAAGCCGCGCCGCACGACCCATTCGTCTACTTCTTTTTTCCCTGCAACTCGCCTGTTACTTCCACTCCCACCTTTGTACCCACCTCGTCCAGTGCCGCCTTTAGATAGTTCCTGAGACCCCAATCGTTCCCGTAATAGGGTCTGGTTGGAATCGTCGCGATTTCAGAGTTGGTCTTGGGGTCGATGAAGTGTATAGAAAGAATCAAGTGATAGTTGTCGTAGTCGACTCGTACATCGGAAAACTTGATGTAGAGGTCATTGCCCGCCGCGTTCTCGTCCCCCTTGTCCTTGGCGGCGGTAATGGTTCGACCGGGCAAGAATGTTACCTGCAAGTCTCTCAAGAACGCGGCGTTCAAAGAGGCAATTATGTCGGTCCACTCGGTCTTGGTTCGATAGCCGTGGACCGCCCACTCGTCAGGGTCCAAATCGACCCAGCCAAGGAAAATGTGGTTCATGTTCTTCATGTCAACGGTCGATTCCTTGGTCAGGTAACGCTTTACACCGTGGCGCGCCTCCAGGGAAGACGGGAAGGAAATGCAGAACAACAGGAACGCCGCCGTGACCACAAGTCGTTTCATAGGACCACCATTATGACTATCCTCTTAGGTTAGAAGCGCCAGAGTCTGCTCGACCACCCCAGCTTTCCGTCGGCGAGCTTCAGGAGCACCGGAGACCTCAGTGCGTTTCTCCCGTCGCCCCGCCGCCAATCTCCCTTCGCAAGTCGTGGCTCACTTCTTCCAGTTCCTTGTTCATGCAACCCTCGAGGCCGCACAGATGCGCTGTATAGGTCCTTAGTGGAACTGACCCAATTTCGGTGTTGGTTTTCAGGTCGATGAAATGTATCGAGAGGTGAAGACGATATTTGTGGTCATAGGACGCATCGGAAAACTTGACGTAAAGGTCGTTTCCCGCGGTGTTTTCGTCGCTTCGGCTTTTGGCTGCGGTCATCGTCCGCCCGGAAAAAACTTTCGATTGGCAAGTTTCCTGAAATATGGTGTTCGCGTGGTTGATCACAGCAAGATACTCTTCCCGGGTGGAATAACCCTGGTGATGATAGTCGTCGGGGCTCATGTCGACCCAACCGAGAAAAATGTGGTTCATGCCCTTCATGTCCACAGAAGATTCCTTGTGCTTTGCCATCAGCGGAGCCGATAGGGCAACGCTAAACAGTAGCAGTGTGACAATCGCGACTTGCCTCATGAAGAATCCCTCCTTAGTTTTGACGGTCGTTCTTACATTAGTTCGTGGACTTTTCTTTACCAAATGCGTTGGCCAACCACGATGAAAACAGCCGCGTGCAAACGCGATTGACCGCTGGCATGTGGGCAGACATATCCTCTAGTCGCCCTTGGCAATTGTGCAATAATCTGCCGGAGCATTTTATCACTCAAGCCGTAATCCGCCCGTAGGTAGTTGAATGTGATTTGGAGTGGGGGATTGGATAGGTGCGCCAGCCTGGAAGCTAGGGTATAGCGCGAGCGCCGGTGAGTGGGCGAGCCCGTTGCCCTTTTCAACAACTTGCGAGCACCGCTCTGTTTCAAATGGGGAAACTCGCGGAGAGAGTGGGATTCGAATTAACGTCAGAACGTAAATTCAAGAACATGCAGCGCACTGGCTGTGCGTTTTAGCTATGTAGGGCTATGGTAGGTCGACGAATTGTTGTGTAAATGTTCTGTACGCTGCCAAATGTCGACTCCTGTACCCGAGTAAACTTTGGTGGCTACCAACCAACCAAGAGCGCTCGGGAGAGAGGAGCCGAACAATGATCATTATAGGATGCGATTACCACCCGAGCTTTCAGCAGATTGCTTTTGTAGATACCGAAACAGGGGAACTGCAAGAACGGCGACTGCAGCACCGCGAGGAAGCGGAGAAGTTCTACCGTGATCTGGCGGCACGGGCAATGACGGTTCGTGTGGGGATGGAAGCGAGCGGGCATGCCCGCTGGTTTGAACGACTACTCGCAGAACTGCAGTTTGAGTTGTGGATCGGGGACGCCGCCGAGATCAGTGCCAAGCGGGTACGCAAACAGAAGACAGATCGCCATGATGCGCAGCTGATCCTGCGATTGATGTTGAAAGATGACTTTCCGCAGATCTGGGTACCGAACTGGGAAAATCGCGATCTGCGGCAACTGCTGTGGCACCGGCACCGCATGGTGCAGGCACGCACACGAATCATGAATCAGCTGCAAGCGGTGGCGCTGAACGAAGGCCTCCGTTGCAAAAAGAAGTTGTGGCGGGACGCGGGACGGGGACAACTGGAGGCGTTCCATTTAGCCCCCTGGGCGAGCCAGCGGCGGGGCGATCTGCTGGAGTTGCTGGACCGACTGAACCCGACGATCGGCAAACCTCAGTCGTCGCCTACGCCATCGAGCGCGACGGAGGCCAGTCCGCTGCCCCGGTTACAGCGAAGCGTGCAGTTGTTGGCCTTCATCGGAATCATAGGTGCACCGAAACGGTTACATCGCCCACCGGAGTTCCAACCGTCGCGCTGGCGTGAACGTCGGGCGGCGCAAACTCTGCGTGGACTTGGGCAGTTGCACCAACATTAACGCAGCCACTAATGCTGCCAGTGACTGCCGGAGAGTGGATTCGAACCCGCCTGAAAACGTAAACTGAAGGACTTGCAGCGCACAGGTAGAGACCTAAAACACTGTAAGTTCATGCAAGACCTAAAGATCGGGTTTCACGCGGGTTTCAAAAGGTTTCACCCGTTCCTTCACCTTGGAGCGGACATTTACCACGCGCGGTTCGTGCATTTGTGGGTACTCATTCAATCGAGAGCATCTATCGCGGTAAGCCAACGCGTCGCACTAGGACATCAAAGCGCGGATCGGAGCGCAAGGGATCAAGGCAGGGGTCGATCTTGAGGTTCGTAAGCCCCTCGCTATTCGCCTTATAAGACTCCTCCAGCCATTTGAACGCCTCGTTCTTCTTGCCCAGGCCGGCATAGACGAGCGCTATTTCGTATCCTCCCACGCCGTCTTTGCGCACATGCTCTTCCAGTTTCGCAATGGTCTTGCGCGCGGCATCCGCCTGGCCCGCGCGGGCATACGCATTGCCTAAGTGGCCGATGAGATGCGGCGAATCGTTCAGCTTCAGGAATTCAGCGATGGATTTCCCGTACATGCCCTCCTCGGCGTAAATATCTCCCAAGAGGAAGGACTCATCGGAAAGGCCGATATTGATATTCAGCGCATGGGCTCTTCGAATCAGGGAAAGCGATTGATCGTATTGCCGGGAAAAGTAATAGGTGAAGGCGGCATTTCTGAAGGAACGGGCGGAAATGGGATCGAGTTCCACGCCTCGCTCGGCTTCGGCTATGGCATCGGCCAGTTTTCCGGTTCGTTCCAAGTAGATCGCGTACCTTTCATGTACCGACGCGGAACTTGGATTGATCTCCTGCGCCCTGGAAAATTCCCTCGCGGCCGTGCCCCAGTCCCAGTTCAAATTCATGGCCGCGTTGGCAAGTTCCGCATGGCCCTCGGGTAGCGAGTCATCCAACTCGATGGCCTTGGAGGCTTCGGTCTTCTGTTTGAGAAACGCCTCCGCATAAGGGGACAGGCCGCTTTCGCCCATTCGGCCATAGCAACTGGCCAATGCGGCATGCGCCTGGGCATAGTTTGGAAACGCCGCAATGGCTTTTTGGAAGTAATTGATGGCGCCTTTGAAATCGTTCGCATTCAAACGGAACATGCCCTGCAAGTACAGATCTTCGGCATCGGTATTGACAGGCCGCGCACTTGCAAAGCGCGCTTTTCGCACGGGATCCTTGTTGATGCTGACCTCGTCCGCGATGTCCCGCGCCACCTCTCCCTGCAGGGCCAGAATACCGGTAAAGTCGCGGATATAGGCATGGGCCCAGATGGGGCGATCGGTTCTTGCATCGATCAACTGGGCGCTGATCCGCACCCGGCTGCCATCGCGCTGCACGGCTCCCTCGACGACCCCGTCCACGTCCAGTTCGCGGGCGATCTCGGGCAGCTTCTTCTTGGTCCCCTTGTAACTCATAGCCGAGGTCAGGGAAATGACGCGTAGCGTGGAAACCTGGCCCAGAGAGTTGATCAGTTCCTCCGTCATCCCGTCGGCGATGTACTCTTGCTCCCGATCGCCGGAGAGATTTTGGAGCGGCAAGATGATGATCGAGCGTATCTCTCGCCGCGCATCCGAATCGCCACGCCACCTTTTGATGCCCATGCGGCCGGCCATCGCCAGAAGGACCAATCCCAGCGCGATGCCGCCGAAAATACGCGCTGCGTGGTGCATTTTCCCCGACAAAAGGCGGGTCGTTTCGGCTGTTCTTTTCGCGGGTCGCTCGGCGGAGCGTTCACCTGCGGGAGCGGCGTTTGGCTCGGCGGCCGGGGAAGGAGCCGTTTCGGATTCCGGTGGCGCCACCGTCTCCGAAGGTGCGAAGTGGAAGCACGGCAAATAGTGCCCGCTGGGAAGCTCGATGCGGACGGCGTGTTTTTCCTTTGTCCCAGCGTAGTATTGCGCCAACTTTCTGCGCACTTCGCCGGCTTTGACGCGGACCACGGGGTCGTTTCCCGTGTCGTAGTCGACCGGGCGGCCGAACATCTCGGCCCCAATCATGCGCTCGCGCAGGGAATCGACCTGGCCTTCCAGGGCATGTCCAACGACGAGCTGAAGGAAATCCTTGGCGCGTTTGCTCCCCGCGAACGGCTGGCTGGCGAAGACTTTTTCGAGGTGACGGCGCACCAAAACGATTCGCTCTGGACCGAGTTCATCCCGTTCGCGAGTTGGCCCGACGGTCGCCATGCCGCTGCGCGCGATCTCCAATGCTAGCACAGCAAAGGCTTAACCGAGAGTATCACCCTCGGCCAGTTCTCCATCCAAATTTGGATAACAACAATCCTATCCGACAACAAAAACAGCCCAGCATACACCCCAGGATACACCACAGCATACCGTTTCACACATTCCATCTCCGAGGTGCGGGTGCTAAAAGGAACAAGTTTTTGTACGGCAGGCAAAACGATGTTTCATGCCGGTGATGCTTTCCAGGTCGCCCGGTTCGGGGGGGACTGGGAAGGCAAGGGCTGGGCGATAAAGTGGACGTTTACCTTGGAAGCCGCTTGGAGGTGAGTTTCAGGCGTCAAGGAGAAGCCAGCTTGCGGCTCCAATCTCCCGGCGTTTTTTCGGCGATCAGCCCGGCTTTGCTCCCCAGTCTGCAATTGCAGACCAATCGGGGGCGGCCTTTGGCAGGACTTGCGTGTCCTCCATGGCAGCTCCGCAACCGGACAGACGATTGAGACGGCGCCATTCCGGCCGTTCACTCGCTTTCTCAACACAGATGTTTGAACCGCAAGAACTCCAGGAGGAACAGAGAGTATGAGACGCAAAATCGACGTTTTGCTGTTGACGCTGCTATGCATCTTTGGATCTTCGATGCTGTTGGCGCAGTCGACGACCGGAAACATTCTGGGCCAGGTGACCGACCAGTCCGGCGCGGCGATCACAAATGCAAATGTCACTGCGACCAACGCGCTGACGGGCGAGTCGCATTCGATCGCCACCAACGAGCAAGGCCAATATGTGATTCCTTACCTTCCGGTAGGCGTCTATCGTGTCGAGTCGCAGCCGCCCGGCTTCAAGCACACTGTGCACGATGGAGTCATCCTTGCGGTGAACCAGGAAGCCCGCATCGATCTTGTGGTTGAAGTCGGAAAGAGCTCGGAGATAGTCGAAGTCCATGCCGATTCCGCTCAGGTCAACACGTATTCGTCCGAATTGGGCGAACTGGTCGACGAGAAGAAAGTTGTCGATCTTCCACTCAATGGAAGAAACGTCTACAGCCTCCTCGTGACGCTTCCTGGAGTTTCCAACATGAACGCGCAAACCGTGCCCAGCCGCGACAACAATACCTTCATGATCAATGCCGGCCGCGGAACCACAAACTCCTGCTTCATCGATGGCGGCTTCAACAACGATATTTGGCGCAACCAGTGCAGCACGCCGCCGAACCCCGACTCCATTCTGGAGTTCCGGCTGCTCAGTTCCAACTCCGACGTGGAGTTCGGCCGTATGCCGGGCGCGTTCATGAACATCATCACGAAATCCGGCACCAACTCATTCCACGGATCGGCTTTTGAGTTCTTCCGCAACAATGCCCTCGATTCGAAAACCTACTTCGAATCAAGCGTCACGCCGCTCAAGCAAAATCAGTACGGTTTTACGCTCGGCGGCCCGGTGCTGAAGAACAAGCTTTTTCTCTTTGGATCGTGGGAAGAATTTAAACAAAGAACCAACACCAACATAAATTCGATTGCGGTGCCGACGCCGGCAGAGCGCACCGGCGACTTTTCCGGCGACGCGATCCAACCGATTGATCCCACAACCGGACAGCCTTTCCCGAACGGCCAGATTCCATCGGCCCGCATCGACAAAGTCGCCTCGGCGATCGCCAACTCCATTCCCGTTGGCAACAATCCGGACGGAACCTACACGGCGACGGCCGGGACCCCCGTCAATGAATGGCAATACTTGCTGAAGGGCGATTACCAATTCACCAATAAGCAAAAATTTGCCGTGAGTTGGTTTCAGA
>Ga0265314_10000345_pt1 | contig 64760 bp, 66 predicted proteins | sample 4126metaG_FD_203106 | JGI IMG/M metagenome (GOLD analysis project Ga0265314, IMG submission 203106) | Rhizosphere microbial communities from Carex aquatilis grown in University of Washington, Seatle, WA, United States - 4-1-26 metaG | ecosystem: Host-associated > Plants > Roots > Rhizosphere >...
ATATGGTTCCTGGTGAGCCATCATTAAACGCGTTTCTTATTCGTTTAATTAAGAATGACCATCATCGGTCACCAGGCAGTGAGAAATGCGTTTCAACCTAGCTGGGTTGATTCACAATGCATCTTTGGCTTGATGGGTGCACGTTCTGCTTGGGGCTCCTTGAGAAAATACCGGCCTCTTTTTGCGCCGGCGATGCAAGCATGACTTTTGTTTGCGGGGCCCTCCGCGTGCATTGTCTCAGGGCATGTATCATCACGTAAAAAAACTAATGTACACGGTGAGGGTGGACACTCCTGATCCGAAATTTGGAAACATGCTGCTGGAGCAATTTGGCGGAGCGAACGGTGAGCTTGCGGCTGCCATGCAGTATTCGATTCAAGGGTTGAACTGCGACGATTCGGCGCGCAAAGACATGTTGATGGATATCGGCACGGAGGAGTTGAGCCATCTGGAGATTGTCGGCACGCTGGCGCGCATGCACTTGAAGCCCATGAAGACTTCGCGGAAAGCGGCGGAGGCTGATCCGCTGATTGCGATTGCGGGGGGCGGCGGCGTGGGGCTGTGCAATTCGATGGGCGACGCCTGGACGGCGGACTATCTGAAGATCACGGGCGAGTTGGACGTGGATCTGCGCAGCAATATTGCGGCGGAAGCGCGGGCGAAGATCGTCTACGACCGGCTGATCAACTTTTGCGAAGATCCGGGGACGAAGGATGCTTTGCAGTTTTTGATGACGCGGGAAATTACGCACATGATGGCGTTCACGGCGGCGCTCGAAAGCATGGGCAAGGACCGGTTCACGATCGGGAAGATCGCGCCAACGGCGGGGTTGGTGGATCAGTATTTCGACGATTCGACAGGCGATGATAATGCTCGCGGGCCGTGGAATGAAGGCGGGAAGTGGGAGTATGTGCAGGCACCGGCGTTTCAGGAGTTCAAGTCTGAAAAGCAGGGAACGCGGACGACGGATTCTCTGGCTACTTTGGCGGACGCGGTGGGCGAAGGCAAGGAAGACGAGCATCCGGAAAAGAGGCGGGCCGGGAGCGTTCGCGCGGCGGAGCTGAAACAAGTGAAAGGGAAAAAGGACAACTAAAGATGGCTGAAAAACAATCGGTGAAAGATTTGCTTGAAGACGAGATTAAAGATTTGTACTCGGCGGAGAAGCAACTGACGAAGGCGATTCCGAAGATGGCCAAGGGGTCGCATGACGCGGCGCTGGCGACGGCGTTTACGAAGCATTTGAAGGAGACCGAGGGGCAGGTGGCGCGGCTCGAAGAAGTCGGCAAGCTGCTGGACATGAAGCCGACTGGCAAAAAGTGCGAAGGCATGGAGGGTGTGATTAAAGAGGGCGCGGAGGCGCTGGCGGAAGAGGGCGAGGAGACGATTCTCGATCTCGGGATTATTGGCGCGGGCAGTCGCGTGGAGCATTACGAAATGGCTGGATATATGACGGCTATTAGTTTGGCGGAGCGGTTGGGAGAGCGCGACGTTGTTAAGCTGCTGCAGCAGTCGTTGGCTGAGGAGCAGGCGGCGGAGCAGACTCTGCGGAAGATTGCTGGGGTGTTGATGAAGTCGGCGAACGCTGAAGTCGAAGCTGAGGCTTAGCGCTGCCGAAGCGGGGCGGCGACCTCATTGAAATAAGAGTCGGTGTGGTCGCTCGCCTTGCGGGTCTCTGAGAGCGCCTTTAGGTAGCGGGAGTCGCTACACTACGGGCACGCGCCGCTTTACGAGGCGGTCGCGGCCTACGTGGCAGTTCGGCTTGGAAGACGCGTTGGCTAGCGGAAATAACCCGGCGAGATAGTGGTCGTGATCGACGCCAATGTCTTTCGTGCCGCTGCCTTTCTTCGCGGGGGTGATGTGCAGCCGTCTCGCTTGATGTAGGCGTCGAGGCTTGCTTCGATCGTATCGTTGAGGGTGATCGTCGCGCGCCGCATGTCAACCTAGCATCAGTCCGCGCTATCCTGAATTGTGGACCCGCATCGCAATGAACGTGTGTCGGAAGGGCTGCGCGAGGAACTGGACGAACTCATTAATTATGAGTTGACTGATCCGCGGGTGGGGCCGGCGGCGGTTAGCGAGGTGCATGTTTCGCCGGATTTTCGCCGGGCGAATGTGCGGCTGATGCTGCAGGGGACAGCGGAGCAGCAGGCGGCTACGCTGGCGGCGATTGAACACGCTAAAGACTTCTTACGGCACCAGTTAGCGGAACGGCTGCAGCTTTATCGGACTCCGGATTTGCAGTTTGAGCCGGCGCTTCCGGCGGCGTTGAGCGCCAAGGCGCCGCAGATTCTAAAGAGAATCCGGCGCGGACGGGCAAAAAACACGAATTCCTGAGAACGTTTGTGCTAATTTGGGGGAATGCGTGTGGCTCCCATGAATAGCCGGTTCCTCGATGCTTGCCGGCGGCGGCCGACCGATGTTCGCCCGGTGTGGTTTATGCGCCAAGCGGGCCGCTATATGAAGCAATACCGGGAGATCCGCGCACATCACGGGATCCTGGAGATCTGCAAACGGCCGGATTTGGCGGCTCAGGTGACGCTGCAACCTGTCGAAATTCTTGATGTCGATGCGGCGATCATTTTTGCTGATTTGCTGCTGCCGGTGGAGCCGATGGGGCTCAAACTGCGGTTTGCTACGGGCGAGGGGCCGATCATCGACAACCCGGTAAGAACTTCGGACGACGTCGATAGTTTGTCGATTTCGAACACGGATGATTTGGGTTATGTGGGCGAGTCGATCCAGCAGGTCGTGCGGGCGTTGGCGGGGCGGGTTCCGGTGATTGGATTTGTGGGCGCGCCGTTCACGATGGCTAGCTACATGATTGAGGGCGGGCCGTCGCGCACGTTCTTGAAAACCAAAACCATGATGTACCGCGACGAGACTTTGTGGCGGCGGTTGATGGGCAAGCTGGTGGACGTGTTGGGGGCGTTCGCGGTGCTGCAAGTGACGGCCGGGGCTCGCATCGTACAAGTTTTCGATAGCTGGGTGGGGGCGCTGGGGCCGGACGATTACGTGCGGTATGTGGCTCCTTACTCGCGGGCTTTGATCGAACGCATTCGGGCGGCGGGCGTGCCGGCGATTCACTTCGGTACGGGCGCGGCGGGATTTTTCCGCGAGCTGCATGCGGCGGGCGGGGATGTGATGGGCGTCGACTGGCGCATCAACATCGATCAGGCTTGGATGGATATCAGTTACCGGTCTGCGATCCAGGGGAATTTGGATCCGGCGGTGTTGATGGCTCCGCTGCCCGAGTTGAAGATGCGTGTGCATGAATTGCTGAAACGCACGGGGTCAAGGCCGGGTCACATTTTCAATCTGGGACACGGGATTCTGCCGGAGACGCCGGTCGAGAACGTGAAGGCCTGCGTCGAAATCGTGCGCGATTTCAGGCCGTAGGGCGAACGCCGTGGGGAACCGCGTGCTGGTCATTGGCGGGGGCATTTCAGGGCTCTCTGCCGCATACGACTTGACGCGCGCGGGGGCCGATTGCACCATTCTTGAAAAACAGTCGCGCGTGGGCGGGGTGATTGAGACGCGCGTGACGGAGGGCTGCACGCTCGAGTGCGGTCCGGATAGTTTCCTTTCTGCCAAGCCGGCGGCGCTGGCGCTCATTAAAGAAGTGGGGCTGGAGGGCGATGTGATCGGGTCTAACGATCATCAGCGCACTACCTATATCTGGAAGCGCGGGAAGTTGGTGGCGCTCCCGGAGGGCGTGATGATGATTGTGCCTTCGCGCGTGATGCCGATGGTGAAGACTTCGCTGCTGGGCTGGGGCACGAAGATTCGCATGGGGTTGGAGTATTTTCGCAAGCCTGGGGAGTCGCGGGATCGTAGTGTGGCGGAGTTTGTCGTCGATCACTTTGGACAAGAGACGCTGGATTATTTGGCGGAGCCGCTGTTGTCGGGGGTTTATGGGGGCGATCCAGCGCAGTTGAGCGTCGCTAGTGTGCTGCCGCGATTTTTGGAGATGGAGAAGAAGTACGGGAGTCTGGTGCAGGGGGTGCTGGCGGGCAAGGGGAAGAGTGGGGGTGGTGGTGGATCGTTGTTCCGGACTTTAAGGGGCGGGCTGGGGACGCTGGTGGATCGGTTAAGCGCGGGCGTCAAAGTTTGTCAGGCGGATGTGGAGACGATCGAGCGGGTAGGACAGGGATTTCAGGTGCGCGCGGGCGGGGCGTGGATGGGGGCGGAACAGGTGATTGTGGCTTGTCCGGCTTGGGCGGCGGCGCGGCTGGTGGCTGGGCTAGACGCGCGGTTGGCGGAAGTGTTGGGGGAGATTGATTATAGTTCGTCGGTTACGCTTTCGTTGATTTACCGGGCGGCGGATTTCGATGGGAAGCGGGCGGGGTTTGGATTTTTGGTTCCGCAGAAAGAGCGGGAGCGGTTGGCGGCTTGTACTTTCGTCGGCACAAAGTTTTCTTACCGGGTGCCGGACGATCGCATTGTGCTGCGGTGTTTCTTTGGCGGGATCAACGATGCGGCGGTGTTGCAGGAGAGCGACGACGTGCTGGTGGGGATCGCGCGTGAGGAGTTGCGGAGGATGCTGGGGCTGACGGCGGCTCCGCTGGCGCACAACATTGCGCGGTGGCCGCGGTCGATGGCGCAGTACACTTTGGGGCATCAACAACGCGTCGCGGAGATTCGCGAACGGGCGGCGGGGATTCCGGGGCTGTATCTGGCGGGGAACGCTTACGAGGGGATCGGGATTCCGGACTGCATCAACACGGGGCGTGCGGCGGCGAAGGCGGCGCTTACTTCTTCATGGTGACGCGGACGGCGTCGGGGCGGAGCTGGATGCTCTCCATGTTATCGCGCAGATCGAAGGGCTGATTCACTTTGGCGTCGGGGAACATTTTCAGGAAGAATTGATTCACCAGGAAATCGAGAGGGGCTCCGGTGACGGCGACGCCGGAGATTTCGAGGCGCGTTAGTTTCGCTGTGGCGCGGCCGCCGGCGGAATCGAGCTGCACAAAGACTTTTAGAGGGCGCTCGCCTTCGATTAATTTCGCGATGAAGATGTTGGTGGGGCCTTGGCGCATCTTCAGCAGATCGATCATGGCGAAGCCACTGGCGGTGCCCGTGCCTAGAGTAATGCTGGGGTCGCGGACTCCGGGATACATGGGCGGGACGCGAGCGCGGGCCCAGGCGTTCAACTCGGCGGAGGTGAATACGATGACGGAGCCGCGGCGGGCGTGGCCGGAATCGATGAGATTCAGTTTGGAATCGACGGCATCGGCGAGCGGAGTTGCGGCGTAGAGGGCGGCCGCGAGGATAAGTACGAGCTGCGGCCTCATGCCTCCAGTTTAGCTTGCCGGTTATTGGGGCTTGGCCGCGGCGGTCTGCTGCTTGGCGGCGTCGTCGATTTGCGCGAGTTGTTTGCGGATGACTTCGGTTTCCTTGGCTTCGGGGTTGGCGGTGGCGAGGTACTCGCGAATGGATGCGGCGGAGGCGATGAAGTCCTGTTTCTGCGCCAAGGCGAGGCCCAGGATGTAGCGCGTGCGCATGTTTTTCTTCGAGGGATCGAGGCGGATGGCTTCGCGCGCGTTCTTTTCGGCGATGTCGATGTGCTGGGTCTGCAGGTTGCCGAGGCTGCTCAGATAATAGACGTCGGCGGAGTTGGACGGGTCTAGGCGCAGCCATTGATCGGTGCGCTCGACCAAGTCCTGCCATTTCGATTCGCGCAGGGCCAGCCAGGAGAGGCGTTCGAAGGGCTGGATATATTTGGGCTCGGCGGCAATGGCTTGCAGGTAGGCTTTGCGGGCGTCGTCGAGATGACCGTTTTCTTCCTGCAGGCGACCGAGGTCGAACCAGGCCACGGAATATTTGGGATAGATCTCGACGGCTTTCTCGAAATCTTTTTGGGCTTCATCCCAATTGTGTTTGCCGGCGGCGGCTTGGCCTTTTTCGTAAGACTTGCGGGCGTCCTTGGGGGCGAGGGCGGAGACGACGCTCACGGTGAGGCCGTCCACTTTCGCAAGGCGATGCAGAATGATGGTGCCTACGTCGGGGTTATCCATGTAATGAATGTTGCTGAGCGGGACCATGTCGGACTGGAAGCCGGGGAGATCGGCTTTGAGCTCGCAACCCCAGAGCTCGCGTTCGTTGAAGCCTCCGCGGCCGGAGGCGCTGCCAGTGTTGGCGTTTCCTAAAGGCGAGCCGGGGCCACTGAAAGGGGACTGGGAGCTGGCGTCCTGCATTTCGAGATTTTGGCCGACTTGGAAACTGAAGTGCCCTTTTTTGTCGGTGTAGGTTTCGACGCGGGGCGGGCCGCTGCAGACGCGCTCGATTTTGACGCGCTCGGGGAGCGGGAGGCCGTCGCTGAGGACCACGGTTCCGGAGATGAAGATGACTTGCGGGGTGGTGGAATCGCCAGGGAAAGTGGTGCTGGGCTGGCGGGTGGTGGTGCTGCCGTTGGTGGTGCCGTTGGTGCTGGTGGGCGCGGCGGGCGTGGAGGTGGAACTTGAGGGCTTCTGGGCGCTGGCGGTGCTTGTGAAGGATAGTGCTGCGGCGGCGAAAATTACGAATCCCCGGAAATGCATGGCCCCTCCTTGCTCTGCGGTGATTATACCTCGCGGGGGAGGGGCGCTTATTGCAGAACGGGGAGCGTCAGGTAATCAACGGGGACGAAGAGGCTGCCTTCGGTGGTGCCTTGGGGGGCGATGCGGCGGAGTTGGGCGGACAGGTCTTTGGGCGTGATGCGGGATTGGAGGGCAGCGTCGAAGGCGTGAAACACTTGCTCGACTTGGGCGGGGGATTCGTGGACGAATTCCAGGCGGTAGTGGATGATGCCGGCTTGGCGCCAGGCGTCGAGATGGGCGCTGGCTTCCTGGGCTTCGGCTCCGAAGACGGTGTTGCGGCAGCCGACGTCGGCTAGGACGGGATGGGCGCGGCCTTTGGCGTCCTGGAGTGAGACGCGGTGTTTTTCGCAGGGGCGGCCGCAGTCGCGGTAGCTGGTGCCAGTCGAGAGGAAGCGGCAGAAGACGCAGTGTTCGGTGTGGAAGACGGGGAGGTGCTGGTAGGCGATGGTCTCGATATTTTGCGGGCCGATTGCGAGGGCTAGCGCGGCGACTTGTGCGGCGTTTAGGTCGTGAGTGGGGGTTAGGCGGTCTACGCCGAGATCAAGAAATAATTCGGCGGAGATGGAGTTGGCCACGTTGAGGCTGAAGTCGCCGATGAGCGGGGCGTGGGCGCGGTCGCGTAGGGCGTGAACCAGGCCGGCGGGGCGGACTAGGATTTCGCAGTCGAGATCGATCAGAAAATTTAGGATACGGGCTTCGCCGGGTTTTAGGACTCTTGGGCTAGCTACGCGGGCGGGGATGCCGCTCGACTTGACGCGTTCTATGGAGGGGCGGAGGCCGTAGAGATCCAGGTAATCGAGGGTGATGCTGGCGGGGGCTAGCGTTAGCGCGGCTTCGAGTTGTTCTGGGGTGCGGACTAGCAGGTGGATTTGGGGCGGCGCACTGAAGCGCGCTGCGGGCGTGAGGCGAGTGAATTTTTTTAAGGCGGCGGCGGGGTCGTGGATTTCGGCGTGGGGCGGGCGGGATTCTATGGCTTGTAGTTTTTCTACGGCTTCGCGGCGCATTTGGTTGAGCGTTGACACGGCGGCGAAGAGGGAGCCTTCGGCGGTGAGCGTTACATCGCCTAATTCGTAGGCGGTATTGCCTAGGCGTCCGAATTGTTCGCGCAGGGTTTCTAGAGTCAGGCCGCGGTTCTGGGCTAGGTCGAGGGGGGCGGGGGAGTCGATTTGAACGCTGATGTGCGGATTTTTTTCCAGCGACCAGATGGCGCGCAGGGGTTCGCCTTCGCGGGCTTCTGCGGCGATGTTGACGCGCTGGCGCGTGAGCGGAATGGCGGCGTCCAGGAACGGGCGGGCTTGGCGGTCGATGTCGGGATCGTGGGTGCGCCAGAGGAGGTCGCCTACGTGAATGCGATCGAAGCGGATGGCGCCGTTGGCGAATTGCAATTCGATCTCGCCGTTCAGTTGACTGGAGGCGGCGAATACGCGTCCGCCTTCTTCGTGTTCTTCTGGGCTGCGCCACGCGGCGGCGTCGAACACCACGCCGTCGCCGGGTTTGACGGGGGCGATGTCGTTCGCGGGGGCGGGGGCTATCGTTACGCGGTCGTAGGTTACGTTGGTGACGGTTCCGATTTCTACGCCGCGGTGGCGGGGGGCGCGGCCTTCTACTACGGTTTGGTGATTGGTGCCGGTTAGGAAGAACGGGCCCAGGCCTCGGGAATAGACTTGTTCTAGTTGCAGTTCTTCGCGGGGGGTGATGCTTAGGGGGCGGCCGGCCCAGGCTTCGTCTACGGCTTGGCGATAGGCGCGGGTGGTTAGGGCTACGTAGTCGGCGTCTTTGTAGCGGCCTTCTATTTTCAGGGCGGCGATGCCGGCTTCGACGATTTCAGGGATCTGGCGGAGAGCGTAGAGGTCCCCGGGGGAGAGTAGATAGCGGGCGTCGGCTAACGGTTCGACGCTGCCGTCGACTAGCAATTCATAGGGCAGGCGGCAGGCTTGGGCGCATTGGCCGCGGTTGGCGCTGCGGCCTCCCCAGGCTTCCGACGAAAAGCACTGACCGGAGTAGGCTACGCAGAGGGCTCCGTGGACGAAGATTTCTAGATCGCACTGGGCTTCGGCGGCGATGTTGCGGATTTCTTCGAGCGAGAGTTCGCGGGCTAGCGTGACGCGATCGACGCCTAGGGTGCGGGCTAGTTCTACGCCGCGGGCGTCGGTGATGCTCATTTGCGTGCTGCCGTGGAGCTTCATTTCCGGCGCGATTTCGCGGGCCAGGCGGACGGCGGTTAGGTCCTGGACGATCATGCCGTCGGCTCCGGCTTCGGCGATGGCGGCGATGACGCGGGCGGCTTCTTTGAGTTCGTGTTCGAAGAGCAGCGTATTGAAGGTGACGTAGCCGCGGACGCCGCGGGAGTGCAGGGTGCGGAGGGCTTCGGGGAGTTCTTCCAAGTCGAAGCCGGCTTTGGCGCGCGCGGTGAAGTGCTTGAGTCCGAAGTAAACGCCGTCGGCGCCGGCTTCGATGGCGGCGTGGAGCTGGGGCCAGTGGCCGGCGGGGCTTTTAACTTCGGGCTTGCGTCTCGTCACTTTAGTTTCAATCATTGATGTTGCACGGCGGTGACGCCGACTTCGGCGCCGGTGCCTTGGGAGACGTTGGCGACGATGGCGTCGAAGGTGCGGTCTTTGTTGCTGGAGGTGGCGTGCAATTCTCCGGCGGCGGTGGTGGATTCCTTGAGGTCGACTTCGAAGCCGGCGGATTGGAGTTGATCGCGGTAGTAAGTGAGAACCTTTTTGAAGTCGTCGGGGCTGTGGAAATTGAAACCGTAGCTGAGTTCGTCGCGGGTTTGTTTGCTGCTGATGTTTTCGGTGGTGGCGCCGGGATATTTGGGGACCCAGGCGAAGCGGTTGGCGCCTTCGGAGGATGGGGAGTCCGTCAGAAAGGGTTTCGAGGGCGTGAGCAGATCGGTTTTCGTGGGAGTGGTGGATTTTTTGAAGACCACGACGAAGATCGCGAATGCGAGCAGAACTACGCTAAACATCACGCGCAGCAACGGATTGATTCTTCTTGCGGGAGCCATGCCTACAGCTTCATGATATCGGCTTTGCGTTACCCTGTTCGTTGATGATCTCTTTCACCTGTAATATCTGCGGCGCGGGGAACGCTTTGGAAGAGATTCCGTGGGAGGAATCGACGTGCTCGGGATGCGGGTCGAATGTACGGATGCGGGCGCTGATTTACATGCTGTCGATTGAGCTTTTCGGCGCGGCGCGGACGCTGCCGGAGTTTCCGAAGGACAAGAAAGTTCGCGGATTCGGGTTGAGCGATGCTTTGCTGTACGCTACGCCGTTGGAAGACAAGTTCGATTACACCAATACTTATTACGACCGGCAGCCTTACTTGGATATTACGCAGCCGCATCCGGAGCAGTATGGAACTTACGATTTCATTTTGTCGAGCGATGTTTTCGAGCATGTAGCGATTCCGGTGGAGCGGGCATTTCAAGAGGCGTTCCGGCTGCTGAAGCCGCACGGGGTGCTGTGCATTACGGTGCCGTCGTCGGCGGCGGATGAAGATACGGTCGAGTATTATCCGGATCTGCACGAATATTCGATTGTGGAATTGGGCGGCGAGCATGTGCTGGTGAATCGCAAGAAGGACAAGACGCTGGAGGTGCATCAGAACCTGGAATTTCATGGCGGGATCGGGGCGACGCTGGTGATGCGGCAGTTTTCGCAGCGGGATATGGCGGGGAAGCTGCGAGGGTCAGGGTTCGCGCAGGTGGAGTATCTGACGGAATCGGTGCCAGAGTTTGGGATTGTGCTGGTGGGGAATTGGAGTTTGCCGTTGGTGGCTCGGAAAGTGGCGCGGGAGGCGGGGGCCGTTGCGGCTGCGATGCCGGTTTGGGAAGCGCCGGTGGCGGCGTCGGAGACTCCGGTGGCGGCGGTGGCGGAAGTGGTGGAGGCGGGAAATCCGCAGTTGGAAAATCAGATTTCGCGGCTGCACAATGAGAAGGCTGCTCTGGAGCGGAGGGTGGCGGCGCTGGAGAGCCAATTGCGAATGGCTGCGGATTCGCGGTGGGTGAAGTTGGGGCGGCGGCTCGGGTACGGGCCGAAGTTGAGGTAGGCGCGCGTGCGATTTCGAACTCAGTTTGCTTTGGTGATGGCGCTGCTGGTGCTGGGGCTGTCCATTTATGAGTATGCGAATCCGTCGCGGCAGAATCGTATTGGGCCGGGAACGCTGCTGGCGATCGCGATGCTGCTGGGGTTGCGGTATGTGTTTGTGAGGCAGGCGCAGAAAAAGTCGGATCTGGCGAAGAGTGTTCCGCCGCGGCCGTTGGGATTGTCGGACGAAACGTCCGATAAACGATAATCGTAAGACATGTCTGCGAACTCAATTGCGCGGCGGCGACCGGCGAGCGCTCAGGAAATACTCGATAGCCGCTTCGAATTCTCGAAGCTCTTGGCGGAGGCGAAGAAAGAGCCGCTGCCTTTGGGGCTGACCTGGTATCCCTACGACAGCATGGCGTCGATCGATCACATGGCGCCGTTTTTCCGCAAGCATTTTGCGGATTTTGCGCGCGCTTTTGAGTCGGGTCCGGTGATTGATTTCGGGTGCGGGGACGGGGATATTCCGTTGTTCTTCGCGAGTCTGGGATGCGAGGTGGCGGCGGCGGATAATCCTCCGAGCAATCACAACTGGATGGCGGGAGTGCGGGCGCTGCGCGAGCGCATGAATCTGGCGGTGGCGGTGCATGAGCTGGATGCGGATTATGCGACGGAGCTGCCGGGCGGGAATTACGGGCTGGCGATTTCGCTGGGCGTGCTGTATCACTTGAAGAATCCTTATCTGGCGCTAGAGACGCTGGCGAAACATTGCCGGTATTGCATTTTGAGCACGCGGGTGGCGGACGTTACGAAGTCCGGCGTGGCGATGAAGAATGACGCGCTGGCTTATTTACTGGATCACCGCGAGACGAATAACGATCCGACGAATCAGTGGATTTTTTCTCCGGCGGGGCTGGAGAGGATTGCGAAGCGCAGCGGGTGGCGGATTCTGGATCGGCTGAGGTTCGGTGCGTCGCCGGCGAATCCGGTGGATTTGGATAAAGACGCGCGGGCGTTTTTGTTTATGCGCAGCGAGAGCTTGTCGGCTCCGGCGGACATTCGATTGTTGGAGGGGTGGACGGAGGTTACGGAGCTGAAGTGGGCTTGGACTTTGAAGCGGTTCAGCTTTGAGGTTACGCTGCTGGAGGCGCTGCGGCCTCCGACGTTTTCTCTGCAGTTTACGATTCCTCCGGCGGTGGCTGCGGTGTCACCGGTGGTGAAGATGTCGTGCACGGTGAACGGGCAGAGTGCGGGGACGCAGAGTTATTCGGGCATTGATGAGAAGTATTACGAGGCGGAGCTGCCGGCGGGTGTGGATTCAAGCAAGCCGATGGTGTTTGCATTCACGGTGGAGCACGGGCTGGATGCTAGCGTCGATGGACGGGATCTAGGGGTGATTATGTCGTTTAACGGGGCGATTCGGGGGATTTCGGAGAAGATTCACTTCTGGCTGTATTGAGGCCAATCGCTGCGGCATAGAACATGGGTCCGCCGCGCCAAGCGGGGAAGCCGTAGCCGGTGATGTAGATCACATCGATGTCGGAGGAGCGCAGGGCCATGCCTTCTTCTAAGATGCGTGCGCCTTCGTTCACGAGTGCCCGGATGCAGCGGTCTACGATTTCTTCTTGCGGGATCACGCGGCGTTCGATGCCGGCGGCGCGGGCTGTCGATTCGATGAGCGCGGCTACTTCGGGATCGGGTGAGGGTTTTCTATTCTCGTCGTAGCGGGACCAGCCTCTGCCAGTTTTTTGTCCTAGGCGGTTTTGGGCGCACAACTGGGGGAGCACTAGGGGGCGGCGAGAACCTGGGGAGGCTCCGGAGACGTCGGCGATGTCGCGCATGACGTCGTTGCCGACTAGGTCGAACATGGCTAGCGGGCCCATGGGCATGCCGAAATCGTAAAGGGCTTGGTTGACTTGTTCTACGGACGCGCCTTCTTCCAGGAGGAACTGGGCTTCGCGGCCGTACACGTTGATCATGCGGTTGCCGATGAAGCCGGGGCAGTTGCCTGCTATTACGCCGATCTTGCTTAACTTCTTCGTTAGGGCTACGGCGGTGGCGGTTACTTCGGGGAGGGTCGACTGGCCGGGGATGATTTCTACCAGGCGCATGATGTTCGCGGGGCTGAAGAAGTGGAGTCCGATGACCATTTCGGGGCGGCGGGTGGCGGAGGCGATTTGGTCGATGTTTAGGGATGAGGTGTTGGTGGCTAGGACGCAACTGGGCTTGGCGACGGCGTCGAGTTCGCGGAAGACTTGTTGTTTTGCTGGGAGGTTTTCGAAGACGGCTTCAATGATGATGTCGGCTTGATCGAAGCCGTCGTAGGTTAGTTGCGGGGTGATTAGTACTAATTTTTGGGCGGCGGTTTCGGGGGGCAAGCGGGAATAGTTGCGGCGGATGGTGGCCATGCCGCGGTCCAGGGCTTCTTGGGTGGTTTCTTTGATGATGACGGGAATTGCGGCGTTGGCTAGGGCCATGGCGATGCCTGCGCCCATGGTGCCGGCGCCTACGATGGCGGCTCGGCGGATTTCGTAGGTGGGGGTCGAGGCGGTGATGCCGGGGATTTTGGTTACGGCGCGTTCGGCGAAGAAGGCGTGGATTAGGGCTTTCGCTTGGGGCCCACCCAGGATGTTCGGAAATACAGTTGCTTCAAATTGGCTAGCAGTCTCGAAGCTTACGGTGCATCCCGCTTCCACTGCGTGTATCGCGAAGAATGGAGCGTCTTGCCCTCGCATCTTCTTGCGCGCCTGCTCGACTGCGGCGGGGAATATCGCGGGGTCGATATTCGTGAGCTTGTCGTCTCGGTCACGCGTTTTGCGAAACGGCTTGCCGGCGATTTCGCGTGCGAAGGCTACGGCTCCTGTACGGAGGTCGCCTTCGATGATTTGGTCAACGATGCCGTAGGCTAGGGCGTCTTGTGCATTGATGGGCGCGCCGAATCCGCACATCTCTACTGCTTTGGCGACGCCTGCCAAGCGCGGGAGACGGATTGTGCCTCCGGCGCCGGGGATTAGGCCCAGTTTCACTTCGGGCTGTCCGACTTGGGCGGACGGGGCGATTACGCGATAGTGTCCGGCCATGGCGGTTTCTAGGCCTCCGCCCAACGCTGTGCCGTGGATCGCCATCACTACGGGCTTGGCGGAATCTTCTATGTTCAGCAGACAAGCGCGAAGACCGGCGACATACTCGGCCGCGGTTGGCTTCTGAAATTCGTTGACGTCTGCTCCGGCTATGAAGGTGCGTCCGGCTCCGATTACTACTATGGCCCGCACGGATGGGTCGGCGTTGGCTTGGGTGATCGCGGCGGTTAGGGCCTCGGGGACTCCGGGGCTTAGGGCGTTGACGGGGGGATTGTCGATGGTGATTATCGCTACGTCGTGATCGTGTTCTAGATTCACGATTTCAATTTTATTGCGGTTTCGATGGCTTGGCGGCCTTGGGCGCGGGCGGAGGCTATGCGGTCGGGTGGGTTGTCGCTAATGGGAACAGTGGTCGCGCCGGGTTTTAGGGATTTTAGATACTCGTCCATTTCAGTGGGCGAGGCGGGGCAACTGGCGGTTAGGATTACGTCGGCCCAATCGGCGTCGATTTCGCGGGGGGCGATGTAGTCGGGGAGCATGCGTTCGAGGTTTTCGGTCCAGAGGGGATCGTTGGCGATGATCGCGGCGTCGGCTAAATCTTTCAGGCGGCGCAGGCGAATGTTGGCGCGCGCTTGTACGGCTCCGACGCCTGCTGCTAGCGCCAGGCGCTCGGTTTCTCCGTGGCGGGAGTAGAAGACCACTAGCGCATTGATGGTCATTTACGCCAGGTCGAAGACTAGGAACTCGCCGCCGTGCTCGCCGGCTCCAGCGATTTGGAGGGAGGATTCGTCGCTGATGGCGGCGCCATCTCCTTCTTTCAGGGCGTGTCCGTTTAGCATGATGTTGCCTTGGGCGCAGTGGACCCAGGCATGGCGTCCTTTCGCTATGGGCTGTTCTAACTTCTCGCCGGCGGCTAGGACGGACGCGTACATGCGGGCGTCTTGATGGATGACGGCGGCGGGGACGTCGGTCTTTTTGTCGGGGCCGGCCATTAGGCGGAGGCGGCCTTTTTTCTCGGCGGGGTCGAAGGCGAATTGCTGGTAGGAGGGTTCGATGTCGGCTTGGGCGGGTTCGATCCAGATTTGCAGAAAGTGTACGGGCTCTTTGGGCGAGGGGTTGAATTCGCTGTGGATGACGCCGGTGCCGGCGGACATGGCTTGCACCATGTTCGGCTCGAGGACTTCTTGCTGGCCCATGCTGTCTTTGTGGGCGAGGCTGCCTTCCATGACGTAAGAAATGATTTCCATGTCGCGATGGCCGTGCGCGCCGAAGCCTTTGCCGGGGGCTACGCGATCGTCGTTGAGGACGCGCAGCGCGCGGAAGCCCATGTGTTTGGGATCGTAATAATTCGCGAAGGAGAAGGTGTGGTAACTGTTGAGCCAGCCGTGGTCGGCGTGGCCGCGTTCGTCCGCTGGCCGGAGGGTAATCATATTTCTATGTTACCTACGGCTGTCAAGTTAGTGCGTGGTTTCGATTACTTTTGGGCCGCCATCTAGGCCGTAGATTGTGATCTTTCCGGGAGTGGCGGATTTGGCTGGGCGCACGACTGGCGGCGGAGTTTTGGGAGCGGCGGCGGCCTGCGCACGGGCGGCTTCGGCTTGCGCGGCCTGCAAAAATGCGGCGAACTCCTCTTTCGTCTCCGTCAGGCTTACGCGCATGCGATTCCCTAGCGAATCGATTTTCAACTTCTGCGCCATGTCGGCGACTTGCGGGGTATCGGCTTTCGAGGCCACGGCCATCTGGATTTCGGTGGCTAACATTTGCGCCATTTGTGCAGCGGCGGCTTCGCTTTCGGTGGCGAGGCTCAACTCGAATTGGAAGCTTTCGCGGAGTGCCAGGCCGAAATCGATACCTTTGATCTGCGACGCGTACTGCGCGCCCAGCGGGTTCCAGGCGGCTGTGGCGGGCTGAAATTTGGAGAGCGATTCGTCGGCGATGACCCAGAAGTCGTGGGTGGCGGCGAGGGCTTTGGCGCGGACTAGCAATTTCGAAGCAGGTGGCAGGGCGTGGCCTCGGCGATCGAGGGCGGAGAGTACGGATTTTTCATCGCCCAGGAGCAGCAGGCCGTCCATCACCGCGAGGGTGGTGGTGTCGGTTTTCGTGGTGCGGTAGAGGTCGGCTGTGCGGTAGCGGCGCGGGGCGCTCTTCTGAAACGCTTGCAACGCTTCCAGCGGAAATTTGCCGTCGATGGCCAGCAGGAACGGGGCATTGGTCTTGGCGTTCAAGGCCGGGCTGCCAGGCGAGGAGACGAATATGTAATTGACTTGATCCAGAATTTGCTTGCCCATGGCCTGCATTGCTTGTACTTGAGGCTGTGCGGGCGGCGTGGGCGCCTTGGTTTGGGCGCTGAAGAGTTTCCAGGCGTCGGACTCGCGGATGCTTTTGACGTCGATGCCGAGCATGAGTTTGGCGTCGGGGTGACCGAGCTCCCAGGTATTGGTTTGGGCCGCGGCGGTTGCGGCGAAAGCCAAGAGCGCGATTCCCAGCTTGGATGTGGTCACGTTTGATGTCGACACGGTAGTAGCCCTCCGTCTTAACCTTGATGCTAAGGCATTTTCTGGGGGTTGGGGAATCGAGTGAAACCCTTAGTTAACGGCGGCGGAATGGGCGGATTTTTCTTCAGCAACCGCTTCGACTGGGAAGCCGAGTTCGCGCCAGAGGGGGAAGCCTCCTTCGAGCGGGCGCACGTGGGCGATTCCGTGGCGCTTGAGTTGGAGGGCTACGCGGGCGCTGGTGACTTCGTTGGGGCAGGTGCAGTAGAGGATGATTTCGGTGCCGACGAGGGGGGCGATGATGGAGTCGACTTGGTCTTCGGTCAAGACGCGGGGGCTGATTTCAATGGAGCCGGGGATGCGGCCTTCGCTCTGCTCGATGGCATTGCGGAGGTCGACTAGCGAGAGGCTTTCCCCGCGATCCATGCGCTCTTTGAGTTCGTGGGGCGTGATGCGGGCGATGCGCAGGGAGCGGTAAATGCGGCGGCGCTGGATGTATTTGAGGGCGATGTAGAGGAGCAGGAGAGACAGGACGGTGATGCCCATGCCGGAGCCGAAGCGCTCTAGGTAAAACGCCAGCACTTCGAGTTGGGTGCGGAACCACCAGCCTACGGTGATGTAAGCGCCGGCCCAGAGGGCGGCTCCGGCGGAGTCGTAAAGGGCGAACTTCCAGGGGGGCAGTTTATACATGCCGGCCATAGGGGGCGCTACGGTGCTCAGGCCGGGAACGAATTTTGCGAACAGGAGGGAATCGGAGCCGTAGCGGGAGTAGGCGGCTCCGGTCTGGCGCACGCAGCTATCGGGTTCGAGGGCGATCTTGCAGAGGAAGCGCAGGATGGAACTGCCGCGGCTGCGGCCTAGATAGAACCAGAGGGAATCGCCTAGCAGGGAAGCGAGGATGGCTAGCGTGAGGGCGGCCAGGAGGTTCATGCGGCCGAGTCCGCCTAATGCGCCGGCTGCCAGAAGGAATGGGGCAGAGGGCACGGGTAAGCCGCTCTGCTCCGCTAATACGGCGGCGAATAGCACGATGTAGCCGTGCTTGATCAGGAATTCGACGGTCTCATTCATTCGGGGACGGTAATTCTATTATGTGATGCTGCGGACGTGGGCGCGGTCGCAGCTAGCGTTTTCCTAGCAAGTCCAAGGCGAAGGAGGGATCGCTGGAGGTGCCGGTGACGGTGAAGGGGACGACGGTGACGGATTTCTTTTTGATGAAGGGACTGAGGGCTTTTAACACTACGGACTTGAAGCCGGAGGTGGTGTCGGCTAGTTTTCCGTTGGTGTGAAGGACGCCTTTGAGGTTCACGTTCTTGCTGATGAGATCGTAGGTGCCCGCGACTTCGGCGAGAGTGCCGGGCTCGGTGAAGGAGACGTTGGAGAGTTGGGCTACGCCGCCTTTGGTGGAAACGTGGCCTTTGAGGTCAGAGAGGACGGTGGAGGGGTTGGCTTCCTCCTGATCTTTACTTTCGCCGTGTGCGCTTTCGGCGAGGCGGTTCACGGGGAGTTGAATTTTCGGATCGGTGAAGTGAGCGGCGCCGATGCCGAAATCTCCGTCGAGGCGCAGGCGGCGCAGGAAGCTAAGCGGGCCTGGCGGTAAATTTGCTTTCATCTGCAGGTGTACGTCGCCGTTTTCGGCGGGCTGCGCTGAAGTGGTAAACAGACGCAGGAGGTCTTCGATGCGGCCTCGCGCTACGTTCATGGCGAGCGTGACGGTTTTTCCATGGGTGCCGGGTTGGCCTTTGACGTCGCCTTGCGAGAGGACGGTGGTGCGTCCGAAGTGCGATTCGACACTCGTGAGATGCGTGTCGCCGTTGGTGCCGTCGATTACGGCTTGATAGGTGGACGACAGGTGGACGTTGTGGGAACTCCCGGTGACTTTGAAATCGGGTATGTCGATGGTGCCTTCGCCATCGATGTGGCCTAGCATGCCGCTGAAGTTTCCGACGGACGAGAGGGTTCCGGCGATTCCTTCAAAGGCGGCGAGATTCACGTGTTGATAGGTGTAGGCGCCGGAGACGGGGCTGGCGGCGGGATCGTCTTCGTTCCAGGGTCCGAACTGGCCGTCGGAGCGGATCTCGCCGGGGGGTTCGGTGTTGTTGAAGCGGGCGTGGAAGGTGAGTGGATCGCTTTCGCCGACATGATCGAGAACCAAGTGGTCGATGTGGAGGATGAAGGGGTCCGCGCCGCGCTGACGGGGCAGGAATTCGAGTACCGCGTTGTCGGTGGCGATTTCACCGATGGCTAGGTTCTTTCCGGAGACGCTGGTGGTGAGCGGGAAGACTTGCTTGGTTCCGTCGGGAGATTTGGGGGGAATGATTACGTGGAGTCCGAGGATCTGGACGGCGTTCAGTTGTTGATGAATTCTCAGCAAGCCGCTGTAGCTGGTGCGGACGGTTAGGGTTTGGACGGTGATGAGAGGGGGAAGGTCCTGACGCTTACGGTGCAGAAATTGTACTTGTTGGGCGATAAAGCCGGGCGGAAAGTAAGTGCGGCGGAAGGTGCCGATTTTCACGTTGCGGGCGAAACGGTCCTGTAAAGCTTGGGCGACCGCTGGTTCGGTGAAGGGCCAGTTGATGATAACTAGAGTGGCGGCTAGGGCCAAGACCAGTAGTAATGACGCTACGCCTGCGACGATCCAACGGGGCGGGGTCATGACGATTTCACGCACGAATTCATGCGTAATGTGGAGCAAGTGGAGTGCCCTTTGCGGCGCGCTTGACAAAACTGTCTTGCTGCGACGCAAGATGAAGTATGCGGCGCTTGGTAATTTCGTGGGTTTTCGCGGGGGTGGTTGCCCTGGGTGCAGAAAGTGCGGCGCCGCCTACGTTTTACAAAGACATCCTGCCGTTGTTTCAAAAGCATTGCCAGAGTTGTCATCGTCCGGGGGAGATCGGGCCGATGCCGCTGCTGACTTATGAGGGGACGCGGCCGTGGGCGAAGGCGATTAGGGCTGCTGTGGCGTCGCGCAAGATGCCGCCTTGGTTTGCCGATCCGGCATTCGGACATTTCATGGAGGATCGGCGGCTGAGCACGGCGGATCTGAACCGGATTGTCGCTTGGGTGGATGCGGGGGCTCCCGCGGGGGCTGTGAAAGATCAGCCGCCTGCGGTTCAGTGGCGCGAGGGATGGAACATCCGGCCGGACGAAGTTTTTCAGGTGCCGGAAGCTTACAAAATTCCTGCTACGGGGACGCTGCCTTATGTGTATCTGGTGATCCCGACGGGGTTCGTTCACGACACTTGGGTGACGGCGGCGGAACTGCGGCCTAGTAATCGGACGGTGGTGCATCACATTATTGCTGTGGTGCGGCCTCCGGGTTCGCAGTGGATGAAGCAGGCGAAGCCGCTGGTTCCGTATACGCCTAGGGCGGAGGATCAGGACGGGGAGCCGACGGCGGGGGATCCGTTGTCGACTCCGGTGGACGTCAGTTATGAATTGCTGGCGGCGTATTCACCGGGGATGCAGCCGCAGCGGTTTGACATCGATCATTCGGCGAAGCTGGTGCCGGCGGGGTCGGATATCGTTTTGCAGATTCACTACACGCCGAATGGCAAGACGGCTGTGGAGGATCAGACCAAGCTGGGCTTGACGCTGGCGAAGGAGGCTCCGGAGAAGCGGTTCATGTCGGCGGTGGCGAATGCGTGGCATTGGGCGATTCCGCCGGGGGATCCTAATTACGAGGCCAAGGGGTCGCTGACGTTTGGGGAGCCGGTGGAGTTGGTGTTCATTCAACCGCACATGCATTTGCGCGGCAAGGACATGACGATCCGGTTGGTGTATCCGGGCGGGAAAACGGAAACGCTATTGAGCGTGCCGCATTACGATTTCAATTGGCAGGTTGTGTACTACTTGGAAAAGCCGCTTAAGCTGCCGATGGGCACCAAGGTTGAGGTGACGGCGCATTGGGACAATTCGGCTAATAATCCGCAGAACCCTGATCCCACCAAGACGGTGAAGTGGGGGAATCAGAGTTGGGATGAGATGCTGAGCGTGCCGATGGGCGTGGTCATCGAACGGGACTAGTGGGCTGCGGCTGCTTCGCTAGCGCGGGCAGCGTTGTGAAGGTATGCGCGATGGGGATGCGGATACCTAGCGCGCCGATCTGGGCGCCGACGGGGGTGTCGAACTGGAGGGTGCCGCGGATGTTGGCGGTTTGCGAGTACTTGAAACCCGTTAAAGAAGAACCCAACGTGAACGCCAGGTGGCCGTTGGCGGCCAAGGGCAAGGTATCGGTACCGATGATCGCGCCGGCGTCATTGCGAATGGTTACGGGAACATTCACGGCTTGCGTCGAGACGCTGTTAAGGGCGATGCCGGTGGCGGTGGCGTTGGTGTTATCGAAGGCGATGATGAAACCGGTGGCAGCGCGGTTTTCCAGCGGCACTACGGCTTCCTGGCCGTTGGGATTGTAGCGGAAGATCACGAAGCCTCCGACGTTGCCGTTGGTGGTGAGCTGGGCGGAGCCGATGGTGGGCGCGGGATCGGAAGCGGGGGCGGCGCTTTGGACTAGGAGCGTGGCTCCGGGGGCTAGCGATTGGCTGACGGTCGAAGTTACCGTCGTGGTGCTGCTGCTTACCAACGGGAAGGACAGGGGCAACGACAGCGGGGCTCCGGTGACATCCGCGTAAAAATTCAGGCTTGCTTGCGCGGTGGTGGTGCCGGTGTTCACCAGGACGAAGGTGGTCTGCCAGCCATTGCCGGTGGCGATGTGGGCGATGCTGCCGCCGGTGGTTCCGACGTTCGCGAGCGCGGGAATGGTGGTGAGAGTGTTGGTGTTGTTGAGCGGGGTGGTGCGGATGCCGAGGACGCTGATGGGTCCACTGCCGGGGGTGTCGAATTCAATGGTGCCATGCTGGTTGACGGTCACGGGATATTGCGTGGACAGCACAAACGAGGTGTGGCCGTTGCCGGCTAACGAAATGGTTGTTCCAGGCGTACTGATCACGGTACCGTTTTGATCGCGAATCACGACGGGGATGATGGCCGCTTGCGAGGATACGTTGTCGATGGCGATGCCTAAGACCACGCCGCCGGTGTTGTCGAAGGCCAGCAGGTAGGAGGGAGCGGTGCGGGTTTCCAGGGGCACAACGGCTTCCTGCGCGCCGGGGATCAGGTGGAAAATAGCAAAGCCGTCGATGGCTCCGGTGGCGGCGAGCTGCGCGGAGCCGACCAGGACGGGCGGGACTTGGGCTCCGGCGGTGGTCACGACGAGGGAGGAGTTCGCGGGCAAAATGCGGTCGATCCCAGATGCCAGGAGTGTTGCCGAGCCGGCGCCTTGCTGCGGGAAGGCCAGGGGCAGGGCCAGGGGACCGTTGCCGGTGGGATCGCTGGCATCGCCGAAGAAACTCAGGCGGGCCTCGGCGGAGGACGGCGTTTTGTTCACCAGAGTAAATAGGGTGGTCCAATTCTCTTCGGCGGCAAGGTGGGGCATGGAGCCTATGAAACCCAGACTGGGGATCGATCCACCTTCCTGCTCGATGTTGAAGGAGAGCCCGGCAACGGTGACGGTGACGCTGCGGTCGGCTCCGGGGTCTTGCGCGACCTGATAGGTGAGGGTGCCGTTGCCGCTGCCGGCGGTGGCGCCGGTGATCCAGAGGGGCGCGCCGGACATGCTCCAGGGGCAACTTGTGCCGGTGGTTATGGTGATGCTGCCAGTGCCGCCGGCGGCGGGGAACCCTTGTCCGCCGGAGCTGAGCGTATAGGTACAGGGGCTGGAGGCGATGGCCAAGCCGGCAATTTTTCTGACGCGATTGTTGGTGATGTCGCCGACGTAAAGATTCGCGGCGGGGTCAATCGTGAGGGCAAAGGGATTATTGAATTGCGCCTGCGAAGGCGGGCCGCCGTCGCCACCGTTCCCTGCGGTGCCTGGGGTCCCGGCGACGGTGGTGATAATTCCACCGCTGACCATACGGATCACCTCATTCGACGAGTCCACGATAAACAGATTGCCGGCGGCATCGAACGCAGTCTCGCCGGGGTAATTCAGGCTGGCGGAGGTGGCGGCGAGGTGATCGCCGGCAAAGGTGTTGACTCCGTTTCCGGCCACGGTGGTGATGATTCCGCTGGTATCGATTTTGCGGATGCGATGGTTGAACTGGTCGGTGACGTACACATTGCCCGCCGCGTCGACGGTGACCGCGGTGGGATTGTTGAACTGCGCCGCGACGGCGGGGCCGTTGTCGCCGGAGAAGCCCTGCGAGTTAGCGATGCCGGCAAACGTGCTGATTACGCCGCTGGTATTCACTTTGCGGACGTTGAAAGCGCCTTGATCGACGATGTACAGATTGCCGCTCTGATCGACGGCGCAGCGGATGGGGATGGTCATGCCGGCGGAGGTAGCGGGACCGCCGTCGCCGAAGCTGAGAGTGGATCCGCTGCCGGCTACGGTGGTGATGGTTCCGGAGGTGGAAATCGCGCGCACGCGGTGATTGCCTTGGTCATTCACGTAGATCACGCCGGAGGGCGCGACACAGACGCCCAGCGGTCCGTTGAGCAGGGCCTGAGTGGCGGGGCCGTTATCTCCCAAGAATCCGGGAGCACCGGTTCCAGCGAAGGTAGTGATGATGCCGTTGGGGGCCACCTTGCGCACTACGTTATTGTTTTGATCGGCCAGGTAGATGTTGCCGGAGGCGTCGCTGGCTAAACCGACAACGCGGTTTACGTTGGCTTGGGCGGCGGGCCCGTTGTCTCCGAAATATCCGGCGGCGCCGTTGCCGGCGAAGTCGGTAATGATCTGGCCGGGTGCGAGGGCTGCCAACAGGAGTGCTGCTGGGAACAATTTGAAGGGCATGAGTATTTCTCCTCCGAGAACATCTAGTTTAGCGTTTTGGCTACCAGGGGTAGGAGCCGGCGGCGCGAAAGAAACCGCCGGTGGGGCCGTCGGCGGGCAGGAGCGCGAGGCGAATGGGTTCGGACGCTCCTTCCTGGGTGGTCAGCGTGCCTTGCGGGTTCATGTCGGTGGCTACCATGCCGGGGCTCACGGCGTTGACTTTGATGGCGGTGTCGCGGAGCTCGCTGGCGAGTTGAATGGTCAACATATTTAGCGCTGCTTTGGAGGTGTTGTATCCCAGGAACTCGAAACCGGCGAAGGGGCGCGAGGGATCGGCATTCAGGGTGAGCGAGCCGAGGCCGCTGGACACATTCACGATGCGGGCGGCCGGGGCGGCGCGCAGCAGGGGGAGCAGGGCTTGGGTGACGGCGAGGGTGCCGAAGAAGTTGGTTTCCATTACGCGGCGGACTGCCGCGAGATCGACGGTGGCGGGCGGGGCGTCGGCGGCGTCGACGATGGCGGCGTTGTTGACTAGGACGTCGAGATGCGGGAACTCGCTCTTGATGGCGCGGGCGGCGGATACGCTGGTTTCGGGCTGGTTGAGATCGAGTTCGAGATAGCGGGCGTCGAGGTTTTCGCTGCGGAGTTTCGCGGCGGCGGCTTCGCCGAGTTGGGGATTGCGGGCTCCCAGGAAAACAGTGAAGCCGTGGTTTCCTAACTGGCGCGCGATTTCGAGGCCGATGCCTTTGTTGGCTCCGGTGATTAGGGCTACTTTTTTGGGCATGGTGATCAACCTCCGCGGATGAGGCGCATGGCTTCGCCGACGCCGGCGCCGTCGGGTTTGGAGCCGCCGGCTTTTTCGGAGTCGGGGATGGAATCGCCTTCGCCGGGGGCTAGGAAGAGATTGGCTTCGAGGCCGTGCTGGCGGGTGTAGAGATCCCAGTAGCGGCCGCCCAGGGCGTAGAGCGATTCGTGAGTACCGCGTTCGACGACGCGGCCGGCTTCGACTACCAAAATTTGTTCGGCGCGGCGGATGGTGGAGAGGCGGTGGGCGATGACGAAAGTGGTGCGGCCTTTCATCAGGTACTTCAGGCCTTCCTGGATGAGGGCTTCGGATTCAGAGTCGAGGCTGGAAGTGGCTTCGTCGAGAATCAGGATGCGCGGGTCGGCCAGGATGGCGCGGGCGATGGAGACGCGCTGGCGCTGGCCGCCGGAGAGTTTTACGCCGCGCTCGCCGACGATGGTGTCGTATTTCTTCTCGAAATTTTCGGCGAATTCGTCGACACGGGCGATGCGGCAGGCTTCGAGGATTTGTTCCTTGGTGGCGCCGGGGCGGGCGAAGGCGATGTTTTCTTCGATGCTGCCGTCGAATAAGAACGTGTCTTGGAGGACGACGCCGAGCTGGGTGCGGTAGCTGTCGAGGCGGACTGTCGAGAGATCAATGCCGTCGACGAAAACTTTTCCTGCGGTGGGGGTGTGGAAGGCGCTGATCAGGCTGATGATGGTGGATTTGCCGGAGCCGGAGGGTCCTACTAGAGCAGTAACGGTGCCCGGCTGAGAGCGGAAGCTTACGTCGAAGAGCACAGGCTTGCCGGGATCGTAGGCGAAGCCGACGTTTTCGAAAAGCACTTCGCCGTTGATCGGACCCATGGCGACGGTGCGGTGGGGGTCGTCGTCTTCGGTACGTTCCTTCAGGACTTCGTGGGTGCGGTCGAGGCCGGCCAGTGCTTCTGTGATTTGGGTGCCGATACCGACTACGCCGAATACGGGGGCAACAAGGAAGGCTAGGAGGGCTGTGAATCTGACGAAGTCTCCCACGGTCAGCGTGCCCGCGAAGATCTGCCGTGTGCCGACGAACATCACCACGGCTCCGACAACACCCATCAGCACGGTAGCCGACAGGCTCATGAAGGACATGGCTGTGAGCGAGGCTTCGACGTTCGTCAGAAGGCGTTTCACGCCGCCGGCGAACACTTCGGCTTCGCGCTCCTCCGCGTGATAACCCTTCACGACGCGCACGCCGCCTAGCGACTCCGTCAGGCGGCCGGTTACTTCGGCGTTGATCTTTCCGCGCTCACGGAAAATCGGGCGGATTTTGTTGAACGCCAGCGAGAGGACAGTCGCGGAGGCGGCCACGAACAGCGCGGTGAGACCGGTCATGATGGCGCTGCTGCGGAGGAGGATCACGAACGCGATGATGGCGGTCATCAGTCCGCCGACGAATTCCACCAAGCCTGTGCCGACTAAGTTGCGCACGCCCTCGACGTCGGTCATGATGCGCGAGACCAGAACGCCGCTTTTATTGGCATCGTAATAACCCACCGAGAGGCGGCCGATGTGGCGCTGGACTTTCTGGCGAAGCTCGGCGATCAAGCGCTGGCCGGCTTTGGAGAGAAGCTGTGTGAGGGTAAACGAGGTGATGCCCTGAATCAAGGTGGCGCCCAGAACCGCTAGCACCAGCGGTGTCAGCATATCAGCGCGGTGCTTGCCGATGACATCGTCGATCAGAAATTTGGTGGAGTACGGGAGCACGAGGCCGCTCACGCGGTTGATGATCATGAGGCCGAGTCCCAGCGCCAGGAGTTTACGGCGGGGCAGGATCATCTCACGCAGGTCGGGCCAGATTTCGCGGATGCGTTCGGATTGCGAGCGCTTGGGGGTGTCGGCCTTTTCTCGCGAATGCTTTGCGGAGGGTGTTCGCTCGGCGGATCGGGGGTTCACGTAACTTCAGTGTAGCCTGAGAGAATGGCTCGGCTATCTGTGGGGACCTCGGGATTCGCTTATGCGAGTTGGAAGCCGGATTTTTATCCGCAGAAACTGGCAGCGAAGGATTTCTTGAAGCATTACGCTACGCGGTTGAATGCTGTGGAGATCAACTACACGTTCCGGCAACTGCCGAAGGCGGCTACGCTCGAAAAATGGGTGGAGGCGACCGGGGATGGGTTTTTGTTCGCTTGCAAGGCGCATATGCGGATTACGCATATTAATCGGTTGAAGGAGTCGGAGTTCACGGAGTTGTTCTTCAAGGCGCTGGAGCCGCTGCGGGCTGCGCGGAGACTGGGACCGGTGTTGTTTCAGCTGCCTCCGAACTTCAAAGTGGATACGGAATTGTTGGGTGCGTTTTTGGCGAAACTGCCGGAGGATATTCGGACTACGTTTGAGTTTCGCAATGCTACTTGGCTGACGGATGAAGTTTACCGGTTACTCGAGCAGCATCGGGTGGCGTTGTGTTTGGCGGAATCGGACACGTTTGAGGTGCCGAAGGTGGTGACGGCTCCGTTCGTTTATGCGCGGTTGCGGAAGGAAGAGTATTCGGCGGAGGATCGCGTAGAGATCGCAGAGCGGACGCGGCAGCAGTTAGGCGAGGGGCGGGATGTGTTCGTGTTTTTCAAGCATGAGGACACGCCGGCGGGGGCGATTTATGCTGAGGAGTTGTTGAAGGGGGTCGCATGACACGGAGAACTTTTGCTGTAGGCATGGGGGCGGTGGCGGCGCTGGCGCTGAGGGGGCAGGGGCGTCCGCAGGTGAAGGCGCTGGTGTTCGACACTTTCGGGACGGTGGTCGATTGGCGCGGGTCGATTATTGAGGAAGGGTTGGCTTGGGGCAAGGGCGGGAACGTCAACGTGGATTGGGCGCGGTTCGCGGATCGGTGGCGGGATGGGTATGCTCCGGCGATGGAGAAAGTTCGCAAGAGGGAACTGCCGTGGACGAAGTTGGATGATCTGCATCGGATACTGTTGGAAGATCTGCTGAAGGAGTTCGGCATGACGGGGCTTAGCGAGGCGGAGAAGGATCATTGGAATCGGGTGTGGCACCGCCTGAAGCCGTGGCCGGATTCGGTGGCGGGGCTGACGCGGTTGAAGAAGAAATATACGATTGCGCCGTTATCGAACGGCAACGTAGGGCTGCTGAATGACATGGCTAAGAACGCGGGGCTGCCGTGGGATCTGATTTTGTCGGCTGAATTGGCTAAGCATTACAAGCCGGATCGGGAGGCTTACCTGACTGCGGTGGAATTGTTGGGGCTGAAGCCGGAAGAAGTCATGATGACGGCCGCGCACTCGGGAGATCTGAAAGCGGCGAAGAGTTTTGGATTGCGGACGGGGTTTATTTATCGTCCGAATGAGCGTGGAGCCGGAGGCAAAGCGGATCGCGCGAAGGCTGGTGAGTTCGATATCGTGTCTAGCGATATGGTGGATCTGGCGGCGCAGATGGGCGCTTGACGCTTAGTGAACGGGTTGCTCTACGCGGACATGGAGCACGCGGGAAGTGGTGATGGGGTGCGCATCATCGAGCAAGAAGATCATGCGCATCCCGCGGCCGATGAAACCTAGCTCGAGGACGCCTTCCTGATCGACGGAGCCTTGCAGGCTGGCCGGCACGGGCTCGGGGCAATACTCGGGATGGCCGGAAACCCGGATGGAAGTGCCGCCGAGGCACTCAATACGGTAGTGGCGGCTTTTGGTTTCGACGTCGATCATCGAACCGGGCAGCAGGTTTTCGCATTTCAACATCTCTGTCGATTCCATCATGCACCTCTCAGCATATCTGGTGTGCAAGCGCGTCGCCAATTGGTAAGTCCTTTATTGACGTGTGGTGGGCGCGCAATAATCGGAACAAATTACGCATTTGCTGCACGCAGGGCGGCGCGGGCGAGGGTGCGTGTGGAGTCGAGGGTGGGCAGCACGGAGTGTTCCGGCTGAATAAGGAGTGGAATTTCTGTGCAGCCTAGTACTACTGCTTGGCAGCCGTTATAGGCGAAGACTTGAATCGCTTCCTGAAAATACTGGCGGGTGGTGGGGGCGAAGCGGCCGAATACTAGTTCATCCATGATGAGGGCGCTGATGCGCTGGCGGACTTCACGCGCGGGGAACTCGCTGGCTATGCCTTGGGCGGCGAGGGCTTCGGTATAGACGGGACCTTCCATTAACCAACGTGTGCCTAGGACGCCGACTCTGCGGTAGCCGTGTTGCTTCGCAAGGGCGGCGATTTCTTCGGCGATGTGGAGCCAGGGGATGGGGGATTGTTGGCGGACTAGGTTCAGGCCCTGGTGCGCGGTGTTGTCGGGGCAAATCGCGAACTGGGCGCCGATGCTGGCGAGTTTCGTGGCGGATTCTAGCAGCAGGCGGCCGACGGCGGGCCAGTCCTCTGCTTCGATCGCGCGCATGTAATCGGCGAGCGAGAGATTGTGCAGCGTCACTTCGGGATGCGCGTAGCCTTGCTGGGTTTCACCTTCCTGGCAGATGGTGCGGTAGCACAGGGCGGCGCCTTCGGAAGTGACTCCGATGATGCCGATGTGTTTGGGCATGGCGTCCAGTATAGCGAGCTAATCTGGATGGATGACTTGGGCGATTTACGCGTTGCTGTCGGCGTTCTTCGGGGCTCTGGTGGCGATTTTGGGGAAGATCGGCGTGCGCGATGTGGATAGCAATCTGGCTGTCGCCATTCGCACCGTGATCATTGTGTTCTTCGCTTGGGGGATCGTGATGGTACAGGGGAACGGGCGGGACGTGTGGCGGATTTCGCGGCACTCTTATACGTTTCTGATTTTGTCGGCGGTGGCCACGGGGCTTTCTTGGTTGTTTTACTACAAGGCTCTGAAGTTGGGGGAAGCTTCGCGGGTGGCTCCGATTGACAAGTTGAGCGTAGCGCTGGCGGTGGGGATGGCGTTTGTTTTTCTGGGGGAGAAGCCGACTACGGGGAACGTGCTGGGCGCGTTGTTAGTGGTGGCGGGGGTGTTGGTGTCGGTGCTGGTGCGTTAACCGCGCGCTTTGCGTTTAACGGGTTTGGCTTCGGCGATGGAGGTTACAGCGCTCGCGGAGGCGGCGGGTTTTTTGGCTACGGCTAGGCTGGCTTTCAAGGCTTCGAGGATATCGACCACTTTTTCCTGGTGCGGTTCGGGGGTGGCTACGATTTCTTTGCCTTCCTTCTTGGATTCGATCATCTGAAGAAGGTTTTCGCGGTAGGAGTCTTTGTATTTCTCGGGCTCGAATTCGGCGGCTAAGGCTTCTACCAGGCTTTGCGCTAGCGCCAGTTCTTTTTCTTTTACGAGGCTCAGGTCGGTGCGGAACTCGTCTACTTTGCGGATTTCGTGGCTGAAGTACATCGTGTGCATGAGCACGCCGTTGGCTCCGGGGCGTAGGATCACTACGTGCTCGCGGTTGTGCATGGTTACTTTCGCGATGCCCATGTAGCCAGATTTTTTCAAGGCGTCGAAGAGGAGGGCGTAGGGCTTCTCGCCGGCTTCGTCGGGGGCCATGTAATAGGACGTTTCGAGGTAGATGGGATCGACGGCGTCGGCTTTGACGAATTCCTGGATCTCCATGACCTTGGCGGTTTGCGGGGCGACTTTCTTGATCTCTTCGTCTTCGATGACTACGTAGCGGTCCTTTTCATACTCATAGCCTTTGACGATTTCGGTGCGCGGGATGGGTTTGTCTTCGGCGGCGCAGTATAAAACTTGGCGGACTCGCGAGCCGTCGGATTTGTGAAGCTGGTTAAAGCTGATGCTCTCGCTACGGGCGGCACTGTACAATTTAACCGGGAACGAGACCAGTCCGAACGTGAGGTGCCCTTTCCAAACTGTGGAAGCCATTACCTATACCTCGCAGCCTTTCACTATACCTCAAACATTATCCCCTCGTTTTGTATCGGCCGCATGTCCTTAAAAAAGTACGCTGAGAAACGCCATTTCGAGAAGACGCCGGAGCCGGCTCCGGGGAAGACGCCTGTTCGGGAGAATGGGTTGCAATTTTGCGTCCAACGGCATCATGCTTCGCATTTGCACTACGATTTTCGGCTGGAGATGGGTGGGGCGCTGAAGTCGTGGGCGGTGCCGAAGGGGCCAACGCTCGATCCGGAGCAGAAGCGACTGGCCATGATGGTGGAGGATCATCCTTTGGAGTACGGCGGCTTCGAGGGGGTGATTCCGAAGGGGAACTACGGGGCGGGGAGCGTGATGTTGTGGGATCGCGGGACTTACGAATTGTTGGGGGACGCGACGGCGGAGGAGCAACTGGCGCGTGGGGATTTCAAGTTCCGGCTGGCCGGAGAAAAGCTAAAGGGTGAGTTCGCCATCGTGCGGATGAAACGGGGCAAGGGGAACGAGTGGCTGCTGATTAAGAAGAAGGACGCGGCGGCGCAGGTTGGGTGGGATCCGGAGGATCACTCGGCTAGTGTGCTTACGGGGCGGACGCAGGAGGAGATTGCTCGAGGGCTGGAGGCGGCTCCTGCGCGGGAAAAAACGGCGGCGGACATGCCGAAGATTATTACGCCGATGCTGGCGGAGTTGGGGAAGGGCGAGCCGCCGGAGGGGGGCGACTGGCTTTACGAGATCAAGTGGGACGGGGTGCGGGCGATTTGTTTTATCGAAGGCGGGAAGCTGCGCATGATTTCGCGGAACGGGAATGCGATTGACAAGCAGTATCCGGAGCTGTCGATCCTGCCGCATCAGTTGCGGGCGCGGTCGGCGATTGTGGATGGGGAGATTGCGGCGCTCGACGGGCAGGGACGGCCTAGTTTTGAGCTGCTACAGAGCCGCATGCACGTGGCGGACGCTAGCGCGATTGCGCGGCTGGCGCGCAGCCATCCGGTGGTGTTTTATGCTTTCGATCTGCTGTATCTGGACGGGCGCGATCTGCGGGCGGTGCCGCTGATCGAGCGCAAGAAGCTGTTGAAGGGGATTTTGCAGGGGAACGAGACGATTCGTTTCTCGGAGCATTTCGACATAAGTGGCAAGGACCTATTAGCTGCTGCTAAGGAGCAGGGGTTGGAGGGCGTGGTCGGCAAGCGGGCGCAGAGCCGGTATGAATCGCGGCGGTCTTCGGATTGGGTGAAGTGGAAGGTGGTCGATTCGGCGGACTTCGTGATTTGCGGGTATACGGAGGGGGATCGGCACGGTTTGGGGGCGCTGGTGCTCGGCACGCGGGGGGCTGGCGGCAAGCTGACTTGGGCGGGGAACGTGGGGACCGGGTTCGACGCGAAGATGGTTAAGCTGTTGTTCACCAAGCTGGAGCCGCTGGTGACTAAAGAATCGCCGCTGGAGCCGGCAAAGGGGCTGCCGCGCAAGGTAGTGTGGACGAAACCGGAGTTGATTTGCGAAGTGCGCTTCGCTAATTGGACGGAAGAGGGGCGGCTGCGCGCGCCGGTGTTTTTGGGGCTGCGCGAGGATTTGGCTCCTCGTGCACCGCTGCTCGACGCGTCGCTCAAGGAAGCGGAGATTACGATTGATGGGCATCGGCTGAAGTTCACGAATCTCGACAAATTGTTTTATCCGAAGGATGGGTATCGCAAGCGGGATTTGCTGAACTATTACGACGCTGTTGCGCCGCTGCTGGTACCGCATTTAGAGGGACGGCCGTTGTCTTTGAAGCGCTATCCGAATGGGATCGACAAGCCATTCTTCTTTCAGAAGCAGATTGCGGAGAGTTTTCCGAAGTGGCTACACACGGCGGTGGCGGATGAGATTGAGTATGTGATTGGGGATGATCGGGCGACGTTGTTGTACTTGGTCAACTTGGGATGCATCGACCACAATCCTTGGATGAGCCGGGTGGGGACGCTGGAGAATCCGGACTATGTGTTGATCGATCTGGATCCTTACGAATGCAGCTACGAGAAGATTGTGGAGGCGGCGTTGTGGGTGCGGGCTAAGCTCGACCGCATTGGATTAGAGAGTTTTCCTAAAACTACCGGGGGGGACGGGATGCACATTTTTATTCCTGTGGAGCCGGTTTACACTTACGCGCAGGTGCGGTCCTTTGCGGAGGTGCTGGCGGCGTTGGGGGCGGGGGCGCGGCCGGATCTGTTCACGACTCCGCGGGCGGTTTCGAAGCGGGAGAAGGGGAAGGTTTATTTTGACTGGCAGCAGATCGCGGAGGGCAAGACTATTTCCGCGCCTTACGTGCTGCGGGCTTACGCCGGGGCGCCGGTGGCGACGCCGCTGGCTTGGGATGAAGTGACTCCGCGGCTACGGCCTGAGCAATTTAACCTAGGGAACTCACTTGGCCGCTTCGAGCGCGTGGGCGATTTGTTTGAGGGGGTGCTCAAACGCCCGCAGCGGCTGGAAGCGGCCATCGAGAAGCTGGCGAAATCGGTGTAATTACGGCTTCGCCGGGGGAGTGGGAGGCGGACCGCCAGGGGGCGGACCACCGGGACCGGGACCGCGGCCGGGGCCTCGGCCACCGAGTCCTAGCAGAGGACCGATACCCTTCATCTGCTGGGTTGGGGTTAAGATCGCCCAAATGCTCGCGGCTGCCTTCGCACGGCAACCTTCCGCTTGCGCTTGCAAATCGGTGAGCGCGGTGACAGCAGGAGGGACTCCGCTAGCACCGGCTTTAATCGCCGTCACCAGACCTTCGCGGGCAGTCTCCAGGGCGGCCGGCGTCGGCAGGCAGGACTGTTCCGTACTCAGGGCGGACTGGACTTGAGAAACCTGATTCGTAGGGGTGGTTGTCAGGCTATAGATTTTCGTGAGGCGATCCACCTGCCTCTGCAGTGCTTCCGCCGGCGTGGGCGGGGTGAGAGGGTTGCCACCGGGTCCACGGCCTTGTGCACAAAGAGCTCCCGCCAATACGATAGGCAGGGCTAGTAAACGAACCTTCATCTTTAAGACTCCTTCAATGTTGTTGACGGAAGAACCTCGGGAAAGGGTTACGCGGCGGGCTAACCGCTGCTGGAGGGGCGGAATTTGGTGAGGGCCTTCACTTTTTCCATCCAATTGTAGACGATGGGGCAATAGGTGGCGCGGTCTACCAGCTCCCACATGCGGCTTTCGAGGGAGCCGGCGCCTTTGAGGAGATGGGGGAAGCGCTCGCAGTTGCCGGGGCGGGCTTCGTAGACGGTGCACTCGTTGCCGAGCAAGAATTCGCAGCCTTTGGCGTTGCGGCGGAGGATCAAGGTGCCGTCGTCGTCCAGGGCGGTGTGTTTGTCGCGAAAGACTTTTTCGGAGAGGCCCAGGAAGTGGGCTAGCTTCTGGATGTCGCGCTCGACGATGGCTACGTCGGTGACGCGGCAGCATTCGGCGCATTGGCGGCAATCGATGGCGTCGGTAACTTCTTCGGCGGCTTTGCGGAACTGGCGTTCGACGAAGGTGCGCGACTTCATATACTTGCGGAAGCGGCCGTTTTCGTCGCGCTTCTTTTCGCCAAGCCGCTTGATCTGCACCAGGTCAGTAATCACTCTCTTCCAGGTTACAATCACAGCGTGCCTGACCGTTTGTATTTTTCAGCTAGTTTGCGGGAAACCGGGGAAACGCAGATGCTGCAGCAGTTCGGGAAACTGCTGGGGGCGTTCCCGTTTTCGAAGCTCGCCAAGCGCGGGCCGGTGATGCGGATTTACGCGATTGAGCTGGTGGAGCCGCCGGTGTTTGAGCGCGAATTTCCAGTGGGGACGGAAGTGGACGAAATGGTCGAGGCCATGCGCGAGTTTCTGCATGCGGATTGCGCTTGCGAGATCGACACCTTTTGGGATTTATGGCAATACGACGGGGAGTGGAAGCTGCGGCCGGCACCGCTGACGCTGGCTTGTTACGGTCCGGAGTTTGAGAGCGAGCATGGCGATCATCTGCGCATCGAATTCGGGCTGGACGCGCTGTTCCTGCCGATTCCGGGGATCGAGGGGAGTTTGCGGATGGGGCAATCCAACTTACGGAGTTTGCTGCATCTGGTGAAGGATCTGGAAGAGGCGCTGGAAATCGAAAGCCGGCAGGTGTGGTCAGAGAGCGGGGCCAACTTCGCGGACGTTCTGCGGATGGCGCTGGGCACCTATAACGTGAACTAAATTTAACCATGTGAAACAACTTTAATGGTTTAGATACAACAATATAGGAAACAAAATCGGCTTGTTTCGCATATATTTAAGCAGAGGAGTTTTCAACATGAAAAGATTCGGTATTTTCGCACTGGCTCTGACCTTCCTGACCGGCGCCGCGACCGTGAGCTTCGCCCAGGACACCACCACCAAGAAAGAAAAGAAAAAGAAGAAAAAGAAGGCCGACACCACCGATACGACCAAGAAGTAGTCGGACCGATTTCGGGCGGGTCGTCATGGCCCGCCCAGTTCTACCCTCCTGTTATTCCTGCCCGATTTCGTAGTGGATTCCTGCCAGTTGTTCTGATTTCTCCCACAGTTTTTTTGCTAGCGTATCGTCTTGCGCTTCCTCAGATGGCGTCGAGAGTTGGCCTTGATTGAAATATTGTCCTGTGGTTTGTGCCAGGTCGGGCGACGTTGCCAGGTAGACGATGGCTTCGGCGCTTTTTTCGGGCGGGATGCCTTGGCTTGCTAGGTAGCTGGCGGAGGCGGGGTCTCCACCTTTGCCGTTTCTGGGCTGGGCGAAGCGGCTGGCTACGACGCCGGGATGGAGGCAATTGACGGTGACGCCGGTGGCGGCCAAGCGGCGGGCTAGTTCGCGGGTGAAGAGGACGTTGGCAAGTTTGGATTTTCCGTAGACTCCGTAGCTGCTGTAGCGTTTTTCGGATTGGAGATCGACCAAGTCGAGATGCGCGCCGCGGTGGACTTCGGAGGCGGTGTTGATGATGCGGGCGGGGGCTGAGGCTAGCAGGCGCGGGAGCAGTGCTTGCGTGAGGACGAAATAGGCCAAGTGGTTGGTCGAGAAGGTTAGCTCCAGGCCGTCGGCGGTGAGCTGACGTTCGGCAGACATGACGCCGGCGTTGTTGATCAGGACATCGATGTGGGGTTCGGCGGCGGCGATTTCTTTTCCAACACGTTTGGTTTCGGCGAGGAGTGAGAGGTCGGCGATGTGCGCGGTGTGCTTGACTCCGGGTTTGACGCGCTTGAGTATGGATTCGGCGCGCTGGGGGTCACGGGCTACTAGCACGAGGCGCACGCCCATGGCGGCGAGCTGCAGGGCCGAGGCTTCGCCGATTCCGGATGTGCCTCCGGTGAGGACCACTACCTTTTCGAGCATTCCTCGATATTAGATCAGGAGTAATGCGGCGGCGTAACCGAGCGCACTGCCGATGGCGGCACCGGCTAATACGTCGGTCAGGAAGTGCATGCCTAGCAGGATTCGCGAGAGCGCCACGCTCAAGGCGCAGAACAAGAGTCCGAGTAAAAGCACGGGGTAAAACGTGGCCAGCGATACCGCCACTGAAAACGCGGTGATGGTGTGGCCGGAGGGGAAGGAAAATTGATCGGGTGGGAGCAGCGTGGCCCAGGAATGCGGCTCGAGTGCGCAGGGGCGTTTGCGGCCGCAGGCTTGTTTCAGGTGTAGGAACAGGACGATGCCTATACTAACTGCCAATACCGCAGCTAGTAGTGCACGGAAACGCTCGGGGCCGCCGGCGAAAGCCACGATTGCTCCCACGGCGTACCACAGCCAGCCGTCGCCGCCGCGGGTGGCCGCCACCATCCACAGGCGCATCCAGCGGGGAGGGGTCCAGCGGTTCAAGCGCCGCATCAGCAGGTGGTCGCGGGTGGAGAGCCAATGTAACATTGAGGCTGCCATGCTACCTTTTTAAGCGTGTTGCATGACAGGCGTATGACGCTGGTATAAAACAATAGTGAAGAAAATTGATTTTATTTATTTCGACGCGGGCGGGGGGCATCGGGCCGCTGCTAATGCGTTGAAAGCGGTGGTGGAAGCCCAGCAGCGGGCTACGCGCGGGGAGCCGTGGGAAATCCGGCTGGTGAATTTGCAGGAAGTGCTGGACTCGCTGGACGTCTTCCGCAAGGTCACTGGGCTGCGCCTGGAAGACGTCTACAACACCATGCTGGCGAAGGGCTGGACGCTGGGCTCGGGGCTGGGAGTACAGTTCATGCACGGAGTGATTCGACTCTATCACGGGGCTACGGTGCGACTCCTGACCCAACATTGGGTAGATACGCAACCGGATCTGGTTGTTTCACTGGTCCCGAATTTCAACCGGGCGATGTACGAGAGTTTGCGGAGGGCGCTGCCGCAGGTGCCTTATGTGACGATTTTGACGGATTTCGCGGATTATCTGCCGCATTTCTGGATGGAAGCGGGGCAAGATCAATACTTCGTTTGCGGGACGGCGAAGGCTGTCGAGCAGGCGCATTCGCTGGGATATACGGACGAGCGGATTTTCACTACCTCGGGGATGATTCTGCGGCCGAATTTTTATGAGCCGGTGAAGGTGGATCGGGCTGTCGAGCGGGCGCGGCTGGGGCTGCATCCGACGCGGCCGACGGGGCTGGTCTTGTTTGGCGGGCAGGGGTCGGGCGTGATGCTGGAGATTGCCGAGCGGCTGCGCGATACCCAGCTTATTTTGATTTGCGGACGCAACGAGAAGCTGGCGGCGCGGCTGAAGGCGCAGCGGGCCGACGCGCCGCGGTGCATTGAAGGCTTCACGCAGGAGATCCCGTATTATATGTACCTTTCGGATTTCTTTATCGGCAAGCCGGGGCCGGGCAGTATCAGCGAGGCGGTGGCGATGAAGCTGCCGGTGATTGTGGAGAAGCCTAACGCCTGGACGCTGCCGCAGGAGCGTTACAACCCCACTTGGGTGCGCGAGCGGCATGCGGGGATGGTGGTGGATAACTTTCGCGGGATCGGCGGGGCGGTAAAGGAATTGCTGGGTTCGCTCGATTCCTATCGGGAGAGCGTGTCGCGGATTGAGAACCGGGCGGTGTTTGAGATTCCGGACATATTGGCTACGATTTTGGAGAAAAAGGCTACACTCTAAGCATGCGGTCCCTACCGATTGTCTTCGCGGCGATCTTCCCGGCGCTGGTGGTTTCGGCGCAAACGAAGAACTATCTGGTGGACACGGGCACGCATGTTCCGCTGAGCTTGATCAATAGTGTCAGCACGAAAAACGCGGTGCCGGGGGATCGGGTGTATCTGGAAACGGTTTTTCCGATTCTCGTCGACGGGCGCATTGTGATTCCGCCGGGCAGCTATGTGATGGGCACGATCACGGACATTCGGCGGCCGGGGAAGGTGAAGGGTCGCGGGGAGTTTCATCTGCGCTTCGATTCGTTGACGCTGCCGAACGGGACGACTCGGGATTTTCGGGCGCATGTGACGGGTCTGGACGGACGGGCTAGCGAGGAACTGGATCACAAAGAGGGCACGATTCGCAGCGAGGGCAACAAGGCCGGCGATGTCCGCACGGTGGGCGAGACGGCTGCGGCGGGCGCTAGTATTGGCGCGCTGGCGGGGAGTGTGAGTGGGGCTCCTGGAATGGGCGCGGCCATTGGTGCCGGTGCGGGAGCGGCGGCGGCACTGGCCGGCATCCTGTTCACGCGGGGGCCGGAGGCGGTGCTGGCGAAGGGCACTACGATTGAGATGGTCATGGACCGCCAGGTGACGTTCGACGAGACCGAGTTGGATTTCAGCAATGCGTTCCCACGGCGGTCGACGGCGAGCGACGGCGGGGGGCCGCTGCCGAGTCATAAGACCAAGCAAACTTACCCTGGCCGGATTCCGGCTTTCTAAAACCAACCACTTAGTCAGTCTCTTACTGGGCTGGCTAAAGTTCGCGCCCATATAGACCGAAGGATGTAGAGGTACTGTCTTTTGCTACCAGTGCAAACTCTACGTCATCCGGGCCAAGAAGCGGCCACATCCGGCACCATAAAGGCGTTTCGGATGTTTGGCGTGCCGGTGCGCCTGCACTTCACGTTTGTATTGCTGGTGGTGTTTGTCGCGGTCTCCGTGCTGGGGAGCACGCAGTCGAGCGGCAACTACGCGATTTTCCTGCTGGGCAGCCTGGTGAGCGTGCTGCTGCATGAACTGGGGCACGCGTGGATGGCTTCGCGCTTCGGTATTAAGACTACGGAGATTGTGATGTTCCCGATCGGGGGACTATCGCGCATGGAACGCATGCTGCCTCCGACGGCGGAGATTTGCGTGGCGCTGGCGGGTCCGCTGGTGAACCTGCTGCTGGCGGGTGGGATTTTCGCTTACATGTATTCGGCGCACATCACGGCGCTGATCAAGGTAGCCGATCTGTTGCAGCCCAACGGGAAGAATCCGCTGGCTCTGTTGCTCTACGGCAATATTCTGCTGGCTGGCTTCAATCTGCTGCCAGCGTTTCCGATGGACGGCGGGCGTATTTTGCGCGCGCTGCTGAGCTATATTCGTCCGGAAGAAGAAGCGACGCGCACGGCGGCCTGGATGGGACGCATGTTGGCGATCAGTATGGGGTTGTACGGGCTACTGGCTCCGCAGTTCATGCTGGTGTTTTTTGCGCTGTTCATTTATTTGGGCGCGGCGCAGGAGAGCGTGGCGGCGCTGGGACGGTCGTTGACGCACGGGATTCCGATTCGCGCTGCCATGATTACCGAGTTCCATACGCTGGAACATCACAGCACGATTCGCGACGCGGCCAATCTGCTGCTATCTACCTCACAACAGGATTTTCCGGTCACGCATGGGGACCAAGTGGTGGGGCTGCTGGGACGTCATTTGCTGATTCGCGCGATTGCGGCTGAAGGTCCGGACGCTTATGTGGCGGGGGCGATGGATCGCGAATTTCTGGCGCTGGAACCGAACGCGGATCTGGCCGAGGTTCTCCCGCTGATGGCGCGCGCGGGGCGCTGCGCGATGGTGATGGAGAACGGACGCCTGCTGGGTCTGCTCACCACCGACAATTTGTCGGAGTTCCTGCTGCTGCGGCGCTTCGGAATGGAACCCGTCGTCTAAAGCCCGCTCGTTTAAAGCAGGTTGCGCGCGACGCTGTAGACCCACATCCCTGCCAGTAACACTGACATAACCAGAGCGGTGTAGCCGAGTTTGCGGCTGTAGCCATCCAGTTTGGTGATGCGCTTCATGATTTCCCGCTGTTCGGCTGCCATGCGCTGTTCGCCTACGCTCAGGTAGAGCGTATCTTCTTCCTTCATGCCGATGACCGAGCGGAATAAGAACAAGGCCAGGTAGAGGATCACGGCCACGCCCCAAAGGGCGGCTACGATCTCGATAGGAGACGATGACATGGAACACCTCCTGAACAACCCGTCAAGCTGCGGCTACTTAGTTACGCTTGTTGGGGGGCGGTGTCAAGGGGTGTGGCGCAGAAGGCGAAAAGCCCAGTAAGTAGCTAGCCCATAAATGGCGGCGTTTCCGACCACTAAAACAGTTAGGCTGCATAGATCAACCATTTGAGGCGCAAGAGCTCTAACCGGACCGTCAGTGATCGGTTCGACTATCCATATCAGCGGGCAACTGAGCCTCTCCGCGAGACTCGGATGAACGTCACTAAACCAGGTGAGGCGTATGGTTGCCCACGCACCGAGGACCGCTGAACAGGAGATCAGCGCCGCCCGCATTTTGTCAGGCCACTACCGACGTGCACTGTGCGCAGCGTTTGGCGGCGGCGGGGATGGTGCTTAGGCACTCGGGGCATACCTTGGTGGCGGGGGCCGGCGCCGGGGGCGGAGGGGCGGGCATGAAGCGGTTCACTTGCTTGATGATCAGGAAGATCACGAAGGCTACGATGATGAACTCGATTACGGTGTTGATGAAGATGCCGTAGTTAAGAGTCGGGGCGCCGGCTTTCTTGGCGTCGGCGACGGTCGCATACGTTTGGCCGTTGAGCGAGATGAACAGGTTCGCAAAATCGATCTTGCCGGTTGCCAGGCCGATGATGGGGTTTAGGATGTCTCCCACCAAGGAGGCTACGATCTTGCCAAAGGCTCCTCCGATGATCACGCCGATGGCGAGATCGAGGACGTTGCCGCGCATGATGAAGGTCTTGAATTCTTTGAACATGTTGGTTTGCCCGCCAGTATACACTGGGGACATGGCGAAAAACACGCCGCTCATCACTGTGACTTGCTCCTGCTGCCAGGCGGAGCTGCATATCGATCCGGAAACCAGCGCGGTGATCCGCTATGTGGAGCACGTCAAACCGCCTACTTTCGCTGACCTCGAAAGCGCGGTCGAGCGGCAAAAGGGCGAGGCTTCGCGGCGGGAGAATGCTTTCCTGAAGTCGGTCGCGAGCCAGAAGACGCATCAGGATGTGCTCAGCAAGAAGTTCGATGAGATGCTGAAGATCGCCAAAGAGAATCCGGACGAGCCGCCTCCGAAGCGCGATATTGACTTTGACTAGGATGCGAGTTGTCAGGCCTAAGACTGCCGCCGAACGCAAGGCGCGGGTGAAGAAGATTTTGGCTGGGCTGGATGAAATGTATCCGGCGGTCACTTGCGCGCTGCATCATGCGAACGCCTGGGAGTTGCTGGTGGCGACGATTCTTTCGGCGCAGTGCACGGACAAGCGCGTGAACGAAGTTACCCCTGGATTGTTCAAGAAGTATCCGACGATGCGGGATTTCGCGGCGGCTAGCCAGGAGGAAATGGCGCGGGAGATTCGCTCGACGGGGTTCTTCAACAACAAAGCCAAGTCCGTGATTGGGGCGGCTCGTAAAATCCTGGCGGATTATGGCGGCGAGGTGCCGCAGGATATTGAATCGCTACTCTCGGTGCCGGGGGCGGCGCGTAAGACGGCCAATGTGGTGTTGGGGACGGCGTTCGGGATCGCGTCGGGCGTGGTTGTAGATACGCACGTCCAGCGCATTTCGCAGCGGCTGGACTTAACGCGGGAAATGGAACCGGTGAAGATTGAGAGGGATTTGATGAAGGTGATCCCCAAGGACAGGTGGATCCTGTTCTCGCATCAGATCATTCATCACGGGCGCGCGCTCTGCGTGGCGCGGAATCCTAAGTGCGCTGAATGCAAGTTAGCGCCGCTGTGTTACGCGAAGGACAAGACGATTTAACGAACTGCCGGCTCGCCGTTCAGGTGAAGGCCTTTGTGGATGGCGTAGAGGGCCAGTTCCAGGCGGTCTGAGACGCCCAGCTTGTCGAAGATGTTGTGCAGATGGTTTTTGACAGTCTGCTCGCTGATAAACATCTTCTCGGCCATCTCTTTGTTCTTGTAGCCTTGGGCGACCAGCGCGACGATTTCACGCTCGCGCGCGGAGAGCGGGCTGCGTTCACGGCCCTTGCTGGAGCCGGATGCCGACGGATGGCCGCCGGCTTCGAGGGCGGTAGAGAACTGGCGCATCACAGCGGCGGTGGTGTGGGAGTCCAGCCAGATTTCGCCGGAGTGCACTTTGCGGATGCTCTTCACGATCAGGTCGGGAGCGGTTTGCTTCAAGACGATCCCGCTGCAGCCGAGTTTCATGGCCTGGACGAATTCGTTCTTGTCTTCGGAGGCGGTGAGGATGATGACGCGGGTCCGCTGGTTGACTTGCTGCAGGGCTTGGAGCGCGCCCAGCCCGTCGAGGTTGGGCATGCGGAGGTCGAGCAGGAGCACGTCGGGATCGAGCTCGCGGACCTTCTCGAGCACCTCGCGGCCGTCGCCGGCTTCGCCTACGACGTCGAAATCGTCTTCCAGCAGCAAAAGCTTTTTCAAGCCGTCGCGCACAATGGGATGATCGTCGGCGATGACGATTCGCACGGTCCCCTTGCGGTTTTCTCTGGCCTCAGGGCTCTGATTCATTGGCGCTGTCATGGTATCCATAAGCTCCGTAGTTCCACTTCCGTCCCGATGATAGGCGGTTCTAGTACTGAAGCAAATCAGGACCCTCTTACGAATACGCGCAAGATGTTACTTAAAAGGTACCTAAGGTTACCTTAGTAATTTCAGCGACTTTGCGGGGGTGCGCTGCAAAACGCCTACTATGAGAGAGATGGCTGAGAAGGCGAAGAGTTACGACGCAATCGTTGCGGGAGGGGGTCCGGCGGGGCTGGCGGCGGCGGAAACACTGGCGCGACGCGGGTGCTCGACGCTGGTTTTGGAGCAGAATCATGAAATTGGTTCGCCCATTCGAACGAGCGGCGGAAGTTTTATAGACGAGCTGGACGCATTGGGCGTTCCACGAAGCCTGCATCATCCTATTTCGCGGGTACGTTTCGTGTCGCCGGCGAATGCGGCGGTTTACGATTACGCGCAACCCCGGATGTGTGTCATGGACGTGCGCGGGGTGTTTCAGTTTCTGGCAGGGAAGGCGGTGGAAGCGGGGGCCGCGGTGCGCGTGGCGACTAAGGTGGAGGGTCCAGTATTCCAGGACGAACGGGTGGTGGGAGTGCGAACGCGGGACGCGGTGCTGGGCGCGCGGGTGGTGATCGACGCCACGGGATACCGCTCGGTTCTGCTGAAGCAGGCGGGGCTCGATCCGGCGATGCGGCGGTTTGGCGTGGGCGCGGAGTATGACATGTATGCTCCGCACTGCGACGAGCGCGAGGCGGTGTTGCTGGTGGGGGGCGAGTTCGCTCCGTCGGGTTACGCGTGGGTGTTTCCGTGGGGGAGGCACCGGGTGCGGGTGGGCGTGGGCATTATTCATCCGGATTCGGACGCTAAGCCGGATGCTTACTTGGATGCTTTGGTGGCGGGGGCGGGGCGGTTTGGAGTGGATCTCAGCGGGGCGCAGCCGCTGGAGCATCACGCGGGGCTGATTCCTTCGGAGTGTTTTGCGGCGCGGTTCGCTGGCGATGGAATTTTGGGAGTGGGGGATGCGACGGGACAGGCGTCATCGCTGTTGGGGGAAGGCATTCGCTGGGCGATCCAGGCGGGGAAGATGGCGGGCGAAGTGGCGGCGGGGGCGATCGCGAAGGGCGACGTCTCGCGGGGCGGGCTGGCTGAGTTCGAGCGGCAGTGGACCAAGCGTTATGGCAAGGATCTGCGGCTGGCTCACAAGATTAATCAGCGGATCGCGGGTTGGGGGGATGAGAAGTGGGATCAGCGGATGTAGGTGCTGAAGCTGCTGACGCCGGATCAGTTTGTGGAGGCGCTGAAGACGAATCTGACGGGGGGCTGGCTGCTGCGGTTTCTGGCGAGGAATCCGCGGGCGCTGGCGGAGGCGGCGGGGATATTGTAGGCGGAGGTGCTAGCATGATGCGGCTGGTCCTATTAGCGATTGCGTTGATTCCTATTCTTGCGGCTGATGCCCAAATTGGAAAAACGGCGGAGCCGCCGATTCCCACGTTCACTGTTTGCGAGATTCTCTCGCGGCGCATGGAATACGACGGGAAGCTGGTGCGCATCCGCGCGAGGTTGGGCGCAACCGATGAAGGGGTCTGGTTTGAAGGTGACGATTGCCCCGGCATTCTAACTATCGATGGTCACGTTTGGCCGAGCATGATTTCGCTGGAGGTGGCGAGTTCAGAAATGGGTGAGTACACTCACGATCATCCGGTCAACTTCGCTTCAGACTACGGGAGTGAACAAAAGTTGCGGCCGAAGCTGCGAAGGATTGGGCGAAAGGTGCCGGAAGAATGTGTCATTTGGACTTACACAGGGCTGTTTGAGACTCGAGATATTTATCCCAAGGTCACTTACGCGAAGGCTCCTCCTAAATACATCGGGTTCGGCCATTTGGGGGCTGCTCCGGCTCAACTCATTTTCATGACCGCGGACGATGTGAACGTCGATCCGAATTGTCATTCGAAAACCGCGAAGAACAAGCTGCCGAAATGAAGCAAAAGCGTTATCCCGTCGTCATCGAATGCACATCGACGGGCTTTTCGGCCTACTCACCAAACGTGCCGGGATGTGCCGCCGTGGGCGATACGGAAGAATTTCCGCGACGCGTTGACGGCCCACTTTGAGGTCATGCGCGAGATTGGCGACCCGATTCCTGAGCCGAGTTCTTCTGTAGATTACGTCGTGGCGGCGTAGCTTAACTACTTCTTTTCTGGCAGTAAACCTGAACGCCCTAGGAAACCGGTGTCGATTTTGCCGGCAATGAAGTCTGGGTGGGCGAGGATTTTTTGGTGAAGGGGGATGGAGGTGTAGATGCCTTCGACGACGAACATGTCGAGGGCGCGGCGCATGCGGGCTATGGCTTCGGTGCGGTTGGCGCCGTAAGTGATTAGTTTGGCTACCAGTGAATCGTAGTAGGGGGGGATTACGCCGTCTTGATACGCGGCAGTGTCGACGCGGACGCCTACGCCACCGGGGAGATTCAGGCCCGTTATGCGGCCGGGCGAGGGTGTTAGCGTTTCCGGATGCTCGGCGTTGATGCGGCATTCTAGGGCATGGCCGCGGGGGTGGAGCAGTTTGCCGGGGGGGTAGGGGAGGATCTCGGCTAGAGTTTCGCCCGCTGCGATGCGGATCTGGCTTTTCACGAGGTCGATGCCGGTCACCAATTCGGTGACGGGATGCTCGACTTGGATGCGGGCGTTTACTTCGATGAAATACAGGTTGCCGGAGGCGTCCATCAGGAATTCTACGGTGCCGGCGTTGGTGTAGCCGATGGTTTTTAGCGCCACCCGCAGCGAATCTGAGATGCGTTTGCGCAGCTCCGGCGTGACGGCCACGGACGGGGACTCTTCGATTAATTTCTGGTGGCGGCGCTGGATGGAGCACTCGCGTTCGCCTAGCACTTCTACGTTGCCGTGGTTGTCGGCTAGGATCTGGAACTCGATGTGGCGCGGGTTCTCGACTAGCTTCTCCATGTACATGTCGCCGTTTGAAAACGCTGCGGCGGCTTCGTTCTGGGCTTGCGCCATCAGGTGCGGGAGTTCTTCGGCGCTGCGCACTACGCGCATGCCGCGGCCGCCGCCTCCAGCGGAGGCTTTCATCATTACGGGGTAGCCGATTCCGTCCGCTAATTCGAGTGCTTCTTCTACGCTACTCAATACGCCTTTCGAGCCAGGGAGAATGGGCACGCCGGCTTGGTCCATGGCGGTGCGGGCTTCCTGCTTCAGTCCCATGCGGCGGATCACGTCGGGGCGCGGTCCGATGAAGGTGAGGTGGGAGGTTTCGCAGACTTCGGCGAAGTCGGCGTTTTCGGATAGAAAACCGTAGCCGGGGTGAACGGCTTCGGCGTTGGTGATTTCGGCGGCGCTGATTACGGACGGGATGTCGAGATAGCTGCGGGAACTTTTGGCGGGGCCAATGCAGATGGCTTCGTCGGCGAAACGGGTGTGGAGGCTGTGGCGATCGGCTTCGGAATATACGGCGACCGTGCGGATGCCCAGATCTTTGCAGGCGCAGATGATGCGCAGGGCGATCTCGCCGCGGTTGGCGATTAGAATCTTCTTGAACATGACAACTAACGGGGGCGGATGGCGAAGAGCGCTTCGCCGTATTCAACGGGGCGTCCGTTTTCCACCAATTTGTGGACTAGGGTGCCAGCCATTTCGGCTTCGATTTCGTTCATCAGCTTCATGGACTCGATGATGCACAGCACTTGGCCCGGTTCGACGGTGTCGCCGATCTTCACGAAGGGCGGGGCGCCGGGCGAGGGGGCATCGTAATAGGTTCCGACGATGGGTGATTTGACGAGAGTGTGGTTGGCGTCGGCTGGTGCCGCTTTCGCGGGGGCTGGGGCGGGCGCGGGTGCATGCGGCGCGGCTGGTTGCGCGGGAGCGGCGGCGGGGACTTGCAACTCCTGGGTGGTGGGGGCCCGGCGCAAGCGCAGACGATTTTCGCCGCGCTGCACTTCCATTTCGGCGACGCCGCTTTCCTCGAAGATCTGCAGCAGCTCTTTGATTTCTTGGTTGGTCATTTATATGTGGATAAATTCTTTGGAGGTCGGTGTCAGCACTTCGCAGCCGGTTTTGGTGACTAGAACGGTGTCCTCGATGCGAATGCCGGCCAGGCCTTCGATGTAGACTCCGGGCTCGATGGTGATGGCCATGCCGGCTTGCAGTTTGGTTTTGTCTTTTTTGCCGAGGCGAGGGGGCTCGTGGATTTCCAGGCCTAGGCCGTGGCCCGTGGAGTGGACGAACTCTTTATCTAGTTTGTATTTTTTGAGGACGTTTCTGGTGGCGGCGTCCACCTTGCCTGCGGTAGTGCCTTCGCGAACGGCGGCGATGCCGGCTAGTTGCGACTCGAGCACGGCGCGGTACATTTCGCGGATGCGTTTGGGCGATTTGCCGAGGTGGATGGTGCGCGTCATGTCGCTGGCGTAGCCTTCCAGGCTCGCGCCCATGTCGATCAAAAGGAGTTCATTCGCCAGCACGCGATGTGATGTGGGGTGCGAATGCGGCAGGGCGGAATGCGGGCCGGCCGCGATGATGGTGTCGAAGGACGGCTTCTCGGCGCCGAGCATTTTCATCTGATATTCGATTTCGGCGGCGACGTCCAGTTCGCGGACACCGGGGCGGATGCGTTTGAGGACGCGCGCATAGGCTTCGGAGTTGAGGATGACGCTGCGGCGGATGGTGTCGATCTCGGCGGGCGATTTCAGCATGCGGCGCTCTTCGATGATGCGGCCGATGGGAACGAGTGCGGCGTTGAGCGGGAGTTCGTCTTTCAGGCGCTGATAGGCGTCGAACTGGGTCCAGCCGCTTTCAAAGCCAATTTTCTTCAGGCGCTTGCGTTTGATGACTTCGATCACGCCGGCGGTTAACAGGCCTTTGACGATGTGGATGTGGCCGGAGATGTTCTGGCGGGCGCTGATTTCGTATCTTGGGTCGGTGAAGAAATGGGTTTCCGACGGGAGCAGCAGGACCAGGCCGTTGGAGCCGGTGTAGCCCGAGAGATAGCGGACGTTGGCGGCGGAACTGACGAGTAGCGCGTCGGCTTTGAGCTCCGGCAGGCGCGTGGCGATGTCGCGGCGGCGCTGTTCGATTTCCGCGTTGAAGTCTTTGGTCAAACTGTTATCTTAACGCGCCTGCGCTCGCTGTGATGAGACACTAAAAACGAAAGTGGCCGCTTACGCGTCATTGAAATCCAGAAACTTCCGCTTCCTGCTGGCGTCGAGCGTGTTGTCGGTGCTGGCGCAGCAGATGTTGTCGATTGTGGTGGGGTGGGATTTGTACCAATCGACGCACTCGGCGGTGGTGCTGGGGAATGTGGGACTGGTGCAGATCATCCCACCGATTTTGTTCACCTTCGCTGCGGGCTATGCGGCAGATCACTATGACCGGCGGCGGACGGCGGCGCTGGCGCAGGTAGTGATTGCGGGAGTCGGCTTTCTGCTGGCGAGTGCCGGGGCGGGGCGTGGAGTTGCGCTGATTTACACTTGTCTACTTTTGTCAGCCACGGCGCGGGCGTTTCAGTGGCCGGCTAGTTCGGCGCTGCTGCCGCAGTTGGTGGAACCGGAGCAGCTCACTAGCGCGATTGGATGGCAGGGCACGGGGCGGGAGATGGCTACCGTTACAGGCCCGGCGGTGGCGGGGTTGCTGCTGGCATGGAAGGGCAGTGAAGCGGTGTATTTGGTTCAGGCGCTATGCGCACTGGCGTCGGCGGGATGTTATACGTTCATGCGGATTGCTGTACAGCCTCCGGTTGCCAGGCCCGCGATGAACTGGAAGCAGATGTCGGAAGGGATTCGCTTCATCTTCCGCGAGAAGGTGATTCTGGCGGCGCTTAGCTTGGATCTACTGGCGGTGTTTTTTGGGGGCGCCGTCACGCTGTTGCCGATTTTCGCGCAGGACATTTTGAAAGTCGGGGCCAGTGGACTGGGTTGGCTGCGGGCGGCTCCGGCGTTTGGTGCGGCGCTGATGGCGTTGGCGCTGGCGCATCGCGGGCGCGTTCACAAGGCCGGCGCGGTTTTGTTGTGGGCGGTGGCGGGGTTTGGAGTGGCGACGATCGGGTTCGCGGCGTCGACTGTGGCGTGGTTGTCATTTACCATGCTGTTTTTCACGGGAATTTTCGACAGCATGAGTGTGGTGCTGCGCTGGTCGCTGGTGCAGACTCGTACGCCGGATCATTTGCGGGGACGCGTTACGGCGGTTACGGGGCTGTTCATTTCCTGCTCGAATCAGTGGGGGGCGGTGGAATCCGGGTGGGCTGCGGCTTGGCTGGGGACTGCTCCTTCGGTGGTATGGGGTGGTCTAGCTACAGTCTTGGTGGTATGCGCTATTGCTGCTCTTTCGCCCAGTCTTCGCAAGTGGCGGAACGAGCCAGTGCCCCAGGCGATGGCTGCCGTTTAAAGCGCGGGACTCCCTCCCGCAGCGCCGGATTGCCATTTGACTGCAAGTACTTCCGGTTCGCGAAGCTAAACTGTTATAATTGAACGTTACTTATGGCCAACTCTGCAACCGCGCCGCAAGCAGCGTCTACCAAAAAGATTATCCTCTTGAGACCACGGGGTTTTTGTGCCGGAGTGGTCCGCGCGATTGATGTGGTGAAGATCGCACTGGATCTTTATGGGGCGCCGATCTATGTCCGCAAGGAGATAGTCCACAACAAACACGTGGTCGATGAGCTGCGGGCAGCTGGGGCCATCTTCATTGAAGAACTGGACGAGGTGCCTGCGGGGGCCAGGGTTATCTTCAGCGCCCACGGGGTTTCGCCACTGGTGCGGTCGCAGGCAGTGGAGCGGAATTTGCAGGTAATCGACGCCACCTGTCCTCTGGTGACCAAGGTGCATCTGGAGGCGGTCAAGTTTGCCAAGAAGAACTTCACTATCGTTTTGATTGGGCATAAGGATCACGATGAGGTGATCGGGACGCTGGGCGAGGCGCCGGAAGCTACCGTACTCGTTTCAAATGTCGAAGACGTCAATCGACTTAACGTGAAAGATCCGGAGAGAGTATCGTTCATCACGCAGACTACGTTGAGCTTGGACGAGACCCAGGATATCGTGATGCGGCTGCGCGAGCGGTTCCCGAAGATTCAGGGTCCGGCGGCGCAGGACATTTGCTATGCCACTGAAAACCGGCAGTTAGCGGTGAAAGCAGTCGTGCCGATGTGCCAGCTTCTGCTGGTGGTGGGATCGCAGAACAGCTCGAATTCGCGGCGGCTGGTAGAGGTTTGCGTGAAGGAAGGCGTGGCCTCGCATTTGATCGACGACTTGAGTGAAGTCCGGCCGGAGTGGCTGGAAGGCGTGGACAAAATTGCGGTTACGGCGGGCGCCTCGGCCCCCGAGAATCTGGTCCAGGAACTGATTGAATCTTTGCATGGACATGGTTACGGCGAGCTGGAAGAAGTGGAAATCAAAGAAGAGGACGTGCGCTTTAATCTGCCCTCCGAATTGAGCCGGACGGTGCAGTTGCATACAATCGCGCGGATATGAGTCCGAGCCTACAACTGACCGACGCGCTGGTCACCTCTTGTGCGCAGACACTGCGGCAAGCGGTGAATTTCCTGCTGGGCAAACAGCACCGGGACGGGTACTGGTGGGCTGACCTCACGGCCGACACCACGCTCGAATCCGATTACATTCTATTGGAGCTGTGGTGGCATCCGCCGGTGGACGGTGTGTGGAATCCGCCGACGCGGGAGCGCATCGGACGGGCGGTGCGGTCGATTCTGGCGCGGCAGTTGCCGGATGGCGGGTTCAATATTTATGCGCAGGGGCCTTCGGAGATCAGCGCTTCGGTGAAGGCTTACACGGCGTTGAAGCTGGCGGGGCTGGATTACGACGATGCGAATTTGACGCGGCTGCGGGAGCGCATCCTGGCGATGGGCGGATTGCAGGCGGCTAACAGCTACGTCAAGGTGAACCTCAGCATTTTCGGATTGTATCCGCGGGAACATACGCCGTCGATTCCGCCCGAGGGGATGCTGCTGGGGCGGTTGATCTACGAGATGTCTTCGTGGACGCGGGCGATTGTGATTCCGCTGTCGATCGTGCATGCGATGAATCCGCAGCGTCCGGTTCCGGCCGGGTTCACGGTGAATGAACTACTGGCGCCTGGGGTGCCGCTTAGTTTTCCGAACGACGAAGGGTTTTGGAGCTGGCGCAATTTCTTTCTGCTGACGGATAAGTTCGTGAAGTTTTACGAGCGGCACGGTTCGCTGGGTTTGCGGCAGAAAGCGATTCGCCGGGCGGAGCAGTGGATTCTCGAACGCACGCGCTACACGGACGGTCTGGCGGCGATTTATCCGCCGATGTTTTACGTCATCATGGCGCTGGATCTGTTGGGTTACCCCAAAGACCATCCTGATGTGGTTGAGGCGCGGCAGCAATTTTTCAATCTGCTGGTGGATGACGAGCGCGGGTTCTACTTCCAGCCGTGCTTCTCGGTGGTGTGGGACACGGGCATTGCGGCGTATGCGCTGGGCGAGTCTGGATTAGTTCCTGATCATGCGATGGCGCGGGCTGTCGACTGGCTGCTGACAAAGGAAGTCCGGCGGCGCGGCGACTGGAGCGTGAAGCGGCCTAACGTCGAACCCTCGGGCTGGTATTTTGAATTTGCCAACGAATATTATCCGGACATCGATGACACGGCGCAGGTGCTCTTGGCGCTGGCGCGGGCGCGTGGCACTGACGACGTCAAGCAAGATGCTTGTCTGCGGCGTGCTGTCGACTGGCTGCTGGCGATGCAATCGAAAGACGGCGGCTGGGCGGCGTTCGACGTCGATAACAACTGGCAGTTTTTGAGTTCGGTGCCGTTTGCGGATCACAATGCGATGCTCGATCCGACGTGTCCGGATATCACGGGGCGCGTGCTTGAGGCGCTGATGGCTTGCGGGGTGAAGCGCGAGCATCCGGCGGTGCGGCGTGGCGTGGAATATCTGAAGCGCACGCAGGAAGCGGATGGCAGTTGGGCGGGACGCTGGGGTGTGAACTACGTTTATGGCACGTTCCTGGCGCTGCGCGGTCTGGAAGCGGCCGGCGAGAGCGATCGTGAGGTCTACGTTCTGCGCGCGGGCGAATGGCTCCGTTCCTTGCAGAATGCTGATGGCGGGTGGGGTGAAAGCTGCGCTGGGTATGCGCAGAACACTTTTGTGCCGGCTCCCAGCGCGCCTTCGCAAACCGCTTGGGCGATTCTGGGGCTTCTGGCTTCCGGCGACACGCACAGCGGGAGCGTGCAACAGGGTATTGAATACTTGATGGAAACCCAGCGGCCCGACGGCGGCTGGAACGAAGCGTTATCGACAGGCACCGGTTTCCCCGGCGTCTTCTACTTGCAGTATCACTTTTACCGCCACTCGTTTCCGGTGCTGGCTCTGTCCAGTTACTTGAAGACGAGAAACGCAAACGGAGTTGACCGATCATGAGAGTTCCGCTATCCCAGGTAGCCGATATGGCGACTTACATCGCCAAGAATAAACTGCGGCCGAAGCCGGAGTGGCAGAAGAATGTGGCTGCGACGGAGGACTTGTCGAACCCGTTCAAGATCGTGCACACGCAGATTCCGTCGGCCAAGAGTGAGCGCAAGCCGCATCCCATGATCAACAAGCGCTTTCCGCTGGTGATGATGCTGGAGCCGCTGCACGCTTGCAACTTGACCTGCACGGGCTGCGGCCGTATTCGCGAATACGAAGACAGCGTACGCGATCGCGTGTCGCTGGAGAATTGTTTGAAAGCTGTCGACGAGTGCGGCGCGCCGATGGTCTCGATCTGCGGCGGCGAACCGCTGCTGCTGCCGGACATCGGCCAAATGTGCGCGGAGATTTTGAAGCGCGGGCGCTACATTCAGCTGTGTACCAACGGCATGTTCCTGCGGAAGCGGCTGAAGGATTTTAAGCCGCATCCCAACCTGGTGTTCAATGTGCACCTGGATGGGATGGAGAAGAATCACGACATCGCGGTCGAGCGCGAGGGCGTTTTCAAGGAAGCGATCGATGGCGTGAAGGCTGCTAAGGAAGCTGGCTTCAAGGTGTTCTCCAACACGACGGTCTTCAAAGAGACTGACATGAAGGAGATCTGGGAGCTGTTCGAATACCTGGAGACGTTTGGCGTCGACGGGCACTCGATTTCGCCGGGCTACGGATACTCCGCGGTGAACGATCGCGAAATGTTTTTGACGCGCGAAGATGTTTACGAGAAATTCAAAGACATCGATAAGATGGCCAAGCGTTTTCCGCTGGTCTCTTCGCCAGTCTACATGGATTTCCTCAAGGGCGAGCGCGAACTGCCGTGCACGGCGTGGGGCATGCCTACTTATAACGTCAAAGGCTGGAAGGGTCCATGCTATTTGATTACGGACGGGCATTACAACACTTTCGAAGAGCTGATGACCAAGACGCAGTGGGAAAATTACGGCACGGGCAATGATCCGCGCTGTGAGGATTGCATGGTGCATTGCGGATATGAGCCGTCGTCAGCCTACGGTGTGAATGCGAAAATGATGGATCCGTTTAAATCGCTGAGCTGGCTGTTGAGTTGAAGCATGAAACCCGTTCTGGTAACGGGAGCCAGCGGATTTGTCGGTTGGCATGTGGCGCGGCAGTTATTGGAGCGTGGGGAGCGGGTGCGGGCGTTGGTGCGGGACCCGGTGCGGAGTGCGCAGGCGCTGGCGGAGTTGCCTGGAGTTGATACAGTTCCGGGCGACTTGCGGGATGAAGGTTCCCTGGCAAGCGCGGTAGCGGGCTGCGGCATTGTTTATCATGTCGCGGCGGATTACCGGTTGTGGGCGCCACGGCCGGAAGAGATGTACCGCTCAAACGTGGATGGCACGCGTAGTTTGCTAGCCGCCGCGCGTAAGGCGGGAGTGGAACGGTGTGTGTACACCAGCACCGTGGGCTGTATCGGAATGCGGAACGGTGAAGTGGGTTCCGAGGACACGCCGGCGGGCCTGGAGGAAATGCAGGGGCCTTACAAGCGGTCCAAGTTCCTGGCCGAGCAGGTTGCGATCGAGTTCGCGCGCGAGGGATTTCCGGTGGTGATTGTGAATCCGACGGCTCCACTGGGGGATCATGATTTCCGGCCGACGCCGACGGGGAAGATCGTAGTGGATTTTTTGCGGGGAGCGATGCCGGCGTATTTGGATACCGGTTTGAATGTGGTTTACGTGGGTGATGTGGCGGCGGGTCATCTGCTGGCGTGCGAGCGTGGGCGGATGGGCGAGCGTTACATTTTAGGGGGCGAGAATCTGACCCTCCAGCAGATTTTTGGGAAACTCGAAGAAGTGACGGGCATGCGGGCGCCTCGAGTGCGGATTCCGTATGCGGTGGCTTACGCGGCGGGAGTGGCCTCGACGGGTTGGGCCGCGGTGACCGGAAAAGAGCCGCGGGCGCCGCTCGACGGCGTGCGGATGGCGCGGAAGAAGATGTGGGTGCGGCATGACAAGGCCGCGCGGGAGTTGGGGTATTCGGCGAGACCGGCCGTGGAGGCGCTGCGGCGCGCGGCGGAGTGGTTTCGAGCGAACGGATATTGTGAAGACCTGGCTGCTGGTAGCCGCCGAACGGCGTGAGTTCGATGGGATTCGGAAGCGCTGTGGGAGCGTCGCCACGCTGGTTTGGCCGGGTGCAAAGTTTGCCGGCGAGGCGCAGTGGCGAGGCGATCGCTGGTGGATGGTGGCGAACGGTCCTGGCGAGGCGCTGGTGTTTGACGCATTGAGGGAAAAGAAGAACGTGGATGCGATGATCAGTACGGGATTATGCGGGGCGCTCGACCCGGCGCTGCGCGTGGGCGACGTCGTGGTGTCTGAGGGCTCGGCTATCGAGACCGGGGCTGAGTATGTGCGCGGCTCGGTTCACTCGATCGATCATGTGGCCGTAACGTCGCTTGAAAAACGCACTCTGCGCAACGCGACCGGGGCCATCGCCGTCGATATGGAGGCGGCCGCTGTGGAAAAAAAAGCGGCCGAGTGGGATCTGCCGTTTTTTTGTATACGCGCCGTGTCGGACCGTGCCGGTGACACTTTGCCGCTGGATTTCAATCGTTATCGCAACGCGCGCGGAGATTTCTCACGGACGCGGATCGCGCTGGCGGCTATGGCGCGACCCTTCACCGTAATGCCACAATTGATTGAGTTCGACCGGAACTGCCGCAGGGCCGCCGATGCCCTGGGAGAATTTCTTGCCGACTGCCGATTCTAAAGTCGCGACTGCCGAAGTAGCGCTCGGGACCATGCACGCCGCTGTTTACAAGGGCGCGAGCGTGGTGGAGGTGGAATCCATTCCGGTTCCTGAGATCGGCGCCGGCGAGGTTCTGATTCGGGTCGAAAGCTGCGGGATCTGTCCTACCGATCTGAAGAAGATCGCCTACAACCTTTTACCGGGACCGCGCATTTACGGGCATGAGACCGCGGGCGTTATCGCGGCGGTGGGCGCGGGCGTGACCAAGTATAAAACCGGCGACCGCGTGATCGTGTTCCATCACATTCCTTGCGGGAAATGTTTTTACTGCGGGAAGAAGTTGTATGCGCAGTGTCCGGTGTATAAGAAGGTCGGCGTCACCGCGGGATATGAGCCGGCGGGCGGCGGCTTCTCGCAATACGTACGCGTTATGGATTGGATTGTCGAGCGCGGCATCGAAAAAATTCCGGACGGTGTTTCTTTCGACGCTGCTTCTTTCGTCGAACCGGTCAACACTTGCTTGAAGGGCATGAAGCAACTGGATCCGCAATCCGGTGATGTGGTGGCGATCCTGGGGCAAGGTCCGGTGGGCTTAATCTTCACGATGATGGCGGCGCGGGAAGGGTTGCGTATTGTCGCGACGGACACCTTTGAATCGCGGCGCAAGTTGGCGCGCAAGTTTGGGGCGCATGAAACTTTCGATCCGCGCGATGCGGCGTTCGACACTACCATCAAAGAAATGACGGACGGACGCGGAGCCGATCTGGTGATTATCGCGGCGTCGGCCAAGGGAATTGTGGAGCAAGCGGTGGCGATTTCGCGGCCAGGGGCGCGCATTTTATTGTTCGCGCAGACTTCGCATCAGGAACGCATCGAAGTTTCGGGCGCGGATATTTGCATGGGAGAGCGGGTGTTGTGCGGATCTTATAGCGCTTCCGTCGATGTACAAAAGGAGTCCGCGGACCTGGTTTTTTCAGGTGCGCTGCCTGTAGAGGAATTGATTTCACACCGATATTCATTAAGTGATATTCATGTTGGAATTGAGCAGGCATTGCATCCCGGCGCGGAATCGTTGAAGATCGTAGTACAGCCCCAGAGGTGATACTAGAGTGACTGAGCAGATGACCGCGGCCGTCTTGTACGGTAAAGAGCAGCTGCAAATCGAAATCGTGGACGTGCCTAAGCTCGGCCCGGGCGATGTGCTGGTGCGCGTGCGGGCGGCGCTGACTTGCGGCACCGATGTTAAAGTTTTTCGGCGCGGGTATCACGCGCGCATGATTACGCCTCCGGCGCTGTTTGGGCATGAGCTGGCGGGCGATATCGTGGCCATGGGCGATCAGGTGAAGGGCTTCCGCATCGGGCAGCGGGTGATGGCGGCGAATTCGGCGCCTTGCGGCGAATGTTACTACTGCAAACGCCAGCAGGAAAATCTGTGCACCGATCTGCTGTTCAATAACGGCGCTTACGCGGAATACATTCGTATCCCGGAACGCATTGTCCGCAAGAATCTGCACCTCTTGGAAGACCACGTTGGTTATCAGGACGCGGCTCTGGCGGAGCCGCTGGCGTGTGTGCTGCGCGGGTTAGAAGAGAGCAATGTTCGTCCCGGAGATACGGTGGCGGTGATTGGGCTGGGACCGATCGGGATCATGTTTGTGCGTTTGGCTAAGGCTGTCTACGGCGCGCGGGTGATTGCTATCGGACGCCGCCAGCCGCAACTGGATCGCGCGGCGCGTATGGGCGCCGATGAGTTGATCGTCAACACGGACGGCGCGGATGTTGTCGGCGCGGTGAAGGCGATGACGGAAGGACGCGGCGCCGATGTTGTGATTGAGGCGGTCGGTCTGCCGGAGTTATGGCAATTGGGGACGCGTTTGCTGCGGCGCGGCGGTGTGGTGAATTTCTTCGGCGGCTGTGCGAGCGGCACCGAAGTCAATCTCGATACGCATCTACTGCATTATTCGGAAATCACTTGCAAGGCTAGTTTCCATCACACGCCGGCGCTGATCCGCAAGGCGCTCGACGTGGTGGGACGCGGCTATGTCACTGCTAAAGATCTAGTGAATGGCGTGGAGCCGCTCGCCAATCTGCTGGAAGTGATGCAGCACCTAATGAGCCACAACGGCCATTTGAAGACGGCGATCATTCCCTGATTGCGCCGGAACGTACTGTGTTTCTCGGCCCTGTCGACTTCCTGAAAAATCCGGAACAGATGCAGCGGGCATGGCCTCGCGAGGAGGCCCTGGCTTACACTCATTGGCTGGCGACGCATCATTACGAGAATTTTCAAGTGGTCAGCTTCCTCCTGCCCAAGCGTCTGCATCAGGATTTCTATAACGTCTATGCGTTCTGCCGCTGGTCAGACGATTTGGGCGATGAGATCGGCGATGCGCAGGAAAGTCTACGATTGCTGGCGTGGTGGCGCGGCGAGTTGCAGGCGATGTATGCAGGTCGCGCGACGCATCCTGTGTTTGTTGCACTACAGGGAACCGTGGCGGAACACCGGTTGCCGATGGAGCCGTTCGATCATCTGATTCAAGCCTTCGAGCAGGATCAAACGGTGACGCGCTATCGCAATTTCGAGGAGCTGTTTGAGTACTGCCGCTATTCCGCAAACCCTGTCGGGCGGTTGGTGTTGGGATTGTGCGGTTATCAGGACGCGGAGCGGCAGGCGCTGTCCGATGCCACTTGCACGGCGCTGCAGCTTGCCAATTTCTGGCAGGATGTGATCGTCGATCTGCAAAAGGACCGCGTTTATCTTCCGCTAGAGGTATTGGAGCGGCAGGGCTATCCACTTGAGGAACTATTTGCGCGGCGTTTCGACGATCGTTTCCGGCGCGCGATGAAAGAGGCGGTCGGCGTGGCGCGGGAGTTGTTCCTCAAGGGGCTCCCGCTGGCGGGGCAAGTGGACCGTCGTCTGGCTATCGATCTCGAATTGTTCAGCCGCGGAGGGCTGAAGATTCTGGAGAAGATCGAGCGCCAGGATTATGACGTGCTGCGGGCGCGGCCGGTGATCTCCAAAACCGAACGCGTGGGATTGCTGCTGGGGGCGATCACACGGCGGGCTTTCTCGCGGGCGGCATGACGGTCGCAGAGTCCTACGCCTGGTGCGAAGGCGTCGCGCGCAGTCAGGCCAAGAACTTCTACTATTCGTTCCTGCTGCTGTCGAAGCCGCAGCGGCGCGCGATGTGCGCTGTCTACGCCTTCATGCGCTATTGCGATGACTTGAGCGATGACGATGGCATTGCTGACCGTCCCGTGGCCATTGCGCGCTGGCGGGCGGATCTGGAGGCGGCTCTCGCGGGGCGCGCGGGCGATCACGCGGTTTGGCCGGCATTCATTGACGCCGTCACGCGCTACAAAATCCCACACCAGTATTTCTATGACATGATCGACGGCGTCAGCTCCGATCTAGAGCCGCGGCGGGTGCGAACTTTCGAGGAACTTTACGATTACTGTTATCACGTGGCTAGCGTGGTGGGGCTTACCATCATCCACATTTTTGGATTTGAATCACAGGAAGCGCTCAAGCTAGCCGAGAAGTGCGGGATCGCGTTCCAGCTCACCAACATATTGCGCGATGTTCGTGAGGACGCTGAAAAGGATCGCGTGTATCTTCCGGCTGAAGACTTCGTAAAATTCGAAGTGTCGCCGGAGACTTTTGAACCGCGCGACCGCTTCCACCAACTGATGCAATTCGAGGCTCAACGCGCTCGCGAATACTACCGGGAGTCTGCGCCGCTGGTGGGGTTGGTCGATCCAGGCAGCCGTTCTTCGATGCGGGCGCTGATCGGTATCTACTCACGATTGCTCGACCGCATCGTAGCGTCGAATTACGACGTCCTGGCGCGGCGCGTGCGCGTTCCCACCTGGGAAAAACTGTGGGTGCTGGTGCGCAGCGCGTGTTAACGTTGGATCAAGAATGAACTGGAGTGCTATTGGCGCGATCCTGTTGGCTCTAGCGGTGATCATCGGCGCGTTCGGCGCGCACGCCCTGGGGGATCGCCTGGACGCCTACTCGAAAGGTGTTTATGAGACCGGCGTGATGTATCATTTCTTCCACGCTCTGGGGCTACTGGCGGTTTCTTTCCTGCCGCGCATCGGCGCGCTCTCGGCGGCGCGCGCAGCTTGGGTCTGCGGACTGCTGTTGATCGGTGTGGTTCTATTTTCCGGCAGCCTTTACGCGCTAGCCATAAGCGGAGTGCGGATACTGGGAGCGGTCACACCCTTCGGCGGGCTGGCCTTCATCGCGGCCTGGGTGCTGTTGGCGTTCTGGTTATTACGCTCGAACGCTTAAGGCACTACCTTTTTCTTCTTGATCCACTCGATCAACGCGTCGCGTTGCAGCGGACCGGTCTGCGGAAAGCGCAACCCGCTGGCATTCAACTGATCTTTGTCAGATTGATTGGCCGCCGTGAAGTCGCTGGTGGCAACGGTATATTCGCGGTCGGGCTCCACTGGATAACGCATCGTAATCGACGGCGGAAGCTCGCTGCCTTTGAATTTTCCCAGCACGATGTAATTGTCGAAGGGCAGGATGTTCCACGCGGTGCGCGCGAGAATTCGCCCTATCGGCATGGTGTCGCGCACATTACCTGTATTGATCCAGGCGATATCCGCACCGCTTTGCTCGGCCATGGCGCTCTCGATCATTTTCCGCAGCACGGGATTATTTCGCTCCATGCGCATGGTCGATTCGCCGATGGGAACGTCTACCAGCTTAGAAACTTTGCTCTCCCATTTGGCGACTTCCTTCGCAACGTCTGGTGCCGGTGTAATGCTTGAGTCGATGGGAATCTTGGTCCACTCGGCCGAAAGAACTTTCTTCGCGCCGACGTCTACCTTCAAATCCAGCCGCCCCAATTGGGCTCCATAGGAACGAACTAGCACGGCCACGCGCCCATCCACGTTCATGATGGCCGGGTAGCCTTCGTGACTGTGCCCGGCGACGACCACGGAAACTTCCGGCACCTGTTTGAGGATCTCGTTCACTTCGGTCTCGTCATGGATGTGCCCCAGCACGACGATCAGGTCGGTGCGGTCGCGGAGTTCTTGCGCATATTTGCGAACGGTCTCCACCACCGGCAGGGTGTGCCAGGGGCCGGCATTTTCTTTGGTGATTACGGTACCGACCAAGTCACCTAAAATCGCGCCGATGATCCCTACGCGGATGCCGCCGACGGTTTGGATGACATACGGGCGGGTCACAGTCTTGCCGTCGGCATCGACGATGTTCGCCGACACGATGGGAAATCGCGCGATGCGGAAGAATTCCTGGACGCGGCGCCACCCGTAGTCGAATTCGTGGTTCCCCAGGGTACTGACGTCGATGCCGAGCAGATTGGCGATCTGATAAATGGGCGCGCCGTGGAACAGGGTCGAAACCGGCGTCCCTTGCACCAGATCGCCCGCGTTGAGATACAGGCACGCGGCGCATTGCGCCTTTTGACGCCGGACCTCTGTCGCTAAGCGCGCGAAGCCGCCGTTATCGCGATCATCCGGCAACAGGTGGGCATGCAAATCGTTGGAATGCAGGATGGTAAGCGGCTTGATTTGCGCTGCCAGTGGAGTGACGCAGAGCAGCAGCGAAAGCAAGCGGCGCCGAGTGATCATGGACCCAGTGTACCTAGATGAAAACCCTATGGGCTGTCAGGGGAATGCCGGATGGCTATTCGGGTAAAAGTGGTGCCAAATAGAGTGGATGGAACGCTGCATGTCGTGCAACTCTACCCTAAAAAAGGATGAGAAAGAATGTTGGGGATGCAGTGCTATAGTGCCGGAAAAGAACCCCAAGACCAGTCTGCACGCACGATTTCAGACTGTGATCAAGTTTCTGTTCATCATGTTCGCGGTGCTGACGCCGCTGGCGCTGGTGTTGCCCGACGGCTACGTTCCGTCTTTTAAAAGATGCGTGGTCGGATTGATTGTGTTGGGCTTGGCGCGCAGCTCGATCCAAACCATGACGGAAACCCGCAAGGAGTAGCGGGTCGATCGCTACTTCACGCGTTTGGCGGTGCAGCTCATAGGCGCACCCTGGCCATCGGCGCGGACGATATCGATCTTCATTTCGTCGCCTGCGGGCGTGCCCTTATAGTTGAACTGCACGGTAGCGTTCTGGACGGGACGCTTCGACGACCACATCGCCATCCCGCCGTGGGCCATGCCATCGAAGATCTCGATATCCGGCTGGCCGTTCATGCCGTTGACGGTGCCGGTTAGCTTCATCCCGTCGGCTTTCAGAGTGGCCACCAGGGGACGCACCACACCGTCTGGTCCTTTCACGCCGCACTCCCACTTGCCGTCGACATCGGCGGCCATTAACGAGCCAGCGAGCAGGGCTCCCAACATCAGAAAACGTTTCATGAAACTCTCCCTGGATGAAAAATTAGTGATATCTTCTAGCTTATGCGATTCTCAAAGATCACTCTACTCGCGGCTGCCGCGGCGCTGTGTTCGCCGGCCGCTTTCGCTCAAGAATTGAACACACAGAAGACTCTATCGCTCGACGTCGCGCTGGCGATTGCTCATGGCGCGCTGGATCAATGCCGCGCTGACGGCTTTCGCGTCACGGTCACGATTGTGGACGCGGCCGGCATGGTGAAGGTGCAGATGCATGACGATGGGGCGGGTCCGCACACCATGGATTTCAGCCGCAAGAAGGCTTATAGCGCTCTCACTTTCAAACGAACCTCGGGTGAGACGGGGAAGGCTTGGGCCGCGGCTCCTCCGGCGCCGCTGATTACGGACGCGGTGGGGACGCCGGGTGGGGTGCCGATTAAAGTGGGCAACGACGTGATCGGCGCGGTGGGAGTGAGCGGCGCGCCGGGCGGCGATAAGGATGAAGCGTGCTCGAACGCGGGGATCGCCAAGGTGGCGAGTAAACTGAAATAGGAGAAACGCCATGAAATATATTCATTTTGCAATTCTGGCGGCGGTGTTCGCGGGCAGTCTTTTCGCGCAGCTGCCTACGCAGAAGGTATTGACGATCGACGTAGCGCAAACCATCGCGCAAGAGGCGATGATGAAATGCCGGGCGGATGGCTTCAAGGTAACGGTGACGGTAGTCGATCACGCCAATATGCTGAAGGCTTTTGTTCGGGATGACGGCGCTCCGATGGCTACGGTTGAGGTGGGCCGTATGAAGACGAATACGGTGATGGCTTTCGGACGGGCGTCCGGGCCGCCTGCGAATTTGCCGGCAGGCCAGCCGGCTCCGCCGCCGCTGTTGCCGGGCACGATTAATGCCATGGGCGGAGTGCCGATCAAGGTGGGCGACCAATTGGTGGGTGCGGTGTCGGTCAGCGGGGCTCCCGGCGGCGATAAGGACGCGGCTTGCGCCAACGCGGCGCTGGCGAAGGTGGCGGATAAGTTGAAGTAGTTAGCCGAACAACTTCTCGAACGCGCTGCGGGTGTGGGAGCGGATATCGTCCAAGGAGCTGAGCGGAATGGGCGTCCAGCGCGCTAGCAGCGCGTCGAGCGCTTCCACTTGTGTTTCCGACGGTAGCTTGGCTTCGGCGTGACCGGTCAGTATGCGAATGGCGTGGTCGAGCGCGCGATAGAACGTGGCGGCTTGGTTTAAAAACTTGGCGCCGGCGCGGTCGAGGTGGCCCATGTTTTCGAGCACCTCAATGCGCTCCGGTGTGTTTAGCACCTTGTAATACACGCCGGCGCTCTTCAGGCGCAGGTACATCAGCATGAAGTCGATATCGTAGTAGCCGCCGCGACCGGCTTTGAGCGGATGCGCCGTGCCCTGTTCCTTCTCGAGTTTCATCCGCATTTGTCGCAGATCGCTGCGTGAGCGCCCGCTCTGGCCGTAGCGCTGCCAGTCGATCTCCTGCAACTCGTGTAGAAAACGCTCGGCGCGCTTGGCGTCCCCGGCGACGGCGCGGGATTTCATGTACGCGATACCTTCCCAGGCCTCGGCGGCGCGCGCGAAATATTCCTTGAAAGAAGATTCAGTCAAAACCAGCGGGCCGTCGACTCCGTTGGGGCGCAGCCGGGTGTCGACGGCGAATAGCACGCCGCCGCCGGTATAGGCGGTTATGAGGTCGACGATGCGGCTGGCGACGTGGGTCCAGAATTCCAGTCCGTCGGCGTCGGAGTCGGCCAACACGAAGACTAAGTCCGCATCGGATGCCAGGTCGAACTCGCGCATGCCCAGGCGGCCTAGCGCGATCACCCACATTTCATTTGACCGGTGACTCGCGGAGTGACCGAACGAGGAGCGAGCCTCGGCGACGGCGATCTCGTAGACGCGGGCGATCACCGCATCCGCCAATTCGGACGTTCGGACGAGGGTGTCAAAGATGGGTTCGGAGAGGCACACGCTGGAGGCTTGGATACGCACCATCTCGCGGCGGTACCAGCGGCGCAATTCGCCGGCGCTGGAGGGCGGCGGGGACGCGACGGAGGGGGCGACGTGTGGGGTGACGGCGATTTCGTCGAGCAGCTCAGGAGCGCGAATGAGCTCTTCGGCGAAATACGGACTGTGTTCAAACAGGTCGAGGACTTGCGCGCGTAGTTGGGGATCGGCATCCATGCGAGTCAGCCGGGCGGAGTCTCCGGAAAGACGCTCGAGAAAATGCTCGAAGGATTTGAGACCGCGATGCAGATCGGCTTCGGCGAGTGCGGCGGCGAGCTGAGGAGCATGCTGATCCAGCGCGCGCACGATGTTGCTGCTCGGGCGGCCGGCCTCCGCAGAGGTAGCGTTGGCGTAGACTACGCGATCGTAAATCTCGCGCACTTGCTGCAGGTGAAGCCGGGTTTGATCGAGCAGCCAGTCAGCAGAGCCGCCGCCGGCAGGCATTCGCCGGCCCAGCAATTCGAGAGCGTCCGGTTGGGCGGGCAGGGTATGGGTCTGGCGATCGTCCGTTAATTGCAGGCGGTGTTCCAACTGGCGCAGAAACTGATACGCGGATGCCAGGCGTCCGTATTCGGCGCCGGAAAGGTGGCCTTTATCCTGCAAGCGCGCGAGCGCGAGCATGGTGCCGCCATGCCGCACCCAGGGATCGGCGCCGCCGTAGAGGCGCTGCAGGCACTGCACTAGAAACTCGATGTCGCGGATGCCGCCGCGCGCGAGCTTGACGTTAATGGCGTCGGCGGCCTGGAGTTTCTTCTGGCGATGATTCCGCGCCGATAATTTTTCGTTCAGGCGCTCGCGGGTGGCGGAGAGTTCTTCGATCGCCGAGAAGTCCAGGGTAGTCGAATAAGTTCGGGCGGCGACGAAATCGAGCAATGCGTTGCCGGTTGCCCTGCCGCCAGCGGCGACGCGCGCCTTGATCATCATCTGCAGCTCCCAGTCACGGGCGCGGTTGGCATAGTATTGTCGCGCGGCTTCTAGCGAAATGCAGACTTCGCCCTGGCTGCCATCGGGGCGCAGGCGGAGGTCGACGCGATAGCACATGCCTTCGGTGGTGTAAGTCGAAAGCAGCGAGGTGAGTTGATTGGCGGCGCGCACGAAGAATTCACGGTTGGATATTTTCCCGGCGCTGCCGCCGCTGGTTTCGCCGTTCGCTTGGTAGACAAACATCAGGTCGATGTCGGAGCTGTAGTTCAGTTCGTTACCGCCCATTTTCCCAAGGGCGATCACGGAGAAGTGCGATTCGTCGCCGGTGCGTGTTTGCGGAACTCCGTATTCGGCGGCTAACTTCTCGCGGATCCTGTCGTAGGCGGTTTCGACAATGGTGTCGGCGAGGGCGGTGAGCTCGCCGGTGATTTCAGGCAGCGTGCCCAAGCCCAGCATGTCGCGAATCAGAATGCGCAACAACTGGCGGCGGCGGAAGCTCGCGAATTCGAGCGGCGGCGGCAGGCTTGGAGGCAACTCGGCTTCGAGCATCTCACGCATCTGCTCGGCGGTGAGAATGGGCTGCAGGTTGCCGGATTCCAGAAGCTGATCGGCCCATTCGGGGTGGCGCAGAATTTCTTCGGACAAGAAATGGCTGTTGCTGAATACTGCGATCAAGTGGCGCAGGCCGGCGGTCGAGCGTGTGAGGCGCTGGAACCAACTGGGGTGGCGCTCGTGCAGGCGCGCGAAGTATTGCAAGCCTTGTTCGGGCGCGGGCGATGTGCTTAGCAACAGGTCTAGACGATTGGCGGTGGCTGGGGGGAGTTCGCGCGACAGTTCGCCCATTTCGCGGCTGGCGCGGGCGCGGTCGTGGTAGACGAGTTGGCGGAGGCGCTCCATTTATGGGACGAGAAAGATTTCGTCGCCGGGATGGATTATACCGGGTCGGACGACGGACGCGTAGAATCCACTGAGGCCCCATTTGGGGGACGATGGGTCTCCGGCGGCTGCTAGCGGATCGTAGATTGCGGCTTGGAGACCGGGGCTGTAGACGTTGAGGGCCTGGCAAGGGGCGCGGCGCTTGGTGATTTCGATCACGGCTTCTGGGCCGATTTGCCAGTGTTGTCCGGTGCGCCATTGGTGGCGGGCGATGCCGGTTGTGGTTAGGTTCTCGCCTAACGAGCCGGGGGCAAGGGGGAAGCCTTGCGCTGCTAGTTCTGCGATGCCTTCCGCGGTGATTAGGAGGACGGCTTGTTGAGGGCCGCCGTGGATATCGGGATGGGCTTGATGGTCGCTTTCTAAGCCGGTAAGAGTTAGGGTGCCGGAGGGGATGGGGTGTTTGGGCACGCCGCCTTTTGAGACGCTGACTTGCAGAATTTGTGGGCGGGGCACGGGCGAAATCAGGCTCCGTCCCTATTTTTAGATGTCATAGTACAGGGCGAACTCGTAGGGATGCGGGCGTAGGCGGACGGCGTCGGCTTCATTTTTGCGTTTGTAGGAAATAAACGTTTCCAGGAGTTCTTCGCTGAAGACGTCGCCTTTTAGTAAGAACGCATGGTCGTCTTCCAGACAGGTTAGGGCTTCTTCTAGCGACGCTGGCATCGATGGGACGTACTTCATTTCTTCTGGCGACAAGTCGTAGATGTCTTTGTCTAAAGGTTCGCCGGGATCGATTTTGTTGAGAACGCCGTCTAGGCCCGCCATCATCATGGCTGCGAATGCGAGGTATGGATTCGCCGATGGATCGGGGGGGCGGAACTCCACTCGCTTGGCTTTGGGGTTCGCGGAGTACATGGGGATGCGTACTGCCGCCGATCGATTTCGGCGTGAATAGGCGAGATTGACGGGGGCTTCGTAACCAGGGACCAGACGTTTGTAGCTGTTGGTGGTGGGGGCGATGATCGCGGACAACGCGCGCGCGTGTTTCAGAAGGCCACCGATGTACCACA